>RCMZ01000183.1_pt1 | contig 39819 bp, 31 predicted proteins | sample 2041141 | NCBI WGS metagenome assembly RCMZ01 (sample SAMN09708263, study PRJNA481090) | Wastewater metagenome, whole genome shotgun sequencing project. | biome: sewage; isolation source: Davis station wastewater (DW) | place: Antarctica: Davis Station | collected 2010-03-01 | reverse complement strand
GCCGGGGCGGCCGCCGCGGCCGGCGTCGCGGTGCGCCTCGGCGTGCATACCGGCCTCATCGTCACCGGCGGCGAGGCCAGCCTGTTCGGCGCGTTCGCGCAGCCTCTCAACCTCGCGGCGCGCCTGCCGGCGCTGGTCGATCCCGGCGTCGTGGCGCTCTCGGCCGCGACGCACCGCCTGGTTGCCGATTACTTCCAGTGCCGCGCCCTCGGGCGCTGGACCTTGCGCGACCTGCCGCGTCCGCTCGAGGTCTTCGGCGTGATCGGGGAGAGCGGAATCCGGCACCGCCTGCGTGCGGTCCGCCGGCGCCTGACGCCCTTCGTCGGGCGCGAGGCCGAACTCGATCATCTGCTCGCCGCCTGGCAGCGCGTGCAACGGGGCGGACAGGCCGCGCTGCTATTGACCGGCGAGCCGGGCATCGGCAAATCGCGTCTGCTGCAGGCGCTGCGCGAGCGGATTGACGAGCGCGTGGCGCTGACCGTCGAACTGTGCTGCCAGGCGGAGTCGGCCGAGGAAGCGCTGCACCCGCTGGCAAGCGCCCTGTTCCCGCTGATCGGGGCGGCGCCGGAGGATGCCGCCGAGGTGCTGCGCGACAAGCTGGCGGCTGCCGCGCGGCAGTTCTTTCCGGAGCGCGAGGAGGATGCCCGGCAACTCGGCGCCTGGCTGCTCGGCCTCGGCGAGGTTGCCGGCGGGGCCGAAAGCGCGCCTCCGCCGGCGGACGAGCGGGCGCGCGCCTTCGCCGCCCTGTTCGATCTGCTGGCCTGCGCCGCCAGACGGCAGCCGCTGCTGCTGATCGTCGAGGATCTGTCCTGGGCCGATCCGTCGACGCGCGAACTGATCGACCTGCTGGTTGCCCGCGCCGCGCCGAAGCGCATCCTGCTGGTGGCGACGGCGCGCCCCGAGTTCGTTCCGGACTGGCCGGCCGGGCGCTACGAGCGTCTGGTGCTCGGTCAGCTGCCGGGCGACGCGGCGCAGTCGATGATCCGCGGCATCGCCGACGGGCGCTGTCTGACCGACGGCGTGGTGCGTCGCATCGTCGAACTGGCGGACGGCGTGCCGCTCTTCGTCGAAGAAACGGCGCGTCTGCTGATCGACTCCGCGTGTCAGGCGACGATTCCTTCGTCGCTGCGCGACCTGCTCGCCGCCCGCCTCGACGCGCTGGGCGCAGCGAAGGCGGTGGCCCAGTGCGCAGCCGTCGTCGGTCGCGTGTTCCAGCCGGAGCTGCTGGGCGAGCTGGGCGAACTCGCGGGCCTGGCGCCGGACGCCGTCGAGCGCGGCCTGGCGAGCATGGAGGCGGCCGGCGTGATCGTGCGCGATGCGGCGAACTGCCAGTTCCGCCACGCCCTGATCCGCGAGGTCGCCTACGATTCCCTGCCGCGCCGGCAGCGCCGCGCGATGCATTTGCACATCGCGCGCACGCTGAGCGCGCGCACGCCGCAGCTGGCCGAATCGCAGCCGGGGCTGCTGGCCTGGCACTACACCGGCGCCGGCGAGGCCGAGCCGGCGCTCGCCTTCCATCTGCAGGCGGCGCGGCTTGCTCTGCGCCATTCGGCTTACCGCGAAGTGATCGCCCATTTCCGGCAGGCGCTGGTACAGCTCAAGGCGCTGCCCGAATCGGCTGAGCGCCACGGCAGCGAACTCGAAATCCTGGCCGGGCTGGGCAACGCGCTCGGCGCGGTGGAGGGTTTCGGCGCCAGCGCGACGCGCGAAGTCTACGAACGGGCGCTCCAGCTGTGCCGTGCGAGCACCGCGTCGCCGCGTCTGTTCCAGATGCTCTACGGGATGTGGCGCGGGTCGAGCAGCTGGTCCGATTTCCGCTGGAGCCTGCAGCTCGGCAACGAGTTGCTGAACATCGCCGAAGAGAGCGGCGACCGGCACTGCGAATCGCTCGCCTGCTACGCGCTCGGCAACGTCCATTGCTTTCTCGGCGAATTCGCCGCCAGCCGCTCCTATCTCATGCGCTGCGTCGAGCGCTATCGCCCCGAAATGCCCGAGGAGTTCTGCGGCGACAGCGCCGGCGCCAACGGCTGGGTCTTCCTCGGCTGGGTGCTGACCCTGCAGGGCGAGTTCGGCGCCGGACTGGCGCACGCGCGCGAAGCGCTCGCCCTGGCGCGCCGCGACAAGTCGCCGGCGGTGCTCTGCTTCCTGCTGATCATGGCCGCCGAACTGCATCGCCTGCGCCGGGAGCCGGCGCCGGTCGAGCGCTACGCCACGGAGGCGCTGGCGCTCGCCGAGCGGTTCGGCCTGGCGGCCTGGGGCGCCTTCGCGCATGCGCTGCTCGGCTGGTGCGACGTGGCCGGAGGCCGGGCGGCCGGCACCGTGCGCGTGCGCCAATGCCTGGAAGCGGTGCAGGGCGGGATCATGGCGTCGTCGGCGACGCCCCTCCTGTCGATCCTTGGCGAAGCCTGTCTGACGGCGGGCGAACACGCTGCGGGGCTGGCTGCGGCCGACGCGGGGCTGGCCAGCTGCGAGCGCCACCTCAGCCGCTATCTGAAATCCAGTCTGCTGCGCCTGAAGGGCGAACTGCTGCTGGCGCAGGGCGCCGCCGCCGAGGCGCGCGCGTGCCTCGGCGCGGCGCTGGACACGGCGCGCCAGCAGGGCGCTCGCCTGTTTGAACTGCACGCGGCGATCTCCCTGGCCCGCCATGCCGCCGGCGACGAGTTGCCGGATGCGCGGGGGCGCCTCCGCCACCTGCTCGCGCAGTGGCGCCCCGACAGCGACCTGCCGTGCCGGGACGAGGCGCAGGCGCTGCTTGCCGCCGGAACGCGAGGGACGCGCGGCGGCACGGCGCGCGCGAAGCGCAATCAGTAACGCAATCCCCGGTAAAATCCGGAATGGCGTCGGCGTCCCGCGCGTGAGCCGTAGCGGCCGTTCCGTATTCCTTTTGCAGCCCTTTTTCGGCGAGTTTTTCCTTCAATGCTTGAAATGATCAATGCCCCCGGTTTCTGGGTGGCCGTCCTGCAGATCGTCCTGATCGACATCGTCCTTTCCGGCGACAACGCCGTGGTCATTGCGCTCGCTTGCCGCAACCTGCCCGCCGCGCAGCGCCGCCTGGGCATTCTCTGGGGCGTCGCCGGCGCCGTCGGCCTGCGCATCGTCCTCACCTTTTTCGCCGTCGGACTGCTCGGCCTGCCCTGGCTCAAGCTGTGCGGCGCGCTGCTCCTGCTGTGGATCGGCATCCAGCTGCTGGTGCCGGAGGACGACGCGGGCGCCGACATCGAGCCGGCCGCGCACCTGCTCGGCGCGATCCGCACGATCATCGTCGCCGACTTCGTGATGAGCCTCGACAACGTGATCGGCGTCGCCGCGGCGGCCAAGGACAACGTCTACCTGCTGGGCTTCGGGCTGGTCGTCAGCATTCCGCTGATCGTCTGGTCGAGCCAGCTGATCCTCAAGCTGATGGAACGTTTCCCGATCATCGTCGTGCTCGGCGCCGGCCTGCTCGGCTGGGTCGCGGGCGGCATGCTGGTCGGCGATCTCGCGCTGAAGGACTGGATCGCCGCGCAATTCCCCGCCGCGCACTACGTCGCCCCCGTGCTCGGCGCCGCTTTCGTCGTCCTCGTCGGCAAGTGGCTGGAGCGCCGCCATGCCGCCGCGCGCGACATCACCATTGTCTAGGGTGTGTTGACATACATTTCGTGGAGCGCGTTGTGACGAGGGGGCTGTGACTACTAGGTGCGCGCCGCCGCCCGCACCGGGGTGCGGGCAAGGGGCGTAACGACGTAGGCGCGGCCCCCTCGTCACAACCCTTCGGGACGGCCACTGAACGGGCGCATCGCCGCGTTGCGTCGGCTAGCCTGGCACCAGCCAGGCGGCGCCGCGCCTTGCGCTGCATCCCGTTCAGTGGCCGTCGCGCCCATGAAATATATGCCAACCCACCCTAAAAACCGAGGGCGTCGCCCGCGCCGAGCAGTGTGGCGGCGCCGAGGACGGCGAAGATCGCCGCCGCGATGCCATGCACCAGACGCACCGGCATGCGCGAGGCGATGCGGTCGCCGAACAGCACGGCCGGCACGTTGGCGAGCATCATGCCGAGCGTGGTGCCGGCGACCACGGCGAACAACGCATTGTATTGCGCGGCGAGGGCGATCGTGGCGATCTGCGTCTTGTCGCCCATTTCGGCGAGGAAAAAGGCGATCAGCGTCGTGCCGAAAACGCCGAAGCGCGCCAGCTTGGCGTCCTCCTCGTCGAACTTGTCGGGAATCAGCGTCCACACCGCCATCGCGATGAACGAGACGCCGAGCACCCAGCGCAGGGTCTGCGGGCCGAGCAGCGTCGTCACCCAGGCGCCGACCGCGCCGGCGAAGCCGTGGTTGGCGAGCGTGGCGACGAGGATGCCGAGGATGATGGGCAGCGGCCGCCGGAATTTGGCGGCGAGGATGAAGGCGAGCAGTTGCGTCTTGTCGCCGATTTCGGCGAGCGCGACGATGCCGGTCGAAACGAGGAAGGCTTCCATGGGGGTCCGGAGGGGTCGGGCGGTGGATTACCGATGACGCAATGCCCCCGCCCAACCCGGCTCGGGGCACCACGTCAAAGGTCTCGCCAAACCCTGCGGTCGGACGCACCATGGCCTGCCGGCCAAGTCTGTTGATGCGTCCCCTTCTCGAGCGGAAGGAGGCTACTCCCCAATGACAGGGCGCGATTGTACACGCAGTCGGCGCCGGGAAGCCAGCCGCGCCGCCGCTGGCTCAGAAATAGGTGCAGTCGACGAAGCCGCGGCGGCCGACGCAGGTGCTCGTCATCGGATAGCCGCGCTGCACGGCGTCCTGCATCGACAGGCGCAGCACGCAGTCGCGCCACGGATCGGAGTCGCGCACGAAGCCGAGCCTGACGCAGGCCGGCCCGTAGATCGCGACCATCCGGTCGACGTCGCGCTCGGCCTGCGCGGCAAGTTCGGCCTGCGTCGCGCAGCCGCCCAGCGCGGCGATCAGCAGCAGGCACGGAAGCATCGGAATTCGCATGATTCACTCCTTTTCGTTCCCGAGCGGGCGCATCCGGTCCGCACTCTCGCCCGAACCAGACGCGGCCCCGGGACGCTACAGCAGCGTCGATACCAGCGCGAACTGGTCGAGCGCCAGCCGGCGCTGCAACAGGCTGGCGCTGTCGCCCTGGCCGAGCGAACCGAGCAGCAGGAGTTCGGAGAGGCCGAAGGCCGGGCTGTTGTCCGTCAGTCCGCCGCTCAGCGCTAGGCTGTCCTCCAGCCAGCTCCAGCGGCCGAGCGCGCTGGCCACGCCGGCGGCCTGCGCGAGATAGCCGTCGGCCTGCCCCGCAAAGGCGTCGGCCGCCTTGCCGAGCAGGGTGAAAGCACCCTCGGGGTCGCTGGCGAAGGCGCTGCGCAGGGTCGCCAGATCGATGCCGAGGCGTTGCCCCGCGAACGCGGAAGACGCGGGATCGAAGCGCGCAGGTTCGAGGCGAATACCGAGCTGGTCGAGGCGCGTCAGCGCCGACTCGCCGTTGGCGTAGCTCGCGCCCAACTGCCCCGCCTGCGCGGCGGCGATCCGGCCGGCGAGCACGCCGCCGCCGAAGGCGTCGAACGCCCCCTGCGCGCCGTCGGTCGCCTGCTGCAGGCCGTTGAAGGCGTCGACGAAATACTGGGCCTCGGCCGCCAGGCTGGCGAGGTCCTTGCCGAAATTCTCCCCGAGGCCGCTCCCGCCCTGCCCCGGACGCAGCGCGGCGAGTTGTTCCCGGAAGGTGGCAACGGCCGACAGCAGGCGTCCCGACCCGGACAATTCGACGACGCTCGAATCCATGCGGCCGAAGCCGAGCGCCGCGACGAGCGGCAACGACGACGAGACGCCGGCGAAGGACGAAATCGGCAGCGGTGCGAACAGACTGCCGGATGCGACAGGAAGGATGGATGCCATGGGCGGAACCCCCGGAGCCGCGGCCGCAACGGGCGCCGCGCACAGGGAGTTTGAGCGCCCCGCCGGGGTAAAAGTTCGGCGCGCGCAGAGCGCGCCGAAGCCGGATCAGGCGGTCAGCGGAGCAGCCAGAGCACCGTGAGCAGCCAGCCGAGGAAGGCGCCGATCAGGTGCGGGTCGCGCAGCAGGGCGGCCGCCGGATCGCCGCCGCCGCCGCGCCGGTGGAGCAGGAAGAGGTAGCGGAAGACGCCGTAGACGACGAAGGGGACGCTGTAGATCAGGTGGCTGGTGCCGTGCATGGCGACCGTTTCCGGGCTGACCGTGTACAGGCTGTAGTTGACGATGGCGCCGGCCGCGCTGATCCCGATCAGCATGTCGAGCAGGGCCGGGTCGTAGTCGCTGAGCACCTGCCGGTGGCTGGCGCCGCGCCCGTCGAGCGCGGCCAGCTCGGCGCGCCGCTTGGCGAAGCCGAGGAAGAGCGTGATCATGAGGCCGCACAGCAGCAGCCAGTGCGAGGGCGCGATGCCGACGCCGAGCGTGCCGGCGAGGATGCGCAGCATGAAGCCGGCCGAGATGATGAAGACGTCGAGCAGGACGATGTGTTTGAGGCCGAGCGTGTAGCCGACGTTGAGCAGCGTGTAGCCGACGATGATGGCGAGCACCGTCGCCGACGCGGCCCAGGCCAGCATCAGCGCCGCCAGCAGGCAGGCGCCGGCGAGCAGCAGCGCCTGCGTCGTGCTGACCGTCCCGGCGGCGAGCGGGCGATGGCGCTTGCTCGGGTGCGCGCGGTCCTGCTCGCGGTCGGCCAGATCGTTGATCACGTAGATCGCCGAGGCCGAGAGCGAGAAGGCGGCGAGCGCGAACAGCACGCGCACGACGAGCTGCGTGTCGCCCCAGGCGTGGCCGAAGAGCAGGCCGACGAGGACGAAGCCGCTCTTCACCCACTGGTGCGGGCGCAGCAGTTTGAGATAGGGGCGCAGCCCGCCCGCTCCGGGTCCGCTTCCGCCGGCATTCTCGTGGGTCATTCGTGGCTCACTTCGCTTCCGGAAAGTAGCGCTCGCAGAACTCGCAGCCGCGCTGGGGGAGCCAGGCCGGAATGCGGTAGAAGCGCTCGCGCACGCGCTTCAGTACGCGTTCATGATACACGGCGTAATCGAAGCCCTGCCCGAGCACGACGGAGAAGCGCACGCCGTGCAGCGTGAAGGCGCGGACCTCGACGCTGCGGAAGAACGGCGCGTAGGCCGCGGCGTCGGTTTCGCTCTTGCGCAGGATCAGCACGTTGCGCCCGTCCTGCGCACGCCAGTCGGTGAGGAAGTCGTCCTGGCGGGCGTGGAAGGAGCCTTCGCCGAAGACCGCGAAGGGGCGCGCCGCGTTGTAGGCCAGCGTCACCGCCGCCGAATAGCTTTCCATGGCGAACAGGTAGTCGTCGGCGTAGGGGCGCAGTTCGGCGAGCAGTTCGTCGGAACGCACGGTGAGGACGATGCCGTCGTAGAGGCGCGACTTGTTCCAGGTTCCCAGCGGCAGCGCGGCGACCGCGACGACGAGCGCCATATGCAGCGCGGCGAAGGCCGCCGACCAGCGCAACAGGCGTGCGAGCGTCGCCCGCGGCAGCGCGACGGCGGCCGGCACGGCGAGCAGCGGCATGAAGGAAACCAGCCAGTGCAGTCCGACCGAGCGCGTCAGCGACATCGCCGCGAACACGCCGAGCGGCACCGCCGCCAGCCACCACGCGGCATTGGCCTCGACGCCGGAGCGCAGCGCCGCACGCACGGCGGCGCGTCCGCGCCATAGTGCGAAGAGCAGCCAGGGCGTCGCCAGATAGGCGAGCGAAGCGAGGTAGAGCGGCGGGTTCGGCCAGGCGAAGCCGGCGCCCTCGTTGCGGTTCATGAAGTTGAACAGGATGTTCACCCAGCAGTGGCCGCTGTTCCACCACAGGTTGTAGAGCGGTGCCGGCAGCGCGCCGGCGAGCAGGGCGAGGAAGCCCGCCCAGCGCCCGCAGGCCGGCGCCGGACCGCGCCGCGCGAAAGACATGCAGGCGACGTGCGCGAGATAGGCGATGCCGAGCAGCGCGGCGAAATACTTGCCGAGGAAGGCCGCGCCGAGCAGCGCGCCGGCCGCGCCGTGCCAGGCGAGCGCCGCGCCGCGTCCGGCCGCGCGCAGGCCGGCGACGTAGGCGAGCACCGAGAGCTGGGAGAACAGGATGACCGGCGTATCGGTCGTGATCAGCACGTTCCACACGTTGGCCGGCTGCAGCAGGACGAGCAGCGCCGCCGCGCCGGCGCGCTCGCGGCCCTGCGGGCGCACCAGCCACCAAGCGCCGGCGGCGAGAACGAAGGGCAGCAGCACGGCCGGCAGACGCAGCCACCATTCGGCGCGCGCCACGGCGAGCAGGCCGGTGAGCCACCAGCCGACCATCGGCGGATGGTCGTAGTAACCGCCCGCCGGATGCTCGCCCCACAGCACGAAGTAGGCCTCGTCGCCGGTCATCGGCAGGACGGCGGCGAACCAGAAGCGGAAGGCGACGAGAAGAAGCAGCCCGCCCCACAGGAGCGGCAGGCGACGCGCCGGCAGCATCGGGCTTATTGCGCGGCTTCGACCAGACGGCGGGCGCGCACGCCCTGCGCGAGGATGTCGAGCACGGCGAGCGAGTCGTCCCAGCCGATGCAGGCGTCGGTGATGCTCTTGCCCGGTTCGAGCGGCTGCCCGGGGATCAGGTCCTGGCGGCCCTCGACGAGGTGCGACTCGACCATCACGCCCATGATCCGCTCCTCGCCGGCGGCGAGCTGCGCGGCGGTGTCCTTCGCGACCTCGACCTGCAGCTTGTACTGCTTGCGGCTGTTGGCGTGCGAGAAGTCGACCATGAGCCGCGCGGCGAGGCCGGCGGCGGCGATTTCACTGGCCGCGGCATCGACGTGCGCGGCGTCGTAATTCGGCTCCTTGCCGCCGCGCAGGATGACGTGGCAGTCCTCGTTGCCGGTCGTCGACACGATGGCCGAGTGGCCGGCCTTGGTCACCGACAGGAAATGGTGCGGCGACTGCGCGGCGCGGATCGCGTCGATCGCGATGCGCACGTTGCCGTCGGTGCCGTTCTTGAAGCCGACCGGGCACGACAGACCGGAGGCCAGTTCGCGGTGCACCTGCGATTCGGTGGTGCGCGCGCCGATCGCGCCCCAGGCGATCAGGTCGGCCGTGTATTGCGGCGTGATCGTGTCGAGGAACTCGGTGGCGCAGGGCAGGCCGAGTTCGTTGAGTTCGAGCAGCAGGCGGCGCGCAAGGCGAACGCCCTCGTTGATGCGAAAGCTGTTGTCGAGGCGCGGATCGTTGATCAGCCCCTTCCAGCCGACCGTCGTGCGCGGCTTCTCGAAGTACACGCGCATGACGATCAGCAGATCGTCGGCGTAGCGCTCCATCTCGGGTTTCAGCTTGCGCGCGTATTCGAGCGCGGTGTCGAAGTCGTGGATCGAGCACGGCCCGATCACGACCAGCAGGCGGTCGTCGGCGCCGTGCAGGATGCGGTGGATGGCCTGACGCGCGTTGTAGGTCGTCTGCGCCGCGCGCACGTCGACCGGAAATTCGCGGAAAACGTGAGCGGGCGGAACCAGCTCCTTGATTTCCTTGATGCGAACGTCGTCGGTATTCGGCTTGCTGTGCGGCGTCATGGTGCGTCCTCGGGCTCGATGGCTTGAAAAATGGAGTGCGAAAGGGGGTTCCGATTCTAGCGCGGATTGCTCCGATTGTGCGGCGCAATAACCGCCTTCCCCCTCTCTTCGACGCAGCGCGACACCGCGCCCGTCCTCGCTCCGCCGCGCCGGCGCAGCCCGGCGGCATGGCAATCCGCGAATCTTCTGCTACCTTGAATATGCGTTTGTTCTTCCCCGCACGCCCCCCGGTCCGCCGCACCTCCGCCAACGTCCGCAGGAAACCGCCATGGCCAATCCCAATACGCCCTTTCACCCGATCATCTACGTGCGCGGCTACGCGATGACGCCAGGCGAGATTGACGCGACGAGCGCCGATCCGTTCTGCGGCTTCAACCTCGGCTCGACGGTCTACCGCGCGGTGCCCGACAAGACGGGCCAGCCGCGCAAGTACATCTTCGAATCGCCGGTCGTCCGCCTCGCTTCCGACTTCGGCTACCGCGACGTGTACGAGGACGGCTACGACATCCTCGACCCGGAGTGGAGCGCCGACCCGGACAACCGCCTGGGCAGCCGCAGCATCGTCATCTACCGCTACTACGACGAAGCCTCGCGCCTGCTCGGCATCGGCCGGACGCCGGACATCGAGACCTTCTCGGCCAAGCTCGGCGAACTGATCCTGCGCGTGCGCGACCTCGTCTGCGCCAACCCGGAAAACGGCGTCGCGCCCGACGACTTCCGCTGCTACCTCGTTGCACATTCGATGGGCGGCCTCGTCTGCCGCGGCCTGCTGCAGAACCCGGCGAACGACAAGCGGAACGCGCACCGCCACGTCGACAAGTTCTTCACCTACGCGACGCCGCACGACGGCATCGAGATGGCCGGCATGAACACGCCGTCCTGGCTGTCGCTCGCCGACATGAACAACTTCAACCGCAGCGAGATGGCGCGCTACCTCGACCTGCAGGACGCCTACGCGGCGACCGGCAGCGTCGCCTGGCTGCCCGAGGAACGCTTCGCGCCGGAGCGCGTCTTCTGCATGGTCGGCAGCAACCGCATGGATTACGAAGTCGCGCTCGGCGCCTCGCGCACCTTCGCCGGACATGGCAGCGACGGCCTAGTGCGCATCGAGAACGCCACGCTGCAAGGGCTGAAGGCCGACGGCACGCCCGGCGCGCCGTGCGCCAAGGCTTTCGCCTACCGCGCGCACTCCGGCTACTTCGGCATCGTGAACAGCGAGGAGGCCTACCAGAACCTGACGCGCTTCCTGTTCGGCGACGTGCGCGTCGACGTCTGGCTCGACATCGACGCGATCCGCCTGCCGCAACAGGTGCAGGAAGCCGCCGACGCCGGCCGCAAGGTCAACGCGCTCTACCAGTTCGAAGTGCTCGCCGCGCCGCGCGGCAAGCTGTGGTTCCTGACGCGGCGCACCGCCGAGGAAGACTCGGTCGCCTGCCTCGCGCACGCCGACTGGAGCGCGGCGCCGAAGAAGAACGGCTCGCTCTACCTGTCCTCCGTCTTCCTCGCCAACCGCGCGCGCGTCGATCCGCAGCGCCGCTCGCTGGCCTACAGCCTCGCGCTCGGCGTGCGCGTGCCGGACTACGAGATCGACCGCAAGCTGTGGATCAACGAGCACTACGAGGGCGGCTACCTGTTCCGCAACGCGCTCATCCTCGAAATGGTCCCGCCCGCGGCGAAGGGCGAAAAATGGCAGGTCAGCTACGCCTGGCAGAACCAGGGAAGCAGCAACGCGGACACCGGCATCGACGCCAAGAGCATCCGCGGCGGCAAGGTCGAAGTGCGCATCCCCTTCGACAGCCAGACGACGCCGGGCATCCGGGGCCGCCTGCGCTTCGTCGTCACCGCCTGGAACGCCGACGCCATGCTGACGGAGTGAGGTGGCCGGAAAGCAAGGCCGGCGGCGGCGCACCGGCCATCAAGCCACGGCTCATTGGCTTTCGCAGCGGCCGACGCCGCGCGCACGCCGGCCTTGGCAGCCGCACCCCGACAGGGCCTAATGCTCGACATCCCTCATGGAATCATGAACCCACGATGAAAACCGCCCTGCACCGCAGCCGCTCCCTGCTTCACGCCTTCATCTTTCTGTTCCTTGGCACCCTCGGCGGCGCGGCCGGCGCGCAGGAGACGGCCGCGGTCGTCGACATCCCGACGCGGCCCGGCATCACGCAGCGCCTGCTCGTCCTCGGTCCTCCGGACGCCAGGGCGACGGTCATCCTGCTCGCCGGCGGGCACGGCGGCCTGCAGATTTCACCCGCCGGCACCTTCGGCTGGGGCGCCGGCAACTTCCTCGTCCGCACGCGCCAGCTCTTCGCCGAGCGGGGCCTGCGCGTCGTCATCCCCGACGCGCCGTCCGACCGCCAGAGCGCGCCCTACCTCGCCCACTTCCGCCAGACCGCCGAACACGTCGCCGACCTCAAAGCCGTCATCGCGTGGACGCACGCGCAGGTCAAAGCGCCGGTATGGCTGGTCGGCACCAGCCGCGGCACGCAATCCGCCGCCTTCGCCGCCACCGAACTCGCGGCGCCCGACGGCCCCGACGGGCTGGTGCTCAGCGCGACCATCCTGAGCGACGCGCGCGCGCTGCCGGTACCGGCCATGCCGCTCGACAGGCTGCGCATCCCGGTACTGGTCGTCCATCATGAACAGGACGGCTGCAAGCACTGCGCCTTCGCCGACATCCCGCGCCTGATGGAGAAGCTGGACGCGGTACCGCGCAAGCAGCTGCTCGCCTTCCAGGGCGGCCAGAGCCGCGGCGATCCGTGCGAGGCCTTCGCCCACCACGGTTTCAACGGGCTGGAGCGCGACGCGGTGACGCAGATCGCCGCCTGGATACTCGCCGCGCCCTGAGCATCGCCGCCCCCCCTTGCGTGGACAGGCGCGGGCCGCGCAGGGACAATGGAGACCGGCCGCGCCGCCCGGCGCGGCGCCAATCCCGGGCTTCGCGCAATGGAATTCATCGTCCGTTACTGGTCGTCCCTGCTGCCCAAGGAGCCGGCCGACTGGGACCGCCCCGCGGACGCCGAACCGCACTGGAACGACTACTCGATCCACCCGGCGAGCAAGCTCGGCCTGCACAACGCGCTGCTCGCCGTGCACGACCGCCTCGAAATCCTCGCGGCGCACGGCGGCAGCTACGACTGCGCGGTCTTCGTGGCGGAAAACGGCGGCGCCGAGTGGCTGGCGCCGGAAACCGCCGACCGCCTGTTCGCCACCCTGCCGCGCGGCGAGGTCAAATGGCTGGACATTCTCCACTGCCTGCTGCCGGAGCCGCCGCGCCACGCCGCGCGGCCCACGCCCGCCCCGCCGGCGCCGCGCGCACAGCTGCCGCTGTTCCCGCACACCCACACGCTCTACGACGACCTCGACGTCGTGGAACACCGGCTCGATATCGAGATCGGCTGACGCCATCCAGGAAACCCCGATGCCCGTCGTCGAAGCGATGCTGGAACTCCTGGCGGAGATTCTCGTCCGGAGCGTTTTCCACTGCACGGGGAAAATACTGCTGTTGATCGGCTCGCTCGGCCCCTGACGCGGCGCAACCTTGCGGAACGGAGAGAAGATCGCCTTCCCGGCCTGGGACGGTTACGTCGGGAAAGCCGACGGGCGATGCATCGTCAGCGTCGAAGGCCAAGCCATGCTCGGCGCGATGTTCTACGTCGTTTTGCCGATCGGCTTCGTCGCCCGCAGTTCGGGCTGAGGCCCGCGCCGCAAAAAACGATGTCCCCGGCGGCGCTCAGCGCGCCGCCAGTCGCCAGAGCGAGGTCAGTTCGGCGGCGCGCGCCGCGTGCAGCGGGTCGCCGGGATCGCTCGCCTTGGGATGCTGCGGACGCACGTCGATGCGGCCGAGCACCGTGAGGCCGGCGGCGTCGATCAGCGCGAGCAGGTCGGCGCGCGGGCGCAGGCCGAGATGCTCGGCGAGGTCGGAAAGGATCAGCCAGCCCTCGCCGCCGGGCGCGAGGTGCGCCGCGAGGCCGGCAAGAAAGCCGCGCAGCATGCGGCTCTCCGGATCGTAAACGGCGTATTCGACGGGCGAACTCGGGCGCGCCGGCACCCACGGCGGATTGCACACGACGAGCGGCGCCCGCCCGGCGGGGAAGAGGTCCGCCTGCACCGCCTCGACCTGCCCGCCCAGGCCGAGCCGGTCGATGTTGGCGCGGGCGCAGGCCAGCGCGCGCGGGTCCTGGTCGGTCGCCAGCACGCGCGCGATGCCGCGCCGCGCCAGCACGGCGGCCAGCACGCCGGTCCCGGTGCCGATATCGAACGCCAGGCTGGAATCCGCAAGCGCGGCGGGCAGCGGCGCCTCGGCGACGAGCCCGACGTACTCGCCGCGCACCGGGGAAAAGACGCCGTAGTGCGGATGGATGCGCGCGCCGAGCGCCGGGATGGCGACGCCCTTCTTGCGCCATTCGTGCGCGCCGATCAGACCGAGCAGTTCGCGCAGCGAGGCGACGCAGGGGCCGTCGGCCGGTCCCCAGGCTTCCGCGCAGGCGGCCCGTGCGTCGGGCGCGCGGCGCAGCGGGATAGCGTAGTCGCCGTCGAAGGGCAGCAGCAGCATGCCCAGCGTGCGGGCGCGCTGCGACTGGGCCAGCCGGTGCCGGTGAAAGGCGTCGGCCGGCGCCGGCGGCACGGCGGCCGCCGCCCCGGCCTGGCGCGCCTTGCGCTGCGGCTTACGCTCGACGCGCCGGGCCATCGCCTGCAACAGCTGCCGCGCGTTCTGGAAATCGCCGCGCCAGAGCAGCGCGCTGCCTTCGCAAGCGAGGCGCCAGGCGGCATCGGCGGTCATCGTGTCGTCGGCGACCGTCACCCGGGCCGGCGGCGGCAGGCCGCTTTCCGAACGCCAGCGCGCGACGTGCTCGACGCCGCCCTCCTGCCAGCGGATTTGCGGAAACGCGCTCATGCCGCCTCCGCGCGCGGCGCCGGCGGGCAGGACAGCGAATGCGCTGCGTGGGAAAGGAAACGGGAGGTTGGCAAGGTAACGGCGTCCGGGAGAGGTGGCCGGAATTGTACGGGGGCGGAGAAGGAACGCCAAACGCCGGCGGCGCAAGGCAAAGCGGCCGGCCGCCCAAACCTCGGGCGCCTGCCGCCGAAAGCGCGTTCGGCCCGGCTGACGCCGCCGGGCCGGGCACCGCCCTTAATGCGTGATCACCCGGCCGTAGCGCTCGCGCTCCATCTGCTGCAGATAGCGCTTCTCGCTCTGCAGCTGCTGCTGGCGCTGCGACTGCTCCTGGCGCTGGCGTCTTTCCTCTTCGCGCAGCGCCTGCTGCTGTTGCTGCATTTCGAGTTGCCGCTGCTGCATTTCCTGGCGCTGCGCCATCGCCGATTCGTGTTCGAAGCGCTGCTGATCCATCCGGAGCTGGCGATCGTCGACCTGGTTGATCGATTTTTCGAGGATCACGTCCTGCACCCGCGCATTGTGATTCTGCTGGTCCTCCTCGACCTGCACCGCCTTCATCAGCACCTTGTGCTCGTGCTCGATGCGCAGGCGCTCCCGCTCCTTGACGCTGTTACTGTAGAGGTAGAGGCCAAGCAGCGCGATGGCCCCGACCACGACGATCTTCGCGATGCCGAAGCCGCCGCCGGGAGCGCTTCCGGTACCGGCGCCCGTTCCGAACGCCGTTGCGGCGGACTGCGCATGAAAGGTTTCCGGCGCGAACAGCTTCTGGTTGTAACGCTGGCGCGCCACCGGGTTCGACAGTACGGCGTAGGCTTCCTTGACGGCCACCAGTTGGTTGCCGGCCTCCTCGGCGGACAGGCCGCCGGCCCCGCTCTGCAGTTTCGCCAGAAAGGTGGCGTAGGCCGACTCGATCTGGGCCGTCGTGGCATCGGGCGTCAGACCGAGAATCGAATAAAGCGTTTTCATGTTTTCCCTTATTTTCCCTGAGCGCTACTGCCTGGATGTCCTGTTTTTTTGGCGGACCGATTCCCGGACGGCATCTTTTCATTACCCGGGAAAACCCGTCAAGAAATTTGTGCAGGGCAGCGCGCGAGACGGCGTCTCAGCCGGGGCGAACTCGCCCCGGCGACCGGCGGATTTCGGCAATACGCCTCCGGGCGGTAAAATCCGCGCATGACCGAAAACGCAATGAGCGCCACGCCCTTGTCCCAGAACGCCCCCGAAACCAATGACCCCGACGAATCCGGCGACATCTTCGAAGCGCGCCTGTGGCGTCAGAAGGGCTGGACGGCCCGCGTCATCAAGAACGAGGACGACGAGGGCTGGGCCGTCGAGATGATCAAGGACGGCGAGGCCGATCCCGCCCTGGTCGGCCCGTGGACCATGGGCCGTGACAAGAAGAACCCGAAGCCGCTAGACGCGGCGGCCTTCGCCACCCTCGTCAAGACCGCCGCCGAAGTCCTGCGCCGCCACGAGCAGCAGCTGTACGCGGCGCTGCACAAGGAATTCACGCTGGACACGCCGGCCGGGCGCATCCGCGTCACGCTCGACATCGTTCCCGACGAATACGATCCGCACGCCCTGCTGGCGGCTCACGACGCCGCCGGCGACGAGCTCGCGCAGGTGCGCGTGGCGCCCGACTTCAAGCTCAGCGCGGCCCGCGCCGGCGCCTGGATCGCCGAAGACTACCGCAAGCCCGGCTGAACGCGGAGGCAGCCGCTCCGTCCGCCCGTCCGCCCGTCCGCCCGCCCGCATTCCCCGCATTCCCCACGTCACCCGCTCTATCCGCACGGGGCGACGCGGCCCGTGCGGGCAAGCTTCCGACGCCCGCCCGGCCGCCGCGCTCACGCAAACCAGCCTCCTCCGGACCGCCCGCCAGCGCACCGGCGCAGCCAGCCGCCGCCGTCCGCCTTGCGGGCGAGCGCCGGAAGATTGCGCCGGACGCCACGCGAGCGCATTGAGCGAACCGAACGAATTGCACCAATCGTCGGACGAGCGGGCCGGGCCGTGTATATTCCGCCTTCGGCCCGACAGCCCGATCCGCAGCGTGCCCTTCCGCCACGTACATCGCACGGCGTGCAGACGACAGGCACGCTGCGCCCTCGCTGTTCCATTCCCGTTCCGCCTCCCGCGCAACGGCACCACACCCCGCCCTTCATGCCGCTACAGCACATCGTCCCCGCCGACTATCCCGCCCTGCTCGCCGAAAAGGTCGCGCTGTTCGCCGCGGACTTCGCCCCCTACGGCGTCGCCGAGCCCACGGTGATCGAATCCGCGCCGCTGCACTACCGCCTGCGCGCCGAATTCCGCATGCTCCACGACGCACAGCGCCGGGTGGATTACGCGATGTTCGCCGCAGGCGACCCGAAACAACCCGTCGCCATCGAAAACTTTCCGGTCGCCGCCGAGCCGATCTGCGCGCTCATGCCGCGCCTGCGCGAACTGCTGCAGGCCAGCAACACGCTGAAGGACAATCTCTTCCAGGTCGATTTTCTCGCCACCCTGAGCGGCGAACTGATGGTCACGCTGATCTACCACCAGCCGCTCGGCAAGCGCTGGGAAGCCGCCGCGCAGGGGCTGGCCGAAACGCTGGGCGTGCAACTGGTCGGCCGCAGCCGCGGGCGCAAGATCGTGATCGGCCGCGACTGGCTGCTCGAAAGCTTCGAGCTGAACGGGCGCGCGCTGAGCTACCGGCAGATCGAAGGCAGCTTCACGCAGCCCAACGGCGGCGTGAACCGCCAGATGCTGGCCTGGGCCTGCGCGCAGGCGGCCGGCCTGGGCGGCGACCTGCTCGAACTGTATTGCGGCAACGGCAATTTCACCGTCGCGCTGGCACCGCTCTTCGCGCGCGTGCTCGCCACCGAAGTCAGCAAGTCCGGCGTGCAGGCGGCAAGCCACAACCTCGCCGCCAACGGCCTCGACAACGTCGCCGTGGTCCGTCTCTCCAGCGAGGAAATCAGCGCCGCGCTGTCCGGTAGCCAGGACTTCAGCCAACTGAAGGAAATCGACCTCGCCAGCTACCGCTTCTCGACGCTCTTCGTCGACCCACCGCGCAGCGGGCTGGACGAACGGACGCTCGAACTGGCGCGCGGCTTCGAGCACATCCTGTACATCTCGTGCAACCCGCAGACCCTGCTCGCCAACGTCGCCGCCCTGCACGCCACGCACGCCGTCAGCGCCGCCGCCGTCTTCGACCAGTTCCCCTACACGCACCACCTGGAAAGCGGCCTGCTGCTGACGCGCCGACCGGCGCAGTAGGCCAAACTCGCCGGCCGGCGAAACGGGCCGGCGCACGACCGCGGCGCCCGCCGGCCGCTACCCGGCGGCGGTCGCCGCATGCGCGTCGGCCAGCGCATTGCCGCGGCACTTGCCGTGCCCCTTGACCCAGCACAGCGCGGCGTCGGCCAGCGTCTCCGCCAGATCCTCGTCGCACCCCAGCGCCGTCCACATCCCGCCCAGCGCCGGATCCTGCGCCAATCCCAACGCCTTGGCGCGCTCCAGCCGCAGCACCGCATCCTGATTGTCCGCGAACAGCGCCAGCGAACGCCCGGGGAAATGCGCCCGCGCCTGCGCCAGCCCGAACAGCGCCGCCTGCAGCTCCAGTTCGTTGCTGCCCGCCGCCGGCACGCTGCACGTACCGACCCGCGGCGCCTCTTCGTCCCCGTCGAACAGCACCGCCGCCAGCCCGCCGTGCCGCTTCAGGCTGGCGTCGCTAAACACCAGCAGACGGCCGTCGAAGCGTCCGGCGTAGCGCGGAGGCAAAGGACCGTCGGAAAGTCGGACGGGGCGAATTGACGGTTTTTTCCGTTTTCGGGGCATAGGGTTAGCGAGACCGTCGCGCGCGGCGAAGAACGTTCAGGATACTTGATCGGCGCATGAAGGATCCGCTGGCTCGATGCCCGTTGCGCATACGAAAATTGCCGGCACACGGCCAACCGCCGACATTGGCCCGCCCCAAAGCCAGGCCGAGCAGCAAGCCGCCCCCCTCCGAATCTCAATGACAAACGGCGACAGCGCAGCGGCGAGGGCCCAGCCCTGTTTGCGCTGCAGGCAGGGTCCTGGCGATGGCAACGCCGTTTTCCGTGGCCCTGCGCCCCCGAACCTTGCGTTCGGATGGGGCCGAGGAGCAACGAAACTGAAACATCGGCGTAAGAGAATCGAGCCTCCAAAGCCATCAATCCTCTTTCGGAGACGTTCATGCGTAATTTCCTCGTCACTTCCGCAATCGCCCTTGGCCTGAGCGCCTGTGCCAGCCAAGCGCCCGTTCCTGCCCGGCCGGCCGCCGCCACGCCGAAGGCTCCGCAGTGCTGGAACGGCGATGCCGGCGCTTTCGCGGAAATCGGCGTTGCGACCAAGATTTCCGGTGTCGAAGTCGTCTGCGAAAAAACCAGCGATGGCAAGAACGCGCAGTGGATGAGCAGGAAGCGCTAAACCGGGTATCGCTTGCCGGCAACGTGCGCTGCCCGGACGGCATTTCCGCGTGCGGGCAGGGGCATCGCCAGCAAGACAGCCGGCGATGCAGACGAGACTGAATTTCTGCTTCGTTTCAAAATCGTTCGAACCGGATGCACGACGGGGCGGACGCTGCAACCAGAGCCACCGGACCGCGAATCCGGTGATGAGTTTTGGCAAACCTCGCCCGCCCGCGGTGTGACCGGCGTCTGGCGGTTCCAGCCGTCGCAATGCACGTAGGGGCACCCCACCACCGTTTTGTGCACGATCTTGACGAAAAGGAGCGCGCGCCCGACCGTGCAGCGCGCGCAAGCGTTGCCCGCCGACCGATCCCGATGGCATGATGGCGCCCTCGTTTGCAAATGGCATCGCCATCAGGAAAGGAAACAACCGTGAAGAAATCCGTCGGAATCGCGCTCGCCGCGAGCGCGCTGGTGCTGGCCTATCCGGCTGCGGCCTGGATGCTCGGGCGGCAAGTGGAGGCGGCGCACGCCGAGCAATACCGCCTGCTCGCCGAGCAGCCTTATACGAAAGTCGTCGCACGCGACTACCAGCGCAGCCTGTTCGGCGCGACCGAGACGGTGACCATCGAACTGCTGGGCGACCTTCTGCGCGACGTCGCCAAGGCGCCGCGGAACGCCGCCGCGGACCCGGCGGCGCCGGCGGAAACGCCCCAGCCCTTGCGCCTGACGCTGCGCAGCACCATCCAGCACGGTCCGCTGCCCGGCCTGACGACGCTGGCGGCGGCGATCGCCGACTCCGAACTGACGGTTGAAGGCGAGCCCGGAGAAAAACTCGCCGCCGTGCTCGGCGGCCAGAAACCGCTGCTGGCGCACACCGAATACCGCTTCACCGGCGGCGGCGTCAGCCGCATGAGCAGCCCGGCGTTCGCCATGGACTTCCCGACCGACGCCGAAGGGACGACGAGCAACGTGGCCTGGGACGGCATCCATATGAGCGTCGACTTCGCCAAGGGCATGCAGCGCTACACGATGCAGGCCGAAGCGCCGCGCCTCGAGATCAAGGACAGCGCGGGCCTGCGGGTGCTGGTGAGCGGCCTGCGCCTGGACGGCGAGCAGCAGCGCATGTTCGACGACGAACCGCTGCTCTACGCCGGCACGCAGAAATTCACGGTGGCGCAGTTCGGCATGACGACCGGCAAGGAGGACGGCGAGGCGCTGCTGCTCAAGCAGGTCGTCTACGACGTGGCGATGCCGGCGAACGGCGACTTCCTCGACATCGTCGCGCGGACGGGGGCGGAAACGGTGCAGTTCGGCGCGCACGACTACGGTCCGGCGCACTACGATTTCTCGTTCAAGCACCTGCACGCGCGCACGCTGGTCAAGCTGCACCGCGCCTTCATGAAGCAGTCCGCGGACCCGGCCGCGCTCGCCGCCGGCGAGGCCAACCCGGCGAAGATGCTGGCGCCGCTCGCCGAACCGGCGCTGGAACTGCTCAAGTACAGCCCGGAGATCAGCGTAGACCGCATCAGCTTCCGCAGCCCGCACGGCGAGGCGCTGATCGCCGCGCGCGCGCGGCTCGGCGAACTGAAGCCCGAAGAAATAAGCAACCCGCTCGTGCTGCTCGGCAAGCTCGACGCCAGCGCGGACATCGCGCTGCCCGAAGCGCTGCTCGCCGGGCTCGGCGGCAAGGGCGAGGCCGGCGCCGAGGCGGTCGCGATGCGCGAGGCGATGTTCCAGCAACAGCTCGCCGGCTTCGCCGAACAGGGCTACATCCAGCGCGACGGCGGCGTGCTGCGCACGAAAATCGCCTTCGCCAACGGTCAGCTGACGATCAACGGCAAGCCCTTCAATCCGCTGGCGATGGGCGGCGGCGCGCGCCCGACCATGTAGGCGCGGCGCCGGCCCGTCCTACCAGCCCCAGAACATGCCGCGCCGCGAATACGGATAAATCGGATAGGGGCGCAGCGGCCCGTAGAAGGCCGGGCCGCAGAAGGGATCGACGGCGCTGCGCGCGCGCTGGCGCTCCTGCGCGACTTCGGCGCTGCACTGCTGGTCGCGCTCGACGAGCATCTGCGTCAGGTCGGCGTGCAGCGCCTTCTCGCGGTCCTCGTGGATGGCCTGCAGGACCGGCAGCGGCAGGCCGCGCGCGTGCAGGTCGACGACCTGCGCCGGCGTCAGGTCGAAGCGCGCACCGGACTGGCGGAAGCGCGCGACGACGGCCTCCGGCGTGCTGCCGGCCTTCGCCATGGCGACCAGATCGTCGAGGGAAAGCTTGGGCGCGTCGGGCGCCAGCCGCGCCATGTCCTCGACCGAGAGGCGGGCGAGCCTCGGCGTCGACGAACCGTCCGGCGGCACGCCGGCGCACGCGCCGAGCAGCAACGCCAACGCGCCGAAAGCGGCGATGCGCAGCGCTTGCGCGGGGGAACTCACGGCAAGCGCGGCTAGATTCGCTGCGGGTTCAGCGGGGACGACAACGGGGTTTGCAGCAGGCATGAGGCACTCCATCCGGACCAGGCGAAGCGAGAACGCCGCGCCGCGTCGGGCGTCCGGGCCGCGCCCTACTTCGGCAGCCGCTCGTAGAGGCCGACGACGTTCTCCATGACCTCGAGTATACGCTCGCTGGTCGTCGCCACATTGGTCGCCAGGCGCTTGTCGCCGCTGGCGCGCTGATCGAGCGCGTTCTCGAAGAAGAACCACTGCTGTGCGACGAGCGCCAGTTCGTCGCGCAGCGCCGGCGTGTTGACCGGCGCTGCGGCGAGTTCCTGCAGGGCGGCGGCGAATTCCTTGCGCGCCTTGTCGATCTCGCCGGCGGCCTGCGCGCTGCCGATGTTCCAGCCCGCCGCCTGGTAGAACTTGGCCATGCGCTGGGCCAGCATGCGCTGGCGGCCGGAGATGTTGAGCAGGCGCCCGGCCGTCGTGCCGGCGTGCTTTTCGAGCTGCTGCGTGCCCTGGTGCGCGAGGGCCAGCACGTCCTCGGACAGGTCGAGGACCTTCTTGCCGTTGGTCTGGTTCGGCGCGGCGCCGACCAGGACGTCCTTGTAGCCGAGCCACGCCTTTTCGAGCTTCAGGTAGGTTTCCCGGATTTCGGGCGTCGGCGCGTAGTTTTTCAGTTCGACGAGCTGGCGGTCGAACTGCGAGATCGAACCGTAGAGGGTGCGCATCGATTGTTCGGGGGCGATGCCCTGCCCGAGCTGGAAATAGGACTTGGCGATGCGCTGCGAGAGCATGCGCTGGCGGCCGGCCTTGTTGATCGCCGCGTTGACGTCGGCGATCTGCGCGTAGGCGCTGCCGCCGAGGGCGTCGATCAGGAAGGCGAAAACGAAGCCGACGAGCAGCCCGCAGAATGTCTTTCTCATGGTGTCCCCATCGCCGCGCTCCGCGCGCGTCCTTGTGCCGCCAGGCTAGCCGCCCAGCTTTTCGAACATGCCGGTAATCGTGTCCATCGTGTCGAGCACGCGCTCGCTGCTCGCCGCCACGTTGGCGGCGCGCGTCCGGCGGTCGCCCGGTTCGCGCGCGTCGAGCGCGTGTTCGTATTGCTGCCAGTACCGGTGCGCCAGCTCCAGTTCCTCGCGGATCGCCGGCGTCGTCGCCGGGGCGCCGGCCAGCGCCTTGAGGCCCATGGCGAAGGCGCGCCGGCTCTTGTCGAGTTCCGCCGCAGCGGCCGCGCCGCCCGCCGGAGCGACGCCCCAGACCTGCGCCAGATAGAATTTGGCAATGCGCTGCGAGAGCATGCGCTGGCGCCCGGCGACGCCGACCAGCGGACCGCTCTCGTTGCCGGAAGTGGAAACCAGCTGCTCGGTGCCGGCATGCGCCAGGCGCAGCACCGATTCGCTCAGTTCGAGCACCTTGCGCGCGCCGTCGGGGCTGGGCACGCTGCCGATCAGCACGTCCTTGTAGGCCAGCCAGTTCTGTTCGAGCTGCAGGTAGGTGTCGCGGATTTGCGGGGTCGGCGCGAAGTTCTTGAGCTCGACGAGCTGGCGGTCGAAAAGGGCGATGGCGCCGTCGAGCGTGCGCTTCGAGCGTTCGAGATCGACGTTCAGGCCTATCTGCAGATAGGCCTTGGCCATGCGCTGCGAGAGCATGCGCTGGCGGCCGGCCTTGTTGATCGCCGAGTTGATGTCGGCGATCTGCGCCTGCGCGAGACTGCCGAAAGCCATGAGCAGCGCCAGCAGGGCGATGCGCACGACGTGGGCCAATCCGGCATCCCCGCTCCGACGTTCCATCCGTGCTCCATAACAGGCCGATCTTGCGCCGGCGGGTTATTCAAAGGGAGTAACTGACGGACTCTAAGTGATATCCGGAGCGGGAATTATGATCTGCGTTAAATTCTAAAAATAGATCAGGCGGTGCCGCCGACGGTCAGCCCGTCGATGCGCAGCGTCGGCTGGCCGACGCCGACCGGGACGCTCTGTCCGTCCTTGCCGCAGGTGCCGACGCCGGGGTCGAGGCGCATGTCGTCGCCGATCATCGAGACGCGCGTCATCGCTTCCGGGCCGTTGCCGATCAGCGTCGCGCCCTTGACCGGGTAGGTCACCTTGCCGTTCTCGATCATGTAGGCCTCGGACATCGAGAAGACGAACTTGCCGTTCGTGATGTCGACCTGGCCGCCGCCGAAGTTCACCGCGTAGATGCCCTTCTTGACCGACTTGATGATCTCCTCCGGACGCTTGTCGCCGGCCAGCATCGTGGTGTTGGTCATGCGCGGCAGCGGCAGGTGGGCGAAGGATTCGCGGCGCCCGTTGCCGGTCGGTGCGACGCCCATCAGGCGGGCGTTCAGGCTGTCCTGCATGTAGCCCTTGAGGATGCCGTCCTCGATCAGCACGGTGCGCTGCGTCGGGTTGCCTTCGTCGTCGATGTTGAGCGAGCCGCGGCGGTCGGGAATCGTACCGTCGTCGACGACGGTGACCCCCTTGGCGGCGACGCGCTGGCCGATGCGGCCGGAGAAGGTCGAGCTGCCCTTGCGGTTGAAGTCCCCCTCGAGGCCGTGGCCGACCGCTTCGTGCAGCAGGATGCCGGGCCAGCCGGAGCCGAGCACGACGGTCATCGTGCCGGCCGGCGCCGGCCGCGCGTCGAGGTTGACCAGCGCCTGATGCACGGCCTCGTGCGCGTAGGTGCGCAGCACCTCGTCGCTGAAGAAGCGGTAGTCGGTGCGCCCGCCGCCGCCGGCCGAGCCCTGCTCGCGCCTGCCGTCGGTTTCGACGATGACGGTGATCGAGACGCGCACCAGCGGACGCACGTCGGCGGCCAGCCGGCCGTCGCTGCCGGCGACGAGGATCACCTCGTACTCGCCGGCGATGTGCGCCATGACCTGCGCGACGCGCGGATTCTCGGCGCGCGCGTAGCTTTCGAGGCGTTCGAGCAGCTTGACCTTGGCCGTCGCATCGAGTGAGGCGAGCGGGTCGTGCGGCACGTACAGCGCGCGCCCGTTGCGCTTCCTGAGCGCCGGCACGCGCCGCTGCTGGCCGGCCGCGGCGATCGCGCGCACGGCCTGCGCGGCGTCGCCGAGCGCGCCGTGGCTGATGTCGTCGGAGTAGGCGAAGGCCGTCTTCTCGCCGGAGATGGCGCGCACGCCGACGCCCTCGTCGATGTTAAAGCTGCCCGACTTGACGATGCCCTCTTCGAGGCTCCACGCCTCCGAGCGGCTGTACTGGAAGTAGAGGTCGGCGTAGTCGACGTCGTGCGCCATGATCGTGCCGAACAGCTTCGTCAGGTCGCCGGCATCCAGACCGTAGGGCGTGAGCAGGGTCTTCTCGGCCTGCAGGAGAAGGGAGGAGGATTTCGATGCGGCTTTGGCGGTCATGGATTTTCCGTTGTGGCTATGTTGCGCGCGGAGGCGCGTTGTAACGTCGGCGGCGCTCACATCACGCGATGCTTGAGCGCCGGCAGGCTGGCGCGGATTTCGGCGATCTGCGCGTGGTCGAGTTCGCCGATCACGATGCCCGGGCCTTTCAGCTTGCGGTCGACGATGTTGCCCCAGGGGTCGATCAGCATGCTGTTGCCGTGCGTTTCGCGGCCGTTCTCGTGCCGCCCGCCCTGGCCGACGGCCAGCACGTAGCACTGGTTCTCGATGGCGCGCGCGCGCAGCAGGATTTCCCAGTGCGCGCGGCCGGTCGTTTCGGTGAAGGCGGCCGGGATCACCAGCAAGTCTGTGACACCGAGCGCGCGATAAAGCTCCGGGAAGCGCAGGTCGTAGCAGATCGACAGGCCGACGCGGCCGAACGGCGTGTCGAAGGCGACCGGCTGGCTGCCGGCTTCGATCGTCGCGCTTTCGTTGTAGCGTTCGGCGCCCTTCTGGAAGCCGAACAGGTGGATCTTGTCGTAGCGCGCGACGCGCTCGCCCTGCGGATTGTAGGCGACGCTCGAATTGAGCACCTTGTTCGGGTCGCTCGCGATCAGCGGCATCGAGCCGCCGATCAGCCAGATGCGGTGACGGCGCGCCGTCTCGGCGAGGAAGTCCTGGATCGGCCCGTGCCCGTCGGCCTCGCGCACCTTGACCTTGTCGCCCTCGCTCATGCCCATGATGGCGAAGTACTCGGGCAGCGCGACGAGATCGGCGCCCTGCGCGACGGCTTCGGCGATCAGGCGCTCGGCGGTGCGCAGGTTGTCCTCCACGCGCGGCGTGGAAATCATCTGCACGGCGGCGATGCGCGCGTTCTTCGGCGGGCGCGGCGCGTGCGGATTGTCATGGGGTGGCGTCATGGGCGGCTCCGGACGGGTTGGACAGATTCGGCAGGCGCTGACCGGCGGCGGCCGGCACCTCGGAACGCGACAGCTTCTCGACCTTGGGATCGTCCCAGGTGCCGGTCACCAGATAGTCGAATCCGAACATCTGGTTGAGCGGATTCTGCAGGATCTTGTGCGCCAGCAGCGCGGCGACGCCGGCCACCGGGTTGAGCAGCACGACGCCGAGCGCCGCGGTGCCGCCCAGCTCGGGCTGCACGTTGACCGTCAGGCGTTGCGTTTCGCGCTGCAGGTCGGTTTCGCCGCGCATCACGACGCGCGCGGCCGGTCCGTCGATCTGCAGGCGGTCGGTGCGCATCACTCCGTTCTGCATGACGAGCTGGCCGGCGATGCTGTCGAAGGCGAAACCTTCGCTGAAAACGTCACGGAAGTCGAGCGAGATGCGGCGCGGCAGCGACTGCAGGCTGATCAGGCCGAGCAGCTTGCCGGCGCCCGGATCGAGCTTGACGAACTGGCCCTTGCCGACGTCGACCTTCATTTCGCCGGACAGCGTGGCGTAGTCGAGGTCGACCGGCGGCGCGTTCCAGCCGATCTTGCCTTCGAGCTGCGCCGACGCGCCGCGCACGGCGCCCGCGTAGCCGAGCCGGTCGAGCAGCTTGCCGGCGTCGCCGCTGTCGAGGCGGAAATTGAGCTGCGTCCGGTTGCTGCCGGCGAAGCGCCACAGCCCGCTGCCACTCAGCGTGCCGTAGGGGTTGCTGAGCACGATCTTGTCGAGGCGCCAGACGCGCGCCTCGTTGCGCGCCTGCACTTCGAGACGGCCGAAGCGGCGCGCGCCGACGGAGAAATCGTCGGCCACGATGTCGAGCGCCGGCAGTTCGTCGATCGCCTCGCCGGGCGCCTGGCCGGGCGCCGCACCCGAGGGTTCCATCGCGAGATGCTTGAAGCGGGCGCTCAGCTTGCCGCGCCCGGCGCCGTCCCAGCGCAGATCGCCCCCCGCCTCGCGCGACGCGAGGCGGATCTGCCAGGCGCTGCCGCTCGCCGTGGCGCCGAGATCGACGTCGGAGAAGCGGCGGCCGAGCAGGATCAGCTCACCGGTTTTCAGGTTGACGGCGTCGACCGGCGGGGCGCTCGCGGCGCCGGCGTTGGCGGTCTTGGCCGCGCTCGGCGAAAGCAACGCGCGGCGCCAGAAGTCGAGATCCACGCGCGGCGCGCTGACGCCCAGCGCGACGCCGCTCTCCGGCAACTGCAGCGGCCGGCCGACGGCGATCGCGCCGCGTTCGGGAACGAAGCCGCCGCCGGCGCCGGGCTGCTTGCGCCGGATCAGCTGCATCTGCACCGCGTCGCCGAGTGAAGCGCGCAGCTGGTCGCGCGCCACGCTCGCCGCCTCCGCCGGAGCGCCGGGCAGCATGGATTTCTCGAAGCGCAGCGGCAGCGTCTCGGCGGCGCTCTTGTTGAGCGGCGCCGGCAGGCTGGAGGCGATACCGCCCAGCGTCGATTCGACCACCAGATCGGCACTGCGCTTGCGCACGCGCACTTCGCCGCGATACGCGGTGCTGCCCGAGAGGTGGTCGAGCAGCGGCAGGTCGGACTGCCGCCGCATCTGGTCGACGCTCAGCGTGCCGTTGGCGGTGATCAGCACCTTGCCGTCCGCCTGCGAGGCGCCCTTGATGCGCAGCGGCCCGCCGAACAGCGTGGCGGTGATCTCGGGAACGTTCAGCTCGCTGGCGGTGAAGGTCAGCGTGCCGTTGACCTGCTTGAGCGGCGGCAGGCCGGGATCGACGGTGACTTCGTTGTTTTGGAAGCGGTAGGCGCCGTCGACCTTGGAATTGTCGATCAGTGCGAGGTCGAGCGGAATCGAGAGGCCGAGGTCGAGGCGGCCGTTGCCGGCGGCGCGCATGTCCTCGGTGAAGTGGTCGATGCGCTCGCCGACCGGGCTCTGCTCGATGAACTTGAGGAACTCGGCGGTCGGCCCCTCGGCGCGGCCCTTGACGGTGAGCACCGAGACGTCGGCGTCGAAGTCGGCGATCTCGGCGCGCGTGTGCGACAGCTGCGCGCCGAGCAAGGCGCCGCGCTGCGCGTCGACCACCATGCCGGCGCCTTCGAAGCGCAGGTCGCCGTCGATGCCGGTGATCTTCGGCCAGCCCGTCGCGTAGTCGAGCGTCACGCCGTGCGCCTTGGCGGTGACGAGGAACTGGCCGTGCTGCTTGTCGACGAAGGGGAAGTGCGCGAGGTCGCCCTTGAGCACCAGCTTCGCTTCGCTCGAGGTGCCGGCGATCAGCGCGTCGCGCAGCCAGTGGCGGGCGTTGGCGTTGACCGCGTGCGGCATGTAGCGCCAGACGGCGCGCCCGTCGGCGCGGGTCAGCGCGGCGGTCAGGTCGATCGTCCCCGGCCCCTCGCCGGTATGGCGGTAGCGGCCCTGCGCCGAGCCGGCGGCGTCCGGCCCGGCGAACTCGACGCGCGTCAGTTCGGCGTCGAGTTCGCCCTTGGAAATTTTCCATTTGGCCTGCGCGTTCAGCGTGTCGAGCGCGATCGCCGCCTCGGGGAAGACGCTCGGCAGGTCGAGCGTCGCCTTGTCCGAGCGCAGCGTCGCGCTGCCGCCCTGCTCGCTCGTATCGACCGTCCCGGAGAGGCCGCTGAAGCCGGGGAAATAGCCGTTCGCCTTGAGCGCCAGGTCGTCGAAACGCGCCTTCAGCGCGTAGGTCCGCAGCGCCTCGGCGTCGCCGCGCCAGCTCGCGCGCAGGTCGGCGAAGCGGCCGCGCGGCGCGAAATCGGCGAGCAGCTGGCGCGTGTGCGCGTCGAGCGGCAGATAGGCGGCAAGCGCGGTCAGCGCGTCGAGGTCGAGCGCGCTCGCCGTCGCGCTGCCGCGCACCTGCTTGCCGTCGGCGTCGGGATTCCAGTCGACGAGGAAATCGGTCGGCGCGATGCTGATCGCCGGGTGCGCCGCCGGGGCGGCCTCGCCCGCGGCGCGGGGCTCGTCGGCGCCGGACGCCGCCAGCGTCGCCAGTTCGATCGCCCGCCCGCCGACCTGCCAGCCGCGCTCCGACAGCTTCGCCGTCAGGCGCCCCTGCATGTGCTCGAGCGCCAGCGCCGGCAGCCTGGGCGACAGACGCAGGCGCACGTCCTGCAGCGCGAGGTCGGCGGTCAGCCCGCGCGGCGCGCCGTCGGCGAAGTCGATCCAGGCGCGTAGCGCGCCGCGTCCCTGCGGCAGCGCCACCGGGTAGTCGATCCATTGCTGCCAGACCGCGAGGTCGGTGTAGTCGACTTCGGCGAAGAGCTGGCCCTTCCAGGCGCCCAGCGTATCCAGATCGCGCCCGCGGAAGTCGCCGCGCAGGTCGATGCGCGCCGCCAGCGCCTCCGGCGGCAGCGCCGACAGGCCGAAGCGGTGGTGGCGGCCGTTGTTGTCGAGGCCGAAGTTCACGTCTTCGAGCACCAGCGCCGGCGCCTGCCGCTGCTCGTCCTCCCAGACCAGCGTGGCGCCGCGGATGCGGATGCGCTGCTGCGCCAGCACCCAGCCGGAAACGTCGCTGTCGCTGTTCTCCTGGTTGAGCGGAATGCCGGCGACGAAGATGCGGCCGTCGGCGCTGCGCCGCAGATTGAGCGTCGGCTCGTCGATGGCGAGCAGGCGCAGGCGCAACTGCAGGGCCGGCACCGACCACCAGGAGAGGACGGTCTCGACGCGCGAGAAGGCGAGCGCCGGCCGCCCCTCGGCGTCGGCGATGCGCACGTCGGACAGGGTCAGGTCCGGGTTGATGCCGTCCCAGCTCGCCTCGATGCGCCCGATGCTGACCGTCTGCCCGAGCCCGTTCGAGGCGAGGCGTTCGATGTCGGCGCGGTAGTGTTCGATGTTGGGCAGCACGCTGTAGCGCAGGGCCAGCACCAGCAGCACGAAGCCGAAGTAGAGCGCCAGCGCGGCCCACAGCAGGCCGCGCCAGAAGCGCCGCGCCGCCGGCGGCGCCACGAAGGGCAGCAGGCGGTGCAGGCGATGGTAGAGCGCCGGGCGCAGTTCATCCTGGCGCATCAGGCGTCGGCAGCCCGGACGGGCTTTTGCCAAATATTGCGGAGCGTCACTAGAATGGCGGGATACGCGAAACAGTTGATCAGACGTCAATTGTAACGGCTTTGGCGGCGCCAACCATTTCAAACGCGGACGATTCCACGTTCCGCGCCAGCGACGAGAAGAACATGACGAGCAGCGCAAGCCACGACACCCCGACCGCCCCGGTTCCCCTCCACGACCCCGCCGCGCCCTGGCCCGCCGCCCTGGCGCACAGCCGCTGGCTGCGCCAGCTGCTCGCCGGCCGCCCGGAGGTCGCCGACTGGCTCGCCATGCACACCGCCCGGCCGTTCGACGCGACGGCGATGCGCGCCTTCCTGGACGGCGAGGCGCCAGCCGACGAGGACGCGCTCAAGCGCGCCCTGCGCCGCCTGCGCCAGCGCACGATGGCCGCACTCGTCGTGCGCGACCTCGGCGGCCAAGCGCCGCTCGCCGAAGTGGTCGAGACGATGACGCAGCTCGCCGACGTGACGACCAACCACGCGCTCGATTTCGTGCACCGCCTGCTCGCCGCCCAGTTCGGCGAGCCGCTCGACGGCCAGGGGCGCGCCCAGCGCCTGCTGGTGATCGGCATGGGCAAGCTCGGCGGACGCGAGCTCAACGTCTCGTCCGACGTCGACTACATCTTCGTGTACCCCGAGGAAGGCGAGACGGCCGGCGTCGACGGCGGCCGCCGGATCGACAACTACGACTTCTTCAACCGCCTCGGCAAGCGCCTGATCGCGGCGCTCGGCGAAGTCACCGGCGACGGCCAGGTCTTCCGCGTCGACATGCGCCTGCGCCCGAACGGCGACTCCGGCCCGCTCGCCTGCTCGCTCGACTCGCTGGAAAACTACTTCATCGCGCAGGGCCGCGAGTGGGAGCGCTACGCCTGGATCAAGGCGCGCACCATGAACGAAGGCGCCAACCTGCAGCCGGAATGGGTGGGCGCGATGCAGGCCATCGCCCGCCCCTTCGTCTTCCGCAAGTATCTCGACTTCGGCGCGATCAACGCGATGCGCGACCTGCACGCGCAGATCCGCCGCGAGGTGGCGCGCAAGGACATGGCCGACCACATCAAGCTCGGCCCCGGCGGCATCCGCGAGATCGAGTTCATCGCCCAGGTCTTCCAGCTCATCCGCGGCGGGCGCGACAGCGCGCTGCAGACGCGCCCGACGCTGCAAGTGCTCGCCCTGCTCGCGCAACGCCGCCTGCTGCCGGCCGACAGCGAGCGCGAACTGCGCGAAGCCTACGAATTCCTGCGCCGCCTCGAACACCGGCTGCAGTACGTCAACGACGCGCAGACGCACATGCTGCCGACCGATCCCGAAGAGCGCGCGCAGATCGCCGCGTCGATGGGCTTCGCCGACTGGCCGGCGCTGCTCGCCGTACTCGACGGGCATCGCGGCCGCGTCGCCCGCCATTTCGAACAGGTCTTCTCCGACCCCGAGGACGGCGAGCACGCGCTGACCGGCCTGTGGTGCGGGCAGACCGAAGGCGACGCGGCGCTCGAAGCGCTCTCGGCGCTCGGCTTCCGCCAGCCACAGGCGATGCTCGAACGCCTGCAGGCCTTCCGCGGCGGCAGCCGCTACCTGCAGCTGCCGGCCGCCAACCGCGAGCGCCTCGACGCGCTCGGCCCGCGCCTGATCGACGCCGCCGCGGCGACCAGAACGCCCGACGCCACCTGGCAGCGCGGCCTCGACTTTCTCGAAACGATCAGCCGGCGCGGCGCCTACCTCGCCCTGCTGCAGCAGTATCCGCAGGCGCTGCGCAAGGTCGCCGAGCTGATCGGCGGCTCCTCGTGGGCGGCCGACTACCTGACGCGCCACCCGATCCTGCTCGACGAACTGCTCGACACGCGCCTCTACGACGAGGCGACCGACTGGAGCGCCTTCCGCGACGAACTGAACGCGCGCCTCGCCGAACACGCCGGCGACGCCGAACGCGAAATGGACATCCTGCGCGAAGCGCACCACGCCCAGGTCTTCCGCCTGCTGGCGCAGGATCTGGCCGGCCTGCAGACGGTCGAAAGCCTGTCCGACCATCTCACCGAACTCGCCGACATCATGGTCCAGAAGACGCTGGACCTGTGCTGGGACAAGCTCAAGAGCCGCCACCCGCAGCCCGGACGGCCGCCGCGCTTCGCCGTCATCGGCTACGGCAAGCTGGGCGGCAAGGAACTCGGCTACGCCTCCGACCTCGACATCGTCTTCCTGCACGACGACCCCGAGCCGGGCGCCGGCGAGCTTTACGCGCGCCTCGCGCAGCGCATGAACACCTGGCTGTCGAGCCAGACGGCGGCCGGCATCCTGTTCGAGACCGACCTGCGCCTGCGCCCGAACGGCGATTCCGGCATGCTCGTCTACCCGATCGAGGCCTTCCGCGACTACCAGCTGAACAGCGCCTGGGTCTGGGAACACCAGGCGCTGACGCGCGCCCGCTTCTGCGCCGGCGACAAGGCGCTCGGCGCGCAATTCGACGCGATCCGCGACGACATCCTGCGCCAGCCGCGCGCCCCCGCGAAGCTGCGCGAGGAGGTGCTCGCCATGCGCGCGCGCATGCTCGACGCGCACGCCTCGAAGAGCGAGGACGAATTCGACATCAAGCAGGACCCGGGCGGCATCATCGACGTCGAGTTCATCGTGCAGTACCTCGTGCTCGGCCACGCGCACGCGCACCCGGAACTGTGCGGCAATCTCGGCAACATCGCGCTGCTCAGGATCGCCGCCGACCTCGGCCTGATCCCGCCCGAGCTGGCCGACCCGGTGCGCGACGCCTACCGCGAATACCGGCGCCTGCAGCACGACAAGCGCCTGAACGGCAGTCCGAAGGCGCGCGTCGAACGCGCCGCCGTCCTGCGCCGCATCGAGGCCGTACGCGCGCTGTGGCGGGCTGTGTTCGGCGACGATTGAGCGGCCTATACTATGGGCATACGCAGGAGGCGCCGCACGCGGCGCCCGCCAAAAATATAACGATCATCGACGCCGGCGCCCCAGCCGGCGTTGCCGACTATCCCCGTCCGACAGGAAAAATCATGACCGACAAAAAACACACCTGGCGTTTCTTCCGCGCCGGCGGCTTCGATCAGGTCCGCCTCGACACCGGCGCCGACCTGCTGGCCCTCGACCAGCTCGACCAGAAGCTGTGGGTCGCCCTTTCCTGCCCGACGCAGGGCATGGAGTTCGACCCGCGCACGCTGGCCCTGCTCGACAGCGACGCCGACGGCCACATCCGCGCCCCCGAACTGATCGCCGCGCTCAAATGGACCGGCTCGCTGCTCAAGGACCACGACCTGCTGGCCGCCGGCGCCGACCCGCTGCCGCTCGCCGCCATCGACGATGCGAGCGAGGAAGGCCGCCAGCTGATCGCCTCGGCGCGCGAAATCCTGAAGAACCTCGGCAAGGAAGGCAGCGATGCGATCAGCGCCGCCGACACCAGCGACAGCGCGCACATCTTCGCGCAGACGCAGTTCAACGGCGACGGCGTGATCACCGTCGCCTCGGCCGACGACGAAGGGCTCAAGCAGCTGATCGGCGAGATCGTCGAGCATGCCGGCAGCGTTCCCGACCGCAGCGGCGAGCCCGGCATCGATCAGGACATCCTCGACCGCTTCTTCGCCGACGCGCGCGCCCTGGCCGACTGGCGCAACGCGCCGCGCAACGACGCGACGCTGCTGCCGCTCGGCGCCGCGACGGAGAGCGCCTTCGCCGCGTTCGCCGCGGTGCGCGCCAAGATCGACGACTACTTCACGCGCTGCCGGCTGGCCGCCTTCGACCCGCGCGCGGCCGGCGCGCTGAACGGTTCGGAAGCCGACTTCCTCGCCCTCGGCACGAAGAACCTCGCGCACTGCCCGGACGACGTGGCCGCGCTGCCGATCGCCTACGTCGAGGCCAACCGCCTGCTGCCGCTCGACGAAGCGATCAACCCGGCGTGGAGCGCCGCCGTCGGCGCGCTGCGCGCCGAGGTCGTCGCGCCGCTGCTCGGCGACCGCGACAGCCTGAGCGCCGCCGACTGGAGCGCGCTGTGCGCCCGCTTCGCCGCGCACGAGGCCTGGCGCGCCGCGCGCGTCGACACCCCGCTCGCCGCCATCGATGGAGCACGCCTGCAGGAAATCGCCGCCGGCGACGGCCTCGCGCTGATCGGCGCGCTGATCGCCCGCGACAAGGCGCTCGAAGGCGAGGCCAACGCCATCGAAGCCGTCGAACGCCTGGCGCACTACGCGCGCGACCTCGGCGCGCTGGCCAACAACTTCGTCTCCTTCCGCGACTTCTACGTGACGAGCAAGGGCAACGGGCATCTGCGCGCCGTCTTCCAGGCCGGCACGCTGTTCCTCGACGGGCGCAGCTGCAACCTCTGCGTGCATGTGCTCGACGCCGCCAAGCACGCCGCGCTGGCCACGCTCTCGGGCGTCTATCTCGCCTACTGCGACTGCGTGCGCGGCGGCGAGAAGATGACCATCGCCGCCGCCTTCACGGCAGGCGACGCCGACCAGCTGATGGTCGGCCGCAACGGCGTCTTCTACGACCGCGACGGAAAGGACTGGGACGCCACGATCACCAAGCTGATCGAGCACCCGATCAGCATCCGGCAGGCGTTCTGGACGCCGTACAAGAAGCTCGTGCGGCTGGTCGGCGAGCAGTTCCAGAAGTTCGCCGCGGCGCGCGCCAAGGCCGCCGACGACATGACCGCGTCGGGCGTGCTCGACGCCCAGAAAAAGGCCGAAGCGGCCAAGGCCGCCGCGCCCGGCGCTCCGCCGGCACCGGCGCCGGCGACCGCCCCGGCGCCCTTCGACGTCGCCAAGTTCGCCGGCATCTTCGCCGCCATCGGCCTCGCCGTCGGCGCGCTGGGCACCGCACTGGCCGCCGTCGTCACCGGCTTTCTCGGCCTGCGCTGGTGGCAGATGCCGCTCGCCGTCGGCGGCCTGATGCTGATGATCTCCGGCCCCTCGATGGCGCTCGCCTGGTTCAAGCTGCGCAACCGCAACCTCGGCCCCATCCTCGACGCCAACGGCTGGGCGGTGAACGCGCGGGCGCGCATCAACATCCCCTTCGGCACCTCGCTGACGCACCTGGCGAAACTGCCGGAAGGCGCCGAACGCTCGCTCGCCGACCCCTACGCCGAGAAGAAGAAACCGTGGGGCTTCTATCTCTTCCTGCTGGTCCTCGCTGTCGCCCTGCTCGTCTGGGCGGTGCGTAGCGCCGGAGGATAGGGCGCAGGATCGACATCCGGCGGGAGCGCTTGCGGCAACGACGCCGCCAAGACCGCTCCCGCCGCCCCGGCAAGCCTTGCCGGGCGCCCTTGCCGCCGTCGCCTTCGGCGGCGGCGCATTCATCCGGCATTTCCGCCCACTGCCCTCGGCATCCCGACATGGAACGACATTTGCTCATTCATGCCAGCGGGATCCTCCGTAACGCCATGGAGAAGAGAAATGTCGATCAGCGGCATCGATTCGCTCGTCATCGTTTCCTATGTCGGCGCATCCGGCCGGGCAGGGGCCGCCACCGCCGGCGCTGCGGTGGGCGGCAGGACGGCGCACAAGACAACGGTCACGATTTCCGACGAAGGCCGGGCATTGGCCGCCCGGGACGCGGAAAACCCTGCGGCGCCGGTCCAGCCACCGGCAGAAGCCGTCGAAGACGACGTCCGCCGTTACGCCCTTGGCCCCGCCTGGTATTCCGACGCCTTGCCGGTGCAGTTCGGCCTCCCCAACCTCTACTGGAAAGGAAACGAGGGGTGGTGGGACATTCCAGGCGTGGGCAGCGGGCCGACGACAGGGGGCGAAAACTCGACCGCCGTCGGCTTCCATGATCTGCAGGATGGCGAAGGATCGAAACTCTACCTGCGAGGCTTCGAACTCATGCGGGACCATCGCGCGGAGATCGATGCTTACATGCAACGCATGAATGAACTGTATGCAGGGGTCCTGCAAGACAACGGCGTCGCCGGCATGACGACGGACGAACGCTATCAAGCCTTGTTCCTGGATACGGAACGCAGCAACGCCATGGCCGCCCAGTTCCGCCAGGCCTTAGCCGCCGACCCGCTGATCCGGTCCCTGGGAACGTATCTCGGCATCGCACCGCCGACCTAGAAGCACCTTCGACCGGCGGGCCGACCCAGCCGAGCCTTGCTTTTCCTAGCGCTGCGCGCCGACCGGCAAGCGTCAGACCTGGCGCAGCCGCTCGCCGGCCGCCGCCAGTGTCGCCTCCTGCTTGGCGAAGCAGAAGCGCACGACGCGGTCGTCGTGGCCGTCGCGATAGAAGACCGAAACGGGAATCACCGCGACGCCGACCTCGCGCGTCATCCACTGCGCGAACTCGTGGTCCGGCAAGTCGGAAATCGCGCTGTAGCGGGCGAGCTGAAAGTAGGTGCCGCGACAGGGCAGCAGCTCGAAACGCGAGCCCTGCATCTGCTGGCGGAAGAAATCGCGCTTCTGCCGGTAGAAATCGGCCAGCCCGAGATGCCGCGAGGCGTCGCGCATGTACTCGGCGATTCCCAGCTGGCACGGCGTATTGACCGTGAACACGTTGAACTGGTGCACCTTGCGGAACTCGCTCATCAGCGCCTGCGCGCCGAGCACGTAGCCGACCTTCCAGCCGGTGATGTGGTAGGTCTTGCCGAAGGACGAAACGACGATGCTGCGCGCCGCCAGCTCGGGGTGGCGGCACACGCTCTGGTGCTCGCCCTCGAAGCAGATGTGCTCGTACACCTCGTCGGACAGGACGACGATGTCGGTGCCGCGCGTCAGCGCCGCGAGTTCCGCCAGGTCGGACGGATCGAGCAGGCTGCCGGTCGGATTGTGCGGCGTGTTGATGATGATCATGCGCGTGCGCGGCGAGATCAGCGCGCGCACCTGCGCCCAGTCCGGCTTGTAGTCCGGGAACTTCAGCTGCGCATGGACGGCGCGGCCGCCGACCGTCTCGATCGCCGGCACGTAGCTGTCGTACACCGGCTCGAAGACGATCACCTCGTCGCCGGCGCGCACGAAGGCGGCAATCGCCGTGAAGATCGCCTGCGTGCCGCCGGCCGTCACCGTGATTTCCTGATCGACGTCGTAACGCAGCCCGTACAGCGCCTCGACCTTGTCGGCAATCGCGCCGCGCAGCTCGGGCGTCCCGGCCATCGGCGGATACTGGTTGCGCCCGCCCGCCATCGCCCGCTCGGTCGCCGCGAACAGCGCCGGATCGGCCTGAAAATCGGGAAACCCCTGCGACAAATTGATCGCCCCGCAATCGGCGGCGAGCTTGGACATCACGGTAAAGATCGTGGTGCCGACCCAGGGAAGTTTCGAATCGATGGCGACGGGGGAAGAGAGCATGGCGGCGGGCGGCGAAGAATGGCGGAAGGGCGAAGTGTACGAGGGAGGGAGCGACGAGACAAGGCGCCGGGGTCGCTAATTCAAGGGGGATACTCGGGATGATTTACCGAGCATGCAGCACCGCGCAAGTGACATGCATACGCAATTGATACGAAGGTTTTTATAGGCGACGTCTGCAATCGCCCCTTTTCGGACGCAGGCCAGCAGGGAACGCGGACACTCAGAAACGCTCGAATTAAGCCGCGCCGCGAAGCTGCGTCGGCTTGAATGGATTGTTAGGCGGCGTGCGCCAACGGTTTTGTTGTACTTTGCTTTTCAATTCAGGCCCCGTGGCTACGAAAATAAGGGATATAGAAAGGCATACCCATTACGGCCAGAACGACTGCCGTAGTTAGCACCGACGAAGAAAATTGTTTCTGTTCGAGTTGGCCAAACCTCACGAAATAGATGAAAGCTAGCAGTGGGGTGAAAAGAAAAGCCAGGGGCCCTGTAGACAAAAATAATGGCTTGGTTTCGGCTGGCCATAGGAATGACACAATCGCGGCGAGCCAGCAAACTGGGGCTGACAATAAGACGCAAATCCCCTGTGGGGTATCAAACCAATAGCCCCAGCGATACCAATTTTTCAGCTTCTCTAGGTTGCCCATTGATCGTAGGCGCCTAACGTTGGCCGTCGCACGCTAGCGCACCTGCTTTGAATAGGAAACGACATCGCCGATTGAATGTGCTTCAGGCGCATAAAGGGCCATCCCCCAACCAGAAGCAGAAACGATTGCGGCGGTAAGAGCGAAGGGCAAAGCTGTACGCCGGAGAGCGGTTTCCAGCCAGTGCTGCGTTTCGAGACCACGAAGCCTACGATAGAGGCTCGCGGAAAGCACCCCATCGACTACGAGTTCAGCGAAAAGTATCGGGGCTGAGTAAATCATGAAGAGGGACGAGAAAAGCATAGCGGCGACGGCAACCAAGATGACGAGTGGAATAGCGAACTCTTCAGCCTCGGCAGCCGTACCGAGAGCATCGCTGACGGAACTGCCCGAATCACCCATTACTGAAATGTGCTCGGATGGCGCATCAAATGCCCCGCTTGCGCCCCCGCCACCAAACTCGCCGCCTTTGCCACGGTAACAAGCGCCCGAGCTATCTGAACCAGAGGACGGCGACCCTGAGAAATCCGGGAAATTAGCGTAGTCCTCCGCTCGTGTTCTTAGCCAAAGCCACAGAAGAATGAGGAACACAAGGTAAGCAACGCCAAACGAGACAAGGTACCTGAGCCACATTTCGATGAGGCCAGCGTGAAGCAGAATGTATGAGGCGACGAAACCCGATGCCCCCGTAATAGTGACGAGGAGCAACATCTGGAGCCGAGGGAAACCATCTCTCTCAAGGTCGCCACGAACTCTTTGAATCTCATAGTGGCGATGACGCTGCGGAAATGCGCTCATGGTGACGGCTAACGTGGAAGCTCAGCCGAGGAGGCGCGATAGTGCAGACGTCGGCTGGAGCGCCGTGTTATGACTTGCATTTTGGCCGGGGCGGGACTTTAGCGCCAATTCGGTTTGCGTGTTTAGTGAGTTCAGTGTTCTGCTTCGGTCGGACGCATAGTTGGTGAACTATCTGCTCTAGGATAGTCATGATAACGCCAAGATCTTCAATATTGAGCCTGTACCCCCTATGGGCCGCTGCGTTTCCAACGTTAGCAAGAATGTCTAACGTCTCCTTTTCGGGGGAAGTCACATGACCTTTACTCTCAAGGAGTTTCAACTTTTGTTCGAATCCGCCGGCATCCCCAACTTTTGCTACCAGCACCATATCTAAGACCGTCCGAGCACCAACTGCCGCGAGGTACCGCATTCCTTGATTGAAGGCATGCAGCGTTTCGAGCAGCACCTCCTTCAACTTTTTGTCATCAAGAGACGCCAGCCAGACCGGCTCTTGGCGGAGATTCAGAGGAGGCACATATTCCGGTTCAAGGTCGAGGTCTCCCGGTTGGTACTGAAACTCGCTGAAATGAGCCCTTCTCCTCTGTAACGTGTAACCACAACCACCGCATTCAAGGATCTCGGCGGTACGGGTTGTTTCGACTGCACCATCACAACTTGTATTTTCGTGCTTCACAGCTATCAGGTGCCGCTGCTCCTTACCACACTTATTACAGAAAAGGCGTTCTGTACTGGACATCGCTAACCCTCCCAAGATAGCTATTCGGGGCATAACGTAAAGCTACCCGGCGCTGCGCGGCTTTATCGCGCAGCGTCCAGCGACCGTAGGGAGCGGGGTTAAGCGTAAGGTTAGAATGGATCATTACAGGCTGGCAAATTCAATAATTTCTTGCCCCATGAGTAGGCAAGCTCCCGGAATTTGCGCATATATAAAGTGCATGCGGTACTCGCCTTTATATATAAACCCCCAGACTTCCAAAATGTCGAAAGTTTGAGATTTGTTACGCGGGTTACGCATAGGTCCAAGGACCTTCACAGTATTGTCTATCTCGATACGATCATCCGGGCCGGCGTGAAAACTAAGAAGCTTTTGAGCCTGTTTGGTCGCTGCATCCGCACAGCGATGATTCGGTTCGCCATGAGCTAGATTTGCCACTACCAACAGTACTGCGAAGGCAATTTTATGCACGGTGAATTTCCTAGGTACGAGTTCTAACTTTGATTTAGGGAGCAGTTTTTCGCCCTAACGTGACGGCCGCTCCCTAATTTAGGAATGTCATATCGCCGGAAACCGGCACCGCCTGTAACTTTCAGGGGGTTAGGCTTGGACGCCATGGCTATTAAAAAGTCGTGAAAAGCGGCACGCAATCGCGTTAGCATAATTCGGATGCTGATTGTCCGCTATGGAGAAATCTGGCCGATGGTTGCTATTGGCCCAGAGTGTGTAAAAACGTGAACGAAATTTGCCTACCCCAGTCAATGCAATAAGCATTTATTGAAGGGTGGCTTAAATGAAGCG
>RCMZ01000182.1_pt1 | contig 39917 bp, 39 predicted proteins | sample 2041141 | NCBI WGS metagenome assembly RCMZ01 (sample SAMN09708263, study PRJNA481090) | Wastewater metagenome, whole genome shotgun sequencing project. | biome: sewage; isolation source: Davis station wastewater (DW) | place: Antarctica: Davis Station | collected 2010-03-01 | reverse complement strand
AACTCGGGCGGGATCGCCACGTTGGAGTGGATGCCCCGCTCCATGAACTGGATGTTCGAGATGTCCGCCGTCGAGGCGACCAGATTGCGGACATTGACCTGCGACGAACCGCCGAAGATCACGCCGTTGCGGTTGATGATGAAGACCGATCCATTGGCCTTGATGTTGCCGAGGATGCGGGTCGGGTCGGCAGACGCGTCGGTCACCCGGTTCAGCACGACCCAGTTGGAGGCGTCCTGATTGAAGACCAGATCGGTCTCGCGTCCGACGTTGAAGCTGTCCCAGGTCAGGATGGCCTTTTCACGCGTCTGATCGACGGCGACCAGGGTGCGGCCATCCGCGCCGACCGTCTGTTTTGGACCGTTGGCGCCGACCCACAGACTGGGGTCCAGGGTGACGCCTTCCGCCACCTGAAGACCGCCGTGGCCCAGACCATTGGGGATATTGCTCTGGGCGGCGAAAGCGGCGGCGCGGGCCGCCGTCTGCGCATCCGTCATGGCCTGACGGGTTGCGGCGGCACGGGTAAAGTTCTCCAGCGCGCGGCGGGTGGCGGCATTGGCGTCCCCCTGACGCAGGGCCTCGGTCTGGGCGGCGCGCGCAGCGGCGGCGGCCGGATCGACGCCTGCGCTGCGGCCGCCCGAGATGCGGCCGTTCTGGGCCTCTGCGACACCGGCCAGCAGCATGGAGCCGAGCGACGCGCCGATCAGAAGACGATTACGCAGCGAGTGAGCTTGGAACATCATCGGACGGACTCCAGAGGCGCGACAGCCAGGATCACGGCGGCGCGGACAGGATTGAAAAGGACGCCAGGCGCCAGACGGCGGGCGTTGAAAATCGAAGCGGAAAACAGTGCGGTCATCGGCGTGGCGGCGTCACAGGACGTTCGGGTCGCCAGGCTTGCGCCGAGACGCCCAGGTTCGGACCCAGCCTCAGGCTGGCACCCGACTGGCTGGCGACGCCGACCTGCACATCGGACGTCCCTGCGGCGGGGACGTCGATCCCCGCGCGGGCCTGAGCCTGACTTTGCCGCGCGGCGGCCTGAAGCCGTTGAACAGCGCATTCCAGATGACCGGCGCGATAGCCCCCGACATCCACCTGGACGCAAGGGCCGCCCGTCGCAGGCAACACGGTGATTACAGGCGTCTGCGGCGCCGCCGTCGGGCGTGACGATTGGGCCGAGACGCCGACCGGCGCGGACAGAACCGCACCGATCACCGCAAGGCGAATGAGCTCCCGTCCGGCACATCGCAAACCGGACGGGAAAGACGGCGAGGCGCGTCGCAGGAACCGGCGAGAACCGGAGACGCCGAACGCCGTCTGGGCCGCGGCGATGGGACGATCAACACTGTGGGGATACAGTGTTGTCGCCGTTCTGGTCAGGAACATCATCGCCACGGCCAGTCGCTTAGAACCGGGTCGCCAGATCGATGATCAGGCGATCGACCGAGAAGGGCGCATCCGCGATTTCCTCAGCCGAGATCCAGCGGAAGCTGGTCGAGGTGTTGCGGCCCAGGCCATAGGCGCCGCCCACAGTCCAGCCGCGGTTGTTCGTGCCGCCGATGTGGAAATCGCTGTCGGTGAAGGCGTCCAGAACCGCGTCGGATTCCAGATAACGATAGCCGAAGGTCATGTTCCAATCGCCCCGCTGGGCGATCTCCATCTGCCCCACGCTCAGACGCGCCGACCAACCGGTGTCGCCGCCATCCCATGGACCGAAGGTCGTTGCGTTGACCATCGGGCCCAGGTTGTTGACGGCGCGCGCCGCGACCAGCGCGCGGTCCAGGCCCAGGTTGTTGACGTAGTCGCCTTCGAAACGAACCGTGGTCCGCTCGTTCAGGGCGTAGTCGATCTGGGCGCGAAGGTTCAGAACCTCATAGGCGGCGGCCAGGCCGAAATACTGGACCTCAGGGCTGTCCACCGGGCTGTTCGGATCGGCGATCACGCTGCGGATCGGGAACAGGGTGTTGCCGAACTGCTGGAAGGCCGGGCGCGTCGCGTCGGTGTCGCAGGTCTGCTCGTACCAGTAGCAGGGGCTGGAGACCTCGCCCTCGACGCCGTCGAAGTAGAAATAGCCCGCCGCCGCCTTGACCTGCAGTCGGTCCATCGGACGGTAGTCGACGCCGAACTGCACGGCGCCCATATACTTGTCCTGGCTCTTGAACGACCGGCCCTGGCCCACCGCCGCATTGCGCGTGCCGTAGTTCAGGCTGGTGTTGAAGATGGGGAAGGCGCCGGCCGTGCCGAACAGCTTCAGGTTCTCGCCAAACCCATGACTGGCCGAAACCGCAACGCCGTCGAAGTTCAGGTCTTCATCGAACAGAAGCTCCGACGTCCAGAACGGATTGGCGAACCGTCCAAAGCTCAGGTCCACATTCTCGACGGGCTTAAGGTGAATGGCCGCGCGGTCCAACCACAGGGCGTATTTGCCGAACTCGCCATTGCCGCCCAGGGTCTGGTTGGTCGAGACGGGCGAGTTGTCGTTACCCGTCGCAATCCGCACCTCGGCCAAAATCCAGTCGTCGATGCGGACATTGACGCCCAGGCGCGCGCGGATGCGGGCGCGTTGACGGTCTTCCAGGGTATTGAGGTATGGCGGGACGATATAGCCCGGCGTCTTGGCATTGGTGTTCTGACCGCTGCCCGCATTGATGGCGCCGAAGTCCTCGAAGATGTCGCTGTTGGCCTTGTCCATGAACAGGCCCTCGCCGCGCACGCGGACGTCGCCGGTCAGGGTGATGCGCTGCGTCCATTCCGGCGTCTGACCGGGCGCCGACCAGCCCTGGGCCTGAGCCTGGGTTCCCAGTTCGGCGCGCAGTTCGGCCTTCAACTGCTCACGCACGACCAGGGGGACATAGGGAATGGTCTGGACGCCGTTGGCGACGCCGCCAGCGGGAACGGGCGGCAGTGGTGCGGGACGGGCCGAAGCCTCTGCGATCAGGCCGTCAGCCTCTTCGCGCGTGACCAGACCCTTGGCGACCATCAGTTCGAGCAGACGGGTGGAATCCACCTCTCCGGCGAAGACAGGGCTCGCCGCCATCAACGACAGCCCTGCAGTACAGGCCAGAAGGGCGGGTTTCAGACGAGACAGGCGGTTCATGGGAGTTCCCTTGGGTATTCTGTGTTCGACAGGCTGGCGCGACATGGCCGTCAGCCGCCCGAGCGAGCGTTGAGTTCGATCCGCATCACCGGCAGACCGGGCGGCGGGCTTTGGGACAACTGCAGTCCGACCAGCCGTTGCTGCAGCCGTGCATCGCGCGCCGCATCGCCGGTCGAGTTCAGCAGGCGGGCCGAGACGATCCGGCCATCCGGCGACACCGTCACCGCCAGCCGGGCCGTGTAGCGGCCCTTCGACAGCAGGGCGTCCGACTGAGCCGCCTGGCGGATCGCCGCCAGCGCCAGATTGGCGTAGGCGCCGAAACCGCCATCCCCGCCGCCGGGACGGCCGCCGATCCGTGTGCCGGAACCATCGCCCGCCGCCAGACCATAGTTGGACGGGCCTGCGCCTTCGCGCGCGGTCAGGGCGCTGTCGCCGACGGTCGGCTGGGCCGGGGCGTCGGGCGGCGGCGGGGCCTGATCGACCGGCTGGTCCATCGGCGTGGGCTTGGGCTCGGGCGGCTGCTCCTGCGGCTTGACCTCAGGCGGCGGCGGCGGCGGCGGCGGGGGCGGCAGAACCACCCGCACCGTCTTGTCCTCGCGCTGGCGCTCGCTGACGGTGGAAGGCCGCAGGAAGGTGACCGCCAGGATCACCGCCAGCACGCCGACCACCGCCACGACCGCCCAGTTGATCTTCGAACGACGACGGGGCGGCGGCGGATCATCCGCCATGAAGACGTAGGTCATCGGCTCACGCCCCGCCCGGCGGACGCGTGGAGGCCATGCCCAGGCTGGCCACGCCGACCTTGGAGCAGACGTCCAGCACCTGCATGATCTGGTCGTACTGCACCGCCCGGTCGCCGCGCAGGATCACCGCCGTGTCGGGCGCCGAGGCGATGCTGGTGCGCAGTTCGCCCTCCAGCTCGGCCATCGACACCGGCACGGCGTCGATCGACACCGTCCCGTCATTGGCCACCGCGATCACCCGCGACTTTGGCTCGTTTAACGTCTGTGACGCCGAGGCTGACGGCAGATCGACCTTGATGCCCTGAACCGCCGCCGTGGTCAGCAGGATGAAGATGATCAGCAGCACGAAGGTCAGGTCGACCAGCGGCGTAATGTTGATCTCGTTGTACGGCTTCTTGCCCTGTACCTGCATGGCCGCCTCCTATTCGGCGGCCAGAGGGGCGGCGGGGGCGTCCTGCCAGGTTTCGGCGATGCGCTTCTCCAGCTCGTCGACGAAGATCTGATTGTCGGCCGAAATGTCTTCGACCTTGGACAGCAGGTAGTTGTAGCCGAACAGGGCCGGGATCGCGACGGCCAGACCCGCCACCGTGGCCAGCAGCGCGGCGGCGATGCCCGGCGCGATGGCGTTGATGTTGACCTCGCCCGCCGCCGCCACCGAGGCGAAGGTGATCATGACGCCCAAAACCGTACCCAGAAGACCGATGAAGGGCCCGCCCGAGATGGCGATGGTCAGCAGAACCATGGACCGGTTCAGCTTCTGGCTCTCACGCACCTGACCGGCATCCAGCGCCGAACGGATGGCGGCGATGGACTGCGGCCGGATGGCGAAGCGGCTGCCCGAAGCGCGACCTTCTGCCAGACGCAGGCCCAGCTCGCGCTGACCGATGCGGTACAGGCGCGCCAGGGTCGAACCCTCGGCCAGGGACGCGGGCAGGTCGCCCAAACCGTCATGGCCGTTCGAGCTGCGGGCCGACTGACGATAGGCGTCCAGGAAGTCTTCGTTGGCGCGACCGGTGCGGCCCAGCAACAGACCCTTTGAGATCATCACCCAGATGGCGATGGCCAGCATGAAGCCCAGAATGACGATGACGACCCATGCGTCCACCGTCAGCGCCTTGAACAGAATGCCGAAATAGTTGTGGCCGCCGCTCTCGGTCTGTTCCGCCGTATCAAAGCTCAGCAGCTTGGCGCCCTGGCCTTCCGACGCCGCCGCCAGTTGGAAGACGGACTGCGGCAGGGCCGCGCCCGCGACGCGGAACTCGTCCACTTCGCCTGCGAAACCATTGCCCAGGGTCGCGGCGCCAGCGCCGATCGCGCCAGCGACTTCGCCCCCCGCCTGGCCGTTGACGTAGAGCACCGACTTGGCGCCGTCATTGACCACGGCGACATGAGCCCAGGTTCCGGCCGGCAGGGCGACGTCCGCGCTGCGCTGGCCGTTGGCGTCCAGGAACAGGGCCCCGCCTTGCGACACCAGGCTCAGGCCCGGCGCGGCGAACAGCTGGCCGTCGGCGGCTGGCTTGACCCAGAAGCTGATCGAAACAGGACCGCCGGTGAAGGCCTGCGCCGGAACCGACACGCCCGCGCCGCCGTCCAGCGACAGGCTGGAGCCGATCAGGCCGCGGGCGTTGCGGCCCTCGCCGCCTGCACCGTTCAGGCCGTTGGCGGTGGCGTCGCGTGGAGCGCCTGCCGCATCGAAATGCCAGACCAGACGATAGTCCGAACCGAAGGTTCCGGCGACGTTCTGGCCGCCGGTCGCCTTCTCGTTGCCGTAGTAGGCGTAGATCGCCTGGGCGGCGCCGGGCTTCAGGCCCGACACGTCGACCCAGACCAGAGCCTGTTGCTCATCCGGCGCCCACTTCTCGATGTGGAAGGCCAGGGGCGTACGGTCGTCGCCCGCCACGAAACGCAGGTCCGAACCGTCCTTCTTCACGTCGGCGAAGTCGAAGTTGCCGGTATGCAGCCGCACCAGAACCGGCGCCCGCGCCACTTCGCCCGTCACGCCCGCGCCCTGCGCATTGACGTTGATCTTCGTCCGATAGGCGTAGTCGCCTTCCCACCAACCGGCCGCCATGACCGGCGTTGCGGCCGCGCCGAACACCACGGCCGCGAGCGCGCCGGCCGCGACGCCCTTCTTGAAACGTGCAGTCAGAAACATCAGAATTCCCCAAAGATGCGGAAGCGCAAGAAGACGTTGCCGGCGACGCTGTTCGTGCCGGAAATCAGGGGCGCGCCGACATCCAGCGCGCCGTTGATATGTTTGAAGAGACGGATGCGGCCGCCCAGGCCTGCACTCATCAGCAGGTCAGGCCCCTGCCCGGGCAGCGGGTCATGCAGGTTGACATAGCCCGCGTCCCAGAAGGCGTGGACCCGCAGTTCGCTCAGGCCCGGCAGGCCGTTGAACAGGCTGGGGCTGCGCAGTTCGTTCTGGATGGCGACGCCATAGTCGCCCAGGGCTTCAGACTCGAAATAGCCGCGCACGGTGGACGAACCACCGACCGAGAAACCTTCGTTTGAGATCAACGGCGCAGGCGACCACTGACTGGTCAGCCGCGTGTTCAGTTGCAGACCACGAACCAGATCTTCCGTATGCTGAGCATCGACCTTGATCGCAAAGAAGCTTTGGCGCGCATTATAGCGTTTGGCGTCAAACGCCTCCCAGGCGTCGCCCAGACCACGCAGGCCGAAAGTGGTCGAAACCGTCAGGTCGCTCTTGCGGCCCTCGCCGTTCCAGTCGCCGCGCCACGAGGCCATCAGCGGGAAATATTCGATCGGCGCGGACGCCCGGTCGGCGCCCAGGATCACGTCCTCGGAAAAGTCCTTCCAGTCGATGCCCAAGGTCATCGAGTGATAGAAGCCGTCGCTTGATCCCAGCGAGCGGATGTAGCGCGCGCCCAGCATCGTGCCCTTGCCGATCACGCTGGTGCCGCCGACCACGGCTATGTCGCTGTCGGACGAGACGCCGTAGAACAATAGCTGTGCGCCCGCGCCCAGACGGTGCAGGTAGTTGGCCGAAAAGACCTTGCCGTCGTCGATCCGTTCGGGCACCACCTGGGCCGAAACCGACAGGCTGTCGCCGCGTCCAAACAGGTTGTCGTGACGCAGGCTGGCCGCGACGCGATAGGGCGTGGTCGCCGCCGAGCGGAAGTTATTGGCCTCGATGGAGGCGCCGTAAGGTGCGCTTTCCTCGACCGTCAGCACGACATCCAACGTGCCGGGCGCCTCGCCCGCGCGCAGTTCCGGCGTCACGCGACGCGTGGCGATCTGGTTCAGCGCGATCACATCGCGCTGAAAATCCGGCAGGTTAGGCGTGCGGCCCGGCGTCAGCGACGACGCCATGGCGCGCACCACGTCAGGCTTGCGCGCCCCCTCGACCAGCACCTGACCGATCGCCTGTTCGGCGACCTCCAACTGCAGGATGCCGCCCTCGACCGACTGCTCAGGCGTATAGACCGAAACGGCGATATAGCCTGCGTCCTCGAACGCCGACTGCAGGGCTGCGCGGGCGGATTCGACATCGTCCGCCGTCCGCCCCGGCCCCATGTAAGGATAGACCGCCCGTTCGACCGCTTCCGGCGCCAGGACGGTGTTGCCCTTCACCTGGAAGGCGCGGATGTCGAAGGTGGGACCAGCGTCCTGCGCCATCGCAGGGACAGCGGCGGCCATAGCGGCAAGCGCCACTGACGCCGCAAGGGCGTGGTGTCTGGTCGATCGAAACATCTATCCCCCGATGAACCGCACCCATCGCAAGGACAGGGCGTTTCGTTACTGGTCGTCAGGGGAGAGACACAGCGGGCGTTGACCCGCGCAAAGATTTAAGGTGAAGTTTTCACGACATTAATCGGCGTCGTGACGCATCTATTCAGGACACGATTACAATATTACCGGGCATACGGACGATCTTTACGCCATAGGCCAGACGCAGCTGCTCAACCACCTGATCCAACTGGTTGATATAGAAGGCGCCGCTGATGCGCCGGGCGGCGATGGCGGGATTGGCCACCACGATCCGCCCCTCACGATAGCGGTTCAACTCGCCGATCACATCGCCCAGACGTTCGTTGTTGAACACCAGGACGCCACGCCACCATTCGCTGCCCGCCGCCTGCGCCAGTTGCGTCACCGCCCTCAGTTCGCCCGCGCTCCAGATGACCTTCTGACCTGCTGAGATCAGGACTTCACGCCCCTTCAGCAGCACGCGCGCCTGGCCTTCCAGACAGGTCGCGGACAGATCGCCCGACAGATTACGCAGCCCCAACCGCGCGCCGTCTGCGATGATCCTGGCTGCGCCCGCCGCGATCTGAACCGCGTTGACGGATGAAGCGATCGACACCAGGGCCTCGCCACGCAGCAGTTCAAATCCGCCCGGCCCCAGATCATCACGCAATGCGACCCGCGACAGGGTGTTCAGTTCGATACTGACCCCATGCCCCATGTCGACGGTGCGTCGTTCGCCCTTGGCCGTCTGGATTTCCTCCAATTGGCCGGACGTGAAGGTGTCTGGCCGCAGGACAGCCACCGCCGCCAGACCCGCAGCCACTGCGACACCGCCGCCGATCAGGACACGGCGGTTGATCGGCGCGCGTGCGGCGCGCCGATCAACGACCGGCGTCTGTTCGCTCTTCAGACTGCGGATGGCTTCACGGGCGATCTGGTTCGCGCGCGCCGCCTGCGCAAAGGCGCGTTCATGCTCAGGCGAGGTCATGCGCCAGCCCGCCAGCAAACGCGCATCTCCCTGCGTCGCCTCGCCCGACAACAGCAAGGTGACCCAGGCGCGCGCTTCATCTGCCAGGCCGTCTTCGATCATCCTGGCGTCTGCATCCTGCTGGCCTATTTCATGTCCCCTCTCAGTCATGACACGCCAGAACCGGATTGGCGCAAGGCAACGACTTTCGGACGCGCCAAAGCTTTTTGAATCTCAAGCGACGCCTGACGCAACTCGTGCTGGACGGTCCGCAGCGGCATCTTGCGTTTCTGTGCGATATCCAGCGTGCTCTCCCCCTCCAGCCATGCCGCCGAACAGATTTCAAAACGACGCGGCGACATCGTCGCCATGACCTGTTTGACGATCTGAACCTCAGAGCGCGCCTCCAACACGCGCGAAGGATCGGCCGCATCATCCGGCACGTCCAGAAGACTGGACACCTCGTCAAAGCCCAGCAGGCGACCATCCTTGCGGCGGCTGTTGGCGGCGATGTTCAGCGCCATTCGGAACAGATAGGTCGTGGGGTGACGCACCTCTTCCAGCACCGCATCGCCGGACAGTTTGACGAAGGCGTCCTGCAAGGCGTCGCGCGCACGCTCCCTCGACCCCAGCCGCGCCGCCACGCGCGACAACAGGCTTTCATAGTGGGTCACAAGGTGCCCACGCAGTCGCATCTGGCTGGTGTCCGTCACGCTAGGCCTATGACGCAACTCGAAGGCCGGCGTCGAAGTTCAACGGCACGATCAGATCGATGGAGCCCGGCAGATTGCCCGGCAATGACGGCAATGGATCGGATCGACGCACAGTTTGAAGTGCAGCCTCATCCAGATCGCGCGAACCTGAACTTGTCTCGATCCAGGCGTCCAGAACATGGCCGTCGCGATTGACGATCAGACCGACCCGCGCCAAGCCCTGCGGCCGCCGCCGCTCCAGCGCCGGATAGGTGTGGAAACGCGCCAGATGGGTCTCCAACCTTCGATAATAGTCTGACAGCGCCGCGGGACTGGGCGAGGCCGAAACCGGTTCACCACTCGCGGCAGATGATCCGGCGCCCTTGTCGGCGGACGTTTTTGAAGACAGCACGGCGTTGGAAGCCGTCGTAATGCTCGCAGCGGATATATCGGATGTTCGTTCGGCTTTCGCCGACGCGCCGCCCGACGCCATGTCGCTGGGACGAAACAGCTCCACCATGATGGCGGGCTCTGGTTCAGCCTGTGCGCCTGACATCATGGGTGGCGCAGACACCAGAATTGCCGCCGCCATGCCGCCGTGCAGGGCCGCAGAAATCAGACTGCCAATCAACCAGTGTTTCGCCATTGCGCGGAATCGGTCTCGCTTGCCGTGGACCGAGTGGCCCTGTAGCGCGGCGACGGCGACAGAACAGTGACATCAGAGGCGTCAGTTTCGCGGACGCACCGAAAACTCAATTCGCATGGGCTGCGGCAACTGCTCCGGCGGCGGCGGCAAGGTCGTCGCCCTGGCCCGCTCGACAAACCGCGCATCACGCGACGCATCCCCCGAACCGCTCAGGATCTCCGCCCGGTCCGGCACCCCATTAACCGTCACCCACAAGCGGATGCTCAAGCGATAGCCCGCGTCCGTCAGCGCATCGTCGGTGCGCACCGCCTCCGCAATCGTGCGCCGCACAGCGTCTGCATAGGTGATGAAGACGGGATCGGTCGCACGGCGGCCCACCATCGGCGCGGCCACCGCCGTCAGCGGATTCAGCGTCACGGCTGAGGTCGTGGAGGCATAGATCACCACGGCCCCCGCCTGAGTGAACCGTGCAGACAGACCTGTGCCCTGCAGCATCAGGGCCAGCCCCGAACGCGGATTCATGGTCCCCGATACCGCCGCCGAACGTCGTCCCGCCGCCAAAGGCGCGTCATAGAGCATCTGCAGGCCGGTCTGGCCCGCAAACTGGGACAGGGCCTGCGCCAAAGGCTGGCTCGGAATCTCGAACCGCTGCTCCACCCCTTGCGCCGAAGCAGACGCCCCCATCGTGATGCAGCCAAAGGCGAACGCCACAACAGCCAGACAGAAGCGAACTCTCAAAAGAGGCATTTCCGTCCTTCGCCGATCCTGCTGGTCCACGCAACGCGAAGTGTGTGCGCCAACTGCTCAGCTCAGACCTATTTCGCCTATGGAGTTTCCTAGGCGCTGCAGGACACGCGAAGCGTGATTGGCGCGGGTGTTCGGTCACTCACAAGCTGTATCCCTCGCGAAGCGGCCTTGCCCCTTACGCCAGCCTCCGTCCGACCGAGTTCGATCGCGATGGCGCGGGCGCGCAGGCGAAGCTTTGCGAGACCAATCAGCCGCTCGACTTCCGCCTCGCTCCATTTTTCGGCCTGGCGAGGCGTCGGGCCCAGAGAAGCTTCATAAGCCATGGGTGATGCTCCCTCTTTCAGGATCAACGGGCAGGATCAACGGGGCGGAAGTTCGCGGCTGAGATAGGCGTGGACCGTCTGGAGATCCTCGTCGCTGGCCTCCAGGCCCAACCCCATCATGCGGCCAATGATTTCCGACCATCCATCCGAGGTGCGCCCCTTGGCGGTGACCATGCCAATGGCGTGGCATCCGGTGCACACGCGTTGAACCACGTCGCGTCCCGCGCCCGGCGGAAGGCCGCCCGGTCTTGCAGTCGGCGGGGCAGCCGCAACGGGCGGCTTGGATTGCGACGCCGTCGGCGTTTGGGACGTGACGGCGGCGGTTGGCGTTGCGGCAAGAGGCTTGCCTTCCCCGCCTGCGGCAGGCGCAGACGGGTTGAGCTCAGCGGGCTCCGTCGGCGCCGGAAGGGGATCGACCGGAGCCACGGCCGCCATCTGCGCGGCAGGCGCGGATGCTGCGACGGCATGTCGGTTATAGGCGTCCACCGCGGCCCGACGGGACGTGTCTTCGGTCTGGCCGCCGTTGCTGCAACTCGCCAAGCCTGCAACGACCGCGAGGCTGGCGATCGAAGACCAGATTTGCGACTGTTTCATCCTTCGATCCTTTCGACCTTGCCGACGAAGAAGGTGTAGGAAACCGCACCGAGCAAAGCCATCACGCCGATGAAGGCCAGTCCGCCCAGGAAAGACCCGGTTGCGGCGACGATGAAGCCGATCAGGATCGGCGTCACGATGCCCGCCAGATTGGTGCAGAAGTTGAAGACGCCCGCCGTCAGCCCCACCAGACGTTTTGGCGCGACATCGGAGATCAGGGTCCAGCCCAGGTTGGACATGCCTTGTCCGAAGAAGGCCACGGACATGACCGCCACGACCAAGGCGTCGCTTTTGAGGAAGGCCGCCGCGATGATCGTGGACGACAGCAGCAGACCGCCGACGATCGGCAGCTTGCGCCCGAAGGTGGCCGAGCCGCTCTTCTTCACCAGATAGTCCGAAAGCTGCCCGCCGATCAGCACGCCCACCGAGGCGGCGATGAACGGCAAGACGGCGACCCAGCCCACCTTCAGCCAAGGCATGCCGCGCTCGACCGCCAGATAGGTGGGGAACCAGGTCAGGAAGAAGACCAGGGTCGCATTTGTGGCGAACTGGCCGATGGACGCGCCCAGAATCTGGCGTTTGCTCAACAGCCAGCCGACATCCTTCCAGGAAAAGGGCGATGGCTCGGTCGGCGCGACACCGCCGCCAGCGGCGATATGATCAAGCTCGGCCTGGTTCGCCGCACGGCTATGTTGCGGGTCGCGATAGACCAGATACCAAAGCCCGGCGAACGCCAGCCCTACCGCACCGGCGATGATGAACAGGCTTCTCCATCCCCAGGTCGCCGTGATCCAGAACAGCACCGGGCTCAGGAAGGCGATGCCCGAATACATGCCGACCGTATAGACGCTGTTGGCGCGGGCCCGCTCATGCTGGGGGAACCAACTGACCAGAATGCGGCTGTTGGCGGGGAAACAGGGCGCCTCGGCCGCGCCCAGCAGAAACCGAAACCCCAGCAAGGTGGCCAGACCCGTGGCGAACCCCTGCAACAGGGTGAACAACGACCAGAAGCCGACAGACAGGAAATAGGTCACCCGCACGCCGAAACGGTCAAGGAAGATGCCGCCTGGGATCTGCGCCAGCGCATAACTCCAGGAGAAGACCGAAAACAGGATGCCCATGGTCGCCGCGCCGATGCCGAGTTCGGCGGTCATCGAAGGGGCCGCGACGCTGAGCAGCGAACGGTCGAGGTAGTTGATCATCGTGCCAGTGGCGATGAGGGCGAGCACGCCATATCGCACATGGGTTTTGCGGGGCGGTGCGACGGAAGCGGGGGTGTCCATGGACGATCCTTTCGGTTGGACCCGGCCGGGCCCAGAAGCGCGCGTCGCGACCGAGCGCGACGCGCGCAGGCGGTCAGGGCAGGACGAAGGCGTTCAGCGTGTCCGACATGTGCTTGGATCCGACGGCGGTGCCGCCAGCGCCGACAACCACGACATATTGTTTGCCGTCCTTGCCGAGGTAGGTGATCGGCGTCGAATGGGCGCTGGCTTCAAGCTCCACAGACCAGAGCTGACGGCCGGTTCGCGTGTCGTAGGCGCGGAACTGACGATCATTTGTCGCGCCGATGAAGGCCAGGCCGCTGGCGGTCTGGATATTGCCGCCCAGATTGCGCGATCCCGTCGTCAGACCCTGCTCGCCCAGGCCCGGCGTGCTTCCCAACGGCGCGCGCCAGGCGATCTCGCCCTTGTTGATGTCGACCGCGACCAACTCGCCCCAAGGGGTCGGCGTGCACGGCAGCACCGTGTTGGCGTCCACCCGGTAGTTGAAGCCGGATTGGGTGATGGCCGGAGCCGCCCCCGCCGGGCTTGCCGCGCCTGCTGCCGGCGCCGCACCGCGCGGACGCGCCATGAAGCCCGCGCCTGCAGGACCAGCGGCGCGATATTGCCCCATGTTCTGGACGTTGACGATGAACAGGCCGGATTGGGGGCTGTAGGAAGGCCCACCCCAGTTCGGTCCACCGAGCGTCGACGGGAAGCTGAGCGTGCCCGTCGTCAAAGACGGCCGACCGTAGAGCCCCGTGACCTTGATGTTGTTCTGATCCCAGAAGGTGGTGCAGTAGGCGTATTGCTCGGGCGTGATGTTGGGGATCTCGTCGCGCGTCATCGAGGTGCGGGCCAGAGGGCCGGGCCGCACCGGGAACGGCTGGGTTGGCCAGGCCTGATCGTTCGGGTCATCGCTGCGCGGCGTCGGCTGTTCCGCGATATCGTGCAGGGGCCGGCCGGTCAGCCGGTCGAACACGAACAACAGGCTTTGCTTGCCCGTCAGGGCGATGGCTGGCGTGGACGTGCCGTCGGCGGCCTTGAAATCTACCAGCACCGGCGGCGTGGGCATGTCCCAGTCCCACAGGTCCTTATGGGTGATCTGCTTGAACCACTTCAACTGGCCGGTCGCGGCGTCGAGCGCCAACAGGCTGTTGGAATAAAGCTCGGGTCCAGCCGCGCGGCCATTCAGATCGCCCACGGGGGCGAAGACGATTCCGTTCGCCTCGTCCACCGTCATCGTCGACCAGACGTTGGCGCCGCTGCGGTCCTTCCATTCGTCACCCGTGTAGGTGTCGTGATTGGCTTCACCCGGCTGAGGCACGGTGTGGAAGCTCCACACCAGGGCGCCGGTCTTGGCGTCCCAGGCCCGGATGTCGCCACGCGGTCCTGGCGGTCCGGCTTCGCCCGGACGCGATCCGGTGATGACCAGGTTCTTGTAGATCGAGGCGGGGTTCGGAATGGTCCAGGTGTCGCGACGGCTTTCGCCCACAGTCTCGGACGCCACGCCGGCATAGGCGTCGATCGCGCCCTGCTCGCCAAAGCCCGCAGCGACCTGGCCGGTCTTCATGTCCAACGCCATCAGGTAGCCCTGGTCGGTGGCGAAGAAGAGACGCGGTCCCACATCGCCCTCTCCGGGCCAGTAGGCCAGGCCGCGACCGTGGATGTTGCGCGGCGACTCGTATTTCCACAGCACCTTGCCGGTCTCCGGCTCCAGCGCGGTCACGGTGGCCTTCAGATCCGGTCTGGTCGGCGTCGTAGGCGTCGAGACATACATCACCCCGTCGATGATCAGCGGCGTGACCTCCCACCGATAGTCGAGGCCGCGGTCGCCGTCGTCATCCGTGCCGCCGCCGTAGTTGAAGGTCCAGGCCCGCTTCAGCGTGGCTACATTGTCCGGCGTGATCTGCGTCAGGGGCGAAAAATTCGTGCTGCCTGGATTTTGGCCATAGCTGCGCCATTGGTCGCGTTCCGGGGTCTGCGCCAGCCCGCTGGCGCTCGACATGAGAAGCGCGGCGAAGCCAAGGCCGGCAGTCAGGCCGACACGGTTCAAGGGGGCGATCTTCATGGTGTTTCCTCCGTCTTCTTTTGTTTTTCTGGTCATTGATGCGGGTCGAGCGGGACAGGCGCATCGACGAGGCCTAGAGCCCATTTGATGCCGCCGAGATAGAGCTGCTGCACTGCAGGATCGTCCCACGGTTCATCCAGGTGCCCCAGCGACGAGACGAAGACCCGGCCTTGGCCATAGGTCTTGGCCCAGACCACCGGGAAGTCGCCGTCGGGACGCCGCGCAAGTTGCTCCGGCGTCAGGCGGGCCGGGTCCAGACGAATGATTGTGTGAACATCGCCACGATCATAGGGCGCTTTGAGATAGGGAAACTGATCGGAAAACTCGGTGGGGAAGTTCGCAGCACCAGGGAAACCCCGGTCCTCGACGATCAGGCCGGTCGGCTGGACGGGGAACTCACCATCCATGAAGCCGCCGATCATCTCGCCGTATTCCGGCCAGTCGTAGAAGGCGACGGTTGCGGCATGACCGCCGATGAAGCCCTTGCCCTCCTGCACGAACGCCAGGAGGTCGGCCTTCTGCGCGTCGCTCAGCGTACCCTCACCGCTGCCCAGGAAGAAGATGGCGTCGAAGTCGTTCAGATTGCGCGCATTGATCGAGCGCCCCGCGTAACGCGCCCCGGAGCCGACGATCGGCTGGCGCGTGATCAACTGGGAGTCTGTGCGCAGGAAGGCGACGTAAAAGCCGCTCTCGCGCCCCATCCGCTCAATGGTCGCCATCGCGTGATTGATGGAGTTGTGGTGAAACCCGGTCTGAACGTCGGCGACGACCAGCAGCTTCTTTTTGCCGACATAGGGATCCGGCAGCCCCCGCATCGGCGCGCCCGTCGAGGCCGCAGGCGGTGATGCCCCAACGCCTGCCTCGCGCTGAGGCGTCTGGGCGGCACACGCCGTCGCCAAGGCGATCAGCCCGGCGGCGAGGACGCCTGAAAACAGCAATCTTGCGACGTTGCGCATTGTCTTTCACTTTCAAGACGGTCGGCTGCGGGTCAAGCGATGACCCGCAGCCTTCCGGGATAGATCAGAATCGCTTGGTGACTTCGAAGCTCCAGACGCGACCGAACGGGTTGTGGTTGCCCAGATCCACCGCTGTGGTGCCGCTGAGGACGATCGGCGGATCCTTGTCCGTCACATTCTGCACGTTCATCGACATGCGAACGCCGCTCAGACCCGTTGGCGCGTCATCCTGGAATTCATAGGCGACGCCCGCGTCAAAGGTGGTCCAGCTGGGGATCTGCGTATCGGGCTTCTTCACCCCGCCCACAGTGATCGTGGCGTTGTTCAGATAGGAGCCGACGTAGTTCGCCGTGACGTTCGCCGAGATGGGCCCGCGGCTGTATCCGACGTTGAACCGCCCGCGCTCGCTGACCTGGAAGCCATAGGTGTCCAGGGCGTCGAACAGGGGGCCGCCCGCCACGATGCTCTTCTCCAGATTCAGAATCTTGGAGAAGGTGAAGTTGTAGCGGAAGTCGCCGATCGACGTCTGCTGGCGGTAGTTGGCTGCGAAGTCCAGGCCGCTCTGCTTGACGTCGCCCAGGTTCAGACGACCGCCCTTGATGATGCCGACCAGCGAACAGTCATTGATGGTCGAAGGCGAATAGACGGCGTTCGGGTCGGTCAGCCAGGGCAGGTAGGCGGGATTATAGGTCGAGTAATTCCCGTTGACGCAGGTCGAGGGTTGCGGCGCCGTGATGAAGAAGTCGCGCAGCAGCGCCAGATTGGCGGGGCTGGACAAAATCAGCGTCTGGTTCGGCAGGTTCTCGATGCGATCCGTATAGTTGACGTTGTAATAGGTCAGGCTCAACCGCAGATCGGGCGCAAAGTTCGGATTGTAGTCAGCGCCTAGCGACCAGATTTTCGCCGACTCGGGTTGCAGCCCGGAGGTGTTGCCCGTGCGGGAAAGCACCGCGCTCTGACCCGTCGAGACGTTGGTGACCGGAATGGCGGCGTCACCGGCGCCGTTGCTGACGAAGACGCGATTGGTCTGACCCACAGTCTGCGGATTGGCTTCGATCAAAGTCGGCGCACGGAACGATGTGCCCCAGCTGCCGCGAAGCACCAGTTCGTCAGTCGCTTTCCAGGTCAGGCCAATCTTGGGATTGGTCGTGTCACCCGCGTCGGAATAGGTGTCGTAGCGAACGGCGGCGCTCAGATCGAGCGACTGCATGAAGGGAATGCTGCTCTCTTCACCCACCAGCGGCACATAGACTTCTGCGAAGGCCGAGGTCACCTCACGGTCGCTCTTGGTGTAGCGCGACGTCTGATAGGTGTTGGTCAGGTTCAGCGTGTTCTGCGCCTTCAGGTACAGTTTGTACCGGGAATATTCGACGCCGGCCGCCACACGAATAGGACCTGCAGGAACCGAGAACAAAGAACCGTCGATCTTGGCCACAGTGTCGAACAGGGTGGTGTCATACTGTTGGATGAAGCCGCCCACCAAGGCGTCCGCAGCCGCCTGACGACCGAGTTGATAGGGGTTGAAGCCGTAGCTGGCCTGATTGGCGATCACGGCGGCGCGCGTCGTGTTCACCTGCGGCTGGCAGACGTTGCAGCTGTCGGTCTTGCCGTAGGAGATCAGGCCGTTGAACCGGAAGTCCATCGGCAGTTGCGCCGTCAGATCAATGGCGTGGCTGATCGTCTCTTCCAGATTGGACTGGTCGCGCGACGTGCCCGGATTGTTGAGCGAATAATTGTACACCACCGTCTGGGCGGCGGTCGGATTCGGCATGCCCGGGATGTAATAGGGGCTGCTCGGATCGACCTTAATGGCGATACGTTCGAAACCGTCGCCGGATCGGGAGTCGTTGGTGCGGCGGTTGTAGATGCCGGTGTATCCGACCTCTACGCCCGGCGCGAGTTCCTGGCGTCCCTTGATCAGCAGCGCGAAACGCTCGCGCTCGGTGTAGAAGTCGTAGAGATGCGATTGGTCGTAAAGGTCCGGATTACCCTGTAGCGCCAGAACTTGGGCCGACGTCGGCCGAGCGCCCCCGGTCTTGGGCAGACCATAGACGGTGTTGCCAATGATCAACGCACCGCTGTCGCCGGGATAAACCGTCGTTCCGACCAGATTGTTGTTGTTGCCGCCAAACGGACGAAGGTCGAGCAGCATATAGTCGCGAACGTCCCGACCGACGCGATCATTGGTGTCATAAGAACCGGCCACCATCAGGCTGCCGCCCTTCCAGGTCTTGCCGAAGACGCCGTCCAGGACAACCTGATCATAGAGGGAGTTGACGTAGCGCGCCGTGATCTGGGCGCCATCGTAGTTGCGGCGCAGGATATAGTTCACCACCCCCGCGACAGCGTCGGATCCATAGATGGCGGATGCGCCGTCGGTGACGACCTCGACCCGGTCGATGGCGGAGAACGGGATCAGATTGGGATCCGAGACCTGGGCGTTGCCGCCCTGCGGAACAACACGCTTGCCGTCGAACAGAACCAGGGTGGCGTTGTTGCCCAGACCGCGCAGGTTCACGCCTGCGGCGCGTCCGCCCGTCGAAGTCAGGCTGGTGCCTTGGTTGGAAGCTTGAGGCAGGTTCGCCACCAGGGCGCTGGGTTCGCGAACGGGCGCCTGGACCAGGTCCTCACGCGTGATGCCCACGGTCGCCGACCCCACCGGCGCCACACCGCGAATAGCGGTGCCGGTGACAATGATCTCACCGACTTCTGTGGCCTGACTTTCCGCTTCGGCCTCGACACGCTCCGTGGACGGCGTTTGCGGGCGAGACTGGGCCATCGCCAAGGACGGCAATGCGGCCGCAAGCGCTACGCTGGTCATGAGACCCGCTCGGATCAGACGCCCACGACGCTGGCGGCTATCCTCGAATTCAGACGCGTTCGATTTCCTGTACATTCTCTTCCTCCCTGATTTTTTGATTGTTTCCCCGGCTTTGGCGGGGCGTTCACGCTGAACCCCTTCTTCAGCGCGTCTTGTCGGCGTCTCCCCGTTTTGAAGCCGCTCTGGCTTCGATTGCGCGATGGCGAGACAGCAGTCCTTCGGCGCGGGCCGCGACAGGTGCGTCGATCATGCGACCGTCAAGCGCGGCGGCGCCGCGCCCCTCTCGTCCGGCGTCCGCAAAGGCCGCGCACACACGTTCCGCCCACAGCACATCGGCGGCGCTGGGCGAGAAGGCTGTATTGAGAACGGCGACCTGGCTGGGATGAATGCAGGTCGAGCCGACATAGCCGAACCGTTTCGAATCGATCGCCAGGGCGCGATAGGCGTCCAGATCGTCGAACCGGGTGGTCGCCCCCATCAGACCGAAAGGCATGACGCCCGACGCAGCGGCGGCGATGACGATCTGCTGGCGGGGTCCGCGCAGCGTGGCCTCCTCGACCGCCATGCCCACATCGGCGGCGAAATCTTCAGCCCCCAAGATCACGCCCATCGTTCGCGGCGTCGCACGCAGAATGTCAGTCATGGCCATGAAGCCGTCCGCCGTCTCGATCAGAACGATCAGACGAATGCTTCCAGCTGACAGACCAGCACTGGCTTCGGCCGAAGCCACGCGATCCGCGATACGGATCAGTTGCCCCGCAGATCGCACCTTGGGAACGACCAGGGCTGAGACGCCGGACTGCACAGCGAAGCCTATGTCTTCTTCACCCAGATCGCCGTCATTGATGCGGACCAGAACATCCGGTCCGGCCGCCGCGACCATCGCCACCGCCGCCGGGAGCCGATCACGAGCGACCGCCTTCTGGTCGGCAGGAACACTGTCCTCCAGATCAAGGACGACGGCGTCGGCCTCTCCCAGACGAGGGTTGGCGACGAACCGTTCGACGTGCGTCGGCACATAGAGCAGAGAACGCCATGGGCTGGTCACGTCACCGCCTCCGCATGGGAATGCTCGAAGGCGACCTCTTCGGCGACAAGTGCATCATAGCTCTCGGAATCGACGCCGAGTTCGCCAAGCAGATCGCGATTGTCCTGGCCCAGGGTGGGCGCCGCGATACGGATGCCGCCTGGCGTCTCCGTCAGACGCGGCACGACATGGTGCATCGGCAAGCTGCCGACCTCCGGGTCGGGATAGTCCGCCAGGATTTCACGGTCGATGACGTGCGGATCCTGCAGAATCTGCCCGATGTCGTAGATCGGACCGACAGTCACCGACGCCGCTTCCATCAGCGTCACGAGATCGGTCTGCGTATGGGCGGCGATGAAGCCGCCTATGATCGCGTCCAGTTCCGCGACGTTCCTGAGCCGGTCGTCGTTGGTGCGGAAACGCGGATCAGCGATCAGGTCGGCGCGGCCGATGGCGCGGAAAATCCGTTCCGCCATGCCTTGGGTCGATCCCGACAGGCTGACGTATTTTCCATCCAGGCAGCGATAGGCGTTGCGCGGGGCGGAGTTGCTGGATCGGCTGCCAGTCGGCTTGCGGCTTTGTCCGGTCAGACGATAGTTCGCCGCCTGCGGACCCAGCAGGGCGAACAGCGGATCATAGAGCGGCAGGTCGATCACCTGCCCCCTGCCCTGCGGCCGCTCGGCCTCACGCAGGGCGATCATAACCGCAGACGCGCCGTAAAGACCCGCAACCCCATCCGCCAGATACATGGGCGGCAGGACGGGCTCGCGATCTTCGAAGCCGTTGATGGCGGCGAAGCCCGACATGCCTTCGATCACGGTGCCGAAGCCGGGTCGCTGATGATAGGGGCCGTCCTGGCCCCAGCCCGAAATCCGAACGATCACCAGCTTGGGGTTCAGCGCCAGCAGCGAATCCGCATCCAGCGCCATGTCTTCCAGAACACCCGGCCGGAAGCTTTCCACGAAGATCGCCGCCGAAGGGACGAGCCCCAGCAACAGGTCCTTGGCGCGTTGCTTGCGCAGGTCCAGGCACAGGCTTTTCTTGTTGCGCGCGTAGATTTTCCAGTGGGTCGAGACCCCCTTGGTCTTCCAGCCGCGAAGCGTGTCGCCGCTGGGCGGCTCGACCTTGATGACCTCCGCGCCGAAATCGCCGAGCACCTGGGTCAGGACATTGCCGGCGAACAGCCGCGACAGGTCCAGCACCCGCACACTGTCCAGCGGGCCGCGATGATCAGGCTCGTAATCTCGGCTTCGCAGGGCCGATGGCGGCTGCGCGTCAGTCATTGCCGTTCGCCAGGAAGTCGGCGATGTCCCAATAGCCGGTGCGCGGCATCGGCACGTCGCCGCGCGTGCGCACTTCCAGCAGGAAGGGCACGTCCTTGGCCAGGGCGTCGCGAATGCCGGCCTCTAGATCGTCCGGCTCCTCGATCAGGGCCGAGGCGATGCCGAAGGACTTGGCCAGCATCTGGAAATCGGGATTGTAGAGTTCGCCGTCCGGCGTGCGGAACTCGGTGCCGTACTTGTTGTCGAAATAGGTCGAGCCGACAGTGCGGATGGTCGAGTAGCAGAAGTTGTTGAACAGGACCCACAGGACCGGAATGTCCAGTTCGACGGCCGTGGTCAGGGCGCCCAGCACCGACATCAGACCGCCGTCGCCGACGAGGCCCAGCACCTTGCGGTCGGGCGCGCCCAGCTTGGCCCCGACTGCCGCGCCGGGCGAATAGCCCATGGTGGCCATGCCGCCGGAGGTGATGAAGCCGGCCGGGCTGGCGATTTCCAGCTGCTGGCCCGCGCCGTTCTTGTTCCAGCCCACATCCGTGACGAACACGGCGTCGTCGGGGGCAGCCTTGGACAGCTCCATCAACAGACGCGCCGGGTGGATCGGCTTGGTGTCGATCAGTTGGGTGTCCTTGAGCTCCTCACGCCAGGCCGCCTTTCTGGCGGTGATCGTCTCGGCTTGCGCCTTGACGTCCGCCGCCGCGCGGGGAGAGGCGCCCAAGGCATCAGCCAGTTGGGCCAGGGTGGCCTTGGCGTCGCCGAGAATGCCGATGTCGACGGGATAGCTCTTGCCGATTTCCTGCGGATCGATGTCGATCTGGATCAGGGTCGATCCGGGGATGTCGAACGTGTGTTCCGACCGCCAGGAGCTGCAGTCCGCCTCTCCGAAGGCCGTGCCGACCGCCAGGATCACGTCGGCGTTGCGCGTCGTGTCATTGGCGGCGCGCGCGCCCCAGATGCCGGTCGTTCCTACCGAAAGCGGATGGGTCTCGGGGAACACGCCCTTGCCGACCAGGGTGGTCGCCACCGGCGCCTGCAAGAGTTCAGCCAGCGCGCGCAGTTCGTCGAACGCCCCAGACATGGCCACGCCGTTGCCAGCGAAGATGACCGGATTGGCGGCGCCTGCCAGCAAGCGCGCGGCCTCGGCCACCCCCGCTGCATCCCCCATCGATCGGGGGAAGTTCGGCCGACGCGACCGCGTGACCGGCTGGGCCTCGATCTTCTGGGAGAAGACGTCCATCGGAATGTCGAGCAGGACGGCGCCCGGTCGCCCGGTCTGGGCGATGTTCAGCGCGCGGTGCATCACCTCCGGCAGGAATTTGGCGTCATCGACCCGCCAGACCCGCTTGCAGATCGGTTTGAAGATGTCGCCTTGCGATGCGTCCGCATGCAGGCGCATGCTCTGGTGCGCCTCACGGGGATGGTGATAGCTTGGCGTGTTTCCGGTGATCACCACCATCGGCGTGCCGTCCATCGCCGCGGAGGCGACCCCCGTCACCGTATTGGTCAGGCCTGGCGACAGGTGGACGTTGATCACGGCCAGCTTCTTGGACACGCGGTAATAGGCGTCCGCCGCGTGAACCGCCTGCTGTTCGTGACGGAAGGACACATAATCGATGCCCAACCTCTGGCAGGCGTCGATCAGCGCATAGTTGGTATGGCCGCATTGGCCGAAGACCTTCTCGACCCCCTCCGCCTTCAGGCATTGGGCCATAAAGATCGCGCCGGTCACGCCGTCTGTCGTCATTGTCGTTTCCATCACAGGGTCACCGTCACCAGACGTTCTTCAGTCATTTCGCGCATCGCGTATTTCGGGCCTTCGACGCCCACGCCGCTGTCCTTGACCCCGGCGAAGGGGATCAGATCGACACGGCTGCTGGAGGCGTCGTTCAGGTGCACCACCCCGACATGCAGCCGCGCGGCGCTTTGCAGGGCTTTCTGGATGTCCTGAGTGAACAGACCGGCGGCCAGGCCGAACTCGGTCGCATTGACCTGGTCGATGGCCTCTTCCAGCGTGTCGAAGGGGATGATCGACAACACGGGCGCGAAGATTTCCTCGCACATCACGCGCATTGCCGGGCGAACGTCCGTCAGCACCGTGGGCTGCAGCACTGCGCCCTGACGAGCGCCGCCCGCGAGAATCCGCGCCCCCTGATCAACGGCCTCACGCGCCCAGGCCTCGGCCCGAACAGCGTCCTTCTCGCTGATCATCGGCCCCACATCGGTCTTCGGATCTCTGGGATCTCCGACTGACAAGGCCGCCACTTCGGCGAGGAACAGCGTCTGGAATGTCTCCAGAACTTCGCGCTGCACAAAAAGCCGCTGGGTCGAGGTGCAGGCCTGGCCCTGCCGACGGAAGCCCGATTGGGCGCAGCGCATCGCCGCGCGCTTCAGGTCCGCATCGGCACAGACGATGGTCGCCGCGATGCTGCCCAGCTCCAGCGCCACGGGGCGCATGCCGCGCGCGTCGCGAATACGTTTGCCGACCGGCGTGCTGCCGGTGAAGGTGAAGAAGTCGACACCAGGATGTTCGACCAGATGCTGACCGACCGTGCCGCCCTCGCCATGCACCAGGGCGATCAGTTCCGCCGGCACGCCGGCCTCAAGCATCAGTTCGAACAGACGTGTGGCCGACAGCGGCGTGACCAGCGGCGGCTTGAAAACGACGGCGTTGCCCGCCCCCAGGGCCGGCGCCACCTTGTGCGCCACCATGTTCAGCGGCGAGTTGAAGGCGCTGACGCCGCCCACGACCCCGCGCGGCACGCGCAGGGTGAAGGCCATGCGATGCGATTGTCCCTGAGCGCCCTGGATCGGCACGACCTCGCCGACCAGCCGCCTGGCCTCCTCGGCCGACAGCCGGAAGGTCTCGGCCGCCCTGGCCACCTCATTGTCGGAATCCTTCCACGGCACGCCTGATTCCGCCACGATGGTTTCCGCCAGCGCCTGGCGGTTCGCCAGGATCAGATCCGCAACCCGGTTCAACAGGCGCGCCCGTTCGAAGGGCTCCAGTTTCAATGCTTCGAAACCGGCACGCGCCCCTGCGACAGCGGCATCGACCTGAGCCGTCGATGCGCAGCGCACCGAGGCGATGACGTCGCCGGTGAACTTGTTCACCACATCGATCGCGGGCCCTTCGCCTTCGACCCAGGCGCCGGCTACGAATTGTCTGACGGATGTTCCGCTGACCATCTTTCCTCATCTCCCTGACCGCAGGCGTCTCTTTCGGACATGTCGGCCGCTCATCACCGCCAAGCTGTTCGCCCGATCAATGACGCCCCAGACCTAGCGTCTGGAAAACACAAAAAACAGTGATGTTTCATTGATCAAATGATGAGGTATTGTCATGTATCGAGACAAGTCGATAAGGTGATCACCCTCAGGTTGCGACAGGGTGTTTCGCCATGAAGTTCGAGTTCTTCATCACGCTGGACTCTATCCTCCGTCACGGCAGTTTCGCTGCGGCGGCCGACGATCTCGGCCTGACGCCCAGCGCCGTCAGCCTGCAGATGAAGCGGCTGGAGGAGTACCTCGGACAGCCGCTGTTCGATCGATCGGCTCGAACGTCGCGCCCCACCCCCTTGGCGCGGGAACTGTCGGAGAACATTCGTGTCGCCTTGGAATCGGTCGAGGCGGCCCGCACCCGCCATACCGTCGCCCTCACCGGACGGGTCATGCTCGGAACCATTCGGTCCTTGCAGCCGACGCTGGTTCCGCTCGTTTTGGCGGAAATCAGCCGACGTCACCCGGAACTCAGCGTGCGCGTCATACAGGGCGACTCGGTCGAACTTCTGGATCAGCTCAAGGCCGGTCGGCTTGACGGCGTGGCGCTCATACGTCCGACGTCAGGCGGGTCAAGTCGCCTCTACTGGCATGACCTCGTCGAGCAGCCGTTCGTGTTCGTCGCACCACCCGATGCGGCAGGCAAATCCATCAAGGCCATGATCGCTCGCTATCCCTGGCTTCAGTTCGATACGTCGCTCACCAGCGGACGCGTTGCGGCCAGCCACATGCACAAGCTGGCGCCGGGACTTAAACCGAGGTTCGAACTGGAATCCATCGAGGCGGTTCTGGCGATGGTGTCCGCAGGCCTTGGCGTCTCCATCCTTCCCCAGGTGCGCGGCCGAATGCTCAGCGCCTACCCCGTTCAGGAAATTCCCCTCGGAAAGAACGCGCCCGTGCGCCAGATCGCCTTCGCCTGCCGAGGCCCCGATTCCGACAACCGCCGCGTGATGGCGCTGCGAGACGCTCTGCTTACGAGCTATGAAGTCGGGTTGAACCCTTAAGGTTCGAGCTCGATGTCCCAGTAGAGGACAAACTCCGCGCCTAGCTTCTCGCTCTATCATCCTGATAATGCTGCGGAATCCCAAGATTTTTGGGACACCACAGCGGCGGTTGGTCACCATCTGGTCACCAGAGGATAGGATTTCGCAGCCATTGCCGGTCGTTCCAATCAACCCGATTGTACTAGCCAGTCTTCGCACGACTGTCCGGGCACATCCACCAGAACGGCCATTATCAGAGTGCCCGAAACACGACTTTCAGACTTCCGGCCAGCGTCGGAACATCCGCTTATCGGACAGAAGTTAGTGGAAGCACCCCACCCCGTTGCGGACATGCGCATTAGGCGTCACCGCAGATTGCGCGCGCCGCTTGTAGATCGCCTAAGGCGTCTTGCGGTAGGCCGTTGTGGTCAGGCGAACGTCTGCGTCGCCGCCTGAAGCGCCGCCGTGATCGACAGGACCATGACGAGGAGACGCGTAGGCTGCATTGGCCTGCCTGGGTTGGAACCACCGAGACCCTGACTGGGGCCGCCAATCGCGGCGAGTTTCGGGCGGGCCGTGACCACCTGCGCGCCGGTCTCCAGGAATATAGGGCCGGGCGCTGACGGCGAGGGCAGAAGGCGATGCGAGGCGACCGACAATATATTTCCCGGCTTGCGCCGGCGCGCCGCCGGAGCCAGATCCTGGACGAGCGCGCCACGCCTCGCACTGTCAGGAGGACCGGCATGACGGTCGATATCCGGTTCTTCGAGGCGGCGCGGACGCGCATCGTTCAGGCCTATTCCTCCATTCGCGCCCTCGAGGATGCGGATGAGGACGTCCTTCAGGACCAGTACGAGGACTGGCGGGAGGCCGAGCACAAGGCGCTGGGCCACAAAACGACCCAGAGGCCTATCGCGCCCTCTGCCTCTGCCTTGAGATCAGCGGCCTGCCTCTTCTTCTGGACGATCTGAAGAACGGCTTCACGGCGGATCCTGAAGTGTTGGACTGGGAAGACGGCCGGGCCTGGAGCCAGGCTCTCGACCATCTTCAGGCCTACATGGACCTGCTGGCGGCGGGATTTAACGACACCAAGCCCCAGGAGGCGCGGGTCGCGGTGCTGCGCCGGATCATCGGCAACACCGCCCACATCGTGGCCGCGGCCGGGGTCTTTCCCAGTAAGGAACTGGACGTCCAGACCGCCCTCAAGGAGGCGATCTCCTACGCCTACCCGGATGTGGTCCTCAATCCGCCCGTGCCCCAACCGACTAAGGTCTACAAGCCGGACCTCGGCGTGCCCTCGGATCGGGCGGCGATCGAGGTCAAGTTCGTGGACAACATCGATCAGGGCAAGGCGGTGCTGGGTTAGCTCTACACCGACATGAAGGGCTATGCGGGCGATCCCGCTTGGACCTCCTTCACGGCTGTGATTTATCAGACCGGCGCCTTCCTCCGCCTGGATCAGGTCCAGGCGGAGGCGAAGAAGGTCGGCGTTCCTATGGCCTGGAAGACCCTCATCGTCACCGGAGCAGGAAGCCGTCCGCCTCGCGGCGAGAAGGAGACGCGGCCTTCCGCGACCAAGGCCGCCTCGGAGCCCCGGATCGGCGTAAAGACCGCTGCTACCAAGGCCTGAAGGGATGCAGGAGGTCGGCGATGTTGAAAAGGACATCAAAATCACTGTTTGATATGATTTTTCACATCAAAGTTGTTTTTTAATCTCGAAATTGATATTTAATCAGGCATCGCGAGGCCGCTTCGATGCAAGAAAACATATCAAAACGATACACCTTGGAATCTGTCGCGGAGACTCTGCGATCGGCGCGTGAGGCGAAGGGCTGGAGCCAGCGAGAGCTGGGTGCCCGGTCCGGCCTCGCCCAGGGCCAGATCTCCCGCATCGAGAACGGCGGCGTCGATATGCAGCTCACGACCCTCATCGAGCTCGCGCGGACGCTCGACCTGGACCTTCAGCTCGTGCCCCGCTCGGCTCTGCCGGCCGTGGCGGCCGCCGTGAGGGACATCGCCGATCGGGTCGCGGAACGTGATCTGGGCCGGGCCCTGTCGCAGCTCGGCAAGGCTGCGGATCGCCTCACGGAGACCTACCCGGACGCCACCAGGGTCGCGGCCCTGAAGGACAGCATCCGCGAACTCGCCGCGGTCTCGCCTCTCTTGAACGGGCCCGCGGCGGCCGGCGCGCTGCAAAAGCCGGCGAACCTGATCGAGGCGCTGCTGCACCGGCAGCGTCTGACGCCGGCCCAGCTCAATCGCGACATCAGCCTCGCCCTGGAACGCCTCCGCGACATCCGCAACGTGGCCGTCCATGGAGACGGACTGCGGCAGATACGGGCCTATGATCTCGACGAGGAGGACTAGATGGCCGCCGACCTGCTCGAGGTCCGGCTGCAGGACCGCCGCATCGGCGCCATCACGGCGCTCGGCGGGGATCGGTCGGTCTTCGCCTTTGATGAGACCTATCTCGAGGACGAGCAACGCCCCGTCCTTAGCCTGTCGTTCAAGGACGGCCGCGGCGGGATCCTCAGCGATTTCCGGAACCAGCAGACCCGGCTGCTGCCCTTCTTCTCGAACCTCCTGCCCGAAGGTCTCCTGAGGGAATATCTCGCCGGCCGCGCGGGCGTGAAGGTCATGCGCGAATATCCCCTGCTCGCGATCTTGGGCGACGATCTGCCCGGCGCCGTCACGGTCCGGCCGATCGGCGAGGACCTGATCGAGGAGGACGCCGCGCGCCCCGGTCCGCCTGACCCCCAGGCGCCGCTGAGGTTCTCCCTCGCCGGCGTCCAGCTCAAATTCTCGGCTCTGGATCGCCATGGTCGCGGGCTGACCATCCCCGCCGGCGGAGCGGGGGGCGACTGGATCGTGAAACTGCCCTCGACCCGTTTCGCCGGGGTCTCGGCGAATGAGTTCGCGATGATGCGGCTGGCCTCCGCCATCGGCATGACCATCCCCGAGACGCGCCTGGTGCCGCTGAAGGATCTGGAGGGCCTGCCCGAAGGTCTGGGGCGCATCGAGGAGGAGGCCTACGCCATCCGTCGCTTCGATCGCCCGGCGGGAGGCGAGCGCATCCACATCGAGGATTTCGCCCAGGTCTTCGGCCTCTATCCCGAGGACAAGTACGAGCGCGGCAGCTACCGCTCGATCGCGCGGGTGCTGTGGATCGAAACGGGGGAGGACGGCGTCCGCGAGTTCATCCGTCGGCTCGTCTTCAACACCCTGATCGGCAACGCCGACATGCATCACAAGAACTGGTCTCTGATCTACCCGGATGGCCGGACCCCGGAGCTTTCGCCAGGCTACGACTTCCTGACGACGACGCTCTACATCCCGGACAAAAACATGGCCCTCAAATACGGCCGCTCAAAACGAATGGTCGATCTCGGTCTGGACGAACTCGCCTATATGGCGGCCAAGGCGAACATTCCCGAGACCCTGGTGCGGACGACCGCACTCGAGACGGTCGAGCGTTTCCGATCCGCCTGGAAGACCGCGCGATCCGATCTGCCGGTGTCCGCGATCCACGCTGAAGAGATTGAACGCCTCCTGGCTGTCGTGCCGATCGCTCAGGATCGTTGAGCGACAGCTCAGTCGTACGCCTTGCGACGGGGAAGGCCCACGGCCCATCCGTCACGCCGCGCGCTGCCGGGCCTGGGCGAGCTGCAGATCGTCCCACGCGGACTTGAGGACGGGCTCGAGGCGGGCTCTGGCCGCCAGAACGTTCACTCGCGACGTCAGAAGGTCCCGCTGCCCGGCCTGCAGTCGAACCACGAGCTGCTTTCGCCGGGTCTCGATCGTATCCTCGACCCGGCGGGTCTCGCGCGGATCCACAGGGGCCGCGGGATTGAACCGGAACCGGCTCTCATGTTGCCGGCGCCAACCGACGAGCGCATCGCAGAGCGAGGGACCGAACCCCCGCACATTGAGAATCTTATAGCGCTCGACATCGGCGGCGGTCTCGATGCCGAACGACGCTAGCGTCGCGGCCCGGCCGGAACCGACGCCGGCGATCTGCGCCCGGTCGATACGGAAGCGGTCCAGATACTGAACCTTCTGGTGCGCCTCGCGCTTAGCCTGGAGCTCAGCCAGAAGCTTGACCCTGCGCGCCGGGAGACCTTTGAACTCGGTATGGGCCTCGGACAACTGACCCTTCAGGGTCATGAAGGCCGCGACAGTCGCCTGTGCCCTCCACCGTCCCTCAAGCTGGTTCCAGTTCGCCTGGGCCGTGCTGACGGCGGCGGCGAGCGCCTCGCGCCTCGCCGCCGCCACGCGAGGCCAGACGGCGAACGCCACCCCGGCGCCGATCATGCCGCCCATCGGCCCCACGCCGCCGTCGGACCCGCAGGCGACCAGGCCGATGCAGGCGGCTGCCACCGAGGCCGCCATTCGCACCTGCTTCAGGAGGGGAGACGGGACGTCCATTCCGGCAAGCGGCTTCCAGAGCGCGGCCGACGGGAGCGCCGGATCGGGCGGCGGCGGCGCGACGCGCTCGATCTGGCTCCACAGGGCGGCGATGTTGACGGCCTGGCCCGCCTCGCCGCGGATTCGCTGGCCAAAGAGGCGTGCGCCGGTCTGGCCTTCGATCGCACACCAGGGGCATACGGCCAGATGCGACGGATAGAAATGCGCGCCTGCGGCGGCGCAGGGCTTGAGGGCGGCCTTCAGCGTGTCGAGCACAGAGACCCAGTCCGCCGGGGTCGGCCGGGGGCGGCCCGGCGTCGGCGCGAATGCCGCGTCGAACAGGGCGGCGATCCTGGGACCGAGCACCGCCAGATCGATCGTCCCCGGCGGCCGATCCATCATCATCGTCTTGCGGTGCGGACCGTAGGCGAAGCGCCGCTCGGCGATCGCCTTTTCGATCGGCATCTCCCCGCGTCCGGACCAGACCCCCGCATAGGGGTGACGGCCCATGCAGAGCAGATGAAAAATCAGGACCGCCATCCCGAAAGCGTCATGGTCCGGGGTCCGGACGAGCCCCTTGAACGAGCGGCCATGCAGCTCGGGCGGGGTGAAGAGGGCGACCCCGACGTCGCAGGTGAGGACGCCGTTCGGCCTCGGCGTCTGGAACGAGTCGCAGTCGATGAGGACGACCCGACCGTCACGGCCGACCAGCAGATGGCCATGGTTGACATCGCCGATGACGTAACCCGTCCGATGGACCGCTCTGAAGGCCCGGGCGACGTTGGAGGCGACGTGGATCAGAAAGCGGAAATCAGCCTCGGGGAAGGCTCCGGCCCGGCTCTTGGGACTGTAGAGCTCATGCGCGTCGGAATGGGCCGCGACCTTGGGCATGACGAAGCCCGTGACCTCCCTGCGCCCGTTGAGGACCAGGTCCAGAGGCCAGGCCGCGACCCTGGACAGGTCGCCGCCCGGCATCGCCGCCATCAGCCTGAGCTTCTCCACCTTGGCGGGGGCCGGCGGCTTTAGATAGATTTTGGCGACGCGATCGGCGTCGTCCGCGAGCGACCATACCGCGCCTTCGCCGCCCTTGCCGATCTCCGCCAGGAGCCTCAGGGGCTTGCCGGTGCTGGCGACGACCAGATTCGACATCGCGATCTACGAGACCGTCCGGGTGGCGATGACCAGGGTCAGGTCGTCATCGGCGCGATCGCTGACGCGGGGCGAGGAGAGGAAGCCGGCCAGTCCCGCCGACAGCCCTTCGGCCTCGCCGACCGCATCCGTCGACCGGAGCGGCGCCAGCACCCCTTCGAAGAAGGGATCGTGGGCGCTCCGCTCGGAGTAGTTGAGGGCCAGGGCTTCGAGACCGTCCGTCATCAGGGCGATCTCGAAGACGGAAGGACGGATGCCGGCGAGGTCCGGTGGGCTGGCGCCGTCAGGATCGGTCAGAAACCGCGTCATGTTGGCGTACTCGCCCTTCTGGGGCCAGAACACCCAGGACCAGCCCTCCTCCGCGTCGTCGCGCAGGGCGATGACGCCGTCGCCGATCTGGCCCGCCGCCCCGCCCTGCGATGTCAGGGCGACAAGCAGGAGGGTGCAGGCGAAGTCCCGCGCGGGACGGCTTTCAGCGTCCGCCTGCGCGAGCACGGCCGCCCGGGCGTCCTCGAAAGCCGACGCGACCAGCGAAGGCCAGTCCGTCGTCTCCCGATAACCGGCGCGCAGGGATTCGAGCCCGCGCCGGACGGCGAGGTCGGCCCCGACCTCGGCGCGTGTCGCGCTGCCCGCCCCATCGGAGACGGCGGCGAGAAAGACATCATCGGCGGACCAGACCTCAAACCGGTCCTGGCAGATCTCGTCGCGCTTCAGATGGGAGGAGCCCGTCGTCCTCGCCGCTGCATAACGCCACATTAGCCGGCCACGGCCCAGCCGTCCGGAGCCGTGGGATTGTCGAGTGGAACCGCATCGCCCGGCTGTGACCTCGAGACGCTGCCCAGAGAGTTCGAAAGCCAGACGAAGAGCTCCCGGAAGGCCAGCCCTTTCAGCTTGAGGGGCGTGCGCGTGGTGAGGGCCTTCAGCCGATCGACATCCGCCCCCTCGACCGCCACGGCGTAGAACATGAACGCCTTGCTCTCCTCGCCGGCGCGGATCGCGGCAGTGGCGGCCGAGACGTCGTCCGTGGGTTCGCCGTCCGTGATCAGGAAGACCCAGGGGCGATAGTAGCCGACCCCGTTGGCCCGATAGGCCGACTTCCGCTCCTCGATCAGGGACAGAGCCGTCTGCACCGCGGCACCCATGGGGGTGTCCCCCGTTGGCCGCAGATCGTTCAGGTAGACCTGATCGGGCGTCACGAAGGTCTGGACCACCTCGACCGGGCCGAAGGTCACGACGGCGAGCTCGACGCGTTTGGCGGCCATGCTGTCGCTTTTCATCTCCTCGATGAAGACCTTCAGGCCCTCGTTGAGATGCTGGATCTTGGCGCCCGACATTGACATCGACGTGTCCAGCAGCAGCACGCACGGGCAGCGCGGTTCGGGATTGTCGGCGAACTCCACGCCGGCGAATGGCACTTGATCATAGTCTGACATCACATCCCCCGAACTGCGGCGACAAGGTCGGCCCGGCTTGCGGCGCCTCGTCAGCACACGTCATAGTAGGACAAGCGGGGAGAAGGCGATGAAATTCGGATTGAGAAAGCCGAGCTTGCGGAAAAGCCTGGCGGCCCGCATGTCCCTGAAGCGGGTCGTGCGACACAGTCTCAGCGTCAAGGCCCCGCGGGGAGCCGGCCGGCTCACCAATCCCAGGAAGGCCGCCTACAATCGCGTCTACACCCGCTCGACGGTCAGCCTTTGGACGCTCCTGGCCCGTCTGTTCAAATAGACTCCGGCCAAGGGTCGCCCCGGCTGCTGCGGTCAGCAATGTCAGGCGGCTTCAGCGTCCGCCTTCCCTGCCGCCGGCTGCTCTCAGAAGGTCGCCGAGGCCCAGACCGTTGAGACGGCACCGCGCGATCACCCGGTCATAGACCACGACCCTCCCGTTTCGAACGAGCACGGCCTCGCACTCCAGTCGACGGCCCTGGGCGATCCGTACGAGACGGTCGCGATCGGCGCGCCCGGTCGGGCTGTTCAGTTCCGGCGCGTCGAAGTCGGCGAAGCGCACCTCGATCCAGGATGACGGGTCGGCGGTGGGGCGACGCAGAGACTGTCCCCATCGCCGACGTAGCGCGCGGGCCCCGAGAACCGCTCGCCGGATCGCGTGGGTAGCCGGCTTTCGCAAGGATCGGCCCGAGCGACCTCTGGAGCGGCCATAATGACAAGACCGGATACAGCGGCGACGGCAGGCGCTTTCAGGATCATCGTTCGCGTCCCCAACGGCTCAGGTGGTCGCGATGCAGGAGCGCCAACCCGTTCGATCCAACTGAAACGCCCGCTTCTCGCGCCAGCGACCGCAGCCTCGCGAGTGTGACGGGGTCCAGGCCATAGGCGTCGGCGCGTGATTGGCCGGCGTCCTGTTCCGCGCCCCGGAAGGCTTCGAACACGGCCCCGTCGAAGGGTGGATAGAAGGGAAACGGCCACGCGGCCCCGCCGCTCTCGACGGGCATGACCATGAAACCCAGCAGTGGCCCCTCCGGGTCATCATCGGCCATGAACCAGGGCTGGGCGCCGATGACCCACTCGCGGTCGCCCCAGTGGGCGATCTCGAAAGCGGGCGGCAAGCGGGAGGGCCGCTGCATCGCGGCGTAGCGCGTCTCGCCCGCTTCATCGTCCGTTGGCGACGGTCCGAACAGAAGCTCCATCGAACGGACGAAACTGGCGCGCTGCACGGCGGAAGGCGGCCCAAACCCGCGCTCCAGGATGGAGGGCGGGGGCGAGGCCGACGCGGCCGGGCCGCCGACGGGAGGCAGAGCCGGTTTGGTATGGACGACCACGAGATCGGCGCCGCCGGACCTGATCAGCCGGGCGCCGATGCAGAAGCCTTGGGTCGCCGTCGCGCCGAAGACCGGAAAGCCGAGATGGTCCGCGACCTATCTGTCGTATCCCTGGGTGGCGAAAGCCTTGCCGCCGGCCTTCAATCGCCCCTTGGATTCCATCAGGGCCGTAGCGCGGGTTTTCTGATGTTCGAAGACGAAATCCGGCGACTTTTTCGCCGAGGGATTGCCGCCGGACGCGTTCTCGAAGTGACCGCACCAAGCGTAGCCCTCCACCTCCATGAAAAGATAGGCGAGCCCGGTCGCAACGACCCCGGCCAGATAGGTGGAGACGAAATCCTTCAGCGTCTTCGCCGACGACTCTAGCGCGAAGGCTGGCGCCATCGGCTCGACATGGAGATCGAGCAGGGCCGTCATCGCCCGGACATGCGCGGGCTCGTGCCGTTTGGGGATCGAATGGCGGAAGGCGCAGAAGGCGATCGCACGTCCCAGCTCATAGGGCGTGAAAGAGATGTTGGTAGTGACCGGGGTGACGCCGGAACAGAGGGCCGGCGGTGACCGCCCGACCGTTGGGCCGACCATCACCATTTTCGACGTTTTGGCGCGAATCCAGGACGGCATGAAGGCTCCAGGCTTCAGAAGACATCGTCGGTGAGGACGAAGTCTCCCACATTGGGATCGTACCGTTGCAGTCTGACGAGGGACCTTTCGACCGGAGCCCTGCCGAGAACCAGCTGAACCAGGCCGACCTTATCATTGAGCAGACCCAAGGCTTCCGTGCAGAAGGCTTCGGCCTCCGCCTCGAAACCATACATGACGATCCACCCCAGCGCCTCCAATTCAACCGCCGTCAGACCAAGGGTCCGCGCCTTGAGCAGGGCTATTGGATATCGCCAATGGATCTCGTTCCGGTTGTGGACGCGTGTCCACACATACTTCTTCAACCCGTCTTCCCAGAACGACAGGTCCGCGTGACCCATGGCGTCCTGCTGCGGAATGACGACGAGATGCTCGAGTTCGTTTTCAAGTAATCCGATCCGACGAAACGCTTCCTGCTTTGCGGGCGTCATCGGTCCCCGCGCTGCGCCGACCATGCGTGGCACGCGGTCGATGTAGTAGCGCCGAAAATGGAGCAGCTCGTGAAGCACCGATGCCGGGCGGGTCTGATCGACATCGAGGACGATCATGACGGGTTCCGCTTCGGTTCGAAGACCCGCTCGCGCGCCGTCCGGCCGTCGATCCTTTTCCGCAATAAGATCCACCACGATCGGTCGCCCCCATGCCGTCTCGAGCTCGTCCCATACCGACCCCACCTCGAGCGGCAGGCCCGCGCGGAGACGGTGTGACAAGGCGGGATCGATCAAGGCGTGGCTCCGCTTGGACGTGGCGAGCCCCATCGGCCGTCGAGGCCGGGAAATCAATCAAAGGTTGCATAACCTACGATGCGGCTGGGCCTGAAGCATGCCCTCGGGACTGGGCTCGCCGAAGCCCGAGGAAGTCGATCTCGCGTGTGGCTAGGAGGAGAATTTTGAGCCAGGTCATCAGAAGCATGGCGCCCTCGAGCACGAAGCGCTTCGCGTGTTCGGTCCGTGTCAGCCGATAGAGAAGCCGCTCCAGCGCATAATGAACCAGAAGAGATTCGAAGGGCCGTCTGGTCGAGCGGGAGAGGTTCATCAGTCGCGCCCGCACAAAGGCGCCCATGTTCTGGCTGGATTCAGCCATTGGCGGTCATCGCCGTCAGGTAGGGTCGAACGATCGTGCTGACCCGGCCGCGTTCCGCAGCGGCCAGGATTTCGGACGCGGTGGCCTTTCGTTGGCGCAGCGCTTCCTGCAGCCCTTCAAGAGCGATAGCCAGGCCGACGGAGCGGCGATGGCGGAAGCTGTCGGCGATGGTCTTGGCGACGCCGAAGATGCGAACACCGACATCTGCGATGACGACGGTGTCGACGCCATCAGTCAGAAGGCTGTCGGCGAAGCGCACGATCCGCAGCGGTGGCGATGATGCCGTGGGCGTCCAGGCCTTATGGCCGATCGCCACCCACACTTTCGACGGCATCAGGTCGGTCAGGCCGTGGTGAGCGAGGGCGGAGACTAGGCAGACGACGCCGTTTGGAACTCGCAGTGCGGCTTCGGCCAGACTGTGCTCGGCGGTGTAGTCAGCATCGGCGATCTGATAGACGCCGCGCCCCAGCTTCACGATCTCGCCCGAGTCCTGCATGCGACGCAGGGTGACGCTGGTGACCCCTGCTGCCCGCAGATCGGAGAGCCGCATCATGCTGCGTCCCTCGAAAGTCTTGAAAGCGAGATCGCGGTTGGTGGCCTGGATCATCATAAGTCCAAATCCTCGGAGGATAGAAAGTAATATCCGATGTTTTGTAACATTAGATTTATGCGAGAGCCAACTCACCCGTGCGGCGCAGATGCAGCGTCCGTGATGAGGCCTGGCGCCAAAGTCATGGCCACCCGTTCGCTGATCCGGTCGGCCGCCGCCTTGAGCGGATCGTCGGCCAGGTGAGCGTACCGGCTGGTCGTGCTGATGTGGCTGTGACCCAGCAGCTTTCCGATCAGCGGCAATCCCTCTCCGCCAGCCAGCCCTGCGCTTGCGAAACTGTGCCTCAGATCGTGAATGCGGAGATCGTCCATACCCGCGCGTTTGCGAATACGGATCCAGGCCCAATCGAGGTTCGCCACAGGCCTCTTGGGCTGCCGACGGTCTGGAAAGACGTAGATGCTCCCATTGGCCAGAAGCCCGTCGATCAGCTTCATCGCCGGGCTTCCCAACCGGATGACCTTCGCGCCCGTCTTGGAGTCCTCAAGGCGCAGCAGGCCCTGGTCACGGTCGATCTCCGACCACTTCAACCGAGCGATCTCATTCTTCCGCGCCCCCGTCAGCGCCAGAAGCCGGATGATGTTGATGTGACGCGGATCGCCTCCGTCCTTCTCCATGTCGGTGAGAACATCCCCGAGGCGCGCCAACTCGGCCGGGGACAGGAACCGGTCCCTCCGATTGTCCTTATAGCGCTTCACGCCTCGGGTCGGATTGCTCGGGATCAGTTCGCGCTCCACCGCGAAGGTGAAGATGCCGCCCAGAAGACCGACGGTACGCGCGGCAGCATGCTTCCCGCCCCGGGTGTGGGGCGTCGCCTCGCCCCGGATTCTGCCCGACCCCACATCGATCATCAGTCTCTCGATGTCGGCCCGCGTGATGTCGCTGATCTTCATCCGGCCGATACGCGGCGCGATATGTCGATCAATCCGGATACGGTCGATGCGGAGTGTCGTCGCCTTCTTCATTGCCGTGCCTTCGGCCATGTAGAGAGCGCAGAGCCCTGACATGGTCAGTTCCTCGCGCCTCTCGACCTTGGCGATCTGCGGATCGCCGCCCGCCGCGACGTCCGCCAGAACCGCCGCCGCCCTCTCGCGGGCTTCTTCGGCCGTCACGACGCCATGCCGCGCGATCTGAAGGAGGCGATCCGCGCCTCCGGTCGTCCGATAGCGGACGACGTAGGTCTTGATGTCGCTGGTCGCGACCCGGACGCCGAAGCCTTTCAGCTGCGTGTCCCAAACGGTGTAGCGGGCGTCTTCGGGCGCCAGGGAATCGACTACCCTCTTCGTGATTTTGGCGGAACGGGCGTTCTGGACCACTCGATTTCTCCTCGGGCCCAATCAGGGCCGCGTTTCTGGCCCCGTTTTTGGTCACCACATGGTCACCAGACGGAGGGATTTCGGAGGATAATCGAGAAATCGGCGGCAAAAGAACAAACCCTGAACCTGCTTACCACAAGGGCATTTGAGCACCCTTGGGTAACCAGAAAGAACCCTAGGGTTCGAGCTCGATGTCCCAATAGAGGTAGTCGAGCCAGCTTTGGTGCAGGTAGTGGGGCGGGAAGCGGCGGCCGGCTTCCTGAAGCTGCCAGGCGTTGGGGCGGTAGGGTTCGCGGTGGATCGGCATCAGGGCCTGGCGCGGGGTGCGGCCGCCCTTGCGCAGATTGCACGGCCCGCAGGCGGCGACGATGTTCTCCCAGGTCGTGCGTCCGCCATGAGAGCGCGGGATGACGTGATCAAAAGTCAGTTCAACGGACTCGCCGCAATACTGGCAGGCGAAGCCGTCACGCAGGAAGACGTTGAAACGGGTGAAGGCCGGATGCCGGTCCTGATCGACATAGGATTTCAGCGCAATCACGCTGGGAAGCTGCATCTCCATCGACGGAGAACGCACCACCTTGTCGTACAGGGACACCACGTCGACGCGGTCCTGATAGACCGCCTTGACCGCCTCCTCCCATGGCCAGAGGGACAGCGGATAATAGGACAACGGCCTGAAATCAGCGTTCAGGACCAGGGCCGGAAAACCAGAGGGTGGTCGGTGGAGAACCTGCATCAGGCCCTCCCGCTCGGACGGGGGGATATCGAGGCGACAGGAGTGAGGACACGTCTCCTTCCCTAGTCTTGCTGAAACAGCCTACGCGTGATTCCCGCTCATCGCCATGACCAGAGTGCAGCGTTTTCGTGACGGGGACTCAAAAGACTTCGATCAGCTCAAAACGCTCGCAGACGACCTGCATTCCCGGCGCCCAACTGCCTTCGCGGCGATAATAGGCCTCGTGCGCATCGCGCCACCAGGCGTAGGTCAGATCGCCTTCTCCCTCGGCGCGGGCGAAGTCTTCGCTGACGTCCTCAAAAGCCATGATCTCGACCTCGGTCGTGCGGATGGCGCAGCGGGGCACGCCTGTTCCATCCAGGATCACGCTGACCTCGCCTACCGTCGGCATGATGTCCGCCTCGCAGGCTGCCAGCGACGAACAGGTGGCCCGCTTGCCGCCTGCCAGCACCAGGGCCAACAGTTCGTCCGCCAGCGCCGGGCTATCGCCGAATGGCCAGCGCGGGGCGTCGCGGTAGGGTGCGGGAACCTGGGTCATGCGCGACTGGGGAAGGCGGGCAGGGTCCAGCCCCAGCGCAAGGCCGCCGCACGCAGGGTGAAACCGACCAGAGACGCCGCAATGGCCGACGGCCAGAGGGGAAGCTCAAACGCCCGCAGGATCATATAGACGGTCGCGGCCAGGATCGCCGCCGTGACGTTGATCTCTCGCCTCAGCAGGATCGACGGCTGGCCCGCCAGGGTGTCGCGCACCACGCCGCCGAAACAAGCCGTCAAAACGCCCATGACGATGCAGATCAACGGATGGGCGTGGACCGCCTCTGCCTTGGCCGCGCCCAGAACGCCGTAGGCCGCCAGCCCCGCTGCATCCAGCCACAGCAAGGCGCGGAACCGCCAATCCCTCTGACCCAAGAGCCAGATGCCGACCGCCGCAATCAGGCAGACAGCGATATAGCGCCAGTCCTTCACCCAGAAGACCGGCAGGCCCAGCAACAGGTCGCGCAGGGTTCCGCCGCCCACGCCGGTGATGGCGCCGAAGAAGGCGAAGGTGACCACGTCATGTTTTTCACGCGCCGCCGCCAGGGCGCCGGTGGCGGCGAAGACGGCGACGCCCGCGAAATCGAGCGCGCTGAGCACAGTCTGGGGATCGCGCAGGGGCTCGGTCAGGACCGGGTCAATGGGCGTCACGGGGTCGTCTCCTCAGAGCGCGATTTCGCCGCGCCTGACACCGCCATACCATCCCCAGAGCAGATGCGCCGCCACCGCGCGATGCGGACGCCAGATTTCCGCACGGACATAGGCCTGTTTCTCGATTGGGCGGGTCTCAAGGCCGTCCGCCCAGCGCATCGCTTCCTGCAAGGCGATGTCCGCGCCGGGAAAGACATCCAGTCGGTTTTCGCAGAACATAAGATAGGTTTCCGCCGTCCACTTGCCGACGCCCTTGATGGCGGTCAGGGCGGCGATGGCGTCTTCATCCGACAGGGCCGCCATATGGGTCAGGTCGATCCGGCCCTCGACCTGGGCGCGTGCAATCTCATGCCCATAGCTGGCCTTGGGACGCGACAGACCCAAGGCACGCAAGCCTTCGATGTCCAGCGCCAGCACCGCCTCGGGCGTCACCACACCGCCCAGCCCCGCCACCGTCCGCGCCCAGATGGCGGCGGCGGAGGCGACCGAGACCTGCTGCTCGACGATCATGCGGAACAGACCCTCATAACCGCCGGGCCGAGCGCGCCATTCGAACACGGGCGTATGGGCATGGGCGCGCGCCAGCGTCGGATCGGTCTCGGCCAGAGCCTGCCGTGCAGCCGCAATTTGATCGGGGGTTGGAACGGGGTTCATGCCGCCTCATACGATCCGACGGATAGGGCGAAAAGCAGGGGGCTGCTGTCCGCGTCCGGAAACCGCTAGAGCATGATCGTTTTAGTCGGAACCGCTACGCGGTTCCGACAGAAGCGTGAATCATGCTCTCGCTTAATATCTGGAGCCTGATTCACCGCATCGACGGAATCGCGCA
>RCMZ01000181.1_pt1 | contig 40029 bp, 32 predicted proteins | sample 2041141 | NCBI WGS metagenome assembly RCMZ01 (sample SAMN09708263, study PRJNA481090) | Wastewater metagenome, whole genome shotgun sequencing project. | biome: sewage; isolation source: Davis station wastewater (DW) | place: Antarctica: Davis Station | collected 2010-03-01 | reverse complement strand
CGGCGCCGGGGCGGCGGCCATCGGTGCGGGAGGCGCAGCCGGCGCCGCGGCGGGTGCGGGGGCCGCAGCGGCGGCAGCGCCGGCGGCTTCCAGGACGACGACCAGCGTGCCCTCGGAAATCTTGTCGCCGAGCTTGACCTTGATTTCCTTGACGACGCCGGCGGCCGGCGCCGGCACGTCCATCGTCGCCTTGTCGGATTCGAGGGTGACGAGCGCGTCGTCGACCTTCACCGTATCGCCCGGCTTGACGCAGATATCGATGACCGGAACGTCGGTGTAATCGCCGATGTCCGGGACTTTCACTTCGATCAGTTGACTCATGAATGCGCTCCCTTAAACCGTCATCGGATTGGGTTTGTTCACGTCGATGCCGTACTTGGCGATAGCGTCCGCGACCTTGCTGCGCTCGATCGCGCCTTCGTCGGCCAGCGCCTTGAGGGCGGCGACGGCGACCCAGCGGCGGTCGACTTCGAAGAAGTGGCGCAGCTTCTCGCGCGTGTCGGAGCGGCCGAAGCCGTCGGTGCCGAGCGTCACGTAGCGGCGATTGACGAAGGGGCGGATCTGGTCGGCGTAGAGGCGCACGTAGTCGGTCGCCGCGACGACCGGGCCGCGCGTGTCGTTGAGGCAGGCCTCGACGTGCGAGAGCTTCGGCTTGGCGACCGGGTTGAGCAGGTTCCAGCGCGCCGCGTCGTTGCCGTCGCGCGCCAGTTCGTTGAAGCTCGGGCAGCCCCAGATGTCGGCGTCGACGCCCCAGTCGTTCTTGAGCAGTTCGGCGGCGGCGATCACCTCGCGGAAGATCGTGCCGGAACCGAGCAGCTGCACGCGCGGCGCATCGCCCGCCTGGCCCTTGCGGAACAGATACATGCCCTTGAGGATGTCGGCCTCGGCGCCGGCCGGCATTTCCGGATGCTCGTAGTTCTCGTTCATCACCGTGATGTAGTAATAAACGTCTTCCTGCTCTTGATACATGCGGCGCATGCCGTCCTGCATGACAACGGCGATTTCGTAGGAGAAGGTCGGGTCGTAGCTGATGCAGTTCGGGATCAGGCCGGAGAGGATCAGCGAGTGGCCGTCCTCGTGCTGCAGGCCTTCGCCGTTCAGCGTCGTGCGCCCGGCGGTGCCGCCGATCAGGAAGCCGCGCGCGCGCGAGTCGCCGGCCGCCCAGCAGAGGTCCATGGTGCGCTGCATGCCGAACATCGAGTAGCAGATGTAGAACGGGATCATCTGCACCGCGTGCGTCGAGTAGGCGGTCGCGGCGGCGATCCAGTCGGCCATCGCGCCGGCTTCGTTGATGCCTTCCTGCAGCACCTGGCCGGTCTTCGACTCCTTGTAGAACATCAGCTGGTCGTGGTCTTCCGGCACGTAGTTCTGGCCTTCCTGGTTCCAGATGCCGATCTGGCGGAAGAGGCCTTCCATGCCGAAGGTGCGCGACTCGTCGGGGACGATCGGCACGACGTGCTTACCGATCTTCTTGTCCTTGAGCATGATGTTGAGGATGCGCACGATGGCCATCGTCGTCGAGATTTCGCGGCCTTCGCCGGACGCCTTGAGCAGGGATTCGAAGGCGGCGAGGGCGGGCACCTCGAGCGGCGCGGCGCTGCGCCGGCGCTGCGGCAGGTAGCCGCCGAGCGCGAGGCGGCGCTCGCGCATGTAGGCGAGTTCCGGCGAGCCTTCGGCGAACTTGAGGTAGGGCAGCTCGTCGAGCTGGTCGTCCGGCACCGGCAGCGCGAAGCGGTCGCGGAAGCGGCGCACCGCGTCGTGGTCGAGCTTCTTCTGCTGGTGCGAGATGTTCATCGCCTCGCCGGCCTGACCCATGCCGAAGCCCTTGATCGTCTTGGCCAGGATCAGCGTCGGCTGGCCCTTGTGCTCGACGGCCGCCTTGTAGGCGGTGAAGATCTTGAAGATGTCATGGCCGCCGCGGTTGAGGTTCCATACGTCGTCGTCGGTCCAGTCGGAAACCAGCTCCTTGAGCTCCGGCGTGTTGAAGAAATACTCGCGCACGTAGGCGCCGTTCTTCGCCTTGAAGGTCTGGTACTCGCCGTCGACGCATTCCATCATGCGCTTCTTCAGGATGCCCTTCTTGTCGCGCGCCAGCAGCGCGTCCCAGTGCGTTCCCCAGACCAGCTTGATGACGTTCCAGCCGGCGCCGCGGAATTCGGATTCGAGGTCCTGGATGATCTTGCCGTTGCCGCGCACCGGGCCGTCCAGGCGCTGCAGGTTGCAGTTGATGACGAAGATCAGGTTGTCGAGCTTTTCGCGCGCGGCCATGCCGATGGCGCCGAGCGATTCGACTTCGTCGGTCTCGCCGTCGCCGAGGAAGGCCCACACCTTGCGGTCGCCGGCCTTAATGAAGTCGCGGCTGTCCATGTACTTCATGAAGCGCGCGGCGTAGATCGCCTGCAGCGGGCCGAGGCCCATCGAAACGGTCGGGAACTGCCAGAAGTCGGGCATCAGCCAGGGGTGCGGATAGGACGGGATGCCCTTGCCGTCGACTTCCTGGCGGAAGTTGTCCATCTGTTCGTCGGTCAGGCGGCCGAGCATGTGCGCGCGCGCGTAGATGCCGGGAACGGCGTGGCCCTGGAAGAAGATCAGGTCGCCGCCGTGCTGTTCGGAGGGCGCGCGCCAGAACCACGAGAAGCCGACGTCGTAGAGCGCGGCGGCCGAGGCGAAGGAGGCGATGTGGCCGCCGACGTTGGTGTTCTTGTTGGCGCGCACGACCATGGCCATGGCGTTCCAGCGGATGTAGCTGTGGATCTTCAGTTCGAGATCGGGATTGCCGGGGTACTTCGGCTGGCGGTCGGCCGGGATGGTGTTGATGTATTCGGTGGTGGCGCTGTAGGGAATGTCGATCCCTTCCTCGCGTGCCTGTTCGATCATGCGTTCGATCAGGTAATGGGCGCGTTCGGCGCCTTCTTTTTCGATGACGCCGCCAAGCGCGTCTTGCCATTCCTGGGTCTCAGTCGGGTCGGTGTCTTTGCTGCCGGCCGTCTGGGCGTTTTCGGGTAGAGCTGCCATGACTTGTCTCCTAGTCTGCAGAAGCGAGGTTTGCTGTCACCGGGTAAGGCTTCAGCGCCAAGGGTAATACGTTGGAAGAATGCGAAGTACCGCAGCGCATCAATTTCACATTGTAAGAGACGTTTTTGCAATGTGCAATATGCGGAAAGGCTGAGGTCGACGCGGTGCTGCCGCAGTAACCCTTGCGACCACAGGGAATTGATCTGGGTCAACGTGAAAGCGTTACAGAACCGCTAAGTTCGCTCTTTTTTTTGAAATGCTTCAGCAATCCGAGGGAGAAACGATGGCGGCAGCAGCAATCGGGGCACACCGACCCGCACCGGCGCAAAGCCGGCTTCTGATGTCCGGCAACGAGGCGGTGTCGCGCGCCGTCTGGGAGGCCGGGGTGAAAGTCGCGGCTGCCTATCCGGGCACGCCGGCCACCGAGATGCTCGAAGTCATTTCGACCTATCCCGACCTCTACGCCGAGTGGTCGGTCAATGAGAAGGTTTCGCTGGAGGTCGCCTTCGGCGCGGCGATGGCCGGTTCGCGCGCGTTCTGCGCGATGAAACACGTCGGCATGAACGTCGCCTCCGATGCGCTGATGACGATGACGCTGACCGGCGTCGCCGGCGGGCTGGTGATCGCGATCGCCGACGACGTCGGTCTGTCGTCGTCGCAGAACGAGCAGGATTCGCGCTACTGGGGCCGCTTCGCGCACGTGCCGGTGCTCGAGCCGGCCGACTCGCAGGAAGCCTACGACTACACGCTGGCCGCCTTCGCGCTCTCGGAAAAATTCCAGGTGCCGGTGATCCTGCGCCTGACGACGCGCATCTGCCACGTCAAGGCGCTGGTCACGGTCGGCGAGCGCGTCGCGCATGCCGCTGCCGGCTTCGAGAAGGACGCCGCGCGCTGGGTGATGGTGCCGGGCGCCGCCGGGCGCCGCCTGCCGAAGATGTTCGAGCGCGAGCGCGCGCTGCGCGCCGAGGCCGAAATTTCGCCGCTCAACGTCGTCGAGGCCGGCAGCGACCGCCGCGTCGGCTTCGTCACCTCCGGCCCGGCCTACATGCACGTGCGCGAAAGCTTTCCCGACGCGCCGGTGCTCAAGCTCGGGCTGTCGTGTCCGGTGCCCTTCGAGAAGGTGCGCGAGTTCGCCGCGCAGTGCGACCAGCTCGTCGTCGTCGAGGAAGTCGAGCCGCTGATCGAAACCGAACTCAAGGCGCAGGGCATCGCCGTCTCAGGCAAGGACATCCTGCCGCAGATGGGCGAGCTGTCGCCGAACGTGCTCAAGCCGGCCGTCGCCCGCCTGCTCGGCGAGCCCGTGCCGGAGGTGACGAAGGCCGCGCCGATGCAGGTCTTCCCGCGGCCGCCGACGATGTGCGTGGCGTGCCCGCACCTCGGCGTCTATTACACCTTGTCGCAGTTGCGCAACGTCACCATCTCGGGCGACATCGGCTGCTACACGCTGGGCTTCGGCCATCCGTGGAACGCGCTCGACGCCTGCATCTCGATGGGCGCCTCGATGGGCATGGCGCTCGGCCTCGACAAGGGGCGCGCCGAGAGCGAGGCCGACAAGAAGATCGTCGCCGTGATCGGCGATTCGACCTTCCTGCACATGGGCATGCAGGGCCTGCTCGACATCGTCTACAACCGCGGCAACGTCACCGTCCTGCTGCTCGACAACCGCGCGGTCGGCATGACCGGCGGCCAGGACAACCCGGGCAACGGCCGCAACATCCACGGCGAGGAGGCGCCGCGCGTCGACTTCGCCCGCCTGGTCAAGGCACTCGGCGTGCGCGAGGAGCGCGTGCATGTCGTCGACCCCTACGAACTGCCGACCCTGTTCAAGACGTTGCGCGAGGAGACCAAGGTCGCCGAGCCCTCGGTGATCATCACCAACCAGCCCTGCGTGCTGATCAAGGACTACCACAAGCTGAAGCCCTACACCGTCATCGACGACAAGTGCACGGGCTGCGGCAACTGCGTCGACATCGGCTGCCCGGCGATCCACGTGACGCGCCGCGACCGCGTGAAGAAGGCGAGCGGCCGCGAGGTCGATCTCTCCTTCGTGCGCATCGAGACCGCGGCGTGCACCGGCTGCGGCCTCTGCGTGCAGCCCTGCGCGCCGGACGCCATCGTGCATGCCGAGAAGGTGTCGGTGATCAACATGCTGAAGAAGAACTGAGGTGCCCATGTCGAATACCAGCCACACAACCACGAACATCCTCGTCGTCGGCATCGGCGGCCAGGGCGTCATGACCGCCACCGAAATCCTCGCCGAAGCGGCCATCGCGCTCGGCCACGACGTGAAGAAGACCGAAGTCGCCGGCATGGCGCAGCGCGGCGGCGTCGTTTCCTCGCACCTGCGTTTCGGCCCGAAGGTGCTGTCGCCGCAGATCACGCCCGGCACCGCCGACGTCCTGCTCGGCTTCGAGGCGGCCGAGGGCATGCGCTGGCGGCACATGCTGCGTCCCGACGGACTCGCGCTGATGAACACCGGCCGCCTCGTGCCGCCGGTCGTCGATCTCGGTCTCTACGACTATCCGGACGACCCGGTCGCCGCCGTGCGCGCCGCCGGCACGCGCGCCTTCGCCTTCGACGCCTCGGCGATCGCCCGGGAACTCGGCGACATCCGCCTCGGCAACACGGTCATGCTCGGCGCCATTTCGGGCCACCTGCCGTTCCCCGCCGACGTGCTCGAACAGTGCGTGCTCAAGCGCTTCGCGAGCAAGAAGGCGGAGCTCGTCGAACTCAACCGGCGCGCCTTCGCCGCCGGCCGCAGCGCGGCCGCGCAGGCGCAGGCCGCGTCGGCCGTCGTCGACGAGGCCTGCGCGCTAGCCTGATCTGCCGCCCGATTTGCGGTAAAATCCGCGCTCGATCAAAGGGAAAGGCGGGAGTCGACGCTCCTCGCCTTTCCCGTTTTTCTTTTGGCTTTCTTTCGTTCTTCTCCGGTTCCGACACCATGACGGCAAAAATTCTCGACGGCAACGCGCTCGCCCAAAAACTGCGCGCCGACTTCAAAACCCGCGCCGAAGCGCTTGCCGCGCGGGGCACGCGCCCCGGTCTCGCGGTGATCCTGGTCGGCGAGGACCCGGCTTCGCAGGTCTACGTGCGCAACAAGGTCGCCGCCTGCGAGAAGGCCGGCTTCCATTCCGAGAAGATCGTCTACGCGCCGGACGTCGCGCCGCAGGTCGTGCTCGACAGGATCGCCGAGCTCAACGCCGATCCGAAAATCCACGGTATCCTGGTGCAACTGCCGTTGCCGAAGCATTTCGACAGCGATGCGGTGCTCGAAGCGATTGCCGTCGACAAGGACGTCGACGGTTTCCACGCCGAGAACGTCGGCGCCCTGATGCAGGGCCAGCCGCGCTTCATCCCGTGCACGCCCTACGGCGTCATGAAGTTCTTCGAGGAAGCCGGCGTCGACCTGAAGGGCAAGGAAGCCGTCGTCATCGGCCGCTCGAACATCGTCGGCAAGCCGATGGCCATGCTCCTGCTGCACGCCGGCGCGACGGTCACGGTCTGCCATTCGCAGACGCAGGACCTGCTCTTCCATACCCGGCGCGCCGACGTGCTGGTCGCCGCGATCGGCAAGCCGAAGTTCGTCACCGCCGCAATGGTCAAGCCCGGCGCCGTGGTCATCGACGTCGGCATCAACCGCCTGCCGGACGGCAAGCTGTGCGGCGACGTCGATTTCGACGGCGTCAAGGAAGTCGCCGCGGCGATCACACCGGTGCCCGGCGGCGTCGGCCCGATGACCATCACCATGCTCCTCGCCAACACGCTCGAAGCCGCCGAAAGGGCCGCGCAATGACCTCTCCCAAGCAACCCGTCGTCGGCGTCGTCATGGGCTCCGACTCCGACTGGCCGACCATGCAGGCCGCCGCCGTGATCCTCAAGGAATTCGGCGTCCCCTTCGAGGCGCGCGTCGTCTCGGCGCACCGCACGCCCGACCTGCTCTTCGACTACGCAGAGAGCGCCGCCGGGCGCGGCCTCAAGGCGATCGTCGCCGGCGCCGGCGGCGCCGCCCACCTGCCGGGCATGCTCGCCGCCAAGACCATCGTCCCGGTGCTCGGCGTGCCGGTGCAGTCGAAGGCGCTGTCCGGCCAGGATTCGCTGCTTTCCATCGTGCAGATGCCGAAGGGCATCCCGGTCGCCACCTTCGCCATCGGCGAAGCCGGCGCCGCCAACGCCGCCCTGTTCGCCGTCGCCATGCTGGCCAACGAGGACAAGGCGCTCGCCGGCAAGCTCGCCGCCTTCCGCCAGGCCCAGGCCGACAAGGTGCTGGCGATGAAACTGCCCGAAGTGTGAGGGCGAGCGGAAAATGATGAACTCCCACGTTCGCTGCGCTGCACTACCCTCCGCGAGAGCGCGGGCCATCCCCGGAGCGGCCCGATGAGCGCGATCCTGCCTCCCGCCACGCTCGGCATGCTCGGCGGCGGCCAGCTCGGCCGCTTCTTCGTCGCCGCCGCCCACGAGATGGGCTACAAGGTCTGGGTGCTCGACCCCGATCCGCACAGCCCGGCCGGCCTCATCGCCGACCGGCACCTGCCGGCCGCCTACGAGGACTTCGCCGCGCTCGACGAGCTGGCGCAGGGCTGCGCGGCGATCACCACCGAGTTCGAGAACGTGCCGGCCGGCACGCTCGACTACCTAGCCAAGTTCGTCCCCGTGCGCCCGTCGGCGGCCGCGGTCAGCGTCTGCCAGAACCGTATCGCCGAGAAAACCTTCCTGCGCGACAACGACCTGCCGCACGGCGCCTTCGCCGCGATCCACAGCGAGCAGGACCTGCGTGCGGCGAACGCCGGCCTCTTTCCGGGCATCCTGAAAGTCGCGCGCTTCGGCTACGACGGCAAGGGCCAGGCGGTGGTCGCCGACCGCGACGCGGCGATCGCCGCCTTCCAGAAATTCGGCGGCGAAACCTGCGTGCTCGAACAGAAGCTGACGCTCGACTACGAAGTGTCGGTCGTCCTGGCGCGCGACGAGAACGGCGCCGTGCAGACCTTCCCCGTCGCCGAGAACAGCCACCGCAAGGGCATCCTCGACGTCTCGCTGGCGCCGGCCCGCGCCTCGGCCTGCCTGCGCGACAACGCGGCCGAGCTGGCCGAGAAGATCGCCGCCCGGCTCGGCTACATCGGCACGCTGGCCGTCGAATTCTTCGTCGTGCGCGGCCAGCTGGTGGTCAACGAAATGGCGCCGCGTCCGCACAACAGCGGCCACTACACGGTCGATGCCTGCGTCGCCAGCCAGTACGAGCAGCAGGTGCGCGCGCTGTGCGGCCTGCCGCTCGGCGCCGCGCGCGCGCATTCGGCGGCGGCCATGGTCAACCTGCTTGGCGATCTCTGGTACGACGGCGAGCACTACCGCGAGCCGGACTGGGCCGGACTCTATGCCTTCCCCAGCCTGAAGCTGCACCTCTACGCCAAGCACCACGCGCGGCCCGGCCGCAAGATGGGGCACTTCACGGTGCTCGGCGACGACGCCGCCGAGGTGCATGCGACGGCGCTCGCCGCGCGCGCCGCCATCGGCATCCGCGACGAATGACGTACTGCCGGGCGACGGAATGACCGAGATCGAACGCGCCGTCGCGCTGCTCAAGGCCGGCGAGCTGGTCGGCATTCCCACCGAGACGGTCTACGGCCTCGGCGCCGACGCGGCCAACCCGGCCGCCGTCGCCAAAATCTTCGCCGCCAAGGGGCGTCCCGCCGACCATCCGCTGATCGTGCATCTTCCCGGCGCCGGCCACCTCGAACGCTGGGCGTGCGACATTCCGGCGCTCGCCTGGGAGCTCGCCGAAGACTTCTGGCCCGGCCCGCTCACCCTGATCCTCAAGCGCGCGCCCGGCGTTCCCGACGCCGTCACCGGCGGGCAGGACACCGTCGGCCTGCGCGTGCCCGGCCACCCGCTCGCCCTCGAACTGCTGCGCGCCTTCGCAGCGGCCGGCGGCAGCGGCGGCATCGCCGCGCCGTCGGCCAACCGCTTCGGGCGCATCAGCCCGACCACCGCTGCGCACGTGCGCGAGGAGCTGGGCGACGCCGTCGCACTGGTCCTTGACGGCGGCCCCTGCGCGGTCGGCATCGAGTCGACCATCGTCGACCTCTCGTCGGGCACGCCGAAGCTGCTGCGCCCCGGCCACATCTCGCCGCAGCGCATCGAGGCGGCGTGCGGCCTGCTGCCGCAAGCGCCGGACGGCGGCGTGCCGCGCGCCTCGGGCACCCTGGAGGCGCACTACGCGCCGCAGACGCCGATGCGCATGGTCGGCAGCGAACGCCTGCTCGACTTCCTCAACGCGCAGCGCCACAGCGGCCGGCGCTGCGGCGTGCTGAGCCACAGCCAGCCGCCGCAGGCCGTGAGCGGCACGCAGCAGCCCTACGTCTGGAAAATGCTCCCCGCCGCGCCGGACGGCTACGCGCACGAGCTGTACGCCGTCCTGCGCGAACTCGACCACGCCGGCGTCGACCTGATCGTCGTCGAAGCGATCCCCGACGCCGCCGACTGGGCGGCCGTCGCCGACCGCTTGCGCCGTGCCGTGCACGGTGCCGGCGCCTGATTGAAAAGCTGCGGAAAGCGGCATATAATCCGCTCCTCGTCGGGGGGGTAGCTCAGCTGGGAGAGCGCCGCGTTCGCAATGCGGAGGTCGGGAGTTCGATCCTCCTCCTCTCCACCACGAATTTCTGGAAGTTCCGGAGTCTTCGGCTCCGCGTGTCGGGATCGATAATCGCCGGACAGCGCGGCCGATACGCTCCGGTAATCCAATGCTTGCAGGCCGGATCAGTCATTGCTGATCCGGTCTTTTGTTTTCCGGGGGGGGGGCATTCGATTCCCTCTCGCGTACCTTGTGCCGGAGGGGGCTTTCCCGTCGCGCGCCACTACGCGCCGTCCAGGAGCGGCTTGATGCTTCCGTTCTAAGCCGTTCGGCGGGGTGCCGGTCGCCCGGAAGGCTGCCGATTCCCGCTATCGGACAGAAAGTCAGTCGTTTCGGGTATTTCGCAAAATAGAGACAATTTCTACCATTGGTTTGTCGTTGCGGACAAAATGTCCCGCAATACGATTCTTTCTTCTCCGAAAAACTCCGAATATTCAAATGTCGGCCGTTCTGGCGCGAATTTTGCGTCGAGGTATGTGCGACATGGGGTCGCGACCTTGTGAGGGGGAAGACAACAATGAACGTTACACGGCGTCAGTTCTTCAAGGTCTGCTCCGCCGGGCTGGGAGGGTCGTCCATCGCGCTGATGGGCTTCTCGCCGACTGCAGCCCTTGCGGAGGTGCGGACCTTCAAGCTCGCCCGCGCCACCGAAACGCGGAATATCTGTCCGTACTGCTCGGTGTCCTGCGGCGTGCTCATCTATTCCACCGGCGATAAATCGAAGAATTCGCAGGCGGAGATCATCCATATCGAAGGCGATCCGGACAATCCGGTCAACCGCGGCACGCTGTGCCCGAAAGGCGCCGGCCTGCGCGACATGGTGCAAAGCGCCAACCGCTTGAAGTGGCCGGAAGTGCGCGAAGCCGGCAGCAGCGAATGGAAGAGGATTTCCTGGAGCGAAGCCGTCGAGCGCGTCGCCAAGCACATGAAGGCCGACCGCGACGCCAATTTCGTTGCGAAAAACCCGGACGGCGTGACCGTCAATCGCTGGACCAGTACCGCATTTCTCGCATCTTCGGCAGCTCCCAACGAGGCCGGCTACCTGACCGTGAAGACGATTCGCGCGTTGGGGATGACCTCGATCGATACCCAGGCGCGCATTTGACACGCTCCCACGGTGGCCAGTCTGGCTCCGAGTTTTGGGCGTGGTTCGATGACCAACCACTGGGTTGACATCAAGAACGCCGATCTGGTTTTCGTTATGGGCGGCAACCCCGCCGAAGCCCACCCCTGCGGCTTCAAGTGGGTGATCGAAGCGAAGAAGAACCGCAAGGCCAAGCTCGTGGTCGTCGACCCGCGCTTCAACCGCACGGCCTCGGTTTCCGACTTCTATGCGCCGATCCGTCCAGGCTCCGACATCGCCTTCCTTGGCGGCGTCATCAATTACCTGCTGGCCAACGACAAGATCCATCACGACTACGTGAAGGCGTATACCAACGCGTCCTTCCTGATCAACGATGGCTTCAACTTCGACGATGGCATCTTTACCGGGTACAACGACGAGAAGCGCAGTTACGACAAGGCCACCTGGAGCTACCAGATGGGCACCGACGGTTTCGTCAAGGTAGACGAGACCCTGCAGGACCCGCGTTGCGCCTTCCAGCTGCTCAAGGCCCACTATTCCCGCTATACGCCGGAGATGGTGGCCAAGGTCTGCGGTACGCCGAAGGATGCCTTCCTCAAAGTCTGCGAGTACATCGCCGAAACGGCGGCGCCGAACAAGACGATGACCAACCTGTACGCGCTGGGCTGGACCGAGCACTCCGTCGGTTCCCAGAACATCCGCTGCATGGCCATCATCCAGCTGCTGCTCGGCAACATGGGCATGGCCGGCGGCGGCATCAACGCGCTGCGCGGCCACGCCAACGTCCAGGGCATCACCGACTTCGCGCTCTACGCCCAGAATCTGCCGGGCTACCTGGCGGTGCCGAGCGATGCCGAACCCGACCTGAAGACCTTCCTCGAGAAGAAGACGCCGAAGATGCTGCGTCCGGGCCAGATGAACTACGGCCAGCACCTCTCGAAGTGGTACGTCAGCCTGCACAAGGCCTGGTGGGGCGACGCCGCGCACAAGGACAACGGCTACGCCTACGACTTCATGCCGAAGCTGGCTGGCGCCTCCGACGTGCTGTCGATCTTCGACCAGATGTACCAGGGCAAGATCCACGGCTTCCTCTGCCAGGGCTTCAACCCGCTGGCCTCCGTCGCCAACAAGAAGAAGGTGTCGGATGGCTTGTCCAGGCTGAAGTACATGGTGGTGATGGACCCGCTGGCGACCGACACCTCGGAGTTCTGGAAGCCGCACGGCGAGTTCAACGACGTCGATCCGGCGGCCATCCAGACGGAAGTCTTCCGCCTGCCGACGACGCTGTTTGCCGAGACCTCCGGCAGCTTCACCAACTCCGGCCGCGTCATCCAGTGGCGCTGGAAGTCCGCCGACGGTCCGGGCGACGCCAAGGACGATACCGAGATCATGGCCAGCCTGTTCCTGAAGCTCAAGGAAATGTACGCCAAGGACGGCGGCGCCTACGCCGAGCCGATCGAGAAGCTGACCTGGTCCTATCGCATCGCCAACAAACCCTCGCCGGAAGAACTGATGATGGAGTTCAACGGCAAGGCGCTGGCCGACGTGACCGATCCGAAGGATCCGAGCAAGGTGCTGGTCAAGGCCGGCGATCAGCTGCCGAGCTTCGCCATGCTGCGCGACGACGGTTCGACCACCTGCGGCAACTGGATCTACTGCGGCGTCTGGTCGCCGGCCGGCAACAACTCGGCGCGGCGCGACAACAGCGATCCGTCCGGCCTCGGCCAGACGCTGAACTGGGGCTTCGCCTGGCCGGTCAACCGGCGCATCCTGTACAACCGCGCCTCGGCCGACCTCGCCGGCAAGCCGTGGGATCCGAAGCGGACGGTGATGAAGTGGGGCGGCAAGGCCTGGGTCGGCAACGACGTCCCCGACATGCGCCCGGATGCAGCGCCGGAAGAGAACGTCATGCCCTTCATCATGACCGGGGAGGGCGTCGGCCGCCTGTTCAGCCTGGGCCTGATGAACGAGGGGCCGTTCCCCGAGCACTACGAACCGTTCGAAAGCCCGCTCGAAGCCAATCCGATGCACCCGCAGAACCCGAAGGCCCGCGCCAACCCCGCGGCCCGCGTGTACAAGGGCGACATGGAGGCCTTCGGCACGGCCAAGGACTTTCCGTACGTCGGCACCACCTACCGCCTGACCGAGCATTTCCACTACTGGACAAAGCAGTCGCAGATCAACGCGATCATGCAGCCGGAACAGTTCGTGGAGATCGGCGAGGAACTGGCGAAGGAGAAGGGCATCGTCGCCGGCGACCGCGTCAAGGTGCGCTCCAACCGCGGCTTCATCAAGGCCGTGGCGGTGGTCACCAAGCGCATCAAGGCGCTCGACGTCGACGGCCGGAAGGTGCATACGGTCGGCATCCCGATCCACTACGGGTTCAAGGGGGCGACGAAGCCCGGCTTCATCACCAACACCTTGACGCCGTTCGTCGGCGACGCCAACACGCAGACGCCGGAATACAAGGCGTTCCTGGTCAACGTCGAGAAAATCTAAGGGAGAGCTGATATGGCACTGCAATCGCTAGACATCAAACAGCGCTCCGCGACGACGACGCCCTCGACGCAGGTGCGGCAGACGATCGAGATCGCCAAGCTTATCGACGTGTCCGCCTGCATCGGCTGCAAGGCCTGCCAGGTGGCGTGCTCGGAGTGGAACGACATCCGCGACGAAGTCGGCAACTGCCACGGCGTCTACGACAACCCGATGGACCTGACGGCCAAGTCTTGGACGGTGATGCGCTTCACCGAGGTCGAGCAGAACGACAAGCTCGAGTGGCTGATCCGCAAGGACGGCTGCATGCACTGCGCCGATCCCGGCTGCCTGAAGGCGTGCCCGGCGCCGGGCGCGATCGTCCAGTACAGCAACGGCATCGTCGATTTCCACCAGGAAAACTGCATCGGCTGCGGCTACTGCGTGACCGGCTGTCCCTTCAACGTTCCCCGCATCTCCAAGGAGGACAGCAAGGCCTACAAGTGCTCGCTGTGTTCCGACCGGGTGGCGGTCAATCAGGCGCCGGCCTGCGTCAAGGCCTGCCCGACGGGGGCGATCCAGTTCGGCAGCAAGGACGACATGAAGGACTATGCCGCCAGGCGCGTCACGGATCTGAAAGAGCGCGGCTACGCGCAGGCCGGCTTGTACGATCCGCAAGGGGTGGGCGGCACGCACGTCATGTACGTGCTGCATCACGCCGACAAGCCCGACCTCTACGCGGGCCTGCCGGCCAATCCGTCGATCAGCCCGCTGGTTGCGCTCTGGAAGGGCTTCGCCAAGCCGCTCGCCACGCTCGCACTGGCCGGCGTCGCGCTGGGCAGCCTGTTCCACTACGTGACCAAGGGGCCGAACGAAGTCTCGAAGGAAACCGAGGACGAAATCGAGCGGGAAGACCGCGAGAAGGAGGGCGCACAATGATCCGCGATCCGAAAGACCTGAAGCGCTACGAACCGGCCGAACGCGCCAATCACTGGGTGGTGGGCATCAGCTTCATCCTGCTCGCCCTTTCCGGGCTGGCTTTCTTCCATCCGGCCTTCTATCCGCTGACGCAGCTGTTCGGCGGTCCGGTGTGGACGCGCATCCTGCATCCCTATCTCGGGGTACTGATGGCGCTCTCCTTCGCAGTGCTCTCGTTCCGCTTCTGGCATCTGAACAGGATGACCCCGGCGGACAAGGCGTGGCTGGGGCGGGTCGGCGAGATGGTCAGCGGCGACGACCACAACATGCCGGAGCAGGGCAAGTACAACGGCGGCCAGAAAGTCCTGTTCTGGGCCCTGATCGGATGCATGTCGCTGATCGCGGTATCGGGCCTGCTCATCTGGCGCGCCTGGTTCGGTTTCGACATCACCCTCGTCCGCCTGGGCGCCGTGGTGCATGCCGCCGCCGCCGCCGTGATGATCGGCCTGATCATGGTCCACGTCTATGCCGCAATCTGGGTCAAGGGCACCATCCGCGCCATGTGGTACGGCACGGTTACCCGCGCCTGGGCCAAGCAGCACCATCGCGGCTGGTATCGCCAGGTCACCGGCAAATAACACGTCGTTATCTTGCGTTCCCGGGGGGCGGCGGCATTGCGCCGCGCCCCCCGTCTTTCCGGCATCGAAATGCATACACCGACCACCGAAAAAATCCATTTCCATCCGCCGAGCGAAGCCGCCGCGTCCATCCTGCCGCCGCTCGCACCTCTCGTCTTCGCCGCCAGCGCCGAGCGTTTCGCCGCGCTGGCCGCCGGACACAGCCTCGGCGACTGGCTCGCCTTTCTCGGCCGCCTGACGCGCGCGCAGCACGACGCGCTGCTCGCCCTTCCCGAACTGCCGCTGCCTGCCGCCGCCGTCTTCGCGCAGGCGCGCGCACATGCCATGCCGCCGCTCAACGCCGCCGCGTTGCCGCGCCCCGCCGCGTGGCGCGCGGTGCTGCTGGAGATCGCCGACGCCCTCGCCGGGGAAGCGCCCGAAAGCGCCCGCCGCATCCTCACGGAACTGCGTGCGGCTCCCGCCGAGTGCCTCGAAAAAATGGCCGGCGAACTGCTCGCTGGCAACCCGGACCCGCAAGATGCGGCTGCGCTGCCCTTCGTCGCCGCCGCCCTGCAGGTCGTGTGGACCGCGCTGGCTGGCCGCATCGACGCCGACGCGCTGGGTATGCTCGACACGCCGGGCGTCTGCCCGTGCTGCGGCAGCCTGCCGGTGGCCAGCGTCGTGCGGCTGGGCGCGAGCATCAACAATCTGCGCTATCTGCACTGCTCGCTGTGCAATACCGAGTGGAACGTGCCGCGCGCGACCTGCACCGCCTGCGGCACCGACAAGGAGGTCGCCCAGCAGCAGATCGAAGGCGCCGACGGTGCCGTGCGCGCTGAAACCTGCGACAGCTGCAAGAGCTATCTGAAAATCGTCTATCAGGAGAAGGACCGGCACGTCGATCCGGTTGCCGACGATCTGGCGACGCTGGCCCTGGACATGCTCGTCGACGCCGCCGGCTACGGCCGCAGCGGTCCCAACCTGCTGCTCGTCGGCGGCGGAGGTCAGAACGACCTGCCGGACTGATGCCTTATTTTTTCAACCTTTCTGCCCGGTCCGGGTGAAAGCATGACTTCAAAAATCCACCTTCCCTCCGTCGATCGACTCCTGCAACAGCTGGCCGACAGCATCGCCGAATTCGGCAGGCAGCCGGTCACCGCCTGCGTCCGCGCCGAACTGGCCGCCGCTCGCGAGGGCGTTCTCGGCGGCCTGCCGGCGCCCGACGATGCGGGCCTGCTTGCCGCTGTCCGGCGTCGTGCGCTCGACGCCGCGCGGCCGCGCCTGCGTTCGGTCTTCAACCTGACGGGAACCGTCCTGCACACCAACCTTGGCCGCGCGCAGCTGGCCGAGGAGGCGATCGCGCTGATGGTCGAGGCGGCGCGCGCGCCGTGCGCGCTCGAATACAACCTGGCTTCGGGCGGCCGCGGCGACCGCGACGATCTTGTCTCGGCCCTGCTTGCCGAACTGGTCGGCGGCGGCCGCGAGGACCTCGCCGCGACCGTGGTCAACAACAACGCCGCCGCCGTCCTCCTCGCGCTCAACGCGCTGGCGCAGGGCAAGGAGGCCGTCGTCTCGCGCGGCGAGCTGGTCGAGATCGGCGGCGCCTTCCGCATTCCCGACGTGATGCGCCGCGCGCAGGTCCGGCTGGTCGAAGTGGGCACCACCAACCGCACGCACGCCGCCGACTACGAGGAGGCGATCGGCCCGAAATGCGCGCTGCTGATGAAGGTGCACACCAGCAACTACGCAGTCACCGGCTTTACCAAGACGGTCGACGAGCGCACGGTGGCGGCCATCGCGCACGCGCGCGGGCTGCCCTTCCTGGTCGACCTCGGCAGCGGCACGCTGGCCGATTTTGCCTCTTACGGTCTGCCGGCCGAGCCCACGCCGCAGCAGGCGCTCGCCGCCGGCGCCGACCTCGTGACCTTCTCCGGCGACAAGCTGCTCGGCGGACCGCAGGCCGGACTCATCGTCGGCCGCGCGGACCTGATCGCGAAAATCAAGAAGAACCCGCTCAAGCGCGCGCTGCGCGTCGGCAAGACGACGCTTGCCGCGCTCGAAGCGACGCTGCGCCTGTACCGCGACCCGGATCGCCTGCGCGAACGCCTGCCGACGCTGCGCCTGCTGACGCGCAGCCCGGCCGAGATCGACGCCGCCGCACGCCGGCTGCAGCCCCCCGTACAGGCAGCGCTCGGCGCCGCCGCCGTCGTTGCCGTGGACGGCTGCAGCAGCCAGATCGGCAGTGGCGCCTTGCCGGTCGAGCGCCTGCCGTCCAGCGCGCTGGTCCTGCGCCCGACGTCGACGCGGCCGGGCAAGGCCCTGTTGCGACTCGAAGCCGCTTTGCGCGGCCTGCCGCGGCCGGTCGTCGGCTATTTGCGCGACAATGCGCTGTGGCTCGATCTGCGCTGCCTGGAAGCATGCGACGAAGCGGTTTTCGTCGCGCAACTCGGCGCTCTGGAACTGTGCCGCGACTGACTGCAAGAATTCGCCGCCGGCCTCGCCGGGTGGTCTGCGCACCGCCTGCCGGCAGCCCCGATCCCTTCGCGGATCACCTTTAAGCCCGGGCATCTCCGTGTCCGGGCGGCTCAAATAATGGAGACGACATGAAAATCACCCGCCGACAATTCATCGCGGCCAGCGGCGCGCTCGGCGCCGGCGTGGCCGCCAGCGCGATCGCCCAGCCGCCAGCGGCCACGCCGCTGCCTTTCCTGATCGGGTCGCAGGCCGCGCCGCTGCTGCCGAAGGCGACCGGCAAGCGCGTCGTCGTCTGCGGCGGCGGCTGGGGCGGCATCAGCGCCGCCAAGCACCTCAAGAAAAACGATCCGACGCTCGACGTCGTCGTCCTCGAGCGCAATCCCGTCTTCTTCTCCTGCCCGATGAGCAACAAGTGGCTGATCGACGTCGTCGACAGCGACTTCCTCACCTTCAGCTATCTCAAGATCGCGCAGAAGTACGACTACCGCTTCGTGCAGACCGAGGTCGTCGCCTTCGAGCGCGACAAGAAGCGCGTCGTCACCGCGCAGGGCTGGGTCGACTACGACTACCTGATCGTCGGCGCCGGCATCCGCTACAACTACGAGGCCTGGTTCGGCAACGACCGCAAGGCTGCCGAATACACGCGCGCGCACTTTCCCGCCGCCTACATCCCGAACGCCGAGCACTACGCGCTCAAGCAGGGCATCCGGAATTTCCAGGGCGGCGATCTCGTGATGACGCTGCCGCCGCCGCCGCACCGCTGCCCGCCGTCGCCCTACGAGCGCGCCTGTCTGATCGCCTGGCACATCAAGAAGAACAACATCAAGGGCAAGATCACCATCCTCGATCCGAAACCCGGGATCAATCCGATCAACGGCGGCTTCACCGAAGCTTTCGAGACGCTGTACAAGGACCAGATCACCTACGTGCCGAACGCCGTCATCAAGGAGGTCGATCCCTTCAACAAGCGGATCAAGACCGCCGTCGGCGATTTCCGCTTCGACCACAGCGTCCTGATGGCGCCGCACCAGGCCGGCGACATGGCGTGGAAGGCCGGTGCCGTCGGCCGGACCGCCGACGGCAAGGCGACCGGCTGGGCCGACGTCGATCCGATCTTCCTCACCCTGCGGGACGACAAGGACGTCTACGTGATCGGCGACGCGGTCGGTTTCGTCTCGCCGCAATTCAAGTTCTACCCGAAGGCCGGCCACGTCGCGAACTACCAGGGGCGCATCGTCGCCCGCTACATCGCCGACCGCGTCGCCGGCCGCGAGCCGAAAGCGCAGCTGCCGGACAACCTCTGCTTCATGATGGTCAACGCCTCGCCGCGCGAAGATGTCGCCGTGCGCTTCCGCTACCACCTCGACGACAAGGGCGTCATCATCCAGGAGCAGATCGACGACGACCTGCGGCGCGACGACCTCGTCAGCGAAGACTTCCAGTGGGCCGGCCGCATGTACGAGGACATGTTCTCTTGATCGTCGGCACCGCCGGGCACATCGACCACGGCAAGACGACGCTGGTGAGGGCGCTCACCGGCGTCGACTGCGACCGGCTGGCGGAAGAGAAGGCGCGCGGGATCACGCTCGATCTCGGCTATGCCTACGCGCCGCGGGACGACGGCGGGGTGCTCGGCTTCATCGACGTGCCCGGGCATGAAAAGCTGATCCACAACATGCTCGCCGGCGCGACCGGCATCGACTTCGCGCTGCTCGTCGTCGCCGCCGACGACGGGCCGATGCCGCAAACGCGCGAACACCTCGAAATCATCGAGCTGCTCGGCATCGAACGGGGCGCGGTGGCCCTGACCAAGAGCGATGCGGTGACGCCGGAGCGGCTGGTCGAGGCGCTTGCCGAATGCCGCCGGCTGCTCGCCGGGACGCGGCTCGCCGCCGCGCCCGTGTTCCCGGTCGCCGCGCCGCTCGGGACCGGCGTCGCCGAATTGCACGCCGCTCTCGACGCCGCCGCCGCGCACGCCGGCGGAGCGCATTCCGCCGGCGCTTTCCGGCTGGCGATCGACCGTTGCTTCACGCTTGGCGGCATCGGCACCGTCGTCACCGGCACCGCCTTTTCCGGCACGGCCGGCATCGGCGACCATCTGCTCGTCTCGCCGCCGGGGAAGGCGGTCCGCGTGCGCAGTCTGCACGCGCAGGATCGGCCGGCGGAGCGCGGGGGCGCCGGTCAGCGCATCGCGCTGGCGCTTGCCGGCATCGAGAAGTCCGAGATCGAACGCGGCATGTGGGTGCTGGCGCCGGCGCTGCACCTTCCACTGCGCCGCTTCGACGCGGAGTTGCGCGTCCTTGCCGGGCAGGCGCCCATCAGGCACTGGTCGCAGGTGCATGTGCATTTGGGCGCCGAGGATGTGCCGGCGCGCATCGCCCTGCTCCAGGGCGAAACGATCGAACCCGGCAGCACGGGGTTCGCGCAGGTCCAGCTCGAGCGCGAGATCGGTGCGCTGGCCGGCGATCGCTTCATCCTGCGCGACGCCGGCGCGCGCCGCACCATCGGCGGCGGTCGCGTGCTCGACATCGCGCCGCCGACGCGGCACAAGCGCAGCGCCGCGCGTCTCGCGATGCTGCAGGCGCTGGCCGACGCCGATCCGGCCACGGCCCTGCGCCTGGCCGCCGAACGGCAACCGGCCGGCGTCGATCTCGCCGGCTACGCGACGAACCGCAATCTCGACGCGGCGCAGATGGAGGCGCTCGTCGCCCGGCTCGAACTGACCGTCGTCGCCGGCGCCGGGTTTGCCGCCGCAGCGTGGTCGGATCTGCAGGCGCGCGTGCTGGCCGCGCTCGATGCCGAGCATGCGCGCGCTTCCGACATGCCCGGCGTCGAACGCGACCGCCTGCGCCGGCTGACGCTGCCGACGCTGTCGCGCCCGGCCTTCGACGCCTTGTGCGCGCAACTGCTCGGCGACGGGCGGATCGCGCAGAGCGGCGCCTGGCTGCATTTGCCCGGACATCGCGTGCAACTGTCCGCCGGCGATCGGGACCTGTGGCGGACGCTCAAGCCTCTGCTCGACGCGACGCCGTTTGCGCCGCCGCGCGTGCGCGACGCGGCGCACGCCAGCGGCGTCGCGGAGGACGCCGTGCGCGCCCTCTGCAAGCGCGTGGCGCGCGCCGGCGAGGCCTACCCGGTTGCGCACGACCACTACTTCACGGCTACCGCCGTCGCCGATCTCGCCCGCCGGGTCGCCGCCATCTGCGAGTGCGACGGTGCGGCGCGCGCCGCCGCCCTGCGCGACGAAATCGGCGGTGGGCGCAAGGTGGCCATCCACATCCTCGAATTCTTCGACCGCATCGGCTACACTCGCCGGGTCCGCGACACCCACGTGTTGCGCGGCTCGCCGGCGCAGTTCGGCTGACGCATATCGGCATCCATGTTCAACAACGGAAGAGATCGTTCCCCGGTGGGGCGGCCGGTCTTCAAAACCGGTAGGGCCTGTCAGACAGGCCTTGGTAGGTTCGACTCCTGCTCTCTTCCGCCACTTTCCTGAATCCGATGGCTCATACGCCCTTTCGCGGCAGCATTCCCGACGACCGCCTCTACTGCCCGCGCCACGATATGTGGGTGCAGGCGCGGGACGGCGAGGTGCTGATCGGCGCCACGCGCTTCGGCATCTTCCTCTCCGGCGAAATCATCGCCTTCACGGCCAAGCCGAACGGCGCCCAGATTGCCGCCGGGCGCGGCATGGGCACGGTCGAGTGCCGCAAGACGGTGCTCGCCGTGCATGCGCCCGTTTCCTTCGTCCTGCTTGAAGGCAACGAGGTCGCCGAGGAGTTTCCGGCCATCGTCGGCCGCGATCCGCACGGCGCCGGCTGGATGGCGCGCGGGCGACCGACCGGTTGGGCGGCGGAAAGCGCTGGGCTGCTCGGCGCCGCCGCCTATCGAGCGCACATCCTGACCATCGAACCGGGGGCCCGCTTTGACGACTGACCGCGCGCCGCGCCGGCCGGAGAACGTCGCCTTCCTGATCTGGGCGGCCACGCCGGAGCGGCCCGAACTGTGCGCGACGCCGCTCGTGCACGCGCTGGCCGCGCGGGCGCTCGACTGCACGGTCGAAATTCACTTTGCCGGTCCGGCGGTGCGCTGGCTGGTCGACGGCGTTGCCGCCGAGCGCTACCCGACGTCCGCACACGAGAAATCGATCCTCGTCTTTCTGCAGGAAGCGGCGGCGGCCGGCGCCTTGCTTCTGGCGTGCAGCATGGCCCGCGAAAGCTGGGTCGGCCCTGAGGAACGGCTGATCGGCGAATGCAACGGAGCAGCCGGCGCGACCGCTTTCGTCGCCCGCATGCTCGACCCCGCCTGGCGTACCGGCGTTTTCTGATTCTTTCTTTCGCCGTACCGCCTTGCGTCCGGGCGGCGCGCTCATGGCTACCGGGACGTTGCCCCGGGAAGATGCCCGCCTTTCCTTCTAGCGAACCTTCCCGTGTGGAGCGCGCAAAAACAGAAAGGGCTTGCGCTAAGGCAAGCCCTTTCTGTTTCCTGCTCCAGCGGCGGTGCGCGCCGGAAGCAGGGGCGGAGAGAAGAATTACTTCTTTTTCTTGCCCTTGGCGGTGGCGACGGTGGCCTTGAAGGTGGCGCCGGCCGAGAACTTCGGCACGGTGGTCGCGGCGATCTTGATCTTCTCGCCGGTCTTCGGGTTCTTGCCTTCGCGTGCGGCGCGGGCGGCGGACTTGAAGGTGCCGAAACCGACGAGGGTCACGCCGTCGCCGGAGGCAACTGCTTCGACGATGGTTTCGATGACTGCATCCAGGGCCTTGCCGGAGGCAGCCTTGGACAGTTCGGTACGGGTAGCGATGGCGTCGATCAGTTCAGACTTGTTCATGGTATCTCGAATCTCCAGTGGTTGTTAAAGATGCAACTCCGCCGCAATTCTTGCATTTCACAGGCCTGTAGGGAAGGGGGGCTTGCATAGTGAATACTCATTTTCTTTAAAAAATGTTGTATTTCGTGCGCGCGCCCCCTTCCCGGACCGCTTCGTCGGCCGGAAAGCGAGTCCGGACGGTGCTTTCCGGGCCTGCGCTTTTGCCGCTCGGGCTTTTCGTGTACTGTTTCCCGTCAAATTCAGAAAGTGCCGGACACGCCCGTTGCGGCGGTACGCGGCACGCGAGGAGACACGATGATCCGGCCGCCGCATGAAGAGGATGCGCTCGTTATTCTCGACGACGAGAGGGGCGACGCATTCGACCGTACCGCCGCCCCGCGCTGGCGGGTGCTGATCGCCGACGACGACCGCGAGGTCCACGAGGCGACGATCTTCGCGCTCGCCAACGTCGTCATCGAGGAGCGCCGGCTGGAATTCCTGCACGCCTACTCCGCCCGGGAAACCGAGGCGCTGCTGCGCGCGCAGGGCGACATCGCGGTGCTCCTGCTCGACGTGGTGATGGAGCGGGAGGATGCGGGGCTGGCGCTGGTCGGCCGGATTCGCGGCGAACTCGGCTGCAGCGACCTGCGCATCATCCTGCGCACCGGGCAGCCGGGCTACGCGCCCGAGCTGAAGGTCATCCGCGAATACGACATCAACGACTACAAGACGAAGTCCGAGCTGACGCTGACGCGCCTCGTCACGGCGCTCACCACGGCGATTCGCTCCTACCGCCAGATCCGCACCATCGCCGAGAGCCGGCACGGCCTGGAACTGATCGTCGACGCGGCGTCCGACCTGTTTTCGCGGCGCGGCCTGGCGCTGTTCGGCGAGGGCGTCCTGACGCAGGTCTTCGCCCTGATCGGCAGCGAGCCCGCCGGCTTTCTCGCCATCGAGGGCGAACTCGGCGGCGATGCGGAAGGCGACATGCTGGTCACGCATGCGGTCGGCGAGTTCGCGGCGTGGCGGGCGCAGCGCCTCGCCGGACTGGGCGTGCCGGCGATCGGCGCCAGCGTGCGCGCCTGTCTCGACAGCCGGCGCAGTCTCTACGCCGACGATTGCGCGCTGCTCTATCTCTCCGGCACGCCGGCGCGGCGCGGCGTCGTCTATCTGGCGACGCGCCGGCCCCTGAGCGAGATCGACCGGCGCCTGCTCGACGTTTTCGCGATCAACGTCTCGGTTGGGCTGGAGAACGTCAATCTCTTCCAGGATCTCGATTTCCACGCCTTCAGCGACCGCCTGACGCACCTGCCGAATCGCGGCAAGTTCATCATTTCGATCGACCAGAAGATCACCGAGCGCTGCCAGGGCTGCAAGGGCTGCGCCGTCGCGCTGCTCGACATCGACCATTTTTCCGAAACCAACGACGCGCTCGGCCACCGCATCGGCGACCAGTTGTTGCTGCAGGTCGCCCAGCGTCTCGAGCGCGCGTGCCAGCCGGCGATCGCCGTCGCGCGCGTCGGGCCGGACGTGTTCGGCCTGCTCGGGCGGCGCGAGGAGATCGACGCGGCGCAGCTGCTCGCCCTGTTCGACGCGCCGTTCCGCGTCGAAGGCTATTCGCTGGCGGTGCGGGCGACGATGGGCATGACCGAGATCGCGCTCGGCGACGGCGGCGGCCTCGAAGCGCTGCGCGCGGCGACCATCGCGCTGAACATGGCCAAGCGCGAGCGGCGCGGGCACTGCGCCGTATTCACTGCCGGCATGGCGGCCGACCGCGAACAGCGCCTGACCCTGCTCAACGAGCTGCGCGCCGCGCTCAGCGAGCGGCGCGGACTGGAGCTGTACTACCAGCCGCAGATCGAATTCCGCACGCAGCGGGTAGTCGGCGCCGAGGCGCTGCTGCGCTGGCGGCGCGCCAACGGCGAGTTCGTGCCGCCGGACCGTTTCATTTCGCTGGCCGAGTATTCCGGGCTGATCGTCGAACTCGGCGCCTGGGTGTTCGAAACCGCCGTCGCGCAAGTCGCCGAGTGGGACCGGTGCGGCATGGGCGGCCTGCGCATGGCGATCAACGTCTCGCTGGCGCAGTTCTGCGCCGGCGATTTCCTGCCCATGGTGCACGACTGCGTGCGCCGGGCGACCGTGCCGGCCGGCCGCATCGAACTGGAGATCACCGAATCGGTGGCCATGGTCGAGACCGCGCGCATGGCCGGGACGCTGAACGAACTCAAGGAACTCGGCTTCCTGATCGCGATCGACGACTTCGGCACCGGCTTCTCGTCGCTCTCCTATCTGCACGAGCTGCCGATCGACCGCCTGAAGATCGACCGCGCCTTCATCCGCACGCTGTCCGAGCAGGCGCGCGGCAAGTCGATCGCCGGCATGGTCGTCGGCCTCGGCCATTCGCTCGGGCTGGCGGTGATCGCCGAAGGCGTCGAGACGGAAGAGCAGGCGGCGCTGCTGCGCGACATGCGGTGCGACGAGGCGCAGGGCTATCTGTACGGCAAGCCGATGCCGGCCGAGCAGTTCGCGGCGTGGCACGCGGACTGGACGGCGCAGCGGGCTGATACGTAGTTGGCGCGGCGGCGGCGCCGGGGGCCGGCCCCTAGCGCTTGAGCAGCGGCTTGAGGAAGCGCCCGGTGTGGCTGGCCGCGACCTTGGCGATCTGCTGCGGCGTTCCCGCCGCGAGGATGCGGCCGCCGCCGCCGCCGCCCTCGGGGCCGAGGTCGACCAGCCAGTCCGCCGTCTTGATCACGTCCAGGTTGTGCTCGATGACGACCACCGTGTTGCCGTGGTCGGCCAGGCGGTGCAGCACCTTGAGCAGCATTTCGATGTCCTGGAAGTGCAGGCCGGTGGTCGGCTCATCGAGGATGTACAGCGTGCGCCCTGTATCGCGCTTGGACAGTTCCAGCGCGAGCTTGACGCGCTGCGCCTCGCCGCCCGACAGCGTCGTCGCGCTCTGCCCGAGCGTGATGTAGGACAGGCCCACGTCGACCAGCGTCTGCAGCTTGCGCGCGATGACCGGTACGGCGTCGAAGAACTCGCGCGCCTGCTCGACGGTCATCAGCAGGATCTCGTGGATGTTCTTGCCCTTGTAGTGGACTTCCAGCGTTTCGCGGTTGTAGCGCTTGCCGTGGCAGACGTCGCATGGCACGTAGATGTCGGGCAGGAAGTGCATCTCGACCTTGAGCACGCCGTCGCCCTGGCAGGCTTCGCAGCGGCCGCCCTTGACGTTGAACGAGAAGCGGCCTGGGCCGTAGCCGCGCGCGCGCGATTCGGGCACGCCGGCGAACAGCTCGCGGATCGGCGTCAAGAGGCCGGTGTAGGTCGCCGGGTTGGAGCGCGGTGTGCGGCCGATCGGCGACTGGTCGACGTTGATCACCTTGTCGAAGTGGTCGAGGCCGGTGATTTCATCGTGCTCGGCCGGTTCCGCGATCGATCCGTAGAGGTGGCGGGCCGCCGCGGCGTACAGCGTGTCGTTGATCAGCGTCGACTTGCCCGAGCCGGAAACGCCGGTGATGCAGGTGAGCAGGCCGACCGGCAGGTCGAGCGTGACGTCCTTCAGATTGTTGCCGCGCGCGCCGATCACGCGCAGCTGGCGGGCCGGGTCGTTCTGGCGCGGCTTGCCCGGCACCTCGATGCGGCGGCGCCCGGAGAGGTAGTCGCCGGTCATCGAGCGCGGATTGGCGGCGACTTCGTCGGGCGTGCCTTCGGCGACGATGCTGCCGCCGTGCACGCCGGCGCCGGGGCCGATGTCGATCACGTAGTCGGCGCTGCGGATGGCGTCCTCGTCGTGCTCGACGACGATCACCGTGTTGCCGATGTCGCGCAGCTGGCGCAAGGTGGCGAGCAGGCGGTCGTTGTCGCGCTGGTGCAGGCCGATCGATGGCTCGTCGAGCACGTACATGACGCCGGTCAGGCCGGAGCCGATCTGCGAGGCCAGGCGGATGCGCTGCGCCTCGCCGCCCGAGAGCGTTTCCGCCGAGCGGTCGAGCGAGAGGTAGTCGAGGCCGACGTTGATCAGGAACTGCAGGCGGCTGGTGATTTCCTTGAGGATTTTCTCGGCGACCTGCGCCTTGTGACCGCTCAGCTGTAGCGCGGCGAGGTAGTCGCGCGCGCCGCCGAGCGGCAGGCGGCTGATCTCGTGCAGGGTCAGCGCGCTGCGCTCGTTGCCCATGCGCACGTTGCGCGCCTCTTCGCGCAGTCGGGTGCCGTCGCAGCTCGGGCAGGTCTTGTTGCTGATCAGCTTGGACAATTCCTCGCGCACGGCGACCGAGTCGGTTTCCTTGTAGCGGCGCTCGAAGTTGACGACGATGCCCTCGAAGGCGTGCTCGCGCACCGCGACCTTGCCGCGCTCGTTGACGTAGCTGAACGGCAGTTCCTCCTTGCCGGAGCCGTAAAGGACGATCTGCCGGATGCGTTCGGGCAGCGCGTTCCACGGCGTGTCGACGTCGAAGCCGTAGTGCGCGGCGAGCGAGCCGAGCATCTGGAAATAGAACTGGTTGCGCCGGTCCCAGCCGCGGATGGCGCCGGCGGCGAGCGAGAGCTCGGGGTGAGCGACGATGCGCTTGGGGTCGAAGAACTGGATGACGCCGAGGCCGTCGCAGCTCGGGCAGGCGCCCATCGGGTTGTTGAACGAGAAGATGCGCGGTTCGAGTTCCTGCAGCGAGTACGAGCACACCGGGCAGGCGAACTTGGCCGAGAACAGGTGCTCCTTGTGCGTCTCCATCTCGTAGGCGATGGCGCGGCCGTCGGCGTGGCGCAGCGCCGTCTCGAACGATTCGGCGAGGCGCTGGCGCATGTCGTCGCGCACCTTGAGGCGGTCGACGACGACGTCGATCGTGTGCTTCTGCGACTTGGCGAGCTTGGGCAGTTCGTCGATCTCGTAGATCTTGCCGTCCACGCGCAGGCGGGCGAAACCCTGCGCGCGCAGCTCGGCGAACAGGTCGAGCTGTTCGCCCTTGCGGTTTGCGACGACCGGCGCAAGGATCATCAGCTTGGTTTCCGCCGGCAGGCCGAGCACGTGGTCGACCATTTGCGACACGGTCTGCGCCTCCAGCGGCTGCTGGTGCTCGGGGCAGAAGGGCGTGCCGGCGCGCGCGAAGAGCAGGCGCAGGTAGTCGTGGATCTCGGTGACGGTGCCGACCGTCGAGCGCGGGTTGTGGCTGGTCGCCTTCTGTTCGATCGAAATCGCCGGCGACAGGCCCTCGATCAGGTCCACGTCCGGCTTCTCCATCAGCTGCAGGAACTGCCGCGCGTAGGCCGAGAGCGACTCGACGTAGCGGCGCTGGCCTTCGGCGTACAGCGTGTCGAACGCGAGCGAGGACTTGCCCGATCCGGACAGTCCGGTGATGACGATCAGCCGGTCGCGCGGCAGGTCGAGATTGATGTTTTTCAGGTTGTGCGTGCGCGCACCGCGGATGCGAATCTCGTCCATGGGGATGGCCTGGGGGCTGAAGCAAACCTGTTAATATACGCAATTCCCCCGCACTGCACCAAACCCCCTTACGCAATGACTCTTCCCGATCCGAACCGCATGAGTCCCGAAGAGAAACGCGCCGGCGTCAGCCTGGCGGCGATCTTCGCGCTCCGCATGCTGGGCCTCTTCCTGATCCTTCCGGTCTTCTCGGTTTACGCCAAGACGCTGCCCGGCGGCAACGAGGTCATGCTGGTCGGCCTCGCCATCGGCGCCTACGGGCTGACCCAGGCCTTCCTGCAGATCGCCTACGGCGCCGCCTCCGACCGCTACGGGCGCAAGCCGGTGATCGTCTTCGGCCTGCTCCTGTTCGTCGTCGGCAGCTTCGTCGCGGCGCTCGCCGGCGACATCTACATGGTGATCGCCGGCCGCGTGCTGCAGGGCGCCGGCGCCATCTCGGCGGCGGTCACCGCGCTCGCCGCCGACCTCACGCGCGAGCAGCACCGGACCAAGGTGATGGCCATGATCGGCTCGTCGATCGGCCTCGTGTTCGCCCTGTCGATGGTCGGCGCGCCGCTGCTTTACGCGGCGGTCGGCATGCCCGGCATCTTCGCGCTGACCGGTCTGCTCGCGCTGGCCGCCATCTTCGTCGTGCTCAAGGTCGTGCCGCCGGCGCCGGCGCTGCCGCAGCGCCCGACCGGCGCCAGCTTCCGCGAGGTGCTGAGCAACCCGCAGCTGCTGCGCATGAACTTCGGCGTTTTCGCGCTGCACCTGATGCAGACGGCGATGTGGGTGCTCGTCCCGTCGGCGCTCGTGCAGACTGGCGGCCTGCCGCTCGGCGAGCACTGGAAGATCTATCTGCCGGCGGTGCTCGTCTCCTTCGTCGTGATGGTGCCGGCGATCATCGCCGCCGAGAAGCACGGGCGCATGAAGCTCGTGTTCAACGCCGCCATCGCTCTGCTGCTCGCCGTGCAGATCGGTTTCGCGCTGGCCGGCCACGGTGTTTACGCGCTGGCCTTCTGGCTGACGCTCTTCTTCGTCGCCTTCAACGTGCTCGAGGCGACGCAGCCCTCGCTGATCTCGCGCATCGCGCCGCCGCATGCCAAGGGCGCCGCGCTCGGCGTGTACAACACGACGCAGTCGCTCGGGCTGTTCCTCGGCGGCGCGCTCGGCGGCGCGCTGGCCCAGTACGTCGGCCCCGGCGCCGTGTGGCTGCTCTGCTCCGCGCTCGCGCTGGTCTGGCTGGCGCTCGGCCTGAGCATGCGCATGCCGGCGCCGCGCGTGCAACAAAGCGCCGCTAAACCCATATAATTCCGCATCGTTCCATTCAGGGAGGCAACATGGCTTCGGTCAACAAAGTGATTCTCGTCGGCAACCTCGGAGCCGACCCGGAAACCCGCTACATGCCCAACGGCGATGCCGTGGCCAACGTCCGTCTGGCGACCACCGAGTCGTGGAAGGACAAGGCGAGCGGCGAAAAGCGCGAAATCACCGAATGGCACCGCGTCGTCTTCTACCGCAAGCTCGCCGAAATCGTCGGCCAGTACCTCAAGAAGGGGTCGGCGGTGTACGTCGAGGGCCGCATCCGCACGCGCAAGTGGCAGGACAAGGAAGGCCAGGAGCGCTACACGACCGAGATCGAGGCGAGCGAAATGCAGATGCTCGGCGGCCGTTCGGGTGCGGGCGGCGGCGGTGGCGGCGGCTTCTCCGGCGGCGAGGCCGAGTACGGCGGCAGCATGCCGTCGTCGGGCGGTGGCGGCGGTGGCGGTGGCCAGCGCTCGGCGCCGGCCAAGAAGGCGCCGAGTTTCGACGACATGGACGACGACATTCCGTTCTGAAAGACGGTTTCGAAGAAGCGGCGTGGAGCCAGTCTCCACGCCGTTTTTCGTTGTTTCGGCAGATTTCCTGCCATGACGCGCGCTTGTTTCACCCTTGGCCGGCGTTTTCCGGCAGAATCCGCGCTGTTGCAGTGCGTCATCCGGATTTTCCGGTCGGCAGCCTGCCTGCGAGACCGTCCGACATGACCGATCAGATCAGCTTTTCCATCCTCGAAGACATCGCGCGCGACCTGTCGAGCGAGAAGGTTTCTTTTCCGACCTTTCTCGACATCACCTTCCAGGTGCGCAGCGCGCTCAAGAATCCGAATCTGACGATCGACCAGCTGGCGCTGCTGGTCGGCGCCGAGCCCCTGATGAGCGCCAAGATCATCCGCATGGCCAATTCGGCGGCGCTCAACCCCTCGGGGCGGGCGATCGCCGACGTGAAGAGCGCGGTCGCCCGCGTCGGCATGGAGGCGGTGCGCAGCGTCTCCTTCGCGGTGGCCATGGAGCAGCTGCTCGGTTCGAAGAAAATGGCGCCGTTCGAGGGGCTGTCGCAGCGCCTCTGGCGGCACGCCATCCATACCGCCGCGCTGTGCCGCGTGCTGGCCCGCAAGCTGGCGCGCATCAACCCGGACGAAGCGATGTTCGCCGGCCTCGTGCACGACATCGGGGTCTTCTACCTGCTCTCGCGCGCCGCCAACTTCCCCGAGCTGATCGCCGACCGCGCCGAGCTGCACGCGCTGCTCGTGCAGTGGCACGACAACATCGGCCATGCGCTGCTCGCCGCGCTCGGGCAGCCCGAGGCCGTGCTCGTCGCCGTGCAGGAGCACGACGTCGAGCGCGCCGTGTCGGAGGTGAAGACCCTGGCCGACGTGCTGTTCGTCGCCAACAAGCTGGCCAATCTGGAGAGCGGCTGGCGCGACCCCGAGTTCGGGGCGGCGCCCGACACCTCGGCGCTGGCGGGCCTGTTCGACGACGCCGCGATCGCCGCGCTGCTCGCCGAGTCGGAAGAGGAACTCTCCGCGCTCAGGTCGGCGCTGGGCGGCTGAGCCGCTTCACCCCATTCGTGCGGCCGTCCCGGACGGCGTTGCGCCAAGAAAGCGAGAATTCGATGCAAAACCTCCCTGGGCAGACCAAATCGGCGCAAGCGGCGTTGGCCCTTGCCGCGCTCGGCGTCGTCTATGGCGACATCGGCACCAGCCCGCTGTATACGATGAAGGAGGTCTTCGCCGGCAACCACCCGATTCCGCTGACGCCGGACAACGTGCTCGGCATCCTGTCGCTGATCCTGTGGGCGCTGATCGTCATCGTCTCGATCAAGTACGTCGTCTTCATCATGCGCGCCGACAACCGCGGCGAGGGCGGCATCATGGCGCTGATCGCGCTGGCGCTGCGCGACGCCAAGGGCAATCCGCGCCGCGAGAAGATGATCATGCTGGTCGGCATCCTCGGTGCCGGCATGTTCTACGGCGACGGCATGGTGACGCCGGCGATTTCGGTGCTTTCCGCCGTCGAGGGGCTGGAGGTGGCGACGCCGGCGCTGCATCCCTTCATCCTCCCGATCACGCTGACCGTGCTGTTCATCCTGTTCTTCTTCCAGCGCAAGGGAACGGCGTCGGTCGGCGCGCTTTTCGGCCCGGTCATGCTGCTCTGGTTCTCGACGCTGGCCGTCCTCGGGCTGTACAACCTGCTGGCGCATCCGGGCGTGCTGCGCGCGCTCAACCCGGCCTACGGCGTTTCCTTCCTGTTCGAGAACCGGGCCATCGCCATCGTCGCGATGGGCGCCGTCGTCCTCTCGGTGACCGGCGCCGAGGCGCTCTACGCCGACATGGGGCATTTCGGGCGCAAGCCGATCCAGCTCGCGTGGTTCGGCTTCGTCCTGCCCGCGCTGATCCTCAATTACTTCGGCCAGGGCGCGCTTCTCCTCGCCGAGCCGGAGGCGGTGAGCAACCCCTTCTACCATCTGGCACCCGAGTGGGCCCTGTACCCGCTGATCGGGCTGTCCACGCTGGCCACCGTGATCGCTTCGCAGGCCGTCATTTCCGGCGCCTTCTCGGTGACGCGGCAGGCCATGCAGCTCGGCTTCGTGCCGCGCTTCGAAGTGCAGCATACCTCCGAGCGCGAGCAGGGGCAGATCTATCTGCCGGCGATCAACTGGGGGCTGCTCGGCGCCGTCGTCGTCCTCGTCCTCGGCTTCAAGTCGACCAACAACCTAGCCGCCGCCTACGGCATCGCGGTGACCGGCGACATGGTCATCACCTCGCTGCTCGCCACCATCGTCGCCGCCAAGGTGTGGGGCTGGGGCTGGAACCGGGCGATCGCGCTGTTCGTCTGCTTTCTCGTCGTCGAACTCGTCTTCCTGTTCGCCAACATCCTGAAGATTCCGGACGGCGGCTGGTTCCCGCTCGCCGCCGGCGCCGTCGTCTTCGTTCTCATGACGACCTGGAAGCGGGGTCGCCAACTGCTCGCCGAGCGCCTGTCGGGCGAGGGCATCGAACTCGAGCCCTTCATCGACGCGCTGATGGTTTCCGAGCCGACGCGCGTCGCCGGCACCGCCGTCTTCATGAACGCCAATCCGCTCGGCGTGCCGCACGCGATGATGCACAACCTGATGCACAACAAGGTGCTGCACGAGCGGGTGGTCATCGTCTCGGTGCATATGTTCGACGTGCCCTACGTGCCGGAAATCGACCGCGTCGAGGTGCGCAAGCTGAAGGGCGACTTCTACAGCGTGATCGTCCAGTACGGCTTCAAGGACGAGCCGGACATTCCGCGCGCGCTGGAGCTGTGCGCCGAACAGGGCCTGAAGCTGGAAATGATGGAGACGTCCTTCTTCCTCGGGCGCGAGACCTTGATCCCGCGCCTCGGCTCCGACATGGCGCTGTGGCGCGAGAAGCTGTTCATCGCCATGTTCCGCAACGCCGGCAGCGCCACCAGCTTCTTCAAGATTCCGAGCAACCGCGTCGTCGAACTCGGCACGCAGGTCGTCCTGTAGCGTCCGGGCGCGCTGCGCCGCCGCCTAGCGCCGGCGCAGCATCTCGTTGATCATCGCCGAGAACTGCTCGGCCGTCTCGTGGCGGATGAAGGACGGCCCGAGCAGCGGCGGCAGCCAGAAGTCGGGAACGACCTCGACGTGGTAGCGCAGGCGCGTCCCGTCGTTTTCCGCTTCGAGCTGCATCACGCTGTCCATGCGCTTGATGTTGCCGCCGATGCCGTGCGCGTGGATCTCGCGCGGCGGCAGCAGGTGGATTTCGCGCAGCGAATCGAATTCGTGCGAGAACGGGCCGTAGTGCGCGGTGCCCTTCTGGCGCACGCGCACGTTGCCGTTGTCGCGCGCCAGCACCTGGCTGTGCGTGAGGTTGGGAATGAACTCGGCCATCCGTTCGAAATCGGTGAGCACGGCCCAGGCCAGGGCCGGCGGTACCGGCGCGAACATCTTCACATCCACCGCGAAGCCGTCCGCCGTGCGCTCGACCTTCACGTCGTCGGCGAGCACCGGCGCGTCGGCGGCGGCGGGCGCCGCGCGCAGGAGCAGGGCGGCGCAGGCGGGGACGATGGCCGCCGAAAGCGCGCCGGAGAGGGTGGCCGAGAAGGTCGCCGCAAGGGCGGCGAAAAGGCGCAGCGACGTTGGGAGCATGACGTCAGCGTAAACATCGAGGCTGACGGCTGGCTGATCGACTCCCTACAGGCGGCGGATTTTTTCCAGCAGCGCCGTCGTCGACTTCTCGTGAATGAAGGGGATCGAGACGACGCGGCCGCCCCAGCCCGTCACTTCGGCGTTGCCGACGATCTTTTCGACCGGCCAGTCGCCGCCCTTGACCAGTACGTCGGGGCGGCTGTCGAGGATGCGCTGCAGCGGCGTGTCTTCGTCGAACCAGGTGACCAGCGCGACGCATTCGAGCGCGGCCATCACCGCCAGCCGGTCGGCCAGGGTGTTCACCGGACGGTCGTCGCCCTTTCCGAGGCGCTGTACCGACGCGTCGGTATTGAGTGCGACGACCATTGCCGCGCCGAGCGCGCGCGCCTGCGCGAGATAGGTCACGTGGCCGCGATGCAGGATGTCGAAGCAGCCGTTGGTGAACACCAGCGGGCGCGGCAGCGCGGCGACGCGCGCCGCGAGCAGCTCGGGCGCGACGATCTTGGATTCGAAAGCGGGGGCGGTGGCGGCCATGCGTGGCTCCGGTTGCGTTGAGGCGGCGATTTTACAGGCTTTCCCGCGCTTCATCGCGCCGCTGCGTGCGCGGCCTGCCAGGCAGTGAGGGCGCCCAGCGCTGCGTCGAGTTCGGGAAGGGCGGCGACGCCGGCCTGCGCGGGCAGGCGCTCGGCGCCGCGACCGCCGATCCACAGTCCGACCGCCGGCGGCAGCAGTTCACGGAGCTGGGCTACCAGCGGAGCCGTCTGGCGCGACGGAAAGGCCGCCGAAAAGGACAGCGCGACGATGTGCGTGTCCTGCGCCTGCGCCGCCAGGCGGATGTCGTGCAGCGGCGTCTGCGTGCCGAGCGAGGTGCAGCTGGCGCCTTCGAGCGTGAACAGCGCTTCGGCCATCAGCAGGCCGAGCACGTGCTGCTCGTCGGGGACGGTGGTGAGCAGGATGCGCGGCAATCCGGGCGTGGGCGGCGGCAGGTTGCTGATGGCCTGCCGCAGCAGCGACTGCATCATCTCCGTATACAGGTGCTCTTCGAAGACCTCCAGTTCGCCGCGCATCCAGGCGTCGCCGACGGCGCGGTTGAGTTCGGCAACCGTCCCGCTGACGAAAGCGTGCAGTCCCTGGCGCATCATCGCCTGGTTGAGCGCCTGGCGCAGGGCCGCCACGTCGTGCGCCTTGATCCGGCTCAGGACGTGCGCGAGCAGCGCGGCGTCGACGCCGCGCACGCTCATCGCCGGCGCCGGCGGCGCCGCCAGCCGGGCCAGTTCCTCGTCGCTCGAAACGACCAGCCGGCCGGGGCGGAAGCCCTGATCCATCAAGCGCTTGATCAGCCGCAGGCGGTCGACTTGCGGCGCGGGATAGAGACGCTCTCCCTTTTCGTCGCGCGTCGGTTGCGGAAAGCCGTAGCGCCGTTCCCAGACGCGCAGGGTGTCCTTGCCGAGGCCGGTGTCGCGCTCCACGGCGCCGATGTTCATAGCGGGTCGTTCCATTATTGTCCTGGACAAACGGTTGACACGTTGGATTTCGATAGCTATCTTAGCGACGTCGATTCGTTTTGTCTAGGACAGATGGTGGGCAAGATTTCCTTCTTCGCGGCCTTTGCCGCACTCCTTGCAGCGTCTGCACAGAGCGCGTCAGGGGCGAAAAGCGGTGCGGCCGCGCTGGAGTGGGCGGAAGCCTTCGGCCAGGCGGAGAAAGCGTCGGGGAAAACGGTCTCGGGTCGATGTTTTGTCATGGACAAAGTGCCTGCCGACCTGCCTGCGATGTTGCGCGCCCACCGCCCGGACCTCGCGCCGCCCGCCTGTCGGCAAGCTTCGCCCGCACCACATCAACCCCGCATGGAGAAGCCCTCATGAACGCACCGGAAAAATTCCATCTGCCCGACATCCAGGCGAGCGCCGATACACGGCAGCTGGCCATCGACATGGTGGGCGTGCGCGGCCTGCGCTATCCGCTGGCGCTGCTCGGCCCCGACGGGAAGGCGCGCCATACCGTGGCCAGCGTCGCCATGGCGGTCGGCCTGCCGCCCGAGGTCAAGGGGACGCACATGTCGCGCTTCGTCGAAATCCTCGAGCAGCGGCCGCAGGCGTTGAATCCCGAGCGCCTGTTCGCGATGCTGCACGACATGCTGCTTCGCCTCGAAGCGCCGAGCGGCAGCATCGAACTGGAATTCCCGTGGTTCATCGCCAAGCGCGCGCCGGTCTCCGGCGTCGAAAGCCTGCTCGACTGCGACGTGCGCCTGCGCGTCGAAAAGCGCCGGAAGCGTGCGCCGGAAATGCTGCTTGAAGTCGCGACCCCGGTCACCAGCCTGTGTCCGTGCTCGAAGCAGATCAGCGACTACGGCGCGCACAACCAGCGCTCCCGGATCACCATCGTCGCGCACCTGCGCGGCGCGATGACGCCCGACGAGCTGGTGCGCATCGCCGAGGCCGAAGCTTCCTGCGAAGTCTTCGGTCTGCTCAAACGATCCGACGAGAAATGGGTGACCGAGCGCGCCTACGACAACCCGAAGTTCGTCGAGGACCTCGTGCGCGACATCGCCCTGCGCCTCATGCGCGAGCCGCGCATCGCCGCCTGGACGGTGAAGTCGGAGAACTTCGAGTCCATCCACAACCATTCCGCCTACGCCGAGATCAGCGGCGCGAACGCCTGAACGGAGCGCAAACATGATCGGCGCACAACGCATCGCCGTGGTCGGTTCCGGCATTTCCGGACTGGCCGCCGCCTGGCTGCTTTCGCAGAAGCACGAGGTCACCCTGTTCGAGGCCGCCGAGCGCCTGGGCGGGCACACCAACACCGTCGACGTGACGCTCGACGGCGTCACGCATCCGGTCGACACCGGCTTCCTCGTCTACAACACGCAAACCTATCCCCAGCTGACGGCGCTCTTCGCGCATCTCGGCGTGGGCAGCTTCGAAACCGAGATGTCGTTCGCCGTCAGCCTCGAATCGCCTTCCCTCGAATGGTCGGGCAGCAGCCTCGCCACCGTTTTCGGGCAGCGGCGCAATCTGCTGCGCCCCGCCTTCTGGCGCATGCTCGCCGACATCGTGCGCTTCAACCGCGAGAGCGTCGCCTGGCTCGGCGCTCACCCGGACGAGCGCCGGACGCTGCGCGACTTCCTCGCCGCCGGCGGCTATTCGCCGGCTTTCGCCGAGTGGTACCTGCTGCCGATGGCCGCGGCGATCTGGTCCTGTCCGTCCGGGCAGATGCTCGACTACCCGCTCGCCACCTTCGTCCGCTTCTGCCGCAACCACGGCCTGCTGCAGATCTTCGACCGGCCGCTGTGGCGCACCGTCGCGGGCGGCGGCCGCGAGTACGTGAACCGGCTGGCGGCGCGCCTCGACGACATCCGCCTCGGCACTCCCGTACGCCGCGTCTTCCGTCACGCGGGGGGCGTCCGGGTGGCGACCGATCGCGAGGTTCTGCCTTTCGACCAGGTCGTCTTCGCCTGCCACAGCGATCAGGCGCGCGCGCTGCTCGCCGAAAGCGCGACGCCCGAGGAAGCCCGCCTGCTGTCGGCGATCCGCTACGAAGCGAACCGCGCCGTGCTGCATAGCGATAGCGCGCTGCTGCCGCGCCGGCGCGCGCTATGGTCGGCGTGGAACTATCTGTCCGCCGGCGAGGGCGGCGACGGGCGGCAGCCGGTGAGCGTCTCCTACCTGATCAACCGCCTGCAGCCGTTGCCCTTCGCTACGCCGGTCGTGGTCACCCTCAACCCGCGGCGCGAACCGGCGCCGGACAAGGTGATCGCCGAATTCGACTACGCCCATCCGCTGTTCGACGGGCCGGCCATCGCCGCGCAGCGGCGGCTCGGCGAAATCATGGGGCAGGGCGGCGTCTGGTTCTGCGGCGCCTGGAACGGCTACGGCTTCCACGAGGACGGGCTGAAGTCGGCGCTGCGCGTCGCCAACGCCATGGGCTGCCGCGCCCCGTGGCAGGGCGCCCCCGAAACTCCGGCGCCGCCGAATGTCGCCGTCGTTCCGGCCGGCGCGAGGACCCTGGTGTGAGCGACGCCAGGCTCCTGCCGCGGCTCTTCTTCGGCCAGGTCATGCATCGCCGGCTGCGGCCGGCGGAGCACCGCTTCGTGTATCCGGTGTTCTTCTGCCTGCTGCCGCTCGGCGCGCTCGACGCCGCTGCCGGGCCGCTCTTTTCGCTCAACCGGCGCAACCTGTTCAGCTTCCACGACATCGACCACGGCGCGCGCGACGGTACGCCCCTGCTGCCGTGGATCCGCGACCTGCTGGCGGGGGCCGGAATCAGCGCCGACGGGGAGGTCTGGCTGCAGTGCTTTCCGCGCGTCCTCGGCTTCGTGTTTAACCCGGTCAGCTTCTGGTTCTGCCACGACCGCAGCGGCGCCCTGCGCGCCGTGCTCGCCGAGGTGAACAACACCTTCGGCGAGCGCCACAACTACCTGCTCGCCCATCCCGACGGGCGGCCGATCCGCGACGGCGAAACGCTGCCGCGGCGCAAGGTCTTCCACGTCTCGCCCTTCATGGCGGTGGACGGCGAATACCTCTTCCGCTTCCATGCCCGCGCGGGCGACGACGGCGCGCCCCTCTGGCGCCTGGCCCGCATCGACCACGCCGATGCGGGCGGCGATCTGCTGCACACCGCGCTCTCCGGGCGCGCCGTGCCGCTCGCCAGCGGCGCCTTGCTCAAGGCTTTTCTTGCCTATCCGTGGCTGACCCTCGGGGTCGTCCTGCGCATTCACTGGCAGGCCTTCCTCCTGTGGCGCAAGCGCGTGCCCTTCTTTCGCAAACCCGAACCGCCACTCGAGGAGACGACTCGATGAACGCCCTGCAGAACGCTCTCGGCAATCCCTTTCCCGCCCTTCGCACCCGGTCCGTGCCGCGCAGCGCCGCCACCGTCCTGCGTCTGCTCGGCGGCCTCGCGCACGGCACGCTCGACGTGCGCCTGCCCGACGGCCAGCACTGCCGTTTCGGCGATGGCACGCCGTGCGCGCATCTGGAAATCGGCGACTGGTCGGTGTTCGACGCCGTCCTGGCGCGCGGCGACGTCGGCTTCGCCGAGGCGTGGATCGACGGCGACTGGCACAGCGCAGACCCGGTCGCGCTGCTCACCCTGCTCGCCGCCAACCGCGAGGCTCTGGGGCGCGCCGTCTATGGCCAGTGGCTGGGGCTGCTCGGCGCCCGTCTGCGCCACCTGTTCAACGCCAATACGCGCGGCGGCTCGCGGCGCAACATCATGGCCCACTACGATCTGGGGAACGATTTCTATCGCCAGTGGCTGGACCCGACGATGAGCTATTCGAGCGCGCTCTACGCCGACGATCCGGCCGGCGGCGCCCGCCCGCTGGCCGCGGCGCAGCTCGCCAAATACCGGCGCATCCTGCGCCGGCTCGACGTGCAACCCGGGCAGCGTATCCTCGAAATCGGCTGCGGCTGGGGCGGCTTCGCCGAAGTCGCGGCGCGCGAGGCGGGCGCGCTGGTGCACGGCCTGACGCTGTCGCCGGCGCAGCTCGAGTTCGCGCGCGACCGCATGCAGCGCGCCGGCCTCTCCGGACAGGTGCGCCTGGACCTGTGCGACTACCGCGACCTCGTCGCCGAACCGTTCGACCACATCGTTTCGATCGAAATGTTCGAGGCGGTCGGCGAGCGCTGGTGGCCGGCCTATTTCGCCGCGCTGGACCGCCTGCTGGCGCCCGGCGGCCGGGTGCTCGTGCAGAGCATCACGATTCGCGACGAGCTTTTCGCGCGCTACCGGCGCGGCACCGACTTCATCCAGCAGCACGTCTTCCCGGGCGGCATGCTGCCCAGCCCCGCCGTTTTCACCCGGCACGCCGCGTGCGCCGGCTTCGCCGTGCGCGACGCTTTCGCCTTCGGCGCCGACTATGCGCGCACGCTGGCCGTCTGGCGCCGGAGCTTCGAACTGGCCTGGCCGGTGATCGCCGGCCAGGGGTTCGACGAGCGCTTCCGCCGCCTCTGGCTGTTCTACCTCGCCTACTGCGAGGCCGGCTTCGCCAGCGGCTGCACGGACGTGATGCAGTTCGAGCTGGCGCGCGCCCCGTGAAAGCCGCCGCCCTGCTGCTGGCCGTTTGCTGCGCGCTCGCGCACGCCGCTCACGCCGCGCCCGAAGCGCTGCGCGGCGAGCCGCGGGACGGCATGCCGGGCGCGGCCGCCTGGCAGGAGTGGGGAAGCGGCGAGATGACCTGGTTCGGCTTCGCGCTCTACCGGGCGACCCTGTGGGTTGCCGGCGGGCGCGCAGGGATGGTCGCCGACGATTTGCCGGCGGCGGCGCTCGCGCTGGAGCTCGATTACCGGCGCGACATTCCGCGCGAGCAGCTGGTGCGTACCAGCCTCGACGAAATGCGCCGCCTCGGCGCCGACGCGGCCAGCCTGCAGCGCTGGGAACCCGAACTGCGGCGGGTCTTTCCCGACGTCAGGGCCGGCGAGCGCATCGTCGGCGTGCTGCTGCCCGGGCAGGGGGCGCGTTTCTATCATCAGGACCGGGCGCGCGGTGCGATCGGCGACCCCGAGTTCGCGCGCCGCTTTTTCGCGATCTGGCTCGATCCGGCGAGCCGCAGCCCGGCGCTGCGTGCCGCCTTGCTCAAGCGTCCCGGAGACTGAACGTGAGTCCGTCCGGCGTGCCCCCGCTGTCCGCGCCGCGCCTGCTGGCCTACGGCGCGCTCGGCCTGCCGCTGGCCATGGCGGCCCTGCCGGTTTACGTGCATGTGCCCAGCCTGTACGCGACTGCGTCCGGCCTCAGCCTGTCGCTGCTCGGCGGCTTGCTGCTGGCGACGCGCCTGGCCGACGCCTTCGTCGATCCCTTGCTCGGCGCCTGGAGCGACCGCGCGCCGCGCCGCCAGCCGCTCATCGCGCTGGCGCTGCCCTGTCTGGGCGGCGGCCTTCTCGCTCTGCTCAATCCGCCGGCGACGGGCGCCGCGCCCTGGCTGGTCGGCGCCTTGCTGCTCACCTGCTTCGGCTTTTCGCTGGCCAGCATCGCCTATCAGGCCTGGGGCGCCGAACTCGGCCGCAATGCGGGCGAGCGCACGCGCCTGACCGCGAGTCGCGAGGGCATCGGCCTGCTCGGCGTGCTGCTCGCCGGCGCGCTGCCCGCCCTGCTTGCCGGCGCGCCGGCGCAGGGGCTGGCGCGGCTGGGCTGGGTTTTCCCGCC
>RCMZ01000180.1_pt1 | contig 40044 bp, 36 predicted proteins | sample 2041141 | NCBI WGS metagenome assembly RCMZ01 (sample SAMN09708263, study PRJNA481090) | Wastewater metagenome, whole genome shotgun sequencing project. | biome: sewage; isolation source: Davis station wastewater (DW) | place: Antarctica: Davis Station | collected 2010-03-01 | reverse complement strand
GTGGCCTGGTCGCCGATGTGGTTGGCCAGCAGCAGGACCAGGCGCGCGTTCATGGCGTGGCTGTCGGGGGTAGACAGGCCCTGGTGCGCCGTGATCAGCGCCTCGTAAAAGTCGTCACAGGCTTGCAAATGGGGCTCGGTGATCAGCAGCATGGATGGGTTGCTTTCTTAAAAGGCTGCGGCCGTGGCGTGGGCCAGCGCCGCGCGCACGGCTGCTTCGGTCGGCATCCGCCAGCGGGCACACACATGTTGGTCGGGCCGCACCAGGTACGCCGTGCGTGGCAGTGCGTCGAGCCGCTGTGCCGCCAGCGCCTGGTGGTCCAGCACATCCAGGCCAATTTGCAGTATCTGCACGTGTGGCAGCGTGCGCGCCCAGGCGGGCGCGGGCCCAAACACCAGCAGCGTGAAGTCCGGCCCCAGCTCGCGCAGCAGCCAGGTGGGCTGATCGCGTTTGGTCAATGGCGCGTCGAGCAGCACCGCACCCGGCACCTGGGTGCCTGCAAAGTGATCGCTGTCCGGCGTGTTCAGCGGTGAGTTGCGCAGCGTGGCGGGCACCGACAGGCGCCCGCTGTTGACGATGCGGCGTGCAAACGCGTGGTCGCGCGCCAGGTGCAGCGCCGCGTCGCGGAACAGGCGGCTCACCTCACTTTTCGGCGTGATGAAGTCGGTGGCGCGTGTGGAATTGCACAGGTTCTCGTCGGCTGCGTATTCGCGCTCAGGGCCATAGCTGGTGAGCAAGGCGGCATTGGCGCGGCCCTTCAGCACCCAGTCCAGCTTCCAGGCCAGGTTCTCGGCATCTTGCACGCCGCTGTTGGCGCCGCGTGCGCCAAACGGCGACACGCCATGCGCGCTGTCGCCCGCAAACACCACGCGGTCGTGCACAAAACGGTCCATGCGCAGGCAGGCAAAGGTGTAGACACTGGCCCAGTCCAGCTCGAACTGCGCCTCCGCGCCCAGCAGCGCCTTCACGCGCGGGATGATGTTCTCGGGCTTTTTTTCTTCCTCGGGGTCTGCGTCCCAACCCAGTTGGAAGTCGATGCGCCACACGTTGTCGGGCTGGCGGTGCAGCAGCACGCTCTGGTTGGGGTGAAACGGCGGGTCGAACCAGAACCAGCGCTCGGTCGGGAAGTCCGCGTCGCCGGACAGCTTCACATCGGCAATCAGAAAGCGGTCCTGAAAAATGCGGCCCTTGCTTTCCAGCCCCATCATTTGCCGCGTGGGCGAGCGCGAGCCATCGCAGGCCACCAGCCACTGCGCATCGATCTGGTAGACGCCTTCGGGTGTGTCGATGCTGAGCAAGGCGCCATCCTCCCGCGCAGCCACCGCCGTCACCTTGTTGTGCCAGCGGATGTCGATGCCCTTCAACTGCAGCGCACGCTCCACCAGGTAGGCCTCGGCGTAGTACTGCTGCAGGTTGATGAAGGCGGGGCGCTCATGGCCCGCCTCGGGCAGCAGGTTGAACTCGTACAGCTGCTCGTCCTTCAGGAACACCTTGCCCACGTTCCACGACACCCCCTTGCCGACCATGCGCTGGCCCACGCCCAGGCGGTCCCAGATCTCCAGCGTGCGCTTGGCAAAGCAGATGGCGCGCGAGCCGATGGAAAGCTTGTGGTCGTTGTCCAGCACCACCACACGCTGGCCGCGCTGGGCCAGGTCAATGGCCAGCGACAGGCCCACGGGGCCCGCGCCGATGATCACGACCGGGTGCTGGGTGGGCGTGGCGCGGTCCTGGTCGGGCGAGCGCACGTAGCCAAAGTCGATGGCCTGCAAGTCGGCGCCGCTGGCGCGGAATGCCTCGGGGGGTATGTCTTTGGGGTTCATGGTTGGACGACTTCCATTGGTGTGTTCGACCGTTGCCTGCATTGACAACCGACCTTTGCAACTGGCGCGACCCAGGCCAGGGCAGCCAAGCAAGGGCCGCCCCGCAGCGAGGGGTGCGTCCCCCTTCCCGAATCGCGCAGCGGTTCGAGAGAAGGGGGAAGGCGCGCAGCGCCTCAGGGGGGTGTTCTCTGCCTAACCTTCCAAAGCTTTCCACATCTGCACATCGCGCTCGGCCGTCCAGATGCGCGGGTCCGGGTACTGCGTGGCCTCGTCATACGCTCGGGTCACGTCAAACGGCATGCAGTGGTTGAAGATCACCCAGTGCCCGTATTTGGGCTGCAGCCTGGCAAACGTGGCCTCGTACACCTTGCGCAGGTCTTCGCCCTGTGCAGCACTGGCCTTCACGCTCTCGTACACGTCGCTGATGAAGGCGCGTGTGCCAGCCAGCCCTGCCTGCACTTGTTCGGGCGTCTGCAGCGCGGCGCCCCGGCCGGGCACCAGCTTTTCGGGCTTCAGCGCTGCGAGGTTGTCCAGCGTCTGCGGCCAGTCCTTGAAATACGCATCGCCCGCGTACGGCGTGGCGTCGAATTCCACCAGGTCGCCGCTGAACAGGATCTTTTCCTGCGGCAGCCAGGCCACGGTGTCTCCCTTGGTGTGGCCCCGGCCCAGTTGCAGGATCTGCACTTCGAGCTTTCCGAGCCACAGCGTCATCTTCTTGTTGAAGGTCATGGTCGGCCAGGTCAGGCCGTCGGGCACGCTTTCCACGTTCTGGAACAGGCGCGGGAAGCGGCCGATCTCGCTGTCCTTGTCGAACTGCCCACGCTCCACGATCAGGTCGCGCGTGTCCTCGCTGGCAATGATGTGCTCCGCGCCATAGGCACTGGCGCCCAGCACGCGCACCGCGTGGTAGTGGCTCAGCAGCACGTACTTGATGGGCTTGTCCGTCACTTCGCGGATGCGGCGGATCACGTCCTGCGCCATCACCGGCGTGGCCTGGGTGTCGATGACCATCACGGCGTCGTCCCCAATGATGATGCCGGTGTTGGGGTCGCCCTCGGCCGTGTAGGCGTAGGCGTGGTCGGAGAGCTTGTCGAAGCTCACTTTTTTGACTTCCAGGTCGGCGGCGGAGGCAAAGGTCTTGGTGGTCATGGCGTGAATTTGTTATAGATGAATGCATTTACCTAAACGGAATTTGAATGGTAGGTAAAAAATTCGCCAATGTCTAATTCATTTGTTTAGGTGTAAACCCGAGGGGCGTGAAGGAGGGTTTGGCGGTGGACAATCACGCCATGGCCACCATCGCTTCCGACATGCCCTCCCTCCCCGATGACGACGACACGCAGCGCAGCCCGCGCGGCATTCAGAGCGTGGAGGTGGGCGGCCAGCTGCTGAAGGTGCTGGCACGCACCGGCCGGCGCATGGCGCTCAAGGACCTGGCCCGCGCGGCGGACATGACGGCCGCCAAGGCGCACCCCTACCTGGTGAGCTTTGGCAAGCTGGGCCTGATCGAGCAGGACGCCGTGAGCGGCCACTACGGCCTAGGCCCGCTGGCGATGCAACTGGGCCTCATCAGCCTGCAGCAGGTGGACCCGGTGCGCCTGGCCATTGCCGAGTTGCCCGCGCTGGCCCAGCGCATCGGCTACACCGTGTCGGCCTCGGTCTGGGGCGACAGTGGCCCCACCATCATTCGTGTGGAAGAAGGCCCCACCGCCGTGTATGTGGCCATGCGCCACGGCACCACGGCTTCTGTGCGGCACACGGCCACGGGCAAGGTGTTTGCGGCCTTCGGCCCGCGAGAGCGGGCAGCGGCTGCGCTGGCGGCCGAAGGGTTTGCGGGCGCTTTGGACGAGCCCGCCTTTGCGGCCGAACTGGAGGCGGTGCGCCAGCACCAGATCAGCGAGGTGACCGACCAGCTCCTGCCCGGCATCAGCGCGCTGGCCACGCCGGTGTTTGATGGGTTTGGGCAGCTGGTGCTGTGCATCGCCGTGATCGGCCCCAGCGCCACGCTGCAGACCGGGCCGGCCAGCCCGGCGGCGCAGCACCTGCGCGAGGCGGCGCGGAGCTTGTCGCAGCGCCTGGGTGCGCCGGTCAGCCCTGCGTAGCCCATGGGGCGATCAGCCCGCTGCGCGCCCCAGCGCCTGGTCAATGTCCCACAGGATGTCGTCCAGGTCTTCAATCCCCACCGACAGCCGCACCATGTCCGCGCTCACGCCCGCGCGGGTCAGCTCTTCTTCACTGAGCTGGCGGTGGGTAGTCGATGCAGGGTGTATCACCAGTGTCTTCGCGTCGCCGATGTTGGCGAGGTGACTCAGGAACTCGCAGGCGTCGATGAACTTCTCGCCCGCCGCTGCGCCCCCTTTGACGCCAAAGGTCAGGATGCCCGAGGCGCCGGGTGTGCCGTCCACCGCGCGGAACTGTTTTTGCGCCAGATCGAAATACGGCGAATCCGGCAGACCGGGGTAGTTGACCCATGCCACCTGCGGGTGGCTTTGCAGAAACTTCGCCACGGCCAGCGCATTGCGGCAGTGCTCGCGCATGCGCAGGTGCAGGGTTTCGGCGCCCTGCAGCAGCTGCCACGCGTTCATGGGCGAGAGCACGCCGCCAAAGGTGCGGTTGACTTCCATGCGCGCCTTCATCGTGTAGCCGAAGTCGCCGAAGGTCTCGTAGAACTTCACGCCGTGGTACGCACGGCTGGGCTCCACCATCTCGGGGAATTTGCCGTTGTCCCACGGGAACTTGCCGCCTTCCACCACCACACCACCCATGGTCGTGCCGTGGCCGCCGATGTACTTGGTGGCGCTGTGCACCACGATGTCGGCGCCCAGCTGCAAGGGGTTGCACAGGTAGGGGCTGGCCACCGTGTTGTCGATGATGAGCGGCACGCCATGCGCATGCGCCACCTCGGCCACGGCGGCGATGTCGAGCACGTTGACCAGCGGGTTGCCGATGGTCTCGCCGTACACAGCGCGGGTGTTGGGGCGCATGGCGCGCGCAAAGTTCTCGGGGTCGGCCGGGTCCACAAACGTGGTCTCGATGCCCAGACGCGAAAAGCCCACGCCCAGCTGCCCCACCGTGCCGCCATAGAGCGTGCTGGCTGCCACGATGTGGTCCCCGGTTTTGAGGATGGCCAGCAGCGCCGCCATCTGCGCGGCCATGCCGCTGGCGCAGGCGAGCGCTGCGCGGCCGTTTTCGAGGCTGGCGATGCGCTCCTCCAACACCGCCACCGTGGGGTTGCTGATGCGGCTGTAGACGTTGCCAAAGGTCTGCAGGTTGAACAGGCTGCTCGCGTGTTCGGCGTTGTCGAACACAAAGCTGGTCGTCTGGTGGATGGGTGTGGCGCGCGCGCCGGTCACGGGGTCGGGCTGGGCCCCGGCGTGGATGGCGCGGGTGCCAAAGCCGAAGTGGCGGTCGGCACCGTTGGATGTGGGCTCGGTCATGGCGGTGGCGCAGCCTGCAGTGCTGCGCAGGGGGTTGGGTGAAGGAATTTGAAATAAATCGGCCGCAAGCGCTAGTGCAATATGCGCTGGCAGCTATCAATTTGCTAGTAAGGTAGCTGCCGCAAGCGCTTGGCGCTGATCACGCGCGTGTTCACGCCCATCCAGCCCAGGCCGCCAAACAGACGCGCGTGTTCGATCTTCACGCAGCGGTTTTGAATGACTTGCAGGCCCGCCGCCTCCGCGCGCAGGCCTGCGGCCTCGTTGAACACGCCCAGCTGCAGCCACAGGCACTGTGCGCCGATGGCGGCGGCTTCGTCGGCCAGCGGCGGGATGTCTTCACTCTTGCGAAAGCAGTCCACCATGTCGATCTTCTGGCCCTGCGCGGCGAGCGCGGCAGCCGCCTCTGTCAAGCTGGCGTACGCCGTCTCGCCCAAAATCTGCCCGCCCTCACGCGCCACCAGCGGGTTGACCGGCACGATGCGGTAGCCATGGGCCTGCATGTATTTGGCTGCGAAGTAGCTGGGGCGGTGCCACTGGGGCGACAAGCCCACCACCGCGATGGTGCGGCAGTGGGTGAGCAAGTCGCGCAGGGTGCTGATGGTGTCGGGGGTGTGGAGCATGCAAACAGTGTAAGCATGCCCGCGTGGCGCCGCGCCGCCGGGGCGTGTGACAAAGGGCGATTGGGACGATGGGGCAGTTTTTCAGGCCGACGATTTCTGATGGCTGCCGCACGCGCAAGGTGCCGTGGGCGTGGCGGTAAGGGGTGGCTCCGGCAGGGCGTTGGCCGTCCCCACCATCACGCGAGCGGTTGCAAGCAAAGCCGGACGGCGCACCAGCTCCAAGGCTTCTACAACTGCGCAATGGTCGCGCGGACTTCGTCCACGCTGAGCACCTCGGTCAGCACCACCGGTGGGCGGTTGGGCGCATAGAACACATACACCGGCACGCCGCTACGGCCCAATGCCGCCAGGGCCGCCGTGATGGCGGGGTCGCGGCGCGTCCAGTCGGCGCGCAGCAGGGCCACGTTTTTGGATTGCAGGTCGGCCAGCACATCGGCGTTGGCCAGGGTGGTTTTCTTGTTGTACTGGCAGGTCACGCACCAGGCGGCGGTGAAGTCCACGAACACCGGGCGCCCGCTGGCTGTGATCTGCTCGGCGGCGCCTGCGCTCCATGGCTGCCATGTGTTGCCGGTTGCAGTGCCTGCAGCCTGCGCCAGCGGGGTGGGGGCCGGGTTGGTCACGTGCGGGCCAAACGACCACACCAGCAGCGCCATCGTGGCAAGGGATGCGCCTGCCATCCACCGGCGCGCCCGGCCATCCAGCGACAGGGACCACACCACCAGCGAGAGGCCCACCAGCAAGATCAGCAATGCGCCCGCACCATCGATGCCACTTTGCTGGCCCAGCACCCACACCAGCCACACCACGGTGGCCAACATGGGGAAGGCCATGAGCTTGCGGAAGGTGTCCATCCATGCGCCGGGGCGGGGCAACGCCCGCGCCACGGCGGGGATGAAACTCGCGGCCAGATACGGCAGCGCCAGCCCCATGCCCAAGGCGGCAAACACCGCCATGGCCTGCGCGGGGGGCAGTGTGGCCGTCAGACCCATCGACGCCCCCATGAACGGTGCCGTGCAGGGCGACGCAACGGCGACGGCCAGCACGCCGGTCAAAAACGAATCCACCACGGGGTGGCGTGCCTGCAGGCTGGCGACCGACGAGGGCAGAAAATGGCTGAACTCGAACACCCCCGCCAGGTTGAGGGCGATGACGGTAAACAGCGCCGCCAGCCCTGCCACCACGGCGGGCGACTGCAGCTGAAAGCCCCAGCCAATGGCCTCGCCTGCGGCCCGCAAGCCCAGCATCAGCGCGCCCAGCGCGATGAACGACAGCACCACACCGGCCGTGTAGGCGATGCCACTGACGCGGTGCGCGCGGCGGTCTTGTGCGTGCTGGGTGAAGCCCACCACCTTGATGGCCAGCACCGGGAACACGCAGGGCATGAGGTTGAGGATGAGGCCACCGAGCAAGGCGCCCAGCAGCGCGGCCGTGAGGGTCAGGGACGAGGCGCCAGCGCCTGTGGTTGACGTTGCTGCCCCGCCCGGTGGCGCTGCATTGGCTGTGGCATTGGCCTTGAGCGCGGCCTCCAGGGCGGGCGACACGCTGGCCATCGATGCCGCTGCGGGCCAGGTGCCCAGCACCTTCAGTTCGGCACGGTAGCCCGTGCGGGTGTCGGGGCCGGTGGTGTGCGCTGGCGCTTGTTCGGCCAGCACCACGGGCATCCGGTTGGGGCTGGCGCTGCGCTGGTCCGACAGGTGGATCTGCGCAGTCCATACGCTGCCGTTCCAGGCCTGCTTCCAACTGGCGGCGTTGTCGATGACCTCGGAGGTTTCGGGGAACAAATCGAGCGCCTTGCCGCGCAGCGCCACGGGCAGGCCCTGCACGCTGACCTGCAGCATCTTGCCATCCGCAATCTGCGCCTGGCTGTCGGGCACGATGCCGTTGGTGCCGGCCAGCACGGGCTTTGGCTGGGCCTTGGCGGCTGCCTCAAACGCCGCGCCGCTCAGTGCCGTGGTGCTCTGGATGGGCAATTGCAGCGTGAAGTTGCCCTCTTCCGGAATGCACTCCTTGCGGCACACCAGCCACGTGGCGTGCAGCTTGATGGTGACATCGCGTGCCAGCGGGCCCGGGGCAAAGGTGCTGGCGACGGTGACCGGCACGGGCAGCAGCAGCGTGCCCTCGTAGCCATAGTTGGCCAGGTTGCCGATGGGGATCTTGCGGGGCAGTGGCCAGGCGATCTCGCCCGCGTCCAGGCCGGGGGGCAGCGTCCAGGCCAGTTCGGTGGGCAGGCCCGAGTCGCCGGGGTTTTTCCAGTAGGTGTGCCACTCGGGCTGGTGCGTGATCGACAGGCCCACCCACAGCGGTTCGCCGGGTGCCACCCCCTGGGGGGCATGGGCGACCAGCTCGGCCCGCACATAGGGGGTGGTGATCACACTGCCGCCTACCGGGGCACTTTTAGAGCCAAATTGAGCGCTAGCGCTTGTCCATAAAGCGCTGGTAGCTATAAAAAACAGAGTAGCCGCAAGGCGGTGGAGCAGACGGTGGGGCATGGTTGCAGTGTGGGAGCGGGGCCGGTGGGTTTGGTTCCGGCGCCGGTGATCCATTCCATTTCAAGGGGCCATTGTGCGTTGGGCCGCTCCAGGCCCCTGACATCGGCGCCCGGCGATCGCCACCGTGCTGCCGCGTTGTGCCGCCGTCTTGTGTCTCCACCTCGGGCTGCCGCTTTGTGCGCGCCAACAAGCGGCGTGTTCTGGTGGCGGTGCCCCGGGCCCGATGGGTTCGACCGGGCCGATGGCGCCGCAGCTGGCGCAGGGGGGCTTTCTACTGCGCCGCCAGGCTCATCTGCGCATGGGGCTCCCATTTTTCGGGTTGCTTGCCGGCTTTGGGTGCGGCCAGAAAAAGCCGGTCGGCGGGCAGCTTTTGCGACAGCAGGTAGGCGCGCACAGCTTGGCCGCGCTGCGTGGCCAGTTCGGCGGCCATGGCCTCCGTTGCGGGCTGCTGGGCCAGCAGCAGGGCCTCCATTTCGGGCACGGTGAGGTCTTTGGCCAGCCCCACCAGGTTGCGCGGCTTAGGCATGTCAGCGCGCCGGTAGACCGCCTTGAGCAGCACGGCATATTCCTCGGGCGACAGCGTGGGATTGTTGGGTGGCGCCTCTGCGGTGGGTGCCGCCGTTGCGGCGGGGTCCGCGCCGGGGCCTTGCGGGGCGGGCTCTGCCGGGTTGGTACGGCGCTTTTCGGCCCACACCATCTGCTGCAGGCGCTCACGCTGCAGGCCCTCGCGCTCGGCTTGCAGGCTGGCCATGCCGGTCACGGTGATCTTGAGGGCGGGGCGGTCGGTCAGCGCCCTCACTACTTTCGACAGGTTTTTCTGCGCCTCAGGCGCGAGGGTGGCACTGCCAGGGGCAAAAGGCACGCTGCTCATTTCTTCACCGCCGCCAAAGGCGCTGGCCAGCAGGCTGAAGGGCGAGGTCAGCGCCTTGCCGATCAGGTTGACGATGATTTTGAAGATCACCGGCCCGACGCGGAACTGCGGGTCATTGAGCGAGCCGCTGATGGGCAGGTCCAGGTCAATCACGCCGTTGCGGTCGGCCAGCAGGGCCACCGCCAGCTTCACGGGCAGGCTGTTGGGGGCGCCCTCCACCGGCTCGCCAAAGGTCAGCTGGTTGAGCACCAGCCGGTTGCTGGCCGTGAGCTGGCCATTGGGTAGCACCTTGTAGTTCACGTCCATGCTGAGTTTGCCCCGCTCGATGCCATGGCCCGCGTATTTGACGGCGTAGGGCGACAGAGGCGGCAACTCCAGGTCACGCACTTTGCCCGTGATGTCCAGCGCCAGGGGCTTGGCCAGTGGGTTGAGCTTGCCGGTGACTTCCAGCGATGCCGAGCCCTCGGCGCGGCCCCGCAGTTCCAGGTCGGCCAGCACGGGCTCGCCGCCGGGCGCTTCGGAGGAGAACGCGCTGAGCTTGCCGGTCAGCTCGCTGAGATCGGCGGAGTAGTTGGGTTTGATGAAAAAGTCGGAGAACAGCACCTTGCCGTTGACAAGGCTCACCGGGCCGAAGATCACCACGGGCGCCAGCGGGTCGGCAGGGGGCATGGCGGTGGCCACCGACGCGGGCGAGGCCGCAGGCGCCGCCGTGGCCACCGATACCGGCGCTGTTGCTGCCGCCTGCGGGGTGCCAGGCGCTGCGGTGGCGGTGGCGCTGACTGCACTGATTGCATTGGCGGCGCTGGCCTCGGCCGGGGTTTTGGCGATGTCGCTCAGGTTGATACGGCCCGCTTCATTGATGGTGATGCGGGCGAAGAAATCGACCAGACTGGTCTCTTTGACCTCGACGCGGGGCGCGGTGCCGGGCGCGGTGGCCACGGTCAGGCCGCGCAGGTTCAGGCTTTTCCAGGCCAGCAGTTCCTCGCCCACCTGGGCTTCGGTCTTTGGGGTCGATGCGGCGGTGCTGTTGGCGTGGAGTTCTTCGACCACCGCGTCGCCCGCCAGGCGCAGGCTCACGCCGGGGTGGGCGCCTTGGTCCGTCTGCGCCAGGGTCACCTGGCCGCGATAGCCGACTTCGGCGCGCAACAGTTCGATCGAAAACTGGCTGGCCAGATAGCCGTCCAGCGCATGCAGCGGTAGCCGCGTGGCCTCCAGCTTGCCTTGTGCGGCCAGGGGTTGCAGCGCGAGGGTGCCGTTGTAGTCCAGCTTGCCCGCGTTCTTGCTTTTGCCCGGCGTGGCGGCGCGGGCCGATAGCTGAAAAGCCTCAGGCTTGCTGCCATCGGTGGCCATGTTGCGGGCCGTGATGCCCAGCGCGCTCAGCTCCAGGGCCACGGGGCGCGCCTGCGCGTTGTCGGCAAACGAGACGCTGCCGCCCTGCACAGAAAAATCGGTCACGCGCAGCTTCCAGGGGGCGTTGGTGCCCGCAGCGGTGGGGGCTGCGGCAGGTGGGGGTGCCGCTGTCATCCAACGCTCAAACATCCAGCGGCCATCGGCACTGCGTTCGACGGTAGCCTGGGGCTCACTGAGGGCCAGGCGCTCCAGCGTGGCGGTGCGGGTGTCCAGCGGCACCTGCACGCCCGCCAATTCGAGCTTGCCCAGGCTGGCCACGGTGGCCTTGCCTTGTTTCATGGCCAGCTTTTCCAGCACGAGGGAGCCGGCCGTCACCGTCACGCCCGTGGCCCCTGTTTGCGCTGCTTGTGGCGTGGGGGCTTGCCACAACACGCCCACGTCGCCGGTGAGCTGGCCTGTGACGATGGGCGACAGTGCCTGCGCCAGGTAGGGGGCGGCCAGCTGCAAGTCCAGTGCGTCGAGGGTGGCGTGCAACTGCGCTTTCTGGTCGGTCGCCTCCCCAGCAAAACGCAGTGCGCTGCCTTGCAGCGTGAACCCGCCCTTGAACGTGACGGGCTGGGCGTCTTTGCTGGCAAAAGGCAACACCAGGCGCTCGGCATCCAACCCGAAATCGGTGGCTTGCAGGTCGGCCGCAGGTTGGGTGGTCTGGTCGGTAAAACGCACGGTGCCGCCACGCACCAGTGCCTGGGCCACCTCCACCGACCACGGGGCGGTGGGCTGGGGTTGCCCTTTGGGGGATGACGCGGGGTGGGCTGTGGGCGCTGCTGCTGCGCTGGCTGTGTTTGCGGTGGGCTGCTGGGCAGGGGTTTCGCTGGTGGCTGGGGGGGGTGTTGTGGGGGGCGCGGTCTGGGCCTCAGTGGGGTGAGGCGCCGCAGCGGCTGCCTTGGCCGCCCGCGTGGGCGCGGTGGTGGCGGGCGCTGGCTGGGCCAGTTGCGCCAGGTTGAGCACACCTTGCGCGTCGCGCGCCGCAGTCAGCACAGGGCCGGTCAGCTCAACCTTCGCCAGGTGCACCACCCGTTCCAACGGGCGCACATCGGCCATGGCGATGCTCAAACGCTCATAGCTGAGCAGTGGCGCGCCTTGCCGGTCGGTGATGCCCACGTCACGGGCATGCACTGTACCGCTCAGCTTGACGGCCATGTGCGGGTATTGTTCAAAGGCCAGCTTCACATCGGCATCCAGCACCGCCCCCGTGATCCGGATGGGCAGGTCGGCTGGCAAATAGGCCAGATAGGGCGCGAGGTTCAGGCCATCGAGGCGGATCTGCGCGTCGGTCTTTCCTGCCTGGGCAAAGGGCGTTCCTTCGGCCGAGGAGTCAAAGCGGCTGCCATCCAGGGAAAACGACAAGTGGGGTTCTACCTTGACCTCGCGCTGGGAGGGGAGGGTGCTGATGAACGGGAGCTTGAAGGTCAGTCCGCGCACTTCATGCGTTTTGTGCACGCTCTGGTCGATGAAGTCGATGCTGCCGCCCTCAAGCGTCAGGTTGTAAAGCGCCATGCGTGCGGGGGGCGCGTCGGGGTCTGGGGTGTCTGTCGGCGCGGTGAGCCGGGCAATGATGTCGTCCACGTCATAGTGGCCGTCTCCCCGGTGCGTGAGGCGCAGCACTGGCGACTCTACGGTCACGGCGTCCACCACCGGGGCCAGGCGCAGCAGCGACTGCAACTCGCCATCGGCATAGATGCGGCCAATGGTCAACTGGGCGGGTGCGCCGTCAAGCCCGGCAACGGCCACGTCACGCAGCGTGAGTTCCAGGGTCCACGGCTTGAAGTCGATGGCCCCCACCGCCACGGTGCGGCCGAGCTTGTCAGAGGCCAGGCGTTCTATCGGGCCCTTGGCCAGCAGCGGCACAGCCAGCCAGGCAAGCAGCCACAACACCAGCAATACCGCCAGCGCCCGAACGGCAAGGCGCGACCAGCGGTGCTGGCGCAGGGTGGCAAAAGAGACAGAGCGCAGGGATATCGACATGGAGGCAGGCCAAAGTGAGCGCTGCAGTCCTGGGACGCCCGGTGCAAGAAGTCCACACACAAAGACCGCACGCGCGGGCCGCTATTGTCCTCGCTGTAGATCAGGCGGGGTAAGCCATTGCTACAGGCGGGCGGCGAGGGCTGAACATTGTTGACATTGGGGGCGCGTAGCGCGCGTTTGTTGGCTCACCAGGGCCGCTGCCCTGTGGTGGGGTGGTGCCATGGTTTTTGGTGTGGCCTCACTTGCGCAGGGCGCAAATGATTCCGCACCAAAGCAAAGCGCTCTTCGCGTTGCTCAAGGGGCAAAGCCCAGCACCACGCGACGGGTTGTCGCGCTCTTTTTCTCGATTTTGGTGACCACGATGGCACCGATCTCGGAGGTGTTGGCCACGTGCGTACCGCCGCAAGGCTGCAGGTCGATCAATGGTGCGTCGCCGTCGCCCCCGATGCGGATGGTGCGGATGCGGCCGCTGCCGCGCGGGGGCTGCACGCTCATGCTTTTGACGAGGGCCGGGTTGGCGTCCAGTTCCTCGTCGCTGATGGATGCGACCGTGAGCGGGTGCTCAGCGGCCACCAGCGCGGCAATCGCGGCCGTCAGGGTTTCCTTGTCCAGCGGGTCGGTCATCGCGAAGTCGAGTCGTGCGTAGTCGGGCGTGATCGAGCAGCCGTTGACCAGTTGGGGCACCACGTGGCACAGCAAGTGCGAGGTGGTGTGCAGCCGCATCATGCGGTGGCGCCGCTCCCAGTCGATGCGGGCCGTCACGGGCGTGCCGACCGTGAGCACGGCCAAGCGCTCTTCCTGCCCTGGGGCGGGCACGTGCACGATGTCGGCGGTGGGCTTGCCTTCGGCATCCTTGCCCTTGCGGGTGTCGGCAATGGCAATCGCCGTGCCGTCGGCCAGGAGCAGGTGGCCGCTGTCGCCCGCCTGGCCACCGCCCAGGGGATAAAACACTGTGCGGTCAAGCACGATGCCCGCCTCGGTCATGGCGGTGATGTGGGCGCTGCATTCGCGCAGGTAGCCGTCTTCTCGGAACAGGTCATGGGTCATCCCTGCATGGTATCCGCAGCGCAAGAGGCCGCGGAGTGCGGCTGCAGGGCGCTACCATCCAGGCATGAAACGCCGCACCGCCTTGATCGCCGCTCCCCTGGTCCTGGTCCCAGCCTTTGGCTGGGCCGACGAGCCCAAGGTGGCCGACCTGTCTGATGCGCTGCGCTGGCTCGACCGAATGGAGGCTGCACCCCAGGCCCGCACCACCGGGGCCTGGCCGCTGGTGGCCGTGCTGGAACATCTCTCGCAAAGCATCGAGATGAGCATGGACGGCTTTCCCAAGGAACACAGCGCGCTGTTTCAGCGCACGCTGGGCTCTGCGGCATTCTCTTTTTTCGGCTGGCGCGGGCGCATGTCGCATGGGCTGGACGAGCCGATTCCCGCCGCCCCGGCGCTCACCATGTCGGGCGAGTGGAGGCCAGCAGCCCTGCGCCTGCGCGCCGCCATCGCGCGCTTCAACACCCACTCAGGCGTGCTGCGCCCGCACTTCGCATATGGCGCGCTGGACAAGACCCGCTTCGCGCGCGGCCATACCTTCCATATTGCCAACCACCAGGACGAGATCGTTCTGGGCTGACGCCGCTACCATGGCGGACATGACCCAGCCACCGGTTCCTTCTGCTTCCTCCCCCTCCGCTACCACCATGCCAACACGCTGGTGGGCTGATCTCGGCACGCGTGACTTCGCGCAGCGCAAGGCCTCGGGCCTGGCCGCGCAGACCGTGGCCGTGCTGCCCGTGGCCGCCATTGAGCAGCATGGCCCGCACCTGCCCCTCTCTGTGGATGCCACGCTGCTGCAGGGCGTGATCGACGCCGCGCTGCCGCAATTGCCCTCCGACCTACCCGTGCTTTTTTTGCCGCCGCAAAACGTGGGCCTGAGCCCTGAGCACATCCGTTTTCCCGGCACGTTGACCCTCTCACCCGCCACGGTGATCGCACTATGGACAGAGCTGGGCGAATGTGTGGCGCGCGCGGGTGTCAAGAAGCTGTTGCTGTTCAACGGCCATGGCGGCCAGGTCAGCGTGATGGATATCGTGGCGCGCGAGCTGCGCACCCGCTGTGACCTCATCGTCTACAGCGCCAGCTGGTTCAGCCTGCCACTGCCCGACGCGGTGGCTGGCCAGTTCAGCGCGCAGGAGCACCGCTTTGGCATTCACGCGGGCGAGATCGAGACATCGATGATGAGGCACCTCGCGCCGGGCCTGGTGCGCATGGAGCACGCGCAGAATTTCCGATCCACATCGCAAGATCGGGCGGAGCAATACGCCATCCTGGGCAACGGCAAAAGCGCCAAGCTGGGCTGGCAGATGCAGGACTACCACCCGGCGGGCGCCGTGGGCAATGCAGCAGCCGCCACGGCAGACAAAGGGCGTGTGGTGGTGGAGGCTGCGGCGACCCAACTGGTGGCCCTGCTGCAGGAGCTGGCGCAACTGCCGCTGAAGACCGTGCGCCCCGACACCGAATGAGCGCGTTTTTGCCACCCCTGTCTTCCGTTTCTGCATGACCACGATCCGGCGCACCACCTTCCCCAACGACCTCACCGCGGTTACGGCGATCTTTCGCGAGTACGTCCGCAGTCCAACGGCGAATCTCGATTTTCAGGATTACGAGCAAGAGTTTGCGGAGCTACCCGGCAAGTATGCGGAGCCTGATGGTTGTGTCCTTCTGGCCATCGTCGATGGCGGCGTGGTGGGATGCGCGGCACTGCGCCGTGTGCAGGGCCCCACCTGCGAGCTCAAGCGCGTGTATGTGCGGCCTGCGGCCCGTGGAATGGACCTGGGGCGAAAATTGGTCGAGGAGATGCTGCACGCTGCGAAAGAGGCGGGCTACCAGCGCATGTGCCTGGACGTGCTTCCCGAATTCGTCGCCGCCCAAAGGCTCTACGAGTCCTTGGGCTTTGTCGAGGCAGAGCCCGTGAGCTTCAACCCCGTGCCGGGAACCCGGTTTCTGGCACTGGATTTGTAGCGGGGCGGTGATGCATCCCGATGCGTTGCCTGGTTCGGGCGCGGCTTGTGATTGCGGGGCGCCGCCCAGTGCAGTGGATGAGCCAGGAATGTCGATTTGCTATATATTTTGTAGCTTGATGCGCTTGTTGAATAAGCGCTGGGGACCCTTTGCACGAATCGAGCGAAAAGTGTGCGCTGCGGATCGGAGTGGGCTGTCAGGCGCAAAACACAGCCACAGCGGTCGCTATTGCGCGTATTTGCAACGACGCAGACCGCCCGAATCCTCGGATGCACACGGCGCGGTGATTCGTGCAGCGGGTCCTTAGAGGCCAAAAACACTCGAAATTCAAGGTCAGGCGTGTGTGATCCACCCTGCATGCTCCAGCTCATTCAAATGCGGCAAGGTGTTGAAGGTCTGCAGCATCAACCGCTTGGGTGAGACCGAGAACTCTGTCACTGCGCTGTTGCGGATGCGCATGTTCAGGGCAATGGTGACCTCAGGTGCGGTGCCCAGCACTTCACCCACGGCGGTGGAGATGGGGCCGCCGCTGCTCACCAGCAGAACGTTCTGGCCCGCATGGTGGTGGCGCACATGGTCAAGTGCGGCGCGCACGCCGGCTGAAAATTCGTTCCACGTCGGCATGCCCTGGGGGCTGATGACGCCTGCCATCCACTGTGCCAGCGCATCGCACAGAACACGAAAGTGCGCGCGGTAGCGCTCGGGCGTGTCGGCCGGGCCCAGGGGTTGGGGATGGATGGCGCTGATGAGCGCATGGCTGTCGTATTCGTTGAGGCCCGGCAGTTGCAGCACCTGCGGCGCAATCTGCAGCCCTTCGGCAATGCCTTCCAACGTTTGGGTGTGGCGGCGCAGCGTGCCGGTGATGACGGCGTCAAAAACCTGCCCACGCGCACGCCAGTGTTCGCCCAGAAGCACCGCCTGCTGGCGGCCCCGGGGGCTGAGCTGGTCGTAGTCTGCAGCGCCAAACGAGGCCTGGCCGTGGCGCACGAGGTAGAGGGTTCCCATGGGGCGGATTGTCAGCAGCCGGCCCCCCGGGACGTGTCCCCGCAGCGACCAGTCACGCGTTGGCGTGGTTTTGATACACGTTACATCTCATTGCCAAGTACATCGAACGCGCGTTATTCCGACATACCAGGGCAGTTTAAATTTTTAGAATGAACCTGTTTTTATTGGTCTTTGGGCCCTCGAAAGGAAAACGCATGAAACAAGCCTTCAAACGCGCAGGTGTTGCCTCTGTGGCCTTTGTGATGCTGGCGACGTCGTCGCTGGCATTCGCTCAGCCGGACGACCGCCGCGGTCAACGGGATGACCGCCAGCAGGGGCGTCACGCCCAGCAGGGCCCGTCTCATCGGCCCAACCATGCCCGACCCGAGGTCCATCGCCCTCAAGTGATGCCGTCGCACCGACCCTCGGGTCCGCACTATCGTCCGGGCGATCGACCACGGGGCCCCGAGATGCACGGTCAACGGGGTGCGGGGCCGAACCACAACTGGTACCGCGGAGAGCGCGTGCCGCCCCAATACCGCAGCCACCATTACGTGGTGAATGACTGGCGCGGCCACCACCTCTCTGCCCCTCCGCGTGGATACCACTGGGTGCAGAATGGATCGGACTACTTGCTTGTGGCGATTGCCACCGGCGTGATTGCGCAGCTCATCCTGAGCCAGTGATCGCCGGGGTGTAATGCGCCCCACCCTCCGACGCCCGCCAGCCAGCGGGCGTCGGTGTTTCAAGGTCGGCGTTGAGCCCCACTCGCCGCTAGTTTGGGCGGCGCATGTTGCTGCCCCCGCCGGGCGGGCGAGTGACCGAGTGAATTACCCGTGAAATGGCCCCTCCGCCAAGACCTTGCTGAATACGGGGGCGTCCACATTGCCGCCCGTCAGCGCCAATCCCACTGATTTCCCTTGTATTTGCACGCGCTCTTGTAGCGCGGCCGCCAGCGCCGCAGCGCCCGCGCCTTCGGCCACGTTGTGCGTGTCGGTGAACAAGGCACGCATGGCGTCGGCCACCTCTTCATCGTTGACCTGCACGATGTGATCGATGTGCGGCGCCATCACCGCCAGGGCTTCGGGGTCGGCCACGCGACAGGCCATGCCGTCGGCCAGTTGCGTGGTGACCGGGGCTTCCACGACATGGCCCGCAGCCAGTGAGTCCGCATAGGTGGTGGCGTGGCTGCTGATGACGCCCACCACGCGCACGGGGTGCTGCAGCGCCAGCTTGGCGGCGATGGCCGAGCACGCCCCCGAGCCCTGGCCGATGGGCACGTACACCACGTCAAGCTGTGGCACGGCGCGCAAAAATTCCCACCAGTAGGTGCTCACGCCGCGCAGCAAGTCGGGGTGGAAGCTGGGCACCATGTGCGCGCCGCGCTCCTGGGCCAGCTGCATGGCGTGCTCGCGCGCGGCCTGGAAATCGTCGCCGTGCTCGACCAGGGTGACGCCCAGGGCGCGCATGGCGGCGTTCTTTTCGGTGGAGTTGCCGCGCGGCACGACGATGGTGCAGGCCACGCCGTGGCGGCGCGCGGCCCAGCCCATGCTCTGGCCGTGGTTGCCGCGTGTGGCGCTGATGACTTCACGGGGCATGTCACCGTGCCGGGCAAGCTGGTCAAAATAGGTGAGTCCACCGCGGATCTTGAATGCGCCCACGGGCGTGTGGTTCTCGTGTTTGAGCCAGCAGTCGGTGCCCAGGCGTTCGCTGAGCAGCGCCCAGCGGTATTGCGGTGTGGCAGCAAAGTCGCGATACACCACCTGGGCGGCGGCTTCGATGTCTGCCAGGGCGGGCAAAAGGGAGTTGATGTCGAGGCGGGCGTTCATGCGGCGGCTTTCTTTTCGGTGAGCAATTTGAGGGCAAGCAGGCCGAGCACGGTGCCCATGAAGTAGCGCTGGGCCCGCATCCATGCGGCGTTGCGGTTCAGGAACAGTGCCACTTGCGCGGCGCACAGGATGAGCAATGCGTTCACGGCTGCGCTGGTGGCAATCTGCACACCACCCAGCGTCAGGCTCTGCAGCAGCAGCTGGCCGCGCTCCGGGTGCAGAAACTGCGGGAAGAACGACAGGTAGAACATGGCCACCTTGGGGTTCAGCAGGTTGGTCATGAAGCCCATGAGGAACAAGGTGCGTGGCTTGTCATGCGGCAGGTTGCGCGCCTCGAACGGCGCGTTGCCACCGGGTTTGACCGCCTGCCAGGCCATCCACAGCAGGTAGGCGGCCCCCGCGTAGCGGATGGCGTCAAACGCGAGCGGCACGGCGGCCAGCAGGGCGGTGAGCCCCAGCGCCGCCGCGAGCAGGTGCACCAGAAACCCCATGATGACCCCAGCAAGCGAGATCAGCCCTGCACGCGGGCCCTGGGTGAGGCTGCGCGATACGCAATAGACCATGTTGGGGCCGGGCGTGAGCACCAGCACCAGGGCGGCGAGTGCGAAGAGCAACAGTTCTTGGACCGAAAAAAGCATGGCGGTTTACTCCTGGGCGGTGAACGACGAGAGGGTGAGTGGGCCCTGTGGCGTGCTGAGCTGTGCCATGAGCCGGGGCGTGTTGCCGGCTGCGATTGCAAAAGACGCGGAAGCCGCAACCCCTACCGCTTCGCACGCCGCCAGCAGTGTGGCGGACTGCGGATGTTGCAGCGAGAGCTTTTGCAGTTGCACGCCGCTGGCGGGCAGGCTGTCACAAGGGTGCACGGCGCCCCACTGAATGAGCGTGGGCAGGCAGCCGTCCATCAGGCGCAGGCCGTCGTCGCGCACGGTGATCTGCCACTGCAGCAGGCCGTTTGGCGTGGGGCGGCTGGCGGTGAGGATGGGGCCACGCTCGATGTCCAGCGCGGCCAGCGCCGCACACCGGTCGGCCACGTCGGGCACGGAGGCCACCCAGTGGATCAGCTGCGGGCCATGCTGCGCCACCTGCTGCTGCAAGAGCGCATCATCCATGTCAAACCAGCGTCTAGCGCTTGATGGTATTGCGGGAGTAGCTTCTCTATTGATAGCAATCACTTCCAGATATGCACGCGGGTGCGCGGGGCTGGACATGTTGAAGATGCGGTTGTGCGTGCCCATCAGCGGGTGTTCGCCGCCTGCGGTGGGGGTGATGCCCAGTGTGCGTTCGCACCATGCCACGCCGCTGACCAGGTCAGTGGCCAACACCACGAGGTGGTCCACGCCGGGCGCCAAGGTGGGCGCGGTCACAGCAGCACCTCGCCCGACACGCAGGTGACCGAGCTGCCGCCGACCCAGATCGTGTCGCCCTCTTGCTCGACAAATACACGCCCGGCGCGGCCGAGGCACGTGCCCTGGCTGGCCACGTAGTGGGCCGGGGCCAGGTCCGCGCCGATGAGCCATTGGGCCAGCGCGGCGTTCAGGCTGCCGGTCACCGGGTCTTCTGCCAGGCCGTTGTTGCCGGGGAAGAAGGCGCGCACTTCAAAGGCGATGCCTTCAGTGTCGGTGCTGCCGATGACGCCGACCTTGCCGCGCGGGCCCACCACGCCGATGTCCAGCTGGCCCAGGATGCTCGCATCCGGCTTGAGCGCCAGTACCTGCTCGCTGTTCGCCAGCATCACGCCGCGCCAGTTGGGGCCGTTGTCACACCAGGCGTGGTGCAGGATGTCGCTGCGCGGCACGCCCAAGCCGCGCGCAATCAAGGCCACATCGTCTTCCGCCAGCGGGCCGCTTTTGATGAGCGGTGGTGCGGCAAAAGCCAGGCGGTCGCCGTTCTGGCGCAGCGTGACCAGGCCCACGCCACATTCCTGCACCACCTTGCCCGCCACCTGGGGTTCGCCCCCGGCCTCCAGCCAGGCGTGGCAGCTGCCCAGCGTGGGATGGCCCGCAAAAGGCAGCTCGCGCCCGGGGCAGAAGATGCGCACGCGGTAGTCGGCCCCTGCGGCGCGGCCTTCGGGAGTGGGTGGCAGCAGGAAGGTGGCTTCGGACAGGTTGGTCCAGTTCGTGAAGGCCTGCATAGCTTCGGTGGACAGGCCGGTGCCGTCGAGCACCACGGCCAGCGGGTTGCCACGGTAGGCGTGGGCGGTAAACACATCGACTTGTTTGAAGGGGCGCTGTTGCATGGTGGTCATGGTCCTTGAATCGAAAAACGGTGTGGCGGGTTGCGGGGTGGCGGTGGAGACACGCCGGGGGCTTACCGGGTGCGTTGCACGGTGTCTTTGTGGTGTCTTCGGTAGGCCCCTCTGGGGCCGCAGACGCGGGACTCAGCCGCTGGGGCGGGGTACGGATGCCATCCAGGTCATAACAACACCGTGCCTTCGATGCACGTGACGGCTCGGCCGCCCACCCAGATCTGACGCTCATCGTCCTGGCGGATGTGCACGCGGCCCGCGCGGCCCAGGCATTCGCCCTGGGTCACCAGGTAGCTGCGCGGAGCCAGGCCATCGGCAATCAGCCACTCGGCCAAGCTGGCGTTGAGGGTGCCCGTCACCGGGTCTTCGGGGTTGCCCATGGGGGCGGCGAAGGCACGCACTACCACCCCAGGCTGGGCCGTGTTGCTGGCGGTTGGGCTGACATGGATCACCCCCACGTCCTGCCCCAGGTCTTTCAGGCGCGCGTGGTCGGGGTGCAGGCCCAGCACGGTGTCGGCGCTATCGAGCAGCAGGCCCAGCCACACGGGGCCGTTGTCCAGCAGCTGCGCACCCAGGATCTGCTGCGGGCGCAAGCCCAGTGCGCCGGCAATCAGCGGCACCAGGGCAGGGCTGGGCACGCTGCGCTTGAGCGGCGGGGCCGCAAACGCCAGGGTTCCATCCGCCTGCGCAATACGCACCAGACCCAGCGCGCATTCCTGGATCACCATGCCCTGCTGGCGTGGAGCGTTGCCTGCCTGCAGCCAGGCGTGGCAGGTGCCCAGCGTGGGGTGTCCCGCAAAGGGCAGTTCACCATTGGGGCTGAAGATGCGCAGGCGATAGTCGGCGCCCGCAGCGCGCCCGGCTTCTGTGGCAGGTACCAGAAAAGTGGTCTCTGACAGGTTGGTCCAGGCCGCAAAGCGGCGCATGTCGCTGTCATTCAGGCCATCGGCGTCCAGCACCACGGCCACGGGGTTGCCGTAGCCGGGGCGGTCGCTGAAGACATCGATCTGTTTGAAAGGGCGCTGGTGCATGGCGGTGCTCAGGAGTGTGGCTGGTCCAGAACGCCCCGTGCGCCGGGGCGGGTGCTGACCGCGTGGTACCACCGCTCCAGATGCGGCCGCGCGATACGGTCCTGCGGCAGGCCCCACCAGCGGTGCACCTCGCAGCCCACGGGGATGTCGGCCATGGTGAACCGCTCCCCCGCCAGAAAGGGCTGGCGCTCCAGGTGCGCGTCAAGCAAGGCCATCAGAGGCTCTGTGGCCGCCACCGAGGCCGCAACCAGCGCATCGTTGCGCTGGGCTGCCGGCGTGCGGATCCACTGGACGAAGGCATCGCGTCCGGCTGGGTTCAGTGTGGTCTGTTGCCAGTCCATCCACTGCTCTGCCATGAAACGCGCTGGCAGTGCCTCGGGGTACAGGTTGCCGGGTGCGTGGCGTGCACACAGGTAGCGCACGATGGTGTTGGACTCCCACAGCATGGCGCCTGTGTCGTCATCCTCCATCAAGGGCACGAGGCCATTGGGGTTGCGCTGCAGATATTCGGCCTCGCGCACCAGTCCGAACTGGCCGCCCGCGTCGGTGCGCTGCAGGGTAATTTCCAGCTCCTGCGCTGCCCACACCACCTTGCGCACGTTGATGGACGACAGGCGCCCCCATAGCCTCAGCATGGATCAGCCCCGGGGTGAGAAGTCGCGAATCGCAGCGGCCAGCGCCGCAATGCCGGTGGCGATCTGCTCGACCGTGGATGTGACGAACGACAGGCGCAGAGTGCGCTGGTCGGCGTTGTCGGCATAGAAGGCAGCGCCGGGCACAAAGGCCACGTTGCGTTCCACGGCCTTGGGCAACAGTTCGATGGCGCTCATGCCTTCGGGCAGGCGCACCCACAGGAACATGCCGCCGTCGGGCCGGTTCCACTCTACGCCCAGGCCTTGCATCTCCTTGTCGAGCGCTGTCAGCATCGCCTCGCACTGCTGTTTGTAGAGCGCACGGATGGTGGGCACATGGCGGTCCAGGAAGTTGCCCTTCATCACCTCGGCCACCAGGCGCTGGTTGTAGCCGGGCGTGTGCAGGTCGGCCGCTTGTTTGGCCTGCAGCAGCTTGGGGTACACCGCCTTGGGCGCCACCACAAAGCCCAGGCGCAGGCCGGGGGCCAGCACCTTGGAGAACGAGCCCATGTAGATGCAGCCATCGGGGTTGCGGGCCGTGAGCGGTGCGGGCGGCGGGTTGTCGAACCACAGGTCGCCGTAGGGGTTGTCTTCGACCAGGGGCAGGTTCAGCTCGGCCGCGGCCTTCACCAGCGCAGCGCGGCGGGCCTCGCTCATGGTGCGGCCGGTGGGATTCTGGAAGTTGGGCAGCACGTACAAGAACCGTGCTCTGTCTGCCCCCGTGCCCATTTTGGCTCTCAGGTCGTCGATGAGCACGCCTTCATCATCGCTGGCCACGGCCACCACGGCTGGCTCCATGGGCGTAAAGGCTTGCAGTGCCCCCAGGTAGGTGGGGGTCTCGACCAGCACGCGGCTGTCGGTGTCGATCAGCACCTTGGCGATCAGGTCGAGCGCTTGTTGCGAGCCGGTGGTGATGAGGACCTGCTCGGGGTCCACGTTCCAGGGCAGGAAGGCGGCAATCGCTTCACGCAGGGGAGCGAAACCTTCGCTGGCGGCGTATTGCAGCGCGGCCGGGCCGTCGTTGGCCAGCACGGCGGCCGACGCTTCGGCAAAGGCCGACACGGGGAAGGTCTTGGGTGAAGGCAAGCCGCCCGCCAGGCTGATGATGCCGGGCTTTTCCGTGACCTTCAGGATTTCGCGGATGACCGAAGGGTTCATGCGCTCGGCGCGGCGCGCCAGGGTCCAGGTGCTGGTGGGTGGAAGGTCGTTCAGTTTCACTCTCGTCTCCTGCGGGCGGCCGCCTTGGCCGCTACGGTTGCAAAGTCGTCAAAAAAATAGAAAAGTCAGCCCGATGGTTGATGGCTTCTCAGTCCACGATGAACAGGGTGGCCCCTTGTGGGGATGTGGACCGATGGGGTTCCGCATTGTCCGCCACCTGATAACTCATGCCGGGTGTCAGGGTGAACTGGCGGCCATCCGCCAGTTCGGTGCGCAGTTCGCCGCTCAGGCACAGCAGCACATGGCCTTTGACGCACCAGTGGTCAGACACATAGCCGGGCGTGTACTCCACCATGCGCACGCGCACGTCTCCAAACTGCTGGGTGCGCCAGAACGCCTGGCCAGCCTCGGCGCTTTTTTCCTCGCGCGCGACCGTGGCCCAATCGGTGGTGGCAAACGGGATGTGGTGCATTTTCATGGGTTGGCTCCTGCGGTGTGGACAGGCATCCTCTTGCCAGCGAACACGGTCGCAATCACGGCGAGTGCAAAAAACAAGGTCACGGCATCCAGCCGCTCTCCTAGCAGGGGAACGGCAAACAGCAGGCTCAGGAAGGGCTGTATGAGCTGGATCTGGCTCACGCGCACGGCCCCCAGGGCCAGGGCGCGGTACCAGGCAAAAAAGCCGATCCACATCGAAAACAGCGCCACATAGGTGAAACCTACCCAGCCCATGGCACTGATCGCCGACGGTGTCGCAGGGGCGAACCACCCTGCGATGGGCAGTGTCAGTGGCAGGCAGCACACCAGCACCCAGCAGATGGCTTGTTCTGCGCCCAGGCGCGGCGTCAAGCGGGCTCCACCGATGTAGCCCAGCGCGCCCGTGGTCATGGCAATCAGCAGGTAGATATTGGCTGCGCCCAGGTACAAGCCCCCTGCGCGCCACACCATGAAGCCCAGTACCAGACTGCTGCCCAGGACCGCGCAAGCCCAGAAGCCCATCGAAGGCCGCTGGCGAAACCACAGCGCACCCAGCACGGCGGTAGACAGGGGCAGCAACGCTGTGACGACCGCCCCGTGGGTGCTGGGCACGTGGCGCAGAGCCAGCGCGAGGAACAGCGGAAAACCGACGATCACCCCAAACGCAGTGACGGCCAGCAGCGGCCATTCCGCCCGGATCGGCACGTTGAGGCGGCCGCGAGACCGTTGCCATAGCAGGTATCCGATGGACAGGACCCCAGCCACGGCGGCGCGGCCAAAGGTGACAAACCACGGGGACAGCTGCGGTGCGTCGGTGGGGCCGACGGCAAGGCGTGTCATGGGCAAGGTGGCGGCAAACAGAGTGACGCCGACCAGGCCCCAGAGCAGGGCTTCTTTTTCCTGTGCGGGGTTCATAGGGTCAGCATCCAGTACGCCGTGAGCACCAGCACCAGAGCGAGCGCGCGGTTGAACCACAAGAGGCGTGAGCCTTGCGCAAGCCACTGTCGCAGCAACGAGCCGACAACCGCATAGACAAAATTGCTGGTGAAGGCAAAGGCCATCATCACGCCGCAAATGATCACCAGGCGCTCGCCCGGATTGGTGGCAGGTTGCCCCGCTGCGTTGACCACCCATCCTGCGCTGAGCGTGAGCGCCAGCATCCAGGCCTTGATGTTCACGAACTGCAGCCCCACGCCTTGCCAGAAAGTCACGTTCAGGCGCGTGTGATCGACCTCGGTCATCTTGCCTGCGCGGCTGAGTTTCCAGGCCAGCCAAAGCATGTAGGCGACCCCGAGCAAGGTGATGGACCAGCGCAGAGTGGGCACACCAGTGATCAAAGCGCCCAGGCCCAGGCCACTGCCCAGCATCAGCAGCGTCCAGCCCGCAGGCACGGCAAGGCAAAAACGCAGGGCGCTTTTGAGGCCCAGGTTGGCGGCAAGCGCCGTGGACAAGGTGGTGTTGGGCCCCGGCGAAAAGCTCATGGCGGTGCAAAACAACAGCAGGGTGGTGAGTTCGGCAGCGCTCATGGGGGATAAATAAGGGGTAGAACTTGTGTCTTTCGGAGGTTCAATGTAATCTTGCAAACCAATACAGAATCAGTACAGTTCAGCAGCGCAGTTCCTTATCTGTATTGGTTGCGAGGACAGTACACACACCGACCCGGGCCTTTGCCATGCTGATGAAATCGTCCACCCAGTCGCTCACCGAGCAGTTGTCTGCCCGGATTTCTGAGCGCATACGTAACCGTTTGCTGGCGCCCGGTGCACGCTTGCCGTCGGTGCGCCAGTGCGCGCAGCAAAACGGGGTGAGCCCATCCACCGTGGTGGCAGCCTATGACCAGTTGCTGGCGCAGGGGTTGGTAGAGGCGCGCAAGAACCGGGGCTTCTTTGTGCGCGAAAGTGGCCGCGCCGCCCACCTCACCGAAGACGATGCCCACCCCGTGAGCCCGGCGCTGGAAAGCGCAGCGGCCAACTGGAGCACGGCCCACTGGTTCGCAGCGCGGGCGGCGGGCCGCGCCGGTGGGGGGGTATCGCCCGTCAACGCCACGGCGCTCATCCGTGGCATGTTTCACAAGATCAGCGACAAACCGCAGCCGGGGATGGGGGTCTTTCCGCCGGAGTGGCTGGAGTCCACCTTCATGCCGGCTGCCGTGCGCAAGGTGACCAACTCGCGCAGCCTGCAGGACTTTTCGCTGCAGTATGGCGAACCCTTGGGCGACGCGGGCCTGCGTCGCGTGCTGGCCAAGAAGCTCTCGACGCTGAACGTGCACACCGTGCCTGAGCACATCATCACCACCGTGGGCGCTACGCACGCGCTCGACATCGTGAGCCGTACGCTGCTGCGCCCTGGCGATCCGGTCATGGTGGAAGAGCCTGGCTGGGCGGTGGAGTTTGCGCGGCTGGCCGCCTTGGGCATGCACATCCTGCCCGTGCCGCGCCGCGCCGATGGGCCCGATCTGGATGTCATGGCCAAATACTGTGAAGTGCACAAGCCCAAGCTCTATGTGAGCGTGAGTGTGTTCCACAACCCCACGGGCTATTGCCTCACGCCGGGCAGCGCACACCGCATCCTGCAACTGGCCAACCAGCACAATTTTCATGTGGTCGAGGACGACACCTATAGCCATATCGCGCCCGAGCACGCCACGCGGCTCACGGCGCTCGATGGGCTGCAGCGCACGATCTACGTGAGCGGTTTTGCCAAAATCCTGGCACCCAACTGGCGCATCGGCTACCTGGCAGCGCCGCCCGCGCTGGTGGAGCAACTGCTCGACACCAAGCTGCTGTCCACGCTGACTACGCCGGCGCTGCTGGAGAAGGCCTTGGCGCTGTGCATCGAGCAGGGGCAATTGCGCCGCCATGCCGAGCGCATCCGCACGCGGCTTGACGCGGCGCGTGCGCGCAGCGTCAAGCTGGCGCTGGGGGCGGGGTGCACGTTTGCGGCCGAACCTGTGGGCCTGTTCGGCTGGGTCGATACGGGGGGGGATACCGATGCGCTGTCGCAGCGCATGCTCGATGAAGGCTACCTGCTGGCGCCCGGCGCGCTGTTCCATGCCGAACGCAAGCCGAGCACGCTGATGCGCATCAACTTTGCAACCACGCAGGACGCAAGCTTTTGGCGTGCTTTTCAGCGGGTCCGCTCCGAGCAGGAGGGCCGCTGATGGCCTCCGTCAGCGGCGAGCGGGTGGGCGTTCTACATTCAGATCTGACAGCACGCGCAGCAATGCGCGGTTGACCTCTTCGAGGTCCATCTCGAAGGTCTCGCACAGGTGGCGGATCGCTGCGGCATCGTCTGTTTCCAGCGCGCACGCCATTTGAAGCCCTGCCGTGTAGGGCCCGGTGCGCAGCACGGCCGCATCGTAGATGCGCTCAGACAGCGGCAGGCGGCGCAAGATGGTGCCCAGTGGCTCGCCCAACAGCTCATCAAGCTGGGAGATCAGGCCACACAGGTAGATCTCGCGGCGCAGGTCATTCTCAATTCCCGCATCCAGCAGCCGGGCAGTGAGCTCGGCGCGGATCACCATCGACTCACGCACCGGTTGCATGTTGATGTCGGTGCTGGCGTGAGGCAGCTGGTCGGAAAGCCAGCGTTTGATGGAGCTGTACCCCATCATCACCAGGCCTCGCCGCAGCGAGTCAATACCCGTGCGAAGGCCCAGTGCCGCCGAGTTGGTATAGACCATGAAACGGTACGCCAGCAGCGGGTCCTCACCCATGATGTCTTCAAACGTCTCCAGCGATTGCTCTGCGTCAATGGCCTTCATCAGCTTGAAGATCACGGCGTGGGACGGTTGCTGCGGATGGTGGCGCATGCTGTAGAGCACGTCTTCCGTGGGCCATCCCGTCAACGCCATGGCCTTGCCCTGGTCCAGGCAATGCTCCATGAGGGCGCGGCTTTCAATGTTTTCGTACATCTGCCCAGCCAACACAACGCTGGGCGCTGGCGCCTTAGCGCGTGCGGGCGGGGGCTGCAGTGCGGCCACTGCGTCTTCCGGTCGCAGGGTCAGCAAGCTGTTGTCAAAACAACGGGCCACATCCGGGTCAGGCAGCTTGCCGATGTCGCCCCGCCACACCAGCCGGAGCCCCCGTTGGTGTGCGGCTTTCACGCGGGAATAAATGGCGGAGTCAGACAACCAATCGCCACGCACCTCGATCCAGGGAGCGCCGCGCGGCGCATTTTCCAAAAGGTCGATCAGCAGCTGGCGCGTCTGTGCCGAAATCAAAAGAGGAGGCGAGCTGGCGGACCACAGCTCCTGGATGGTGCGCAACAAGTGGCCGGCATCGACCACCGAAGATGCCTCGTTGTGGGCAAACAGCTGGATGCCCGCCAACTTGCGGGAGGCGCTCCACAAAGGGCGGTAGCCCAGAATCAGGCTGCCAAGTACGGATTGGACCATGTGCTCTCAGGCAATGTAAGGAGGGCCTGCTTTCCGGGGGAGGTCTCCTCTCCGCTTCGGGCGCAGGGTTCTGGAATCTGGCGAACCTGGATATTGTCGACGCCCCATGGCCCGCAGTGGGCCACTTTTTGCTGTGGTCGTCCAAATTACAACCGGCGCTTAGCTGATGAAGTTGAACAGGGACAGCTTTTGAACCTGGGCATAGGACTTGAGTGCTGCCTCATAGCCCACCTGCTGGTTCTGAAAGTCCGAAAGGCCTTTGACCATATCGATGTCCTCTGCGCGCGAACGGTCCGCCTCGAGCTGATCCGAGCGCTTGCCCTGGTCGCCTGTGATGCGGTCCGCGCGGTTGAGCAATTCGCCTGCGTAGCTGCGCATGTTGTGTACACGTTCCAGTCCTGCGTCGATGTTGGCAAGCGCCTGGCCAATCGCCTGGGTCGCGCCATTGTTGTTGGGCGCATTGCGTATGCCGTTGATGGCGCTGTCGAGGGTGCTGAACAGGCTGGCGCTGGGCTGCACACTGATGGCGTCGCCGTTCGCTGGTGTGCCCGTGATGTCGAAGGCCAGGCCTGGAATCCCCGACACTGGGATGGTGACGGGTTTGTCGGAAGGAAAGTCGGGCACCGTCACAGGGGCTGACACGGCGCCCGTTGTCGTGTTGGTGATTGTGTAGGTTGCCGTGCTTGTGCCAGTGGTCGCCCCCGGGCCGACGGCGCTGAACGTGATGGAGTAGCTGTCGCCTGTGACCAGGCTGAGATCCACCGGTGTGATCGCCGTCGTGGTGAGCTGCCGACCGTTCGGAATGGTGCTGACCCCGGCGGTGTACACACCGTCGCGCTGGGGATCGAACATGAATGCCGCATCCCCATCAAGAGATCCCGGCACAGTGACACCTGTGCTCGCTGTCTGGCCTGGCAAGCCTTGGAACGTGTAATCGGGCGAGCTGCTTTGGGGGCCCAGAAAGGGCGAGAGCGCGCTACCGAGTGAACTGAGCAACGGGACACCGTTGGTGTCCGTGCGGTTGGCAATGGTCTGCAGTTGCTCGCGCAGCCCCTGCAACTGATTGGCGATGGTGACTCGATCATTCGGGCTCAGAGTGCCATCTCCCGCGCTCACCACCAGTTCGCGGAAACTCTGCAGCAGATTGACTGCATCACCCAGTGACGACTCGCCTTGTGTGATGGCATTGCGTTGGGTCTCCAATGCGCGTTGTTCGGTCTGGATGCGTGACATGCGGTTCAGCGCGCGTTCGGCCTGCGCTGCAGACACCGGGTCATCGCTGGCCCGCACCACCCGTTTGCCTGATGTGAGGTTTTCCTGGATGTTGGAGAGGCTGGTCTGCCGTGCGCCCAGGTTGCGCAGCGCATTGTCATACATGTTGGCTGTGCCAAGCCGGTAGAGGTTGTTGCTCATGTCGAACTCCTAGCGTATAGCCAGCCGTCAGCGGCCCAGGCCCTGCAGCAGCGAATCAAAGATGCTTTGTGCAATCTGGATCATTTTGGATGAGGCTTGGTATGCCTGCTGATATTGAATCAGTTTGGCGGCCTCTTCGTCCAGATTGACGCCAGAGACAGCGGTGCGGTCGCGCTCCAGATTCGAGGCGATGGTGGTGGACAGATCGGCTGAGAACTTCGCACTTTGCGTGCGGGTGCCCACCTGGGCCATGGCACCCGCATAGCCGTCAGTGAGCGACGCGTTGTCAAACATTTTCACATCGCGCAGTCCCATGAGGGATTTTGCATTGCCCGAGTCGCGTGTGAAGGTATCGCCATATTGCGGGTCGAGCGCATTGCCGATCACGACGGTATCGCCGGACTTGGGGGTTCCCTGCAGCGTGACTTCCCACCCATTGATGGAAATCGGAACACCGGACGTATAGGGCTGCGCCGCAGCGACGGTCGTTGGCGGTGCCGTGCCTCGGTCGAGTACATCGTAAGTGATGGGCGGGCCGGAGTTGAATTGCAGTTGAACCCCGCCCTGAATCGGGGGGACGGCAGCCGCATTTGCGTTTGCGGGCAACACAAGGCCTGGCGGATTGGGCTCCCCTGTGGCCTTGAGTCCTGCCAGTTGCATGGTGCCGCCGTTGGACGTTCCCATGGCTGCATTGACAGGGTTGGCCGCAGCCAAGTCGCGGGGCGAGTACACCAGAGCCTGGATGTTGCTCGCTGCAGTGCTGAACGGCTTGAACAGCATGCGTTCACCGGGCGCCCCTGCCGTGGTCAGATTGAAGTTAAGCCCGTCAATCTCCAGGGTTGCCAGGTTGGTCGCGTCCGTGAAGGGGGTGGATTTCCCGTCCGACAGCCGAACGACCTGGCCGGCTGTTCCTGTGGTGAAACGGATCTCGTAGTCCGAGGCCGCAAACTGAGTGGCGTCCGTGTACGAGACGGAGCCAACACCCGAGCCGTTGGTGTATCCGGGCATGCTGGCGGGCACCGAGAACAGATCCTTGCCGGCGGCGCCGTCCAGCGTCAGTCCCAGGTTCTGCTGCTCGTTCATCGTCATGCCGATGGCGGTTGCCATGCGGCCCAGAAGATTGCGACCTTCGGCCAAGTCCGTGTTGTTAAAGCGCAAGAGGCCGGAGATCGTGCCGCCACCGAGCACGTTCTCATCCATTTCGATGGGCGTGGCCCCGGGGCGGTTGAAGAACAGTTTGATCTGTCCGCTTCCAGGGAACTGGCTGGCCTCGTCGACGGACAGGCTCGCAGCCGTTGTTCCCAGCACCAGCGGCTGGCTGCCCGCCACAAAAAGACCCACCGTGCCGTCGTCGGCAGGAACTTGGGTTGTCTGCACGTACTGGTTGATGTCGCGGATGATCTGATCGCGCGTATCCAGCAAATCGTTGGGTGTCTGGCCGTTGCCTTGGGCGCGTGCAATCTGCTCGTTGATGCTCGCCATCTGTGCAGCCAAGCTGTTAACGGCGTTGATGCTGCTTTTGATTTGCTCTGTAGACGTGTATTCGATTTCGGTCAGGCGGTCTGCGGCGGTGCGCATGCGCGCTGCGGTTTCGTCGATGCGTGTGAGGGCGACCGTGCGCGCCGTGATGTCGGTGGGGCTGCTTACCACGTCGGAAAACGCGTTCATCATGTCATTGATGGCAGCTCCCAGACCAGCGGTGCCGCCGCTGAAAACATCTTGTAGTTGACTTAAGCGTTCTGCGCGCACGGCGTCTGCGGCCTGTGTGGATCCAGCGGCCGCGGATTGGCGAGTAAGCAACTCGCTTTGGTTGCGCAAAATCGTTTGCACGTCCACTCCCTGGCCGATATAGCCGCCACCCGTGAACTGCCCCTGCACCGTCTGCAGCACCACTGTCTGGCGCGAGTAGCCTGGCGTGTTGACGTTGGCGATGTTGTGGCCTGCGGTTTGCAGGGCCACCTGGTTGGCGAGCAGGGCGCGGGCGCCGACGTTGAGCAGACTCATGGCTTACCTCGGTGTCTCATTACGCCTGGGCGCGTTGCGCACGCAGCGCGCTGTTGATGGCGCCGCTGAGCTTCTTCGCGTATTCGGGGTCTGTTGCATAGCCCGCCTTTTGCAGCTCGGACGCATAGGCCACGGCCGATCCGGTCTTGGCGGTGGCCTGGGCCTTTTCGTAGCGTGGGCTTTCGGTGATCAGCTTGGCGTAGTCGCGGAACGAGTCTTCATAAGAGTCGTAGGCGCGGAATTTGGCAGTCACCTTGTGGGGGGTGCCGTTGACGTATTCGGTCGTGGTGACTTCGGCCACCTTGCCTGTCCATCCCTTGCCGGCCTTGATGCCGAACAGGTTGAACGAGTTGGAACCATCCTTGTTGCGAATCTCGCTTTTGCCCCAGCCTGTTTCGTGCCCCGCCTGGCCCAGCATGAAGCTCGCAGGGATGCCGCTTTCCTGCGCCACCCGGTCGGCGGTGCTGCTCAGGTGCTGCACAAAATCGTCTCTGCCTTTGGGGACTTGAGTGGTCGATTGCGCCGGGGGGCTGGTGGTCTCAGCGGCAGCGCGCGGCGCTGCTTGCTGCAGACTCACCGTGGACGGCACCGAAAATGCCGGATCACCGCCGCCCATCTGGCGCGACAGTTGGCGGGAAATCGCCTCGGACAGGCCGCCCTGCATGCCTGACATCGTGACCGACAGTTGCTGGTCCAGCATGTCTTGTCCGAGGTCCGCCTGACCGCCTTCCATCAACCCCGATTTCATCGTGGCATCGCGCATGCTTTTGATCAGCTCGCGCATGAAGAGCGATTCAAACTGCTTGGCCGCCTCGCGCGTGGTCTGGGCGCTGTTGGCGGTGCCCGCTTCGTACTTGAGGTTGTTCAGCGAACGGATGTCGATCGCCAGGGCATTCGTGGGGCTGGCGGTGGTGGAGGAGGGCAGGGTCAAGGCCATGGTTGCTCCCGATAGTCGACACGCAAAGGGGTGATGGAGCGATGCATCTCAAATCACCTCCAGCTCGGCGTTGAGCGCTCCTGCAGCCTTGATGGCTTGCAAGATCGCGAGCAAATCGCCCGGTGTGGCGCCCAAGGTATTGAGTGCCTTCACCACATCCGCCAGCTGCGGTGACGCAGGCATCTGGATCACGTTGCCTGGCTCCTGATTGATGGTGATGTTGCTCTTTTGTGCCACCACCGTTTGCCCTTGCGACAAAGCGTTGGGCTGGCTGATGACCGGTGTGGAACTGATCGTGATGGACAGGTTGCCGTGTGCGATGGCGCAAGGCCCCAGCGTGACGGACTGGTTGAACACCACCGAGCCCGTGCGGGCATTGATGACCACTTTGGCGGCGGGTGCCGAAAACTCCAGGGGCAACTCCTCCAGATCGGCGATGAAACCCACCCGAGCGCCGGGGTCTTGGGGCGCACGCACCTGCACGGTACGGCCATCCAGCGCCGTCGCCAGGCCATTGCCCATCTTGCTGTTGATGACCTGTGCCACGCGGCGAGCGGTCTGAAAGTCCGATGCGTTGAGTCCCAGGTTGATGGTGTCGCCTTCGTTCAGCGGTGTGGGGACTGATCGCTCCACCTGCGCGCCCAGGGGGATGCGCCCAGCGCTCAGGTGGTTGATTTGCACCTTGCTGCCACCGGCAGAGGCACCGGCTCCGCCCACCACCATGCTGCCTTGTGCCAGTGCGTAGATTTCTCCGTCAGCGCCGCGCAGTGGCGTGACGATCAACGTGCCGCCCTTGAGCGATTTGGCGTTGCCCATGGACGAGACAATCACATCGATCTGCTGGCCGGGCTGCGCGAATGCGGGCAGTTGTGCCGTGACGATGACGGCGGCCACGTTCTTGAGCTGCAATTGCGAAGAGGTGCCCGGTGGCAGGCTGATCCCCATCTGCAGCAGGTAGTTGGACATGGCCTGCGTGGTGTAGGGCATCTGGGTGGTCTGGTCACCCGTGCCATCCAGCCCTACCACCAGGCCGTAGCCGGTCAGCTGATTGCTGCGAACGCCTTGTACGGCCGCCACTTCTTTGATGCGCACCGCCTGAGCGGGGCCCGCCACACTGGCAGCCACAACCGCCAACAGCACCCACAAGGAGCGTGTGAAGCGGGGCAAGAGGGAGGTGGGCAAGGCTTTCATGGCATCCATTGTGGTGGGCCATGGCCAGAACTAAAACCCAAAAAGAAGCGGGTTCACCGGCCTATTGCATGGGTTCGGAGAGACCGGTGCCTCCAGTGGAATGCAACCTTCAAAGAGATTGGATTTTTAGATAAAAAAGGCGATAGCGCTTATCGGATAAGCGCTGGCAGCTATCATTTTTGATTTTTTTCGGAGATGCGGCGTCCATGGTCAAGATCGCCGTGCCGTGTTCCGGCGCCAGCGGGCGCTGCGCCCCTTTCGGGTGCATCTTTCTTTGGAAAGCAGCTGCGCGATGCGCTTCAGAGGCGGTCAGAACGGTGTGATGGTGTTGAAGAATCGGCCTAGCCAGCCCATCGTCTGAGCCTCGCCTTGGGCGCCGCGGCCGCGCGACTCGACGCGCACATTGGCAACCTGGGTGGAGTTGATGATGCTGCCAGGCTGCAAGGACCGGGGGTCAATGGTGCCGGAGAAGCGCAGAACGTCCACGTTCTGGTTGACGCCAATTTGTTTTTCCCCGGTGACGATCAGGTGGCCGTTAGGCAAGACGTCCACCACGGTGGCCGTGATGGAGCCCGAGAATGTGTTGGCGCTTTCCGTGCCGCCCTTGCCAGAAAACGCGTTGCCAGAATTGGCCCCCACGCCCAACTTGTCTGTGAATGTGGTGCTGGTGAAGGGCAGTGCAGTGACTCCGGCGGAGGTCTTTGCGGTGCGGTCTACTGTGGAGGAGGATTTCTGACTGGCGGTCACGTTCTCAACGATCTGGATCGTGACGTTGTCGCCCACCATGCGTGCGCGGCGATCCTCAAATGCGGGGCGATAGCTGGCGTTGTGAAACAGCCCGCCCGTGATCGGAGGCGGTGTGCGCGGTGCTGCAGCCAGTGGTGGTGGCGTGGTCGGCAGGATGTCCACCGGTGGGGGGGGCGAAAGGCTTGCGCAACCCGCACAGAGCAGTATTGCGCCTGCAGCGGAGGCTCCAGCACGCAGCGCGCGGGTCACGCAAGAGGCTTGGAGGAGGGGCGAGTGATTCGGGGTCCACATGGCAAATGTCCTGAATGGAAATGTCGCTGTTGAGGTGGCGACGATCACAACTGGGCGAGTTTGGCCAACATCTGATCCGAGGTCGTGATGGCCTTGGAATTCATCTCGTAAGCCCGTTGGGTCTGGATCATGGTGACCAGCTCTTCCACCACGTTGACGTTGGAAGACTCGAGAAAACCTTGCTTGATCACGCCCAGGCCATTGGTGCCTGGGGTGCCTTGTTGTGGCTGCCCGGAGGCGGCTGATTCCTTGAAAAGGTTCTGCCCGATGGGCTCCAGGCCCGCCGGGTTGATGAAGCTCGACATGGCCAGGTTGCCCAGTGCTTGCGGCTGGGTGTTGCCGGGTACGGTGGCTGACACGGTGCCTTCTGCGCTGATGCTGATGCTGGTTGCGTTGGCCGGGATGGTGATGCCATTGGCCACGGGCAAACCGCTGGAGTTGACCATGCGGCCTTGCGAGTCGACCTGGAATGAGCCGTCGCGGGTATAGCCAATGGTGCCGTCCGGCATCGTCACTTCAAGAAAACCATTGCCGTTGATGGCCACATCCAGGTTGTTCTTGGACTCCTGAAGACTGCCCTGCACAAAATTGCGGCTGGTAGCCACGGTGCGCACGCCCAAGCCGAGGTGCAGACCCGTGGGCAACTGGTTTTGCTCGGTGGTGTTGGCGCCCACCTGGCGCAGGTTCTGGTAAATCAAGTCCTCGAACACTGCGCTGTTGCGTTTGTAGCCCGTGGTGGACACGTTGGACAGATTGTGCGAAATCACGTCGAGCTGTGTCTGCTGGGCAGACATGCCGGTTTTCGCGATCCAGAGGGAGTTGATCATGGTGCTTCCTTTTGGCGTAGGCGCTTGCGCATCAGCCGTTCATGCTCAGCAACTGGCTGGCGGTTTTGTCGTTGGTCTCGGCGGTCTGCATCAGCCGTATCTGCTGTTCGAACTGGCGTGAGGCGGCGATCATTCCCACCATGCATTCCACCGGGTTGACGTTGGATCCCTCTAGCGCGCCGGACAGCATGCGGGCGTTGGCATCGCTGGGTATCGGGTCCCCCGAGGTGGCGCGGAACAAGCCGTCGTCGCCGCGTTTGAGCGGGTCTTCGGGCGTCGGTGTTGCCAGCTTGAGCCGGCCAATGGCCTGCGCGGGCTGACCGGCCGTCTTGGCGGTGATGGTTCCGTCAGACCCCAGGGAAACGTCAGCGCCTGGCGGTACGTCGATGGGGGCTCCACCATCGGACAGCACCGGCAGCCCGGTGGGGGTGACCATCTGGCCCGTGGCGGATATTTCAAAATTCCCTGCGCGGGTGTAGGCCTCAGTACCGTCGAGGCCTTGCACTGCAAACCACGCGTTCCCTGCGGCCATGGCGTCCAGGTTGCGGCCTGTACGTTGTACGGGCCCGGGGGTGTCGACGTGGCCCGATGTGGCCTCCAGGGCAAACACGCGTGTCTTGGAACCGTCTCCCTGCAGCGGCACGGAGCGGAATGTCGACATTTCTGCACGGAACCCACCGGTGGAGGCGTTGGCCAGGTTGTTGGCGAGCACCGCCTGCCGATGCGCGGCGGCATTGGCGCCGGTCATCGAGGTGTAGATGATGTGGTCCATGGTGGCTCTCCGGTGCCTTGGGTCGGCTCAATGAAGGATCAGCAGATCAACGCAGGTTGACCAAGGTGGACATGATCTGATCCTGCGTCTTGATCGTCTGCGCGTTGGCCTGGTAGGCCCGCTGGGCGGTCATCATGTTCACCAGTTCTGCGGTCAGGTCGACGTTGGAGTCTTCGAGGGCACCGGAGCGCAGCGAGCCGAAGTTACCGTCGGTGGCTGTGCCGACCACGGGTTGGCCCGATTCGAAGGTTGCCACCCAGTTGTTACCCCCCACCGATGCCAGTCCCTGCGTGTTGCGGAAACTTGAAAGCGCCAATTGGCCTTCTGCGCGGGTCACGCCGTTCGAGTAACGGGTCATGATCATCCCGTTGTTCTCGATGTTGATGCCGGTCAGTTCGCCCGAGGTGTAGCCGTCCTGGCTCAGGTCAGAGACGGCAAACTTCTTGCCAAACTGGGTGACGCTGTCCAGGTTCACGTCCACGGTGTAGGTGGGTAGGTTGTTCGGGTTGGGAGGGGTGGGGTTGACGGTGAGGGGCAACGAAAAACCCGTCGCGGGCGCGGTGGCCACGGGGCCAGTGATGGCGCCATTGTTGTCGAACGTGATCTGCCCGATGGGAGTTGCCACAACGGGTGGGACGGCGGTTGGGTCGTCGAGTGCGTCGTATACATCCCACGTATTGGCAGTCGCTGTTTTCTGAAAATAAAGACTGACAGGCTTGGCCACGCCTTGGCTGTCGAACACGTTGATCGAGGTGCCGTAGGTCGCACGCGGCGTGGCGGGGACAGGCGGGGTGGCCGTGGGGTCGCCCGCAGCGTCGGTGGCACGGGCGTCCAGGTTGAAGGCTGCGGTGATCGCCGTAGTTTGTTTGGCTGGAATGGGCTCTGAAGTGGGGAACACCATGGGGATGGGATCGGTGCCAACGCGCAGGCCTGTGGCGGGGTCCACCGGGGAGCCCATCACGTTGGAGTTGTCGTTCGTGATCATGTTGCCCTCCTTGTCCAGCTTGAAGTTGCCGGCGCGGGTATAAGCAGCGGTGCCGTCCGGCTGCTTCAGCGTGAAGAAACCGTTACCGTTGATGGCTACGTCCAGGCTATTACCGGTGATTGTCAGATTGCCTTGTGTGAACTGCTGCGAAACGGCTGCAACTTCAACCCCGATGCCAGCGTTGGTGCCGCCGGACGAGCCGATGGCCGAAGCCACCATTTCCGCAAACTCCGCCCGCGATGACTTGAAGCCCACCGTGCTGGAGTTCGAGATGTTGTGACCGATGACGTCGAGATTTTTGCTGGCGGCATTCAAGCCCGACAGGCCTTGCTGAAAACTCATGGTGTTCTCCTGGTAGACGAGATGTGAAACGAAGCCGCGTTAGACCAAGGCCTTGATTTGGTCGTAGTTGATGGTTTTCCCGTTGGAGAGGGTCAGTACCAGTTGGCCGTTCTCGGCGCCTGCGGCCGTCACCTTGGAGAGGCTGAGCGCCGTTGAATCGATCGTGGTCGCACCGTTAACTGCCGTCACGCGGAATTGAAGCGCATCGGTGGAGCCCGTGTATTTGCTGGCGTCCCACTCGAAGGTGTGGCGTCCGGCGCTTTGCGCGCCCATGTCCACGGTGTCGATGACCTGGCCGCCCGCTGTCATCACCTCGACCTTCACCCCGGTCGCAGCTGAGTCCAATTCGAATCCTCCCTTGCCCGTCTTGTCAGCCATCGAAAGACCTGATCCTTCGATCATTACGTTGCGGCCAATCAGCGAAGTGCCCTGCATGACTTGCAGCGAGTTGAATTGCGTGGCCATGCTTTGCATCGTCTGGTTGAGCTGCTGAATGCCGGTCACCGTGTTGATCTGAGCGATCTGCGAGGTCATCTGGGCGTTGTCCAACGGGTTCATTGGATCCTGGTTGTTGAGCTGCGCTACCAACAACTTCAGGAAGCGGTCCTGCGCGGCGGCTGGGTCGGTTGCTGCATTGGCTTTGGTGGCTGAAGAGTCTGTAGCCGTTGTAGCGTTGGTGGCACTGAGGATCATGGTGGGGTCTCCCGGGGGTTACTGGCCCATCTGCAGGGTTTTGAGTAACAAGGTTTTGGCCGTATTCATGACCTCCACGTTGTTTTGGTACGAACGCGAGGCTGAAATCATGTTGACCATCTCTTCCACCGCGTTGACATTGGAGTGCGTTACATAGCCCTCCGCATCTGCGGACGGGTTGCTGGGATCGTGAACCCGGCGCCCTGGGACATTGCTTTCGCTCATACCGCTCACGCGCACGCCAGCTGCGCCTTCAGAGCCCATGGGTTCAGCCTGAAACACCACTTGGCGTGCTTTGTACGCTTGCCCGTCAGGGCCAGCAACGGCATCAACGTTGGCCAGGTTGCTGGCCACTACATTGAGGCGCTGCGATTGGGCACTGATCGCACTGCCAGAGACGTTGAAGATGGAGAACATGGACATGGAGTGGCTCGCTTTCTGGGCTGGCGGTTATTGGCCCTGAATGGCGCTGAGCATGGTCTTGGCATTGCCATTGATGAAGCGCAGCGTGGCTTCGTACCGTACGGAGTTGTCCACGAAGTTAGCGCGCTCTCGATCAAGATCCACGGTGTTGTTGTCCAGGCTCGGCTGTGATTGCACGGAGTAGCCCAGCGCCCCTTTTTTGTCGATGCTGGTACTTGTCTGCACTGTTGGGAGTGGAATGTGGCGCGCGTCAGTCGTGCCGGCGCCAGAGGTCGATGCAGTGCCGCTCATTGCGAGGCTGGTGGTACCAGAGCGCGTGCCGGTGGCCTCGCGCAATGCATCGCCAAATTTGAAGTCACGGGCGACATAACCGGGGGTATCTGCATTGGCAATGTTGCTGGCGATGGTCCGCTGACGTTCCGCACGCAGCAGAAGCGCGTTGCCGTGAAAATTCAGCTGGTTGGTCATCTTGTCAAGCATTTTTGCCTCACACCATCGGTTGCAAAGGCGCCAGCCCATAGGCTTTGTGGCGTTGCTCGATTATGGAAACGGTGTCCTTTTTCTAAAGCGCAAAGAACGCGGGTATGGATGGGTAGTTCCGGGTTTTGGGTGTGTCTTGGCTGCCTATAGTCCCAGTTGTGAAATGGCGTTTGCGGAAGGGCATGAGAAGGCTCTGGATGCTGCGCTTCATCGGAGCCCAGGAGGTCACCATGGAAAAACCCCGTCCACTACACTAAGGGCCGGAATTATTGTGGGATCCGGCAGCGCTTCTTTTGAAATTATACGCGATCTGGTTCATAAACTCCCTGTAATGATTACCCCAAAATGGCTCAATACCAAATGCCAGCCTATTGCTATTGCTGATGTTTTAGAGTTTTTAATCCGATCACTGCTGAATGCTGAAACCTATAATGAAAATTTTGATATCGGCGGTCCCGATATCCTGACCTATAAAGAAATGCTCCTGGGGTTTGCCCGGGCAAAAAAACTAAAAAGATATATTTATACGCTCCCGGTTATGACACCTAAATTGTCGTCTTACT
>RCMZ01000179.1_pt1 | contig 40145 bp, 32 predicted proteins | sample 2041141 | NCBI WGS metagenome assembly RCMZ01 (sample SAMN09708263, study PRJNA481090) | Wastewater metagenome, whole genome shotgun sequencing project. | biome: sewage; isolation source: Davis station wastewater (DW) | place: Antarctica: Davis Station | collected 2010-03-01 | reverse complement strand
AGCAACGTGGACTTGCCCACGTTGGGACGGCCGACGATGGCAACATAGCCACAGCGTGTTGCGGTTGTATCAGTCATGGCCGTTCTCCACCCCCAGGGCAATCAAGGCAGCCGCCGCCGCAACCTGTTCGGCAATGCGGCGACTGGCTCCCTGACCCCGGGTTTTATCATTCAAAAGGGCAACCTGGCACTCCACCAAAAAACTCCGGCAGTGTGGTTCACCCTGGATGTCCACCACCTCGTACAGCGGCAGATCGGACGCGCGCGACTGCAGAAATTCCTGCAGGCGGGTTTTGGGATCTTTGTTGGTGTCGACGAGGGTCAGGCCTTCGATCTCATTACTCAGCCAGGCCAGCACCCGATCACGGGCCGCATCCATGCCGGCATCGAGATAGATGGCACCGATCAGGGCTTCAAGGGCATCCGCAAGGATCGACTCACGGCGAAAACCACCGCTCTTCAACTCGCCAGAGCCCAGCCGCAGGTACTCACCTAGGTCAAAGCCTCGGGCCAAAATAGCTAGGGTCTCGCCCTTAACTAAGCGTGCGCGCAGACGCGACAGCTGGCCTTCGCGAGCTAAAGGAAAGCGCTGAAACAGCGCCTCGCCAGCAACGAAGTTAAGAATGGCATCGCCGAGAAACTCCAGGCGTTCATTGTTACGCCCGGCGAAACTGCGGTGCGTCAGGGCCAGGATCATCAACTCCTGATCTTGGAAGGTGTAACCAAGCTGACGTTGCAAACGGTCTAGAGATGAACTCACGGCATGCGCACGCGAAATTCTTGGTCAAACCGCGCCACCAGATCAAGATTCTCGATCAACGCTTCACGCTTCTCGTACTTCAGATGCGCGTGGAACTCGTTGTTCTCGATGGTCACCTTAAGCGCTTTTTCCATGTCTAGATCGCGAATGCTGTTGACCGACATGCCTTTGCTCACGTGAGTATAAAAATCACCCACGGTACGAATGTCCGCTGCTTTGTCAGTTTCCACCGAGGTGATGATCTTCTTCATCGACATATAGTCGAGGTAGTGCGGCACCATTTTGAACACAGCACTGGCGAGGAAGGCCACTACGGCCAGCATTACCATCCAGCTCAGCACCGACATGCCTTTCTGCGAACGCGTCAATATCATGATCGACTTCACTCCAAATTATTGAATGCCCGAGAGCAGAGAAACTATAGATGCCGAGCGCCTAAGAGCAGGCACTCGGCAATCGTTATTTAGTGAATCAGCCCGACCCGCGTAAGGCTCGGCACATTGTGCAATTTTGGGTCGGCCCAGCTCAGCCAGACGGCAAAGGCCTTACCGACGATGTTCTGATCGGGAACCATGCCCAGCAGCTCTTTAGGGATCTTCGGATCGTTCCAGAAGCGGCTGTCGTTAGAGTTGTCGCGGTTGTCACCCATCATGAAGTAGTGGCCTTGCGGCACATGCCACTCCTGCCCAGGCATCATGCGATAACGGTTCATTTCCTTACGAATCTGGTGTTCAGCGGAACCCAGCTTCTCTTGAAACAGCATGGCACTGCCGAGGCTGCCGGGCTCTTCCGCGATGAACTGCTCAGCTACCGACTGGCCGTTGATAAACAGGCGCTTGTCTTGGCTGTAACGCACGCTGTCACCCGGCAGACCTACCACACGCTTAATGTAATTAACGCTAGGGTCGCTAGGGTAGCGAAACACCATAACGTCGCCGCGCTGCGGATTACCGACTTCAATGACCTTGCGATCCAGCACTGGCAAACGGATGCCATAGGCAAACTTGTTGACCAGGATAAAGTCACCAACCTCCAAGGTTGGCTTCATCGAGCCCGATGGAATCTGGAACGGCTCAACTAAAAACGAGCGCAAAATCAACACAATCGCCAGCACCGGGAAGAACGATTTACCGTACTCAACCAGCAGCGGTTCTTTGTTCAGACGCTCCAGCACCGCCTGATCGGGCTCGCTGACTTGGCCAGTGTAAGTGGCGATAGCTTTCTGCCGACGCGGTGCCAGCAGCACCAGATCAAGCAACGCCAATACGCCGCAAACAGCAACGGCGATGACCAGCAACAACGGGAAATTTAACGACATAGTCTTCAGCTATCCAGTCTGAGCACTGCCAAGAAGGCTTCCTGTGGAATTTCCACGTTGCCAACCTGCTTCATGCGTTTTTTACCGGCTTTCTGCTTTTCCAGCAGTTTGCGTTTACGGCTGACGTCACCGCCGTAACACTTGGCCAGCACGTTCTTCCTAAGCGCTTTCACTGTAGTTCGCGCGACAATCTGTCCGCCGATAGCGGCCTGAATCGCCACATCGAACATCTGTCGTGGAATCAGCTCTTTCATCTTCTCGGTCAGCGCGCGGCCTTTGTAGTGCGCGTTGTCGCGGTGCACGATCAACGCCAGCGCATCGACTTTCTCTGAGTTGATCAGCACGTCCAGTTTGACCAGATTGGCCGACTGATAACGATCAAAGTGGTAATCCAGCGAGGCATAGCCACGGCTGGTGGACTTCAAGCGATCGAAGAAATCCAACACCACTTCGTTCATCGGCAGGTCGTAGGTCACTTGCACCTGAGAGCCGAGGAACAGCATGTCGTGCTGCACGCCACGCTTCTCGATACACAGAGTGATGACGTTACCCAAGTGCTCCTGCGGCACCAAAATATTGGCCCGCACGATTGGCTCACGCATATCTTCAATCGCCGACAGATCAGGCAATTTAGACGGGTTGTCGACGTAGATGGTCTCGCCGGTCTTGAGCAGCAGTTCGAAGATTACTGTCGGCGCGGTGGTGATCAGATCGAGGTCGTACTCGCGCTCCAGGCGCTCCTGGATGATCTCCATGTGCAGCATGCCGAGGAAGCCGCAACGAAAGCCAAAACCCAGTGCGTCAGAGCTCTCTGGCGTGTACTGCAGGGAGGAGTCGTTTAGCGTGAGCTTCTGCAACGCTTCACGGAAGTCCTCAAAGTCGTCGGAGCTAACCGGGAAGAGACCGGCATACACCTGCGGCTGAATGCGCTTGAAACCGGGCAATACGTCGACATCCGGAGTCGAACTCAAGGTCAGGGTATCGCCTACCGGCGCGCCGTGAATGTCTTTGATGCCAGCAATAATAAAGCCCACTTCACCGGCTTTAAGATCAACCGTGGCGGTGTGCTTGGGGTTGAATACACCCACGCTGTCCACCAAGTGGATCTTGCCGGTGGACTTCACCAGCACTTTGTCACCCTTCTTGATCCGACCCTGGCGCACACGCACCAGCGAGACTACGCCGAGGTAGTTGTCGAACCAGGAGTCGATAATCAGTGCCTGCAACGGCGCGTCGTATTCGCCGGTAGGTGCCGGAATGGTCTTGACCAAACGCTCAAGCACTTCGTCGACACCCAAACCGGTCTTGGCACTGCAGGTCACGGCGTCGGTGGCATCGATGCCAATGATCTTCTCGATTTCTTCCTTGACCCGGTCTGGATCGGCCTGTGGCAGGTCGATCTTGTTCAGCACCGGCATTACTTCGAGGCCTTGCTCGATGGCGGTGTAACAGTTAGCCACCGATTGCGCCTCTACCCCTTGCCCAGCATCGACCACCAGCAGCGCGCCTTCGCAGGCGGCTAGGGAGCGACTGACTTCATAAGTGAAGTCGACGTGCCCTGGGGTATCAATGAAGTTCAACTGGTAGGTAATACCGTCTTGGGCCTTGTAGTAGAGCGTTACGCTGTGGGCCTTGATGGTGATGCCGCGCTCGCGCTCAAGGTCCATGGAATCGAGGACCTGAGCTTCCATTTCACGCTCGGCCAAGCCGCCGCATATTTGGATAAAGCGGTCAGCCAGGGTCGACTTGCCGTGGTCAATGTGGGCAATGATGGAGAAATTGCGGATATGACTCAGGTCACTCACGGATCAGCACTCAAAAGGCCGCAGGCAGACTGCCCGCCGAAAATAGCCGTGAAGTGTACTTGAAAGACGCCCCAATCGTCACGCATGGGGCGCTGGTCGGCAGCAACGAAAAAGGGCGGTAAAAACCGCCCTTGCTAGCCTCTTACTGGCTTACTGCGCCAATTTAAAGGTTATAAAGCTCGCCCGCCCGCCGCGCAGCACGCGCATAGATACTGAGCGATCCTTAGGCAAAGCTTGGGCGATAGCCGCAAAGCTCTTACTGGACTCAATGGCCTGATTATTCAGATGGGTAATAACATCCCCCGGACGCACGCCCATCAAGGCTGCGGGACCATCTTGCACATCCTTGACCAGCACGCCGCTGGTGACATCCAGGCTTTTCTTCTGCTCGGCAGTCAACTCAACCACCGCAACACCCAAGCGATTGCTGCTCACGCCCTTACCAGGCGCGGCACTGGCCACCAATTCATCATCATCGTCAGGCACTGCACCAACTGTCATGGTCAGCATCTTGCGCCCACCTTCGCGCATGACATCCAGCTCAGCTTTATCGCCGGCTTTAAGCGCACCGACCAAGTGCGGCAAATCAGCTGACATCACGATAGGCTGGCCATTCAGGTTCAAAATCACATCGCCGACCTGCAAACCACCCTTAGCGGCCGGACCGTCCTGCAATACCTGAGCAACCAAAGCACCTGCTGGTTTTTCTAGGCCAAAGGACTCAGCGAGGTCTTTGTTCACTTCCTGAATCACCACCCCCAGCCAGCCGCGACTGACTTTGCCACCGGCCTTCAGCTGATTGGCCACATCCATGGCGACATCAATCGGGATGGCAAACGACAACCCCATAAAGCCGCCTGATCGAGTAAATATCTGCGAGTTAATGCCTACCACTTCGCCAGCTAAGTTAAATAACGGGCCGCCAGAGTTACCCGGATTGATCGCCACGTCCGTCTGAATGAACGGCACATAGCTCTCATTCGGTAGGCTGCGGCCCTTGGCCGAGACGATGCCGGCAGTCGCCGAGTGATCAAAACCAAACGGCGAACCGATGGCCAGCACCCACTCGCCCACCTTTAAGTCATCTGACTTACCCAGCTTCAGAGTCGGCAGGTTTTTGCCTTCAACCTTCAGCAAGGCCACGTCGGTACGCGGATCAGCGCCAATCAGCTTGGCTTCCAACTCGCTGCGATCGGCCAAGCGCACGATGATTTCATCGGCATCGGCCACTACATGATTGTTAGTCAGCACATAGCCGTCGGCAGAAATAATAAAGCCTGAGCCCAACGACTGTGCTTCACGCTGACGAGCACCTGGATTGCGCGGTTGCTGCGGAACACTGCGCCGAAAAAACTCACGAATCTCCGGCGGCATGCCTTCCAACCCTGGCATTTGCTGATCACTGGCCGCCACTGCGCGCGACGGGACCTTTTGTCGGGTGCTGATATTCACCACGGCCGGTGAAGCCGCTTCAACCAACCCGGTAAAATCCGGCAACTGGGCATGCGCCAGTAACGTTTGGCTCATCAGCAACGCCGCTAGCAACGCGGCGCCATAGGTTTTTAACTTCAGCATTGCGCTAGAACCTCTAGTTAGAAACATCCATTACGATGCGGAAAAACTCGCCGAACCCAGCAACATGGCCCTTACCACGACGGGCTGCAGTCGCGGATCGTCGGCCACGCGCAAACTGCGCCAGCGCACCAACAAACCTGCCGACAGCAACGCCGCCAACCCCAGCAAAATACTTAACGGCTCGCCCAGACCAAGGCGCTGACCGATAAAACCACCCGCCAGCAACGCCAGTAGCGGCAACAGATAAACCTGCACGGCGCTGCGCAGTAGCAGATCCTCGCGCACGCCAATCACCACTTCGTCGCCGACTGCCAACTGCAAATCGGTCAACGCCCGCACATTGCCGCGCGAGGTATTGATGGCCAACTTATCGAGCAGACCCTGACCACAACCGGCATTCGCTGAACAGCTAGAGCAGGTGCTTTTACGCAGGGTTTGCACCCACACGGCGCCGTCTTCTAGCGCCACCACACGGCCTGGTTCTTCGATCATGGCGTCGACACCGGCACAGGCCGCATGGCTAGGGCCACGCGCTCCGCCGTGCCCGGCGGGATTTCCCCAACCACAGTAATCATAAAATCACCCTCGGCGGTCTGCATATGCTTGGATACCACGGCGGTAGGCCCCAACTGCATACGCGCATCCATTACTGTCTCACCCTGCAGAGGCTGCATAAACACCGAAAACCGCGCCAATCCATCGCCAAACAACAACCACGCCACAGTTGCACCGGAGGCTGGATCAGCCTGCTCGCGCGCCGCTAGCACATTAAAGCCCGGCGGCAACCAGCTGGACTGCCAGTGGTTGACTGTTGCCAGCGCCGCCGCGGGTGCTTGGATCGGCACACAACCGACATCAGGCCGCAATGACTGCTCGCTCAGCGGGGTGAGCGTGTCTAACTGGGTAAATTGAAATCGCTCAAGCAACTGCCCTTGCTCGCTGAGCAGCAGCGATTTAAGTGGCAATGCGGTCAAACGATCCAAGTGCAATTCAAAGCCATAACGGTACTGATCACGTGGACGCATTTGTAAAACTACAGCCTGACGCCCAGCTACCCGTGACCCACCGACGACACGCAACTCATAATGGGCCGCCAGTTGTTCTGCATTCAGCTGGCGCAAGCCCAGCGGCGCACCATCGGCTAACTGCTGGGCCGGTGCGCCACTGGCGCACTGTGGCCGGCCATCGACACGCACAACTTCTTGGGCCGAACCATCCAGCTGCAACAATCGCTCGCGCACCTGACCATTGGCGTCCACCCGATGCCAAATGCCATGGGTGGAAAAACTGCCGTTGCGCTCATAAACGAATGCGCCCTGATAGCTGTGCTGCCGCTCAGCTACGGCCATGCGTGCCAGCCAGCCCGCCACATCGCTATCGACCAACTCTTGCGCCTGCACGGGTAAAACCAGCGCAGTCAGCAAGGCACCAATAAGAGGGAAAGCACGCATAGGAAAACTCAGCGGCCGTCCAAACTCGCCGCGCGCGCATACGGCAATACGCTTTGGGTGCCGATAAAGGCGGCCTGCTGGGCATGCTGACGCACATAAGCCGGCAGATGCTGTTGCTGCCAGCGCTGCTGAGCCGCATTCGCGCCAGGACCTTGCGGTAAAACCACGCTATTGGTGGTGTAACCCGCCAGCACCGCCGGCCCTTGCAGCGGCCGCGCCTGCAGTAATGGCTGGGCGTCGCGCTGAGCCAGCTGCGTGGCAGCAAGATCGTCCTGATTGTACAAACGCACCCCGGCCAACACGGCGACTGTCACCGACGCTGCTACGGCCAAGCGACTCAGCCCACGCCACGGCAGGCGCGACTTGCTGCTGGCCAGCGCTGGCTCATCGGCAATGGCAGCAGAGACTGCTGCAGCCAGATCCAGCCGCGGCTCCAGCAACTCTTTATGCATCACCGCACGCGCTACCTGATAGCGCGACCATGTGGCCCGCACGTCACTTTCGCCACTGGCCGCTAAAACGCGGCGCAGTTCAAGCTCATCGGTTTCGTTATCCATTAATGCGGACAGCGATTCCTGCAGGGCTTCACGACTCATGGTGTTTCCTCTCTCGGCTTGCGCCGCACTATCAGGCGTCCTGCAATAACGGCTGCAGGGCTTTATCAACGGCTTCACGAGCGCGGAAAATCCGCGACCGCACAGTCCCGACCGGACACTGCATAACGGCAGCAATGTCTTCATAACTCAAACCGTCAAACTCACGCAGGGTCAGCGCCGTGCGTAAGTCCTCCGGCAACGCGGCAATGGCGCGATGCACCGTGGCCTCGATTTCGTCCCGCAACATCAGCCGCTCAGGTGACTCAATGTCCTTGAGGCCATGATCGCCATCCATGAACTCGGCATCTTCCGCGCTGACGTCCGACTCTGGCGGCCGCCGACCGCGCGACACCAGGTAGTTCTTCGCCGTGTTAATGGCGATGCGATAAAGCCAGGTATAAAACTGACTATCGCCACGAAAATTCGCTAAGGCTCTGTAGGCCTTAATAAAAGCTTCCTGAGCCACATCCTGGGCTTCATGGGGGTCGCGCACAAATCGCACGATCAACCCGAGAATCTTGTGCTGGTACTTCAGCACCAACAGATCAAAAGCCCGCTTGTCTCCGCGCTGTACGCGCTCGACCAGCTGCTGATCCTCTTCCTGGGTTAGCATGAACACTCCTCGTTAAGCGTCTGAGGGAGTACTCCATTAGCCAACCACTCTGCCAAGATAGACTCGGCGGTTGTGCAAAAGTTCTCCCCTCACGCAAGCTTCCTGCAGAATACCTTCGACTCCGCATGACGCCGCTCAGCCTGACCCTTGCCAGACTGCGGCGCCAATCTTATTGCAGTTGAGCAGAAATACGGAAAATCCGTTACAAGACAGCAGCACACCGACATACCGTGGCCTGCGCGCGCCTATAGAAGCGCAGCACGGAAAAAAGTTCCCCACCGGCACAGCCATGCGGCACAGCGCTACTGCGCACTCGATCGCATCTATATACTAGCCAGCGCTTTTTTGCGGATATCGGACATGAGCCAACATTTTCAGCACGACGTTTTGGTGATCGGCAGCGGCGCCGCAGGCCTGACCCTGGCGCTCACTTTGCCGGCGCATCTGCGCATTGCGGTGCTGAGCAAAGGCTCCCTAGAGAACGGTTCGACCTACTGGGCCCAGGGTGGCGTAGCCGCGGTCCTGGACGATACCGACACGGTCCAATCGCACGTCGAAGACACTCTCGACTCCGGTGCCGGCCTATGCCGCGAAGACGCCGTGCGCTTTACCGTCGAGCACAGCCGTGAGGCCATCGAATGGCTGATTGCCCAAGGCGTGCCCTTTACCCGCGACGACGAACACGCCCGCGAAGACGGCGGCTTTGAGTTTCACCTCACCCAAGAAGGCGGCCACAGCCACCGACGCATCATCCATGCGGCCGACGCCACGGGCGCTGCCATCTTCAACACCCTACTGAGCCAAGCCAAGCAACGCGCCAACATCGAGCTGTTAGAGCAGCGCGTGGCGGTCGATTTGATCACCGAGCGCAAACTCGGCCTGCCCGGCCATCGCTGCCTTGGCGCCTATGTGCTCAATCGCACCAGCGGTGAAGTCGACACTTACAGCGCGCGCTTTGTGGTGCTCGCCTGCGGCGGTGCCTCCAAGGTTTATCTGTACACCAGCAATCCGGACGGTGCTTGTGGCGACGGCATCGCCATGGCCTGGCGCGCCGGCTGTCGGGTTGGCAATCTGGAATTCAACCAGTTCCACCCCACCTGCTTGTATCACCCGAAGGCCAAAAGCTTTTTGGTCACCGAAGCCCTGCGCGGCGAAGGTGCTCTGCTTAAACTGCCCAACGGCCAGCGCTTTATGCCGCGTTTCGACCCTCGCGCCGAATTGGCGCCACGCGACATCGTCGCCCGCGCCATTGACCATGAGATGAAGCGCCTGGGCATCGACTGTGTGTACCTGGACATCAGCCACAAGCCAGCCGAATTCGTGAAGTCGCACTTCCCTACCGTGTATGAGCGCTGCCTGACCTACGGCATCGACATCACTCGCGAGCCCATTCCGGTGGTGCCGGCGGCGCATTACACCTGCGGCGGCGTGGTCGTCGACCAAGCCGGGCACACCGACATCCCGGGCCTGTATGCGATCGGCGAAACCAGCTTCACCGGCCTGCACGGCGCTAACCGCATGGCCAGCAACTCGCTATTAGAGTGCTTCGTATACGCCCGCTCAGCAGCCACTGACATCTGCGAGCAATTGGCCCAGGTCAACATGCCCAACATGCTGCCCGGCTGGGATGCCAGCCAGGTCACCGACTCAGATGAAGACGTGATCATTGCGCACAACTGGGACGAATTACGCCGCTTTATGTGGGATTACGTCGGCATCGTGCGCACCAACAAGCGCCTGCAACGCGCCCAGCACCGGGTGCGCTTGCTGCTGGATGAAATCGACGAATTTTATAGCAACTATAAAGTCAGCCGCGACCTGATCGAGTTACGCAACCTAGCTCAGGTAGCCGAATTGATCATCCGCTCCGCCATGCTCCGCCATGAAAGCCGCGGCCTGCATTACACCTTGGATTACCCCGAACAACTGCCCGAAGCCCGCGACACTATTCTGGTGCCTGCCATCTACGGCGACTGAACTTCAGGCGCACGCGCAACCGTCGATGCACCTCCCGCGCCAACGCATCACGCGGGATGCACAGGCCCCGCACACGGCGCTCGCCGGGTAGGCGAAAATGCAGCACCACCGCCCATGGCAGCGCCAAGCTGTCTGGGCGCAACTGCACCACCTGCCAGCCTTGCGCGGCACTCCACAGCTGCCAACCGCAGGTGTCATGACGCAAGGCGGTAAAAGCGTGAGCCGAGCTCAACAGGATATGCCGCGGCAACGTCCACGCCGCATGGCCAAGCGCCATGACGCCCGCGAGGAGCTTTGCCCACCCCGGAATCGCTGCCAGGCATACCGCCAGCAACGCCAAGGCCAAACACAGCAAATAAAGCCACAACAGCAGGCGCGAAGCCTGCCAGCGGCATTCGAAGGAATTACTGGGGTTGGACACGATCCAGAATCATCTTAACGATGCGCTTAAGATCCGCATCTTCTGGCACTTCGCGCTGCATAAACCAGCCGAACATATCTTGGTCTTCACACGTCAGCAGCTTGCGATAGCGCTCCTGATCGTCTTCTTCCAGCGTGGCGAACACCTCACGCACGAAAGGCACCAGCAGCACATCTAATTCCAGCATGCCGCGGCGGCTGTGCCAAAACAGGCGGTTGAGTTCAGTCGTATCGACCATGGAAGTCGCTCCTCGAAGTAGATCGGCATTATAGCGGGGCGCGGCGCTTGCCTGCACCCGCTGACAAGCCCGCGACAGCACTCTATGATGACAACCCTGACTTTCCCACGGCGATCAGTAATGACCGACCTCGCGTTGACCGACTCCGTTTTTTTCTGCCGCCTCAGCCACGAAGGCTTAATGGCCGTGCGCGGCCCGGACGCTAGTAAATTCTTGCAGGGTCAAGTGACCTGCAACCTTAATTACCTGAGTGCTGACACCTCCAGCCTCGGCGCCCGCTGCACCCCTAAGGGTCGCATGCTGTCGAGCTTTCGCATTGTGCAGCAAGGCGATGGTTACCTGCTGGCCATGGCCAGCGAGCTGCTCGACGGCCAACTGGCTGACCTGCATAAGTACGCCGCCTTTAGCAAATCTAAGCTCAGTGACGAAAGCAGCCAATGGCTGCGCTTCGGCCTGCAGGGCGGTGATAGCGTACTAACCAGCCTCGGCTTAAACCTGCCGACCACTGCCGATAGCGTAGTGCATGCCGCTGACATGCTGGCCGTGCGCCTCAGTGATGGCCGCAGCGAACTCTGGGTGTCTGCCGCGCAAGCCGAACGGGTAAACGCCGCGCTGAACGCGCAATTGCGCGAGGCGCCGCTCAATGACTGGCTACTGGCGCAAGTACGCGCAGGCATTGGCCAAGTGTTCGCCGCCACGCGCGAACAACTGATCCCACAGATGATCAACCTGCAAGCCTTGGGCGGCGTCAGCTTTAAGAAAGGCTGCTACACCGGCCAGGAAATCGTGGCGCGCATGCAGTACCTGGGCAAACTCAAGCGCCGTATGCACCGCCTGAGCATGGTCGGCGAGGTCGTGCCGGACGTGGCGACGCCGCTGTTTTCCCCGGTACACGGCAGCAGCGTTGGCGAGGTGGTACTGGCCGCCAGCAGCCGCGACGGCATTGAGTTGCTGGCCGTGGTGCAAGAGGACGCCCTGCTGGATGGCCGCCTGCACCTTGGCAGCCTAGAAGGCCCTGCCCTGCAACACCTCGACCTACCCTATACTCTCGACGTTGACCGCGAAATTCAGCGTTAAAACCCTTTGGCCCGCACAGCAACCTGTGCGAGCAGCCGCCAGAACATGAGAACCGAGATGAGCAAGCTTGCCGATAAAGTCCAACAGGAACTGATCCAGGCCATTGATAACGATGACTTGGTCCTGCCTACTCTGCCGGAAGTAGCCTTAAAGGTGCGCGAAGCCGCCGAAGACCCGAACATCGGCACGCCGCAACTGAGCAAAGTGATCGGTAACGACGCGGCCCTCACCGCCCGCATCATCAAGGTGGTCAACAGCCCGCTGCTGCGCACCAACAAAGAAATCACCGACCTGTCGATGGCCATCAACCGCCTAGGCATCAACTACACGTGCAACTTAGCCACCGGCCTGGCCATGGAGCAAATGTTCCAGGCCACTTCGGACGTAGTTGATCGCAAAATGCGCGAAGTGTGGAACAAAAGCACCGAAATCGCCGGCATCTGCCACGTGCTGTGCAAGCAGTTCACCCGCCTGCTGCCCGACCAAGCCACCCTCGCCGGCCTGGTGCATATGATCGGCGCCCTGCCGATTCTCACCTACGCCGAAGACCACAACGAGCTGCTGTCGGACTCAATCAGCCTCAACCATGTGATTGAGCAGATTCATCCAATCATCGGCGAAAAAATTCTGCGTACCTGGGAGTTCCCTGAGCAAATTGCCATGGTGCCGGGCCAGCATTTGGACTTCACCCGCGACTCGGCCAAGGTCGACTACGTCGATATCGTTCAGGTTGCCACTCTGCAGAGCTACATCGGCAGCGAGCACCCTTACACCAAGCTGGACTGGAGCCAGATTCCGGCGTTCGCCAAGCTCGGTCTAGACCCAAGTAAAAATATGCACGAAGACGAAGACCTCAGCGCCGCCATGGAAGCCGCCATGAGCATGCTGCAGTAAGGGTTACAGCTCCGCGGGCAAACGCCAGTCGATCGGCACCAAGCCGTGCTGCAAGAGAAACTTGTTAGTACGGCTGAAGTGCCCATTACCGATAAAGCCGCGATGCGCCGACAGCGGTGATGGATGCACCGATTTCAAGATCAAGTGCTTAGTGCTGTCGATGAGCTTCTCTTTGCTCTGCGCATGGGCACCCCAAAGAATAAACACCAGGTTGGCGCAACTCTCGCTGGCCACCTCAATCACCCGATCCGTAAAGTGTTGCCAGCCGATTTTGGCGTGGGAGCCGGCGATGCCGTGCTCCACCGTCAGCGAGGTATTGAGCAACAACACACCCTGATCAGCCCAGTACTGCAGATTACCGTGACTGGCGATCTCAATATTCAGATCGCGCTTGAGCTCTTTGTAGATATTCACCAGCGACGGCGGCGTCTTCACCCCCGGCTGCACTGAGAAGCACAAACCATGGGCCTGACCCGGACCGTGATAAGGGTCTTGGCCGATCACCACCACCTTGACCTGTGCCAACGGGGTGGAATTGAGCGCATTGAAAATCAGCGCACCCGGCGGATAAATCTCCTTGCCCGCAGCCTTTTCGGCCCGCAGAAAGTCGCCCAACTCACGCATATAGGGCTTCTCGAACTCATCCTGCAGAGCGGCTTTCCAGCCAGCTTCGAGTTTGACGTTATCTGCAGCGCGCATGCCTGTTTCCTGCTTGGGTCAAGGGAAGCGGCACGCTAGAGAAGCGCCCCTGACAAGTCAACCTTGGTGCAACGCCCGGTAATGACTGGGCGCCATGCCGACCACTTTACGAAACAGCCGCGAGAAGTAATACGCATCGTCATAACCCAACTGCTCAGCCACCTGACGAATGCCTTGCTCGCCCTCGTCGAGCAGGCGACAGGCATGGGCCATTTTCAGTTGGATAAACTCTTGAATCGGCGCACAACCGGTCAGCGCCCGGTAGGTCTTGGCGAAGTGAAAGCGCGATAGTTTGAACTGCGCCGCCAGCTCATCGAGGTTCAACGTGCCATGCAAATGCGCACGCATGACCGCCTGCACCGCATCCACATCCAGCACCCGCCCAGACTTCAGCGTGGTGCGCGCCGGCAACAGCGCCAATGAGGTCAGCAACACCTGCAACTGGTGCGCGGCGTGAATAAAGTGCGCGAGGCTCAAGCCCTGCTTGCGCAGATTTAGCAGCGCGTCGAACTCCGCCAACAAACGCGGTTGCACACCGATACGCCACAACGGCCCCTGACCCAACGGCTGCAGAAAATCCGTCACTAGCTCACCATCAAAATGCACCCAATACAGGGTCCAAGGCTTTTGCGCGTCGGTGCCGTAGCTGTGAGCCACGCCTTTGGGCAGCAGCAATAAATCGCCACCACTGACAGCTAATCGTCCATCCTGAGTATCCAGCCAACCTTGCCCGGCGCGGCAATAGATCAGCAGATGATCCTCTGGTTGCGGGCGGTGCATGCGATGCCCCTGCGCTTGCGGGTAAAAGCCCAGCGCCAACGGATAGCAAGCTTGCGTGAGCGGATGCTTAGCCAACAAACGGCGCAGACGCGGCGGCGTGATAAAGCGCACGCCGTTGGCCGGCAAAGGCCAATTGGAGATATCAACATCGACAGGCATACGGCTATCCGAGTTACTGCAAACACAAGATAGTCCATCTACCGACCAAGATCGTCAATCCACAAAGCTGTCCAAGGCCGCTATAACACCAGCAAAACAACAATCGAGCTCCGCAGAGGCTCACCCGGAGGAACGCATGACCAAGGCAATCCCGCAGTTGATCGACGGCGAATGGCGCGAAAGCCGCGCCCGCGAATTTATCGAAGTCACTGATCCTGCGACGCAGGAAGTCTTGGCCCTAGCGCCCAAGGCCACAGCAGAAGAGATCGAAGCGGCGATTGCCAGTGCCAAGGCGGCCTTTCTGACCTGGCGCGAAGTGCCGGTGTCGGATCGCGCGCGGGTGATGCTGCGTTATCAGCACCTGCTCAAAGAACACCACGACGAGCTGGCAGAAATTCTCGCGGCAGAAACCGGCAAGACCCTGGCCGACGCCAAGGGCGATGTCTGGCGCGGCATCGAGGTGGTCGAGCAAGCCTGCAATATCGCCAGCCTGATGATGGGCGAGACCATGGAGAACGTCGCGCGCGACATCGACACCGCCAGTTGGATTCAGCCGCTGGGCGTGTGCGTAGGCATTACCCCGTTCAATTTTCCAGCGATGATCCCACTGTGGATGTTTCCGCTGGCCATCGCGGCCGGCAATACCTTCATTCTCAAACCGTCCGAGCAAGATCCGCTAACGCCCAACCGCTTAGCCGAGCTGTTTATCCAAGCGGGCGCGCCCAAGGGCGTGCTGCAAGTGCTGCATGGTGCCCGCGAGGTAGTCGACAGCCTGCTGACGCACCCGGATATTCGCGCGATTTCCTTCGTCGGTTCGGTGCCGGTCGGCCAGCACATTTACCGCACCGGCAGCGCACACCTGAAACGCGTGCAGGCATTTGCCGGGGCCAAGAACCATATGGTGATCATGCCCGACGCCAATAAGCAGCAGGTGCTGAGTAACTTGGTCGGTGCCAGTTGCGGCGCGGCCGGGCAACGCTGCATGGCGATCAGCGTGGCCATCTTCGTCGGCGAGTCGAAGCATTGGATCGATGAGTTGCACGCGCAAATGGCTGACCTGCAGCCTGGTTACTGGAGCGATGGCCACGCCGCTTTCGGCCCACTGATCAGCCAACAGGCTAAACAACGGGTGATTCGTATTATCGCCGAGGGCAAGGCCGAAGGAGCTGAATGCCTGCTCGATGGCTCGCACTGCTCAGTCGACGGTTACCCGAACGGTAACTGGGTCGGCGCCACGCTGTTTCGCGGGGTGACCAGCAAGATGGGCCTATACCGCGAGGAAATCTTCGGCCCGGTACTGGTGTGTATGGAGGTCGACACGCTGGAGCAAGCCATCGAACTGGTCAATGCCAGCCCTTATGGCAACGGCACCTCGATCTTCACCCGCTCCGGTGGCGCGGCGCGGCGTTATCAACATGCGGTGGAAGTCGGCCAGGTCGGCATCAACGTGCCGGTGCCCGTACCGCTGCCGTTCTTCTCCTTTACCGGCTGGAAGGGTTCGTTCTACGGCGACCTGCATGCTTACGGCAAACAGGGCGTGCGCTTCTTTACCGAAACCAAAACGGTCACCAGCCGCTGGTTTGATGAAGATGTCGGCGCTGCCGCAGCGCCGGCCGGGCCGAACATGACTATTCAATTGAAATGAGAACCTGTCGCCGCATTGATGCACTGCAATACCCGGTTCTTTAGACCAAAAGACAATGCCTCCTTACGCGTCAGAGCGTCACAGTGCTCTGTCATAACAAAAATATGGAGGACTGCAATGAGACAACTGACTGCCACCCTGGCTCTGTGGGCCGGACTTAGCGCCTGTGCGCAGGCCGCCGAGCCGATCACCCTCGGCCTCAACTACCCGCACAGCGGCAGCTACAAGGAGGAAGGTTTGGCGCAAAAACGCGGCGCGCTGCTGGCCATCGAAGAGCTCAACGCCAAAGGCGGCGTGCTCGGCCGGCCGCTGCGCCTGTCTAGCCTAGACAGCGCATCGCGCCCAGAAAAAGCCGTGCGCAACGTCGACAAGCTGGCCGACGAAGGCGCCGTGATGCTGTTTGGCGGCGCCTCCAGCGCCGTGGCGATTGCCGCCGGCAAGCGTGCCCATGAGCGGGGTTTGCTGTATTTCGGCACCCTCACCTACTCCAACGACACCACCGGCAAGGACGGCCAACGTTACATGTTCCGCGAGTGCAACAGCGCTTGGATGAGCGCCCGCGCCCTAGGCCAAGAGCTGAGTAAAAACCTGCCCGGCAAACGCTACTTCTATGTGACCGCCGATTACACCTGGGGCACCACCAGCGAAAGCTCGCTGCGCGAGACCACCGGCACCCAAGACGCCAGCCAACATCCGGGCCTCAAAGTGCCCTTCCCGGGCGCACGGACCAGCGACTACCGCAATGCCTTAAAGCAAGCCGCTGACAGCCAGGCCGAGGTCTTGGTGCTGGTATTGTTTGGCGAAGACTTGGTGCGCGCCATGGGCATCGCCGACCAACTGGGCTTGAACAAACGCATGCAGATCGTCGCGCCAAACCTGACCCAGAGCATCGTTGAGCAAGCCGGCCCAAGCTTGATGCAAGGCGTGATTGGCACTGAGCCTTGGACTTGGCAAGTACCCGAGCGCGAAGGTTCGGAGCGCGGCAAAGCATTCGTCAGCGCCTTCAGCCAGCACTACGACGTTTACCCATCCAGCTCGGCGGCCTCGGCATACAGCATCGTTTATCAGTGGGCAGATGCCGTCACGCGCAGCAAAAGTCTGGACAGCGAAGCCTTGATCAAGGCACTTGAAGGCCATAGTTACAGCCTATTAAAAGGCCAACAACAATGGCGGGCCTTCGACCACCAGAACGTGCAAAGTGTCTACGTGGTCAAAGTTAAACCGCGCGACGAGGTGATGAAAGGCGCCCAGCGTCAAGACTACTTCGAGATCATCCACCAACTGGATGGCCAGCAAGCCGCCCCCAGCCTTGCCGAATGGCAAGCAGAGCGCCGCGCCGCGGGCCAACCACTCACCCTGCAATGAGGACTTATGGATTTTGACCTGAGCGAAGAACAACGCCTGCTGGTGGACAGCGCCCGCGCGTTCGCGGCCCATGAACTGAGCCCGCATGCCGCCGACTGGGACCGCGACCACCACTTCCCGGTGGATGTGATCAAGCGCGCTGCCGAACAGGGCTATCTGGCCCTGTACCTGCCCGAGGCCGATGGTGGCCTGGGGCTGTCGCGGCTGTCGGCGTCGTTGATCTTCGAACAGCTGTCCGCCGGCTGCGTGGCCACCACCGCGTTCCTGACGATCCATAACATGGCCTCGTGGATGCTCGCCTCGTTCGCCGAGCAAGCCTTAAAAGACCAGTGGCTGCCGCGCCTAACCAGCGGCGAGCTGTTGGCCTCTTATTGCCTGACTGAACCGGATGCCGGCTCCGATGCGGCCCGCCTGCGCACTCGCGCCCGCCGCGAAGGCGACGAATACGTGCTGGATGGCAGCAAGTGCTTTATCTCCGGCGCCGGCGCAACCGAGGTGCTGATCGTCATGGCTCGCACCGGGGCAGAGGGCGCCAAGGGCATTTCCTGCTTTCTAGTGCCGGGCGACGCCGAGGGCGTCAGCTACGGCCGCAATGAATTGAAAATGGGCTGGCGCGCACAACCGACTCGCACCATCACTTTCAGCGGCGTGCGCATCCCCGCTGGCAACCGCATCGGGCCGGAGGGCCAAGGCTTCGTCTATGCCATGAAGGGCCTAGACGGCGGTCGCTTAAATATCGCCAGCTGCTCGCTGGGCGCGGCGCAGGCGGCCTTGGAGCAATCGCTGCGCTACGTTGAGGAGCGCAAACAGTTCGGCAAGCCGCTGGCCGAGTTTCAGGCGCTGCAGTTCAAGTTGGCCGACATGCTCACGGCCCTCACGGCCAGCCGGCAGATGGTCCGTTTGGCCGCCCACAAGCTCGACCATCAGCACCCGGAGGCCAGCCTGTATTGCGCCATGGGCAAACGCTTTGCCACCGACCAGTGCTTTGAGCTGTGCAACGAGGCCCTGCAACTGCATGGCGGCTACGGTTATCTAAACGACTATCCGCTGGAGCGCTGGGTGCGCGACAGCCGCGTGCATCAGATTCTTGAAGGCACCAACGAGATCATGCGCGTGATCATCGCCCGCCGCCTGCTGGAACAAGGTGGCATGCTCGATCAACTGCTGTAGCTTCTTAGTCCTCGCGCCTAGGTAAGGGCGCGAGGCATTCAATCGAGACGAGGACGCATCATGAGCAATGCCCTGGAAGCTTATCAAAGCCATCCGTTCGATCTGACCCACAAGCTGACCGTGGAAAAACACGGCCACACCGCGCTGGTGACCATCAACAACCCGCCAGCCAACACTTGGGACCGCGACTCGCTGATCGGCCTCAAGCAACTGGTCGAACACCTGAACCGCGACAACGATATTTACGCCTTGGTCATCACCGGCCAGGGGCCAAAATTCTTCAGCGCCGGCGCCGACTTAAAACTGTTTGCTGACGGTGACAAGGCTCGCGCCCGCGAGCTGGCACGGCGCTTTGGTGAAGCCTTCGAGGCGCTGCGAGATTTTCGCGGTGTGTCGATTGCGGCCATCAACGGCTACGCCATGGGCGGTGGCTTAGAGTGCGCTCTGGCCTGCGACATCCGCATCGCCGAGCGCCAAGTGCAACTGGCTCTGCCAGAAGCTGCGGTGGGTCTGCTGCCCTGCGCCGGCGGCACCCAGCACTTGAGCTGGCTGGTTGGCGAAGGCTGGGCCAAACGCATGATTCTCTGCGGCGAGCGGGTCGATGCCGAAACCGCGCTGCGCATCGGCTTGGTCGAACAAGTGGTCGATAGCGGTGAGTCTCGCGGTCATGCCCTGTTGCTGGCCGCCAAGGTGGCGCGGCAAAGCCCGGTGGCGGTGCGCACCATCAAGCCGCTGATTCAAGGCGCCCGCGAACGTGCGCCCAACACCTGGCTGGCCGCCGAGCGCGAAGGCTTTGTTGACCTGTTCGACGCCGACGACACCCGCGAAGGGGTGAATGCCTTCTTGGAGAAGCGCGAGCCGCGCTGGCGCAATCAATAACCTGCAGAGTGGATGGCGCTGTTTACATCCATCCTGACCTCCTACGGTGGGCGGGCAAAACGCCCGCCACCCTACGCCGGAAGCACTGATGAACGTCCATTTTGAAGAGCGCCACGCCCAACACGGTTACCGCATCGGCATCGCTAGCCTGGACGCCGAGAAAAGCCTAAACGCCCTGTCGCTGCCGATGATCGAAGCCCTGGCCGGCAAACTGGCCGAATGGGCCGACGACCCGAGCATCGCCTGTGTGCTGCTGCGCGGCAACGGGCCAAAAGCTTTTTGCGCCGGTGGTGATGTGCTGCAACTGGTGCAGGCCTGCCGCGAGCAACCCGGACAGATCCCCGCGCTGGCGCGGCGCTTCTTTGCCGACGAATACCGCCTCGACTATCGCCTGCACACCTACCCGAAACCATTGCTCTGCTGGGCCCATGGCTATGTCATGGGTGGCGGCATGGGCCTGATGCAGGGTGCAGCAATCCGCATCGTCACACCGTCCAGCCGCCTGGCCATGCCGGAAATCAGCATCGGCCTGTTCCCCGACGTCGGCGCCAGTTGGTTCCTCGCCCGCCTGCCGGGCAAACTCGGCCTGTTTCTCGGCTTAACCGGCGCACAGGTCAACGCCCGTGACGCGCTAGACCTCAACCTGGCTGACCGCTGCCTGCGCGATGACCAACAAGCGGCCCTGCTCAGCGGCCTGGAACAACTGAACTGGCAAGAACAACCCGCTTTGCAACTCAACAGCCTGCTCAAGGCCTTGGAGCACGAAGCCCGCGAGCAACTGCCCGCCGCCCAATGGCTGCCGCGCCGCGCACAACTGGATGCGCTGCTGGATGTCGCCGACCTACCCGCCGCGTGGCAGGCCATCAGTCAGCTACAGAGCGATCAAGACCCACTGCTGGCGCGCGCCGGCCGCACGCTCAGTGAAGGCTGCCCGCTGACCGCACACTTGGTCTGGGAGCAAATTCGCCGCGCCAAGCAGCTGTCTTTGGCCGAGGTGTTTCGCATGGAATACGCCATGAGTCTGAACTGCTGCCGTCATCCGGAGTTCCCTGAAGGCGTGCGCGCCCGACTAATCGACAAAGACCAGCAACCCCGTTGGCACTGGCCGAATGTGGCCGGCATCTCCGCCGCCGAGATCGAGGCCCACTTCCAGCCGGCCTGGGATGGCGAGCACCCGCTGGCGGATTTGTAGCGCACGACGAGCTTGCAGTGATGACTAGCGCTGCGCTCAACCCATCCTACGAACAACAATGAGCATCCAGGAGAACAATAACAATGACTCAGATCGCTTTTATCGGCCTTGGCCACATGGGCTTGCCCATGGCCCGCAACCTGCTCAACGCCGGCCATCAACTCAGCGTGTTCGACCTAGTCAGCAGCGCTGTCGATGAGCTGGCCAAGCAAGGTGCCCGCGCCGCCAGCAGTGCCGCAGACGCCGTGAGTGGCGCCGAGGTGGTCATCAGCATGCTGCCGGCCAGTCGCCATGTAGAGGGTTTGTACTTGGGCGACGCCGGACTGCTTTCCGTCATCGCCTCCGGCTGCTTGCTACTGGAATGCTCGACCATCGCCCCCGAGGCGGCGCGCAAGGTTCATCAGGCCGCCGTCGCATGTGGCATCGAGATGCTCGATGCGCCAGTGTCAGGCGGCACCGCCGGCGCCGCAGCGGGCACCCTGACGTTTATGGTCGGCGGCGCCGCAGCCACCCTGGCGCGCGCGCAGCCGATCCTCGCGGGCATGGGCAAAAATATCTTTCACGCCGGCCCCGCCGGTGCTGGCCAAGTGGCCAAGGTGTGCAATAACCAATTGCTCGCCGTGCACATGATCGGCACCGCCGAAGCCATGGCTCTGGGCGTGGCCAACGGCCTAGACCCGGCGACCTTGGCGGAGATCATGCGCCAGAGTTCAGGCGGTAATTGGTCGCTGGAAAAGTACAACCCTTGGCCCGGCGTGATGCCTAACGCCCCAGCCTCGAAAGGCTATAGCGATGGCTTTGCCGCCGAGCTGATGACCAAGGATCTCGGCTTGGCCCAAGAAGCGGCGCAGGCCACTGCCAGCAGCACACCGATGGGCGCATTGGCCTTGCAGCTGTATCGCCTGCTGCTCAAGCAAGGTAACGGCAAACTGGACTTCTCCGCCGTGCAGAAGTTGTTTGTTGAGTAGCCGAGCTTAGCGGCACAGGTATAAAAAACGCCGCGAGAGAGCGGCGTTTTTTATACTGCTTTAGCTATTAACGCTCGCGCAAAGCCTCGGCGCGGGCGCGAATGATCGGCTTGAGCAGGTAGCTAAGAATGCTCTTCTTGCCGGTGATAATGTCCACCGACGCCACCATCCCGGGGATGATCAGCAAAGGTTTTTCTAGCGTACCGAGGTGGCTCTTATCGGTGCGCAACTTGATCAGGTAGAAGCTGTTGCCTTCTTCATCGGTGATGGTGTCGGCACTGATTTGCTCCAGCTTGCCCTTCAGGCCGCCATAAATGGTGTAGTCATAGGCGGTGAACTTGATCATCGCTTCCTGCCCCGGATGCAGGAAGGCAATGTCCTGCGGGCGGATGCGCGCCTCCACCAAGAGGTTGTCGTCTAGCGGCACAATCTCCACCAGATCGCTGCCCGGCTGGATCACGCCACCAATGGTGTTGACCAGCAGTTGTTTGACGATGCCGCGTACCGGCGACGTGACCAGGGTACGGCTGACGCGATCTTCCAAAGCCTTGCCGGTGGACTGGATCTTACTCAGGTCAGTGCGCGCCTCGTTCAGCTGGGTCAGGGCTTCGCTGCGAAAACGCCCGCGGGTTTCATCGATCTTGCGCTCAACTTCTTTGATCGCTGACTCGGCGCGCGGAATGGCCAAGGTCACGGCCTGCAACTCGCCTTGGGTTTCCACTTCGGCGCGCTTGAGGCGCAACACTTCCACCGGCGAAACGGCGCCTTCCGCCACCAGCGGCTCGGACATGCCGATTTCCTGGCGTAACAAGCCCAAACTGCTGCGGTACTGGCTCTGCTTGGCGCTAAACTCGCGCAGCTCCTGACGGCGCTGGTTGAGCTGTTCTGCCAGCCCAGCGACTTCGTCTTGCAGCTGCTGCTGGCGGCTGGCAAACAAAGCCTGCTCACTGGCCGCCAGCCCTGGGGCGAGTTCATTGACACTGCTGGGCACGTTTAACGCGCGCCCTTCGGCTTCAGCGCTGAGGCGCTCGACGCGCAACACCAAGGCCTGCCGATCGGCCTCAGTCTCACCGACGTTGGAGGCGAAACGGGTGTCGTCCAAGCGCAGTAACGGCGCATTGGCGGCGACAATCTCACCCTCGTGCACATATAGCTCAGCGACAATGCCACCTTCGAGGTTTTGGATCTTCTGCAGCCGCGACGAGGGAATGGCCTTGCCATCGCCACGGGTCACTTCGTCGATCAAGGCGAAATGAGTCCACAGTAGAAAGAACAGAAAGCACGCCACCAGCGCCCAGATGGTCAGGCGCACCACCCGTGGCGCATCCTCCACCAGCGCTTTATTGACCTCTGGCAGCGGCTCATCACCACTGATTCGTCCGCCCTTGAAATAGGCCTGCATAGCCTGACGCAGCGCTTGCACGCGAGTATTAAGCGACACTGATTTGCCCCTTTTTCAGCGCGTCCATCACCGCTGCTTTCGGTCCGTCGGCAATCACTTGGCCGCGATCGATAATGATTAGGCGATCCACCAGCGTCAGCATGGAGGCGCGATGGGTGACCAGCAGCACGGTCTTGTCGGCAATCACCGCCGCAAGACGCTGCTTGAGACGCTCTTCGCCGGTGTTGTCCATGGCGCTGGTGGGTTCATCCAGCAACAGAATTGGCGGATCGAGCAGCAACGCCCTGGCCAGCGCCACGTTCTGCCGCTGACCGCCAGACAGTTGCTGACCGCGCTCGCCTACCTGCAAGTCGTAACCCTGCGGGTGCAAGCGGGCAAACTCATGCACACCGGCCAACTCGGCGGCCTGTAACACCAGCTCGTCCTCGACATAACGCGCGCCGCTGACCAAGTTGTCGCGCAGGCTGCCGCTGAACAGCTGAATGTCTTGCGGCACGTAACCGATGTTGTGGCGCAGGTCGCTGACGTCCAGCTGGCGAATATCAATGCCGTCCACCAGCAGGCTGCCGCCATCGGCTTGATACAAACCGACCAGTAGCTTGGCCAAGGAGCTTTTACCGGAGCCGCTGCGGCCAATGATGCCGATTTTCTCACCCGGCCGAATGACCAGGTTGACACCCTTAAGCGCCGCGTTTTGCTGGCCTGGGTAATTGAAGTCGAGCTGACGAAACTCCAGGGCGCCCTGCAGGCTCTGGCGTGTTAGCGGGCGCTCATCTTCATGGCGCTCCTGTGGCAGCTCCATCATCTGGTCGATGTTGGTCATGGTCAGGCGTGCTTGCTGGTAACGGGTCAGCAGGCCAGACAACTGCGTCAGCGGACCCAGCGCGCGACCACTGAGCATGTAGCAGGCGATCAATCCACCCATGCTCAGGTTGCCGTCGATGATCATGTACACGCCGCAGGCAATCATCGCCACGCCAGCAAATTGCTGAATCAGCAGAGTAATGTTCATCGCCAGACTGGAGAGCATGCGGACTCGCAGCTCCAAGCGACTGAGGGTGCCAATGGTCTGCTCCCACTGGTACTGGCGCTCGCTCTCGGCGTTATTAACCTTGACCGCATCCAAGCTGCTAAGGGTTTCGATCATGCAAGACTGGCGCTCCGCGGAGAGTGCCATGGTTTTTTCCATGGTCTCTTCCAGCGGTTTTTGCAGCAGCCAGCTAAACAGCGCCGCCAGCGGAAACGCCAACACCGGAATCCACACCAGATGACCGCCCAGCAAGCCAATCACCAGCAACACTAATAAGGTGAACGGCAGGTCGATCAGGCTGGTAAGGGTCAGCGAGGCGAGAAAATCACGCAGGGTTTGAAACTCATGGATGTTCTGCGCAAAGCTGCCGACCCGCGCTGGCCGGTGGCGCATAGCCATGCCGATGATGCGCTCGAACAGCGTGGCGGAGATGATCAGGTCGGTCTTTTTACCGGCCAAATCCAAGCACAGGCCGCGCATGGTCTTGAGGATCAGGTCGAACACATAGGCGCCGGTGATGCCCACCGCCAACACCCACAAGGTCGCCGTGGCCTGGTTGGGCACGACCCGATCGTAGACGTTCATTACAAACAGCGGCGCGGCCAGACCGATCAGGTTGATCAGCAGGCTAGCCGCCACGGCATCGATATACAGCCAGCGCGAACGCTTTAGCGTGTCACGGAACCAAGAGCGCGCCCGCGGAATAAGGTTGCCGTGCCCCACATCAAAACGATGTCGCGGCTGCGCGAAAAACGCCTGACCGCTGTAGTCCTCGGCCAGCAACTCGGCCTTAACCTGCACCTCACCACCTTCGCTCTCGCTCAGCAGCAGCCGCGCATCGCCATTGGCCGCCCAGCCCAGCAAGATGGCGCTACGGCCTTCGCGTAATTCGAGCAACGCCGGCATGGCAATCGCCGGAATCTGCGCCAACGAGCGCCGCAACCAACGCCCCTGCAGCCCCGCGCGCGCCGCCGCTCGCGGCAGCAACTCGGCATTCAGACGCTGGGCCGGCAATGGTAGCCCAGCGGTCAGCATGGCCCGACTAGCGGGCCGCTGATGCAGTACGCAAAGCGACAGCAAGCTGTCTAGCAGTGGATCGTCATAGCGACCACGCGGGTCGCCCTGGGACAACGATGAACTGACAGCTTCGACCACGCGCGACACTCGATTTACGGACTAAAGGGGACTCAGTTCAGGCCCGGCAATTGCGCCTTGCTCTGCACTTGTGAAGTTGGAGTAGCCGCCATCGGTGCAACCACACCTTGGCTCTTCAGCAACTGGCCCATGGTCGCCTTGATCCGGTACTGAGTAAACAGCTCGTTGAAACGGATATCGGTTAAGCGACGTTGCGAGGTGAACAGTTCATTTTCACTGTCCAGCAGGTCCAGCAGCGAGCGCTCACCCAGGGAGAACTGCTTCTGGTAAGCCTCACGCACACGGGTGTTGTAATCCACATAGTCGCTGGCAATCGGCAGTTGCTCACGGGCGTTGGTCAAAGCGTTCCAGGCCAGGCCCATTTCTTCACTTAATACGCGCAAGGCGTTATTGCGAATATCCATGGCCTCATTGGTCTGGTAGGCCTTGGCTTGCAGATTGGCCTTGTCGCTACCACCCGCGAACAAGTTGTAACGCATGCGCAGCATGGCCTGCCATTCATTCACGTGGCCGCGCGTGCCATCCAGATTGTTGTCAGCACCTTGCAATAACTCGGCATCCACCTGCGGGTAGAAGGTCGACTTAGCGGCCTCATATTGCTGCTCGGTAGCGTTCACGTCAGCCTCAGCAGAACGCAGCAACGGGCTGTTTTCCTGCACCTGCTGACGGGCTTCCTGCAGGCTGGTCGGTAGCTGCCCGGCCAGCCCGTTCGGCAAGCTCAGCTCCTGCGGGTCCTGGCCCACAACGCTGTAATAGTTGACCTGCGCATCGGCCAGATTGGTCTGCTCAGTGATCAGGTTGTTCTTGGCTTGCGCCAAACGCGCTTCGGCTTGATCGAAGTCCGCCGTACGCCCAACCCCACGCTCGGTGCGCAGACGAATCTGGTCATGTACGCGCTGGTGACGCAACAGGTTCTCACGGGCAAGGCTGACCAACTCTTGGCGGTGCAGCACATCAATATATGCCTGCGCCACGTCCAACGCCGTACGCTCGGAGCTGCCCAGTAAGGCATAGGCGCGCGAATTAACCGTGGCCTGCTGACGGCCTACTTCGCTCGAGGTGGCAAAGCCGTCAAACACCATCTGCCGCAGACGCAGGCTCGACTCGCCGCGGGTCAGGGTTTCATAGTGATTTTGGGCCGGCAAACCTTTGTCATTGGTACGCGTGCCAACATCATCAGTGCCCTCACGGCCAATGCCCGCCAACAGATCGATGCGCGGCAGATAACCACCCTTGGCCGCCTGCAAGTCTTGATCAGCCGAAAGCCGGCGATTAACCCCGGCCTGAATTTCCGGATGAACGTCCAACGCAGCCTGCATGGCTTGCGATAAAGTTTGAGCCTCCGCCTGAAAGCTGAAAATCAAAGCGAAGGGAACAAAACCAAGAGCGGGCAAACGCATAAAAAATTCCTTAATGAAGAACATCCATAATTGACTGAAAAGCGACGCCAAGCACGCAGCGCCTTTTTTTTGACACCAAAGACCAAAAACCGCACACAGGATCTAAAAGTGACATCATTCCGTCAATTGTTTAGTATTAGCCAATCAAACGTCAACTGCCAGCTATAAAGTCAATATCAAAAAAATATAAGCCGTTGATTTTGTGACACATAACACCCTTATTTAGTTTTGATCTTCGCCTTATCTGCCCACTGAGCAGACACTCGAAAATCATTCAGTAGTCGAAATGGAGAGCACTCATGAGCAGCATCGCCATCGTTAAAAGCATTGCAGGCCAAGTTTTTGCCCTCTCTCCGGACGGCGGACGTCGGCTACTGGTTGAAGGTGACCGCCTATTTACTGGCGACCAAGTAATGACAGGGCAAGAAGGCATGCTCAGCCTCGAGCTGAACGATGGCCGTATCCTTGACCTAGGCCGCGAGTCGCAATGGACAGTTGTTGATGACGCCTCGCCAGCGTTGGCCGCAGCGGACGCCGCGCTATCAGTCAACCAACTGCAGCAAGCCATAAGTGCAGGGGTCGACCCGACCACAGCACTGGAAGCAACTGCCGCAGGTGCGGGTGGCGCAGCCGCAGGTGCGGGCGGCGCGGCTGGAGGCGGACACAGCTTTGTAATGCTCGACGCCACAGCCCAGCAGGTTGATCCAACCGTGGGTTATCCAACCGCAGGCCTTGGCTTTGCCGCTACCGGCATAGAAGATCAAGTTGGCCTAGCAGATAACAACACTCCGCAAGCGACTATTAACACACCCATCGACATCAACACGCCGCCTGTCGCACTGTCCGCGACCATCAGTACTGATGAAAATGCCGTTCTGAGCAATCAAGTACCGCCAGCCACCGATATCGACGGTACTGTCGACACCAACGGCTACACCCTAGTAAGCGGCCCTGGCACTAACAATGGCAGCTTGGTATTCAACCCCGATGGCTCTTACACGTTTACGCCAGGCAGCGATTTTGACGCCTTAGCGGACGGCGAAAGCCGCGACGTGACATTTACCTATACCGCCACTGACAACGATGGCGCCGTATCAGCTCCAGCAACCATCACCATCACCGTTACCGGTAGCAACGACGCGCCCACCACCAACGACACCGCCGTCACGGGTGATGAAGACGGCATCATCACTATCGCCCTTACCGGTAGCGACGTAGATGGCAGCGTCACAGGTTTCGTGATCAGTAATGTGCCAGCCAACGGCACTCTGTATCTCGATGCTGCCGGCACTCAGCCAATTAGCGCTGGCAGCACAGTCAACACCAACACTGTGTATTTCAAACCAACGCTGGACTGGAGCGGCAACACCAGCTTCCTGTACGCCGCAGTTGACGATACTGGCGCGATCGATACAACCCCGGCCACCGCTACCATCAGCGTTAACCCGATCTCCGACACCCCGACCTTGGCAGCGGTTGCCGCCAACGGTAATGAAGACAGCCCAATTGCACTGAACATCAGCGCCGCCTCAACCGACACCGACGGCAGCGAGACCCTAAGCATTCGTCTCGACGGTATCCCAGCTGGCGCGGTGCTCAGCAACACGGCAGGCGATATATTGACCATCAGCGGTGGCAGCATCGTGCTGACCCCTGATCAACTGACGGGCTTGGCGATCACGCCACCGGCCAACAGCCACGTCGACTTCAACCTGACCGTCACGGCGATTGCCGTCGACGGCAGTGCTGCACCAGCCAGCACCAGCACCACTCTGGCCGTCACCGTCAACCCAGTGGCCGACCTGACCGCCGGCGACGACTCCGCCATCACCGATGAAGACGTTTCCATCATCAATGCCAGCGTCGCCGGTAATGACAGCACCACCTCCGGCGGCAGCCTGACCTACGCGTTGGCCACCGGCGTCAGCCATGGCACTCTGAGCTTCAACGCCAACGGCAGCTACAGCTACACCCCAACCGGCGACTACAGCGGTGCGGACAGCTTCACCTACACCGTCACCGATGCGGCCTCCGGCGAGAGCCTGACGCAGACGGTTAATCTGACCGTTAACCCGATCTCCGACACCCCGACATTGGCAGCGGCTGCCGCCAACGGTAATGAAGACAGCCCAATTGCACTGAACATCAGCGCCGCCTCAACCGACACCGACGGCAGCGAGACTCTGAGCATTCGTCTCGACGGTATCCCAGCAGGCGCTGTGCTCAGCAACACGGCAGGCGATGCATTGACCATCAGCGGTGGCAGCATCGTGCTGAGCCCTGATCAACTGGCGGGCTTGGCGATCACGCCACCGGCCAACAGCCACGTCGACTTCAACTTGACTGTCACGGCGATTGCCGTCGACGGCAGTGCTGCACCAGCCAGCACCAGCACCACCCTGGCCGTCACCGTTAACCCAGTGGCCGACCTGACCGCCGGCGACGACTCGGCCGTCACCGATGAAGACGTTTCCATCATCAATGCCAGCGTCGCCGGCAATGACAGCACCACCTCCGGCGGCAGCCTGACCTTCGCGCTGGCCACGGACGTTAGCAACGGCACCCTGAATTTCAACATCGACGGCAGTTACAGCTACACACCAAACCATAATTACAATGGTCCGGACAGCTTCACCTACACCGTCACCGACGCCGCCTCTGGTGAGAGCCTGACGCAGACAGTTAGCCTGACCGTTAACCCCATCAACGACGCCCCAGTAGCAGTCTTAGATAACGTACGGGTCGGTGAAGACGACCCCGACCAAACCGGCTACACCGACGGCTTGGCAAGCACCACGATTATTGGCGGCAATGTTCTAAGCAATGATTACGATATTGACTCCAGCAGCATCAACGTCACCGGCGTCGCGCTGGGCACTCAAACCAGCGCCAATGGAAACGTCTCCAGCAGTGTGGCCGGCACCTATGGCAGTGTGATAATTAACGCTGACGGCAGCTATACCTACACCTTGGATAACAGCAAGCCCGCGGTACAAGCACTGGCTTTTAAACAGCATGTGATCGACACCTTTACCTACACGATTACTGACAGCGAGGGCGCTACCAGCAGCACAACCCTGAATATCTATGTCAATGGTAAAAACGATGCGCCGATCATTACCATTGACGGCCCTGACAGGGCTAGCGCCAACCTGTCAGAAACCAATAGCGGCCTTACGAGCAGCGGCACACTGAGCATCTATGATGCCGATACACTGGACACGGTATCAGTCAGCCAAGCCCCTGCATTTAGCGTGGACGGCACTTATAGCGGACCACGGCCGAACGATGCCGCACTCAAAGCCATGTTCTCGGTTTCCGGGGGCGAGCCGAGCACGACTCAACAGGGCAACCCGCACGGCATCAACTGGAGTTTCAACTCCGGCTCCGAAGCGTTTAATTTCCTCCCGGCCGGCCAGACCTTAGTTCTGCACTACACCATCCGAGCGACGGATAGCAGCGGAACAATTGGTAACTCTGTCGACCAGCCTGTAACCATCACCATCACCGGCAGCAACGACGCCGCCGTGATCGCCGGCACCACGACTGGAGTGGTCGTAGAAGACAGCCTTATCAACACCATCAGCGGCACTCTGACCGCAACCGATGTCGACAACAGCAATAATGTTTTCCAGGCCATCAGCACACCAACCACGTCGATAAATGGCTACGGCACCTTCACTGTTACCGCTGACGGCGTATGGACCTACAGCCTCGACAACAGCAACACCACTGTTAACGGCCTTAATACCATCGATAGCCTGAGCGACACCTTTGTCGTGCGCTCCGCTGACGGCACCGAACAAACCATTACCGTCGCCATCAACGGCAACAACGATGCACCAATCACCACCCCAGTGACCTTAAGTGCCATCGCCGAAGACAGTGGCGTACGCCTGATCACCCAAGCCGAGTTGTTGGCCAATGCCAGCGATGTCGATAGCCCGAGCCTTAGCGCCAGCAATCTGACCATCGCCTCTGGCAAAGGCTCGCTAATTAATAATGGCGACGGCACCTGGAACTACACGCCGGCTGCTGATGACGACACCGAAGTGACCTTTAGCTACCAGGTCACCGATGGCAGCCTGTCGGTAAATGCCTCCGCCAGCCTCGATATCACGCCTGTCAATGACGCCAGCGCACCGACATTAATCCTCAGCACCAAAGGTCAATGGACATTCAACGAAGCCGTGGGCAGCACTACGACCGTCAATGGCTCCACAGATCAAGGCGGCAAATTGAATGATAGCGACAGCGCTGGCGGCTCTCAGCTGCCGGTCTTCCTCACCGCCAGCCGCAACGCTACCTCGGGCAACACAATTAACTTCACCGACAACGGTGATCGGGTCGATTTGAGCCCAGATATCACCCAGGCACTGCTCGGAACATCCAGCTTAGCGTTCTGGGTCAACACCACTCAAAAGGGTGGCGTAAACGGCGCAGGCAACTCGTGGGACCTACCTAGCGTAATCGGCAGCGAGCAAAACGGCGGCGGTAATGATATCCAGTGGGGCGCGATCAACAATGCCGGCAAGATCGGCTTTGGCTTGGGTAACACCGGCGGCGTTTATAGCACCACCACCGTTAGCGATGGCAACTGGCACCATATAACCATCACCCGTGATGCCAGCAGCAAACTGGTGCAAATTTTTGTCGACGGCAAACTGGAAGCCCAGGGTAGCCCTAACGATACCGCCTTTACCGGCACGCTGAATCGACTCACCTCACTGGGCGCCACCAACATTTTCGCCAACGACGCCAGCGGGTCTGACCTCACGGATAAAAACTACTTCAAAGGTCAGCTCGACGACCTGCGAATTTATAACCACGTCTTGACCAGTGACCAAGTAGCGGCGATTCGCTCGGTAGAAAGCGGTTTCCATGACACCGCTATCGCCAATGACGGCAATGTGATGAGCCTTGCACTGACGCCAGGCAACTACACCTCATTGGCGGTTACCGGCCTGGTTGCAGGCATGCTCATCACCGACGGCAATGGCCATAGCCATCCAGTAACAGCAGCCAACCAAGATCAGAGTTTTGATCTCACCGGCTGGAACCTCGGCAATCTGCAGCTCAGTAATGCGGGGAGCGCGTCCACCACTTTGGTGTTTACTGCAACCAATACCGTGCATGGCGACTCTGCGAGCACCCAGCAATACCTCACGATTGCAAATGGCACTTCGCAACTTAGTCAATTGGGCTCAGGCGATGACTCAGTTACCGGCACCTCAGCAGCCGACCTACTGCGCGGTGGTGATGGTAACGACACCCTCAATGGTGGCGCCGGAGCGGACCGTCTCGAGGGCGGCAATGGCGATGACATTCTGAATGGCGATGCAGGCAATGACATTCTGATCGGCGATGCCGGCAATGACATTCTCTTTGGCGGCGAAGGTAACGACATCCTCAATGGCGGTAGCGGCGATGACATATTGCGCGGAGGCTCGGGAAACGACACCCTGATTGGCGGCTCAGGCGCCGACACCTTCATTTGGAAAAGTGGCGATCTGGGTCATGACACCATCACCGACTTCAATGCCAGCGAAGGCGATCGCATAGACCTGCGTGACCTGCTGCAGGGCGAGACTGATGCCACCATGAGCAACTTCCTGCAGATTGATACCGCTAGCAACTCATTATTGATCAGTTCGACCGGCCAATTGAATGTGGGTAGCGGCACCATCGCCAGTCATGCGGATGTGACCATCAAGCTTGATGGCTTTGACTTCTCCAGCACCTCGATCAACAGTTTGATTGCAGGGTCCGACCCAACCATCAAAGTCGATCACAGCTAAGCTGCGAGTAATATGCCCCGCCCGCTAGGCGGGGCATGAACTTTTCGCACAGGCGCGCAGGGCCGGAGGCTTTATCCATGCTGTATGTACAACGCAATGCGCAAGGCCAGTTGATTCGCGTTGAGGCCGCGGCCTTTGTCGGCGCGCTCGAGACGTTGCCGGCTGACGCCCAAGAAATTCAGGCGTGGTACGCCAACCAAGATGTTGAGTCGAGTCTGCTGCAACTGAAGCAGAGTGACCTGGAGATGATCCGGGTACTCGACGACTTGGTGCATGTATTGATGGACAAAGGCGTACTGCGCATCACTGATCTGCCGCCTGCCGCGCAGTCCAAACTGCTCAGCCGCACCCAGGCGCGGGACGCTCTCGGCGGCCTGCATCGCTTGATCGACGATGATGAAGCCGGAGTGATCTGATACGTCGCACTTAAATGCGACTTATCAGTTATCACCGTTGCATCAGCGCAACGTGCGCAAATGGAAGAAGCCAAACAGCAGCACCTGCCCGCGCGCCAACCAGGGCGCTGGCTGTGCCTGCAAGCGCCGGTTGAACAGCAGCACTTCGGCCACATGTGCCAACAAGATGATTACTGCCAGCCAATTCAAGCGCTGCGCCCACGGCTCAGCCAAGGGCAACAGCAAGTTAATCGCGACCAACAACCAAAACAGCAACACCACAGGCTTGGCGTACTTCAACAAGTGCATGAGTAACCTCTCAGTCGAATGATAAACAGCACCAGCAATATGCCGCACCGCCAAGGCGATTACGCTAACAGATAGCCCCCGATTGGCTGCAACCCTGGCTAACAACCCCACCCACAAAGCGCGGTGACGATTGACTCTGCTCGCGCTAGCATAGGCCTTCGCGCTCACTCACACAGCGGAAGTGTTCATGCCTTTGCGCCTCCCCAAAGCCACGCAAATCTCGTTATTGCTTTTGCTCGTCGTGCTGCTGGGCGCTGGTTTTTCCAGCACCTCATTGGTCAGTTACTACACCTCGCGCGAAGCCTTGCGTAACAACATCATCAACAGCGAACTGCCGCTGACCTCGGATACCGTCTACTCGGAGATCCAAAAGGACTTGGTGCGCCCGGTGTTGATCTCATCAATGATGGCCCGCGACACTTTTCTGCGCGACTGGGTAGTGGCTGGCGAGCAAGACCCGGAGCAGATGACCCGCTATCTGCAGGAGGTGCTCAGCCACTATGACGCGTTCACCGCCTTCTTTGTTTCCGATAAGACCCGGCTTTACTACCAGGCCAAGGGCATTCTCAAGCAGGTCAGCGAGCATGAAGCGCGCGACCAGTGGTATTGGCACACGCGCAACATGCAAGCCCCCTATGAAATCAATGCCGATGTCGACATGGCCAACGCCGATCGCCTAACGTTTTTCATCAACTACAAAGTCTTCGATTACGACAACAACTTCATCGGCGTGAGCGGCGTCGGTCTGGCCGTCGATGACGTGGTCAAACTAATCGACGACTACCAGGAGCGTTATCAGCGCAGCGTGTTCTTCGTGGACAGCAGCGGCCAGATCACCCTCACCGGTGCCTCCGGCGGGCCGATGGGCGCCAAAGTCGGGCAATTGCTGAGTGACGTGAAACCACTGGCCGGGCTGCTCAGCCAACTGCCAAAGCCGCAAAGCGGCAGCTTTGAATATCAGGTAGAAAACAACGGCCACTTCCTCAACGTGCGCTACATCTCCGAGCTGAACTGGTATCTGTTTGTTGACCAGCATGAGGGGCAGTCGCTGGGTACGATCCGCCAGACGCTGTACCTCAACCTGCTGATTTGCCTATTGGTGACGGCCATTGTGTTGGCCTCGGTAGGCATCGTTATGCGCCGTTACCAGCGGCGTATCGAGGCCCTCGCCACCACCGATGTACTGACCGAACTGCCCAATCGTCGCGGCTTCAATATTCTTGCCGGCCAAGCCCTGCAGGAAGCCAAGCGCAGCCAAAACCCACTGCACGCTTTACTGATCGACCTCGACCACTTCAAACAACTCAACGACACCTACGGCCACTTGGCCGGTGATGAAGTGCTGCGTGCGTTTGCGCGCCAGCTCAGGAGCAACCTGCGCAAGGCCGACATTGTTTGCCGCTGGGGCGGCGAGGAGTTCATCCTGTTGCTCAAAGACACCGACAGCACCACCGCCCAGCAACTGGCGGAAAAATCCGCGCTCAAACGGAGCAAAAGCACTACCCATTCGCCGGCGTTAACCTGCATATCAGCACCAGCATGGGCCTGACCGAACTGCGCGCCGACGATTCTCTCGACAGCCTGCTCGGACGTGCTGACAAGGCGCTGTACCGCGCTAAAGCATCGGGGCGTAATCGCCTGTGCACTGATATCAGAGCATCCGCATGAACACGACCAGCCAGCCTCAGCTCTGCCCGGCCTGCGGCCAGAGCAATCAATGCGGCCTCGCTAACCCGCGCACGGCTACCGCCGCGTGCTGGTGTTTTAGTGTGGCCATCGACCCCGCCCGCTTAGCCGCCCTGCCCGCCGAGCAGCAAAACCTTAGCTGCCTGTGCCCACGCTGCGCCGGTCAGATTCCTGCCCCAACGAATACGTGACAACCAGCCGCCATGCGCCTTGATCGCTTCCTTGGCAACCTGCCAAGCCTCAATCGTCAGCAAGTTCAGCGCTTGCTGGCCAGTGGCGCGATCAGCGTCGACGGTCAGGTTTGCCGGGATGGCCGCTTTGCGGTGCGCGATTTTCAGCGCATTGAGCTGGATCAGCAGTTAATCCAGGCAGGCAAAGCGCCGCATTACTTCATGCTGCACAAACCAATCGGCGTGGTCAGTGCCACCGTGCATGACCAGCACCACACCGTGCTCGACCTGCTCGACGAGCCGGATAAACACCAACTGCACATTGGCGGTCGCTTAGACCTCAATACCAGCGGTCTACTGCTGATCACCAACGACGGCCTGTGGTCGCGGCGCCTGACGGAACCGCGCAGCGAGCTGGGCAAGGTCTATCGGGTCGAAACAGCACAGCCCATCGACCCGGCCTGCGTCGCAGCCTTCGCCCACGGCCTGTATTTCGCCTATGAAAATCTCACCACGCGACCCGCTGAACTGCTCATCCTCGGCCCGACTAGCGCCCTGCTAACCCTGCATGAAGGCCGCTACCATCAGGTCAAACGCATGTTTGGCCACTTCAACAACAAGGTCATCGGCCTGCACCGCGAGTCCATGGGCCCGCTGCACCTTGACCCCGCTCTGGCGCCTGGCGAATACCGCCCTCTGAGCGCCGCAGAAATCTCCCTGATCTGAACTCGCTCGCCGCGCCGCGCCGCGCCGCCCAAGCATTGGCAACGCCTGCTTATCCCGCAGAGCAAACACCGCACTCGGCGTGATTTTTCAGGCCATCGTCTAGCTGTCACAAAGCGCGTGCAGCATCGACTCCGCGGCACGGCAATTGTGCGCAGCACGCCAGGGAGACATGCCATGAAAGCAGAAGTTGCAGTGCTGGATATTCAAGGGCAACACCGGGTTTATACCGAGCACTACCGCAGCGATGAGGCCGAGCAGACCATTATTCTGGTCAACGGCTCACTGTCGACCACGGCCTCGTTTGCGCAAACCCTGCGCTACCTCTACCCGCAATTCAACGTCGTGCTGTTTGACCTGCCCTATGCCGGCCAGTCCCGCGCGCACAACCAACACGCCCGCCTGATCAGCCGCGAACAGGAAGCCGACATTTTGCTGGAGTTGATCGAGCACTTTGCCTGCGACCTGGTGTTGTCGTTTTCCTGGGGCGGCATCGCCACTCTACAAGTCCTCGCGCGGCAACCCCGGCGCATCCGCAAGGCCGTGATCAACTCCTTTTCGCCGGTAACCAATGCCGCCATGCACGACTATCTCGTACAAGGTCTGCAAGTATTGCGCGCCGGCGAGCGCAACAACATCGCAGCCCTGCTTAACGACACTATCGGCAAGCATCTACCGTCGCTGTTGAAACGCTTCAACCACCGCCACGTGGCCGCCCTGCACGACGACGAATACCGGCAGATGGGCTTTCATGTAGAAACCGTACTGAATATGGACGGTCGCTCCTGCGCCAGCTTTGCCGGCGCCATCGATATTCCACTGCTATTCGTCAATGGCGAGTGGGATGAGTACACCAGCGCCACCGACGCGCGCCAGTTCGCCCAACACGTGCGCCACTGCAGCTTTGCGTGCGTGCCGCAGGCCGGCCATTTCCTCGACATGGAGCACAAAGCGGCCTGGCTGCAGACCCGTAATAGCGTGCTGGGCTTTCTCACCCCGAGCCACAGCAGTGCCGCCCAGCGCGTCAGTCAGCCGTATGCACAGGCCCTTGCTGGTTGAATTTAGGCAATAACACCGACTAAAACAGCTTTATCTCGCCTGCGGGCTTCACCTGCAGCCGCGATTCTGGTACAAAGTCCCCCGCAAAAGCGGGTGTCGTATAATGGTATTACTCCAGCTTCCCAAGCTGATCACGCGGGTTCGATTCCCGCCACCCGCTCCATATTCAAGCGCCACTGCACTCACGTGCGGCGGACAGAAAAAACCGGCCCTGGAGCCGGTTTTTTCGTTTTTGCCTTTAGAGGCTGCGTAGTCAGCGCTTAGTTACTGGGCATTTTGCCGATCCTGCTCGGCACCGTGCGGGTCGAGACAGATGATCGAAGGGCGCCCTCCCTCAATCGCATAAGAAGGCAAGTTCGAACTGCTGTTACAGACCTTGCCATCCTTAGTGAAAACAATGTCCCGCATCCAAGTCACCTTGGTCGGCAGCGGGTAAGCAACAAACGTCTCAGTACGGGGATTGAAGCTAAACAAACGATCCGAGGTGTTCGAGGTGATCCACACATCGCCGGTAACCGGGTGCACGTTGAGCGCATAAGGGGCTTCCCACTCGCCCGGCGCCAAGGTCGGCATTGGGTAGGTGGTAAACGCACCGCTGGCTGGATCAAATTTCATGATCGCCCCATGATCGAATACCGGAATCCAGAGGATACCGTTCTGATCAAAGCGTGGCCGGCGCGGGCCACTCAGCGGCACATCAAACTCTTCCAGCTTGAGGGTTTGCGGGTCGATTCGACCGATCTTATTGGCCAGCAATTTGGCATACCAAATGCTGCCATCCTTGGGGTTCACATCAATGCCATACGGCAGGTTAACCACGTCGCGGCCACGCTCAGCCCAACGCTGAGGCGAGATCGCCAACGGATAATTCATCCCCGGCCATGCGGCGAACAACTTCATGGCGTAAGGCAGCGTGGCTTCGGTCATCCAGCGCAGAAAACCATTGGCGGGCAAGTCGATCACGGTGAATTGTTTAGTGGTGGGATCAAAGCGCACCACAGCATTGGATATGGCTTCGGTAAACCAGATGATGCCCTGTTGATCGATACGAATCGTATGCGGATACAGCGCGTCACCTGGAATGGTAAACAGCTCAAAAGCCTTCGTGTGGATATCAAACGACGCCAAGGTGCCGGACAGCGCATTGGTCATCCACAGCTTGCCGTGCTTATCCTCGGCAAAACTGTGCGGGCCGTGCTTGCCGTTATAAACACCAATCGGCAGCTGCAACGCCGAGAACTTACCGCCCTTAGGCAAATCAATGTCCGGCAGCGGATAGCTTTTGACCGCACCTGTCTCGGGATTGATTTCCCAAACCACGTCATGCCCCTCATCGGCGGCATAAAACAGCCCATCACTGCCAATTTCCGCGTCATGCGGGAAGGCTAAGCCATCGCCAAAGAACCACTCTTCAACTTTAGCGTTAGCCAATTGCGGGCTGTATTCGTAGGTCTGGATGTTTTCCACCGTTTTGCCGGTAAAGCTGCGGCTGAAGGTGTCAGTCACCGCCTGCTTTTCTTCGTCGTTGAGCAGCGCCATATAGCCGCCCATGCGCTCAACGGTTGCCTGCCATTCATCATGACTGCGTGGGCGGCGCGTCAGGCTATTGCCGATCTGATGGCAATAATTGCACTGGCTAATAAAACTAGCCTTGAGCTCTGCAGACGGGAATTGCAACGTCGCGGCATGCGCAGACGAGGCTAGCGAATCAGAGGCCTGCTCTGCGGATTGCAAATTAGTCAGCGTGACATCGTGGCGCACCACATCTTCAGGCGCGCCGACCAGATCCACCATCACGTCCTGATAAAACGGCGTGCGCACGCGCAACTTAACGCTACCGCCTAGGGAATGGCTGATCGCGTACGAGCCGTCTTTTGCGCTGTACACCGACTTTTGCTGATCACCCACAGACACGCTGATGATTGCGCCTGACATCTCTAAACCCTGCGCGTTTCTGATCACACCGCTAATGGTCATCGCGCTGGCCGACTGACTGATAACTGTCGCAACTAAGGCGACAGCCATCGCGAGGTAGCTTTTCTGCATAAGGTTGTCCTTGAGGTAACGATTCGACTTGGCGGCACTTAGCAGTCTGGTCATTAGCCGAAGAGCAGCTGAGCGCGTAACCACAACATCATTACAATCAGCGCGCGCATTAAGTTGACTCTAGCCGCCACTTTGTTGACTCTAAACGCCAATCACATCCGCACGGACGCGCTCAAATGCCGACACTCTTAAGCCAGCAGGCACAAGAACAACGCTGGATCAGAAGCGGCGTGCTTGAACATGCCGGCCCACTGATTCGTGAGCTAGGCGGCGATCTGGCGCAGGTTTGCGCGGCGACCGGGATAAGCATTGCGGCAACCCAAACCGAAGACATCCCGCTGAACTTCACCCAGGTCGTTAAGTTCTTTGATCTCGCCGGCAAAACCTGTGGCACCGCAGACTTTGGCCTGCGCCTAGCCGAAAGACAGTCGTTAGCAGTGCTTGGCCCCGTTTGGTTGCTGATGCAAAGTGCCGCCACGGTGCAGCAAATGCTGCACGATTTGCAGCACTACAGCTCGCTGCACTCACGCGCGCTGGGCGGCGACATTGTCGGCAGTGCCGAAGGTATCGTGCTGTCGTATCACTTGGTCGAACCGCTGCCGATCGATGACCGGCAAACCATTGAACTTGGCCTGGCATTGCTGTGCAAAGAACTGCGCCGGCATGCGCCCAAGGGCTGGCAGCCTATTTCGGTGCAACTGCGCTACAGCCCGCCGGAGTCGCTGGAACGCTATGTGCGAGCGTTCGGTCCGCGCATCGCCTTCAATCAAGACCTCAATGCCGTCACAATTGACTACGCCCTACTCGCTTGCCCACTCAATAGCGCCAGGCCCTCACATCACCACCTGCTGGCTGACTTTCTCGATCGACAGAAGCGCGTACTGCCCGACGATATCGTGCGTTCGGTTACCTCCGTGGTGCGCGCCTTGATACCAGTGGGCAATTGCACCTTGGCGCATACCGCACAACGCCTGGCCCTATCAGAACGCACCCTGCAGCGCCGCTTACAGGCCGCTGACACTCGCTTCGTTACCCTGTTGGATCAAGTACGCTCGGATCTGGCGCTGAAGTACCTGCTGCAGTCGTCGCTGAAGGCCTCAGAGATTGCCGAGATTCTGGGCTACGCCGATCTCACCGCCCTCAGCCGCTCGTTTCGCCGCTGGCATGGCGTATCAATGCGTGAGGCAAAGGCCAATCAACAGTCAAAAAAAACCAGCACTCTTGAACAGCCCACGATGAAAATCCAGTAATGCGTTAACTACCTGATCACAAAGTAAAAAACAGGCTTGACAGATTTCCGTACGACGAGAATAATGCGCGCCACAAATGGCAACGTAGCTCAGTTGGTTAGAGCACGGCATTCATAATGCTGGGGTCGGTGGTTCAAATCC
>RCMZ01000178.1_pt1 | contig 40222 bp, 37 predicted proteins | sample 2041141 | NCBI WGS metagenome assembly RCMZ01 (sample SAMN09708263, study PRJNA481090) | Wastewater metagenome, whole genome shotgun sequencing project. | biome: sewage; isolation source: Davis station wastewater (DW) | place: Antarctica: Davis Station | collected 2010-03-01 | reverse complement strand
TTCTGAAAACCGCTTCTTCAAGTCCATTCTCCTTCTCGAAAACGGACTTTACTAAATCCCCTGTGGCACTGATTACGGGGAGCACCTCACGAGAACCGCATATTTGGCAGGTCTCCAGGTTATATCAATGGGATTCTTTATCCATGCGGGTTCTGTGGTATCGACGATTTTCGTGGCGGGGCATGGAGCGCTTCAGCACGCCAACCTGAAAATGACGCGCATCATCTCGCTACCCAAACGTCGGTCGGAAATTTCGGCCAACGGCGATTTTTTTCGGTCAACACCGCTCGCAGTGTAGATTTAGCGCGAGGCATGAATAGAATCTGGCTAGTACGAGGCCAACTGGGGCATGCTATCTTGGATGGCATGCTCGGCAGCAGGGAGTCGAAAATAACGTCCCTGTGAGCAAAATTTGATAGTTCGCAGATTTCTATGCGGTTTTACTAAAAGTTAGTAGTTCCGAATTTTTCATATAGCCTCGCAAGGTGTTTTAGCGAAGTTCTGAACTGGCTGCGCGCTTTTACGGTTGACTTGTCCGAGCTTGCATTCATGACCTTGGAGCCAGGATCGAAGATGATGAGCCCGCTTGCCAGTGCGCTCAAATAGCGATTGAAGTCCGTGCCTTCGCCCAGATGCGCCGGGCTGAAATAGCGATAGGCGGGCGCAAGGATTTTTTCGCTCTCGTAAGAAACATAAGCGGCTTGAGCGTGTTTCTTGTTCCAGTTGATCATCAAGTCGGCGAAGTGCCACGCAGCAGCGCAATCGCCATTGTCAGTCTGAAGTTCTACTGTCCCGTTTACATCCTCAATGAGCGCTCTGGATGGGTTGAAACCACGCACTACAAGACTTAGCCCAGTTTTGTGATTGCGCGCTCCGGCACGGTGGGTGCCCGTGAAGTACAGCGTATCGTTTCCGGTGGGGGCCCCAAATTTTGAAACGAAAGCCTTTACCCCTCTTTCGCCGTACATGCCGCCGGTGGGCTCGGGCGTCATCAAGGTAATACGGCTGCTGCTGTGTGCTTTGATTTCCCAGCCTAGGAAATCGGGTTCGGCTCGTCCGTTCGGGATTACGCCCAACAAAGCTTCCAGTGTGTAACCACCGCCATTCCGAGCGTTATAAGGTTGAGCCTCGCCTTTTTTATTCAAGCGTATTGAGGGTTGCCAGCCATGGTTCCGGATTTCGGTCAGTTTTTCCAAGAGGATTGATTTTGAGTCGCGCCCAAACAGCGGCAGATTGAAGAATACGCTCTCTTGAAGAAACTCGTTTTTTGCTGCTCTATGTAGAAATTCCTTGGCTAGATTGCTAGCTGCAGATGCCAAATACGCCAAGGTCTGCCCTGAAGCGGTAACTCCGAGAAAGAGTACCCGGCCATCTGTTCCGTTGTTGTGTTGTCGCTGTTCTTTTGGAATGGAACGGAGCAATTCGTTTGGAGCGTGTCTGCAGCCGCGCAAGAATCCAGACAAGCGAACTTCAGGATACTGTGGGTAGAGAATGAGTTGCCCCCCCTTTGCACGCTCTGTGGAATCAGGGTTTACCCAGTAAAATTCAAGCTTTGCCTTGTATGTGCTCTCTTTGCCATTGCTGTTAGTTTCGATCTCATGAAAAGGAAACATCTGGACGGCATCTAGGTTTCCACCTAAATAAATCTGTTGTTTGCTGTTGTCGTTTTCGGCAAGCGGTTTGCAGAATGCCCTCACAGCTCCTAGCTCGGCAAAACGGCGTAATACAGCTGCAACGTCAGAAAACATGGTGTCCTCTTGGTTCAGGATATTCGTGGTTCAGCCAGCCCTTGCTCGTCAATTACCGCGAAGCGGCCGTTCCCGACGAGCCAGCTGGCGCAAAGCGCCACTATATCCAATTCATTCTGCGTCTGTTTGACTTGTCTGACCGCGCATTCCCAAACGACAAGGCAGCGCCAGCCCATATCCATTTGAAGCTGAATCGTCTTTGCATCCCGGAGTCTGTTGCTCTGGATCTTCTCTTGCCAGAAGGCCGCGTTGGTTTTCGGAATTTTAAAATAGCGGCACTCATGTCCATGCCATAAGCATCCGTGTACGATGATCAAAGCACGATATTTCGGAAACACTATGTCCGGCTTGCCCGGAATATTCGTGGCGTGAAGGCGGAAACGAAAGCCAAGGGCGTGCAACCCTTGGCGCAGAAACATTTCCGGGCGAGTATTCTTCGCCCGGATTCCGGCCATCATCCTGCTTCGGGTTGCTTTGTCGACAACGTCTGTCACGGATCGGAGCGCCCCCGGAAATCGAGGCTATTTCCCGGGGGGCGCCAGTGGGCTCGCGGCGTATCCCGGCCAGTTCATGTTCGCAATAGAAGCGATCTCGTACGATCTGTCGCCGAGAAAATAAAATATCTTCTGGTATATGCCTCGTACTTTCTGATCGGTGGATTCGTCAAGTGCTGGCAACCTGCTCTCCTTGGTAACGATTTCGGACGGGGCATCGCTTGGATTAGTGTTGAACCCGAAATCAATCATTAGATCCCGCCAAGCACGTACGTTTTGTACCGAAGAGTTTGCCAGATCGGGAATTCGGTTCGCTGAAAGCATGGGAATTTCCTCTCTCGATTGATTGGGGTCCGTTACGAAGCGGTGGCATAGAAAAATGGAAGCTCTGGTGTCAAGATATTAGCTTCCAGCGCCGGTTTCATTATGCTGGCGACGTGTCGCATGACGTCGACAACAACGGAATTTCCAAATTGTTTGTAGGCTCGGGTATCCGATACCGGAATCCGGTACGAATCCGGAAAACCCATTAACCTTGCGCACTCTCGCGGCGTCAGTCGTCGCGGATTCCGATTCTCGCCCTGCCAAACCAGAATCTCCGAGCCGTCCTTGTAGTAGCGGGCCGAGAGGGTGCGCGACACACTGTCCGGATAGACCAGCCCAAAGCCGAAGCCGTTGCCTGCTGCTTTGTGCTTGGCGGCGTAGTTTTGCAGGTAGGCCCAGAGCTTGTCGGTGAGGGTGTATTTTGCGGGCACGCAATTAAGATCGTGATTGAAGTATTTTTCGCCATCGGCTTCGATGTGCGGTTCCGTTCCATCGGTCTTGTGCAGGATATCCCGCATGACTTTGCCACCTTTTGGGGGGAGGGGGACGGCGCCAAAATCGAAAGCGACGTTTTCGCGGAAACCGACGATGATGATGCGCTCGCGGTGCTGTGGAGTGAAATGAGCGCCGTCGATGATGCGGTAATGAATATGGTAGCCGAGATCGAGGAGCGCACGGCGGATCACGTCGAAGGTCCGGCCCTTGTCATGAGACATGAGATTCTTCACGTTTTCCAGCAGGAAGGCGCGGGGTTGCTTGGCTTCGATGATGCGGCAGACGTCGAAGAACAGGGTGCCCTGCGTTTCGTCATGAAAGCCGTGAGCGCGGCCTAATGCGTTCTTTTTGCTTACACCGGCAATCGAGAATGGCTGACAGGGAAAGCCGGCGAGTAGGACATCATGATCCGGCACGTTGCTGGCTTCTACTTTGGTGATGTCGCCCGCGATCAGGTGACCATCGTGGAAGTTCTCGGCGTAGGTTTTTTGCGCGTAGCTGTCCCACTCGCTGGTGAACACGCACTGGCCGCCGATGCCTTCGAAGGCTGCTCTTATCCCACCGATGCCGGCGAAGAGATCGATGAACTTGAAGGCTTTGTCGTCCGTCGTGGGGGTGCCGAAAGGAAGAATGAGTTGGCGCAGTGCCGGTCCGATTTGATAAGGGTTGGGCTCGATTTCTCGCGCCTCCCAGCGCCGGATGGTGCGGACATTAACACCGAGGCACTCGGCAATCTGTTTCTGGGAAAAGTTCTGGCGGGCGATAGCCAAGTACTGGTATGTCGTATCAACGTCCATATCCAGCCCTGTTCTAATTTCCGTTACCATGTCTGTCACCTTGTTGACTCTGGGATTGGTTGCGGACATTACGCCCGCATTCTTGTCCTTGCAACACATTTATGCAACCAATTGATGTGTAACAGCGAGGTATGCTCAAAAACGATATATGTCGATGCATTGGGCCAAAAAAAAAAGCGCCGGAATCGGCGCTTTTGCGGTGCTGTGTGTTCCAGCCTCAGGCCTTGAGGCTGGCCGTGCGGTAGCTGTCGATGGTCTGCAGCAGCTGGGCGAAGACCTTCGGCGTGCCGGCGATCAGGTTGCCGGTTTCGAGGTAGTTCGGCTCGCCGGCCAGGTCGCCGACCAGGCCGCCGGCTTCGGAGATGAGCAGCGTACCCGCCGCCATGTCCCACGGCGCCAGACCGAATTCCCAGAAGCCGTCGAGGCGGCCGCAGGCGACGTAAGCGAGGTCGAGCGAGGCGGCGCCCGGGCGACGCATGCCGGCCGTCTTCTGGGTCAATTCCTTGAAGATCTTGAGGTAGGTGTCGATGTTGTCGAAGGCGCGGTAGGGGAAGCCGGTGCCGATCAGCGAGTCTTCCAGCTTGAGGCACTTCGAGACGCGGATGCGACGCTCGTTGAGGAAGGCGCCGCCGCCCTTGCTGGCGGTGAACATCTCGTTGCGGTTGGTGTCGTAGACGACGGCCTGCGTGACGACGCCCTTGTGGGCGAGGGCGATCGAGACGGCGTACTGCGGGAAGCCGTGGATGAAGTTGGTCGTGCCGTCGAGCGGATCGATGATCCACTGGTACTCGGCGCCGCCGTTGAGGCCGGGGGCTTCGCCCGACTCTTCTGCTAGAATTCCGTATTCCGGGTAGGCCTCGCGCAGCACTTCGATGATGGCCTTTTCGGCGGCGCGGTCGACTTCGGTCACGAAATCGCTTTGCCGCTTGCTCGTCACCTGCAGGTGGTCGATGTCGTGCGCGGCGCGGTTGATGATCTGGCTGGCGCGACGCGCCGCCTTGATGGCGATGTTGAGTGCTGGATGCATGGCTTTGTAAAGAACCCGACGGGCGGCGCGTGCCGCTCGATTCGTTTGTGGAATCGCCCATTTTAATATGAACCAGGCCGTAGCGTCTCATTCTTCGCACTCTTCGTCCTCCCCGCCCGCGCAGGGGGCCGCGCTCGACCGGATTCGCATCGTCCTTTCGCATACCAGCCACCCCGGAAACATCGGCGCCGCGGCGCGCGCGATGAAGACGATGGGCCTGTCGCGCCTGACGCTGGTCAATCCGAAACATTTTCCGAGCGACGAGGCGATCGCGCGCGCGGCCGGCGCCGAGGACATTCTGGTCGACGCCGTCGTGTGCGACAGCCTCGACGCGGCGCTGGCCGGCGCCGTGTTTACGGTCGCCCTGTCGGCGCGCCACCGCAATCTCGGTCCCGAGCCCCTGCAGGCGCGCGACGCCGCGCCGGAATTGCTGGACCTGCTGGCGCAGACGCCGGACGGCGACGTGGCGCTGCTGTTCGGCAACGAAACGGCGGGTCTCTCGAACGAAGAGGTGCAGCGCTGCCAGCGCACCGTCTTCATCCCGGCCAACCCCGACTACACCTCGCTCAATCTCGGCGCGGCCGTGCAGCTGCTGTGCTACGAGCTGCGCCTTGCCGCCTTCGCCGGGCGTCCGCCGGTGCTCAGCAAGGCGGTTCCCTTCGCTTCGCCGCTGGCGGCCAACGACGACGTCGAGCGCTTCTACGCACATCTGGAGCGGGTGATGGTCGACACCGGCTTTCTCGATCCGCGCCAGCCCAAGCGCCTGCTGCCCAAGCTGCGCCGGCTGTTCGGGCGCGCCGAACTGGAGCGCGACGAGATCAACATCCTGCGCGGGATTCTCGATGCGGTCGAACGCAAGCTGGGTCGATGAGGCGCCCGAACCATCGCGCGAAATAGTGGATCAAATCAGTCGGGTATTCTAAAATCGCGGTCTGCCGCCAAAGAAAGGTTTTTTCATGTTCCGCCGCCTGCGCGAAGACATTCAATCGGTATTCGATCGCGATCCCGCCGCCCGCACCTCCTGGGAAGTGCTGACCTGCTACCCGGGCGTGCACGCAATGATCGGCCACCGGCTGGCGCACTGGCTTTGGGGGCATCGCTTGCGTTGGCTGGGACGCTTCGTGTCGCATCTGGCGCGCTTTTTCAGCGGCATCGAAATCCACCCGGGCGCGACCATCGGCCGCCGCTTCTTCATCGACCACGGCATGGGCGTGGTGATCGGCGAGACGGCGGTGATTGGCGACGACGTGACGATGTACCACGGCGTCACGCTCGGCGGCACGTCATGGAACAAGGGCAAGCGCCATCCGACGCTGGGCGACCGCGTCGTGATCGGCGCCGGCGCCCAGGTGCTCGGGCCGATCACCGTCGGCGCGGGCGCCAAGGTCGGCTCGAACGCGGTGGTCGTCAAGGATGTGCCGCCGGGGACGACGGCGGTCGGCAATCCGGCGCGCATCATCGATACCGAGCAGGCTCAGAAACGCGAGGAGAAGGCCGGGCAGATGGGTTTTTCGGCCTACGCGCTGGCGAGCAACCAAGACGATCCGCTGGCCAAGGCGATCCACGGCCTGCTCGATCACGCGGTCGAGACCGACCGCCGCATCGAGCTGCTGCTCAAGCGTCTGGAGAGCGCCGGCGTCAGCGTCGAAGACGAACTGGCGACCGCCGACAAGTTCGATCCCAAATACTTGAGCAAAATAGTTGACTAATTATTTGTAGGGCCTTTATAGTTGACAAAACCAATCGGGTATTCCCCCAGGGAGGCTCCATATGAGACTGACGACTAAAGGACGTTTTGCTGTCACCGCGATGATCGATCTGGCCCTGCGCAGCGGCGAAGGGCCGGTGACGCTGGCCGGCATCAGCGAGCGGCAGAAGATTTCGCTCTCGTATCTCGAACAGTTGTTCGGCAAGCTGCGTCGCTACAACCTCGTCGACAGCGTGCGCGGCCCGGGCGGCGGCTATTGTCTGGCGCGTCCGTTCGAACAGATCAGCGTTGCAGACATCGTGCGCGCCGTCGACGAACCGCTCGACGCGACGCAGTGCGGCGGCAAAGAAAACTGCAAGGACGAGGAGCGCTGCATGACCCACGACCTGTGGGCCACGCTGAACTTCAAGATGTACGAATACCTGAGTTCCGTTTCCCTTTCCGACCTCGTCAATCGGCAGGTCAAGAAGGTCGGCGAAATCGCGGTGCTCAAGGACCAGCGTCGCATCGGCCCGCGTCCGCGCGCCAAGGCGATGGCCGTCATCTCGTGAGCCTTCGCCGGCCCTGATCGCACGCATGTTCGCGCCCGTCTATTTCGACCACAACGCCAGCACGCCGCTCGACCCGGCGGTGCTGGAAGCGATGCTGCCCTGGCTCACCGAGCAGTACGGCAACGCCTCCAGCCGCCACGAGTACGGCCGGGCGGCGCGGCGTGCGATCGACGAGGCGCGCAGCCGGGTCGCGGCCGCGGTCGGCGCGCATGCGACCGAAGTGGTGTTCACCAGCGGCGGTTCCGAGGCCAACAACCTTTTCGTGAAGGGCGCGGCAGCGTGCCTGAAACCGGGTCTGCTGGCGGTCAGCGCCGTCGAGCATCCCTGCGTGATCAAGCCGGCCGAGCAGCTCGCGCGGCGCGGCTGGACCTTGCGCACGCTGGCGGTCGATGGCGAGGGGCGGGTGGATGCGGACGCCTACGGCGCGGTGCTGGCCGAGCGGCCGAAGCTCGTTTCGGTGATGCTCGCCAACAACGAGACCGGCGTGCTGCAGGACGTGCCGGCGCTGGCCTCGGCGGCGCGCGGGAGCGGGGCGTGGTTCCATACCGACGCCGTGCAGGCGCTCGGCAAGGTGGCCGTGGATTTTCGTGCGCTCAACGCGGCCGGCGTGCATGCCATGACGCTGTCGGCGCACAAGATCGGCGGCCCCAAGGGCGCCGCCGCGCTGGTCCTCGACAAGCGCGTCGAACTTGAACCTTTGATCGCCGGCGGCGGTCATGAACGCGGCCTGCGCTCGGGCACCGAGAACGTCGCGGCCATCGTCGGTTTCGGTGCCGCCTGCGAACTCGCGGTGCAGCGCCGGGCGGAAAACGCGGCGCGCCTGCTGGCGCTGCGTGGCGAGCTGGAGCGCGGGCTTGGCGCGCAGGGCGCGCGCCTGTTCGGGGCGGGCGCCGAGCGACTGCCGAATACGGTTTATTTCGCCGTGCCCGATGTCGACGGCGAAACGCTGGTCGGCCATCTCGACCGGGCCGGTTTTGCGGTGGCCAGCGGCGCCGCCTGTTCGAGCGCCAATCCGGAGCCGTCGCACGTGCTGCGCGCGATGGGCGTGGCGCCTGAACTGGCGCGCGGCGCGGTGCGCATCAGCCTGGGCGGCGGCAATACGGCGCAGCAGGTGCAGGATTTTTTGAAGACTTTGCAGGCGACGGTGTCGAAACTGCAGCAACTGACCGCGATGGCGGTCTAACGAACAACCTGATGAACCATTCGGAGCGAGAGCAATGCTGAAACTGCCGATCTACCTCGATTATTCGGCAACCACCCCGGTCGATCCGCGGGTGGCGGAGAAAATGATTCCCTTCCTCGTCGAAAAATTCGGCAATCCGGCGTCGCGTTCGCATTCCTTCGGCTGGGAAACCGAAGCCGCCGTCGAAGAGGCGCGCGAGGAAGTGGCCAAGCTGGTCGGCGCCGATGCCAAGGAAATCGTGTGGACCTCGGGCGCCACCGAATCGAACAACCTCGCGATCAAGGGCGCGGCCCACTTCTATTCAGGCAAGGGCAAGCACCTGATCACGCTGAAGACCGAGCACAAGGCGGTGCTCGACACCTGCCGCGAACTCGAGCGCCAGGGCTTCGAGGTGACCTATCTCGACGTCAAGGAAAACGGCCTGCTCGACCTCGACGTCTTCAAGGCGGCGCTGCGCCCCGACACGATTCTCGCCTCGGTGATGTTCGTGAACAACGAGATCGGCGTCATCCAGCCGATCGCTGAGATCGGCGAAATTTGCCGCGAGAAGGGCATCATCTTCCACGTCGACGCCGCGCAGGCGACCGGCAAGGTGGCGATCGACCTGAACACGCTGAAGGTCGACTTGATGAGCTTCTCGGCGCACAAGACCTACGGCCCGAAGGGCATCGGCGCGCTCTACATCCGGCGCAAGCCGCGCATCCGCCTCGAAGCGCAGATGCACGGCGGCGGCCACGAACGCGGCTTCCGCTCGGGCACGCTGGCGACGCACCAGATCGTCGGCATGGGCGAAGCCTTCCGCATCGCGCGCGAAGAGATGACCGAAGAAAACGCCCGTATCGGCAAGCTGCGCGACCGCTTGCTGAAGGGACTTTCCGACATCGAAGCTGTCTATATCAATGGCGACATCGAACACCGCGTGCCGCACAACCTGAACATTAGCTTCGCTTACGTCGAAGGCGAATCGATGCTGATGGCGATCAAGGATCTCGCGGTGTCGTCCGGTTCGGCCTGCACCTCGGCGTCGCTCGAGCCTTCCTACGTGCTGCGCGCGCTGGGGCGCGAGGACGAACTGGCGCACAGTTCGATCCGCTTCACCATCGGCCGCTTCAATACCGAGGAAGAGATCGACTACGCGATCAAGCTGCTGCACGAAAAGATCGGCAAGCTGCGCGAACTGTCGCCGCTCTGGGAAATGTACAAGGACGGCGTCGACCTGAACACGGTCCAGTGGGCCGCCCACTGATTGAAAGTTTGAAGGAGAAACAGCATGGCCTATAGCGTCAAGGTTCTGGATCACTACGAAAATCCCCGCAACGTCGGTTCCTTCGGCAAGGAGGAAGAGGGCGTCGCGACCGGGATGGTCGGCGCGCCGGCGTGCGGCGACGTGATGAAGCTGCAGATCAAGGTGAACAAGGAAGGCGTCATCGAAGACGCCAAGTTCAAGACCTACGGCTGCGGTTCGGCGATCGCCTCGTCGTCGCTGGTCACCGAATGGGTCAAGGGCAAGACCATCGACCAGGCGCTGGACATCAAGAACACCGCCATCGCCGAGGAACTTGCGCTGCCGCCGGTGAAGATTCACTGTTCGATCCTCGCCGAGGATGCGATCAAGGCGGCGGTGGCCGACTACAAGAAGAAGCACAGCGACTAAGCAGCGAGAGAAGGAGAAACAGCAATGGCGGTTACGCTTTCCGAAAGCGCAGCGAAGCATGTGAGCAACTACCTTGCCAAGCGCGGCAAGGGCGTTGGTCTGCGTCTCGGCGTACGCACCAGCGGCTGCTCGGGCATGGCCTACAAGCTCGAGTTCGCCGATGCGGTCACGCCCGAGGACATCCAGTTCGAATCGCATGGCGTCAAGGTGCTGATCGATCCGAAGAGCCTGCCGTATCTCGACGGAACGGAGCTCGACTACGCGCGCGAGGGCTTGAACGAGGGCTTCAAGTTCAACAACCCGAACGTCAAGGACGCCTGCGGCTGCGGCGAAAGCTTCAACGTCTGATGCGCCGGCGGGGCATCGCTGCCCCGCGCCTGTCGTCCTGACGTACTATTCGTTCCGTCCCGCGGGGGTTCCCCGCGGCTTCCTGCGCGCGGGGCGTCGGCCCCGCTTTCGCTGACATGCGCGTGCGGCCCAGAGCGGCCGATAGGATCATGGATTTTTCCGCCGACCATTTCACCCTCTTTTCGTTGCCGCGCGCCTTCCGGCTCGACGCTGCGACGCTCGACCGCAAGTACCGCGAAATCCAGGCGCAGGTCCATCCGGACAAGTTCGCGCATGCGGGCGATGCCGAGCGGCGCCTGTCGCTGCAATGGGCGACGCGGGTGAACGAGGCCTACCAGGCGCTCAAGAAGCCGCTGCCGCGCGCGCAATACCTCCTGCATCTCGCCGGGCACGACGTCGGCGCCGAAAACAACACGGCGATGCCGGCCGATTTCCTGATCGAGCAGATGGAATGGCGCGAGGCGGTGTCCGAGGCGCGGGCGGCGGGCGAACACCACGAACTCGAGCGTCTGCACCATCGCCTGAAGTCCGGCATGAGCGAGCGCTACGACGAGATCGGCGCGCTCCTCGACGATGCCGGAGATCTGGAACAGGCGGCCGACCGCGTGCGCCGTCTGATGTTTCTCGAAAAACTTCTGTTCGAAATCGACGACGCGATTGCCGCGCTCGAAGAATAAAAAACTAGGGAATCCACTCGTACATGGCACTTCTGCAGATCGCTGAGCCCGGAGAATCGGCCGCACCGCACCAGCACAAGCTGGCCGTCGGGATCGACCTCGGCACCACCAATTCCCTCGTCGCCACCGTGCGCAGCGGGCTTTCCGTCGTCCTTTCCGACGAACTCGGACGCACCCTGCTGCCTTCCGTCGTGCGCTACCTGCCCGATGGCAGCACCCAGGTCGGCTTCGACGCGCAGGAACAGCAGTCGGTCGATCCGCGGAATACCGTCGTTTCGGCCAAGCGCCTGATGGGGCGCGGTCTCGCCGACATCGCGCACCGCGAGTCGATGCCCTACGATTTCGTCGGCGCCGAAGACGTGCAGGGCGCGCAGGGCATGGTGCGCCTGCGCACGGCCGGCGGCGTCAAGACCCCGGTCGAGGTTTCGGCGGACGTCCTGCGCGCCCTGCGCGCGCGCGCCGAAGCGGCGCTCGGCGGTCCGCTGGTCGGCGCCGTGATCACCGTTCCCGCCTACTTCGACGACGCCCAGCGCCAGGCGACCAAGGACGCCGCCCGCCTGGCCGGCCTCTCGGTCCTGCGCCTGCTCAACGAGCCGACGGCGGCGGCCATCGCCTACGGCCTCGACAACGCGGCGGAGGGCGTCTATGCCGTGTACGACCTCGGCGGCGGCACCTTCGACATTTCCATCCTCAACCTTTCGAAGGGCATCTTCGAAGTGCTCGCCACCGGCGGCGATTCGGCGCTCGGCGGCGACGACTTCGACCAGCGCATCTTCTGCTGGATGCTCGAAGCCGCCAAGCTCAAGCCCCTCTCGGTCGAGGACGCCCGCCTGCTCCTGACGCGCGCGCGCGAAGCCAAGGAATACCTGACCTTCCACGGCGTCGCCCCGATCACCGCGCGGCTCAACAGCGGCGAACTGGTCGACCTCAAGCTGACCACCGAAATCTTCACCGAGATCACGCAGACGCTGGTCGCCAAGACCATCCAGCCGGTCAAGAAGGCGCTGCGCGACGCCGGCCTGCAGGTGGCCGACGTCAAGGGCGTCGTCATGGTCGGCGGCGCCACGCGCATGCCGCAGATCCAGCGCGCGGTCGGCGAGTTCTTCAAGCAGGACCCGCTCAACAATCTCGATCCGGACAAGGTGGTCGCCCTCGGCGCCGCGACGCAGGCCAACCTGCTCGCCGGCAACCGCGCCGCCGGCGACGACTGGCTGCTGCTCGACGTGATCCCGCTCTCGCTCGGCCTCGAAACGATGGGCGGCCTGGTCGAGAAGATCATCCCGCGCAACTCGACGATCCCGGCCGCGCGCGCGCAGGAATTCACCACCTTCCGCGACGGGCAGACGGCGATGGCCGTGCACGTCGTGCAGGGCGAGCGCGAGCTCGTCACCGACTGCCGTTCGCTGGCGCGTTTCGAGCTGCGCGGCATCCCGCCGATGGTCGCCGGCGCGGCGCGCATCCGCGTCACCTTCCAGGTCGACGCCGACGGTCTGCTCGCCGTCTCGGCGCGCGAACAGACCTCGGGCGTCGAGGCCAGCGTCACCGTCAAGCCGTCGTACGGACTGTCGGACGACGAGATCGCCGGCATGCTCAAGGATTCGATGACGCACACCAAGGACGACGCCATGCGGCGCGCGCTCAAGGAAGCGCAGGTCGAGGCGCAGCGCCTGATCGAAGCCGTGCAGTCGGCGCTGAAGAGCGACGGCGAACTGCTCTCGGCCGAGGAGCTGGGCCGCGTCGAAAGCGCCATCGCCAAGCTGCAGACCACCGCGCTCGGCGAGAACCGCCGCCACGTCACGCTGGCGATGGACGACCTCGAAGCCGAAACCAAGGACTTCGCGGCCCGTCGCATGGACAAGTCGATCCGCCGCGCGCTGGCCGGGCGTAAGGTCGACGAACTGAAAGAATTCGGCAGCCACGGAGAAAACAAATGACCCAGATCGTCGTCCTGCCCCACGTCGAGCTGTGCCCCGAAGGGACGGTGATCGAGGCCGAACCCGGCAAGTCGATCTGCGCAAGTCTGCTCGAACACGGCGTCGCCATCGAGCACGCCTGCGAAATGTCGTGCGCCTGCACGACCTGCCACGTCATCATCCGCGAAGGCTTCAACGCGCTGGAACCTTCCGAGGAACTCGAGGACGACCTGCTCGACAAGGCCTGGGGGCTGGAACCCAACTCGCGCCTGTCGTGCCAGGCGATCGTCACCGAAACGCCGCTGGTCGTCGAAATTCCGCGCTACACGATCAACATGGCCAAGGAGGGACACTGATGAAATGGACCGACATCAACGACATCGCGATCGAGCTTTCCGAAGCGCGGCCCGAGGTCGATCCGACGCGCATCAACTTCGTCGACCTGATGAACTGGGTGATGGCGCTGCCGGACTTCAGCGACGATCCCAAGCACTGCGGCGAGAAGATTCTCGAAGCGATCCAGCAGGCCTGGATCGACGAAGTCGCGTGATGCGCAGCGCGCAGGCCGGTCCGCGCCCATGATGCCCGACGACTTCGGCGGCGTGCAGCGCAACGTGCTCGGCGGCCCGCTCGGCGTCTGCAGCGAAAAGCCGCGCACCGGCTTCTTCCGCGACGGCTGCTGCAACACCGGCCCGGAGGACGTCGGCAGCCACACCGTCTGCGTCGTGCTCGACGCCGATTTCCTGGCGTTCTCGCAGGCGCGCGGCAACGACCTGTCGACGCCGCGTCCCGAATTCGGCTTCCCCGGACTCCAGCCCGGCGAGCGCTGGTGCCTGTGCGCCGCCCGCTGGCGCGAAGCCCTGTAGGCCGGCCATGCGCCGCGCGTGGTGCTCAATTCGACCAACGAAGGCGCGCTCGAAATCGTGGCGCTCGACGATCTCAAGCGCCACGCGATCGACCTTAACTGATCCGGCTGCGCACGAATCGAAGAGCCGACGGAGACGTCGGCTTTTTTACGCACGGACGAAGGGCAGGCCGGGTGCCCGTCGCAGCTTCCCGCTTCACCCTGCCGCTTTCGGCGCAAGGCGCCGGGGGCTGGATAGCGCCCGCTTTTGTCTCCGCCTCAGCCGCCGTCCAGCGTGGCGAAGGGCGGCGCTTCGCGCCATTCGATCCGGCCTTCCGCCAGATGGTAGTCGGCGACGGTCGTCAGGGCGCCGCCGATTTCCGCGGCGGCGTAGGTCATCAGGCTGATCCGCTCGATCCGGCAGCGCGTCCTTTCCCCGTTGGCGAACGCGTCCAGCCGGCGGCCGACCGCCGCGCTCGGCCAGGCGTCGGCATAGAGGCCGACCGTGACGTGCGGAAGGTAGTCGTGGGCGTGCTCGTCGCTGGCTGCGCGCGGTGCGAGGCAGGCGCGCAACGCCGGGAGCGCCTGCCCGGGATCGTTCGCATGCAGGAAGGGGACCGAAGAGAAGCTGGCGAGAACCCCGATTTCGAGATCGAACGGCAAGCGGCGCATCTCGCCGAGCGCCCGCAGCTGGGCAGCAAGCGCGTCGGCGCCGAAGTCGTCGGCGCGTTCCGGCGCGGCGCTCGGAAAGCCGCAGGTCGCCAGGGTGACGTGCGGCTGGCGGCGGTAGCCGTCGAGCAGCAGACCGGCGAGATGGCGCTCGGCGGCGGCCGCTTGCCGACGGATTTCCGGGCGGTCCACGTCGATGGCCCAGATCGCGTAGCGCGGCCGGCCCAGATGCCATTCGCGAAAGTCCCGCCGCAGATTTCGCAGGGTTTCGGGGCGTTCGAGAAAGCGCTTGCGCGCGGCGGCGAGGTCGCTCATGCCGATTCGGTTTCCGTGAATGAGGTCGGGGAGGTTCCGCTCAGTGCGTGCGCCGAAGCCGGCGCCGCCAGGCGGGAGGAGGGCATTCTACTTCCGAATCCCGGCGTCGACCGCCGTTGCCGCCGCCGCGCGCGCGGCCCGTTGCGCCGCGCCGCGGATTTGCACATCGCTTGCCGCCGTGCCACCATCGGCCGTTTCCCGCGCCTTCCTTCCCCCCATGTACATCCCCGCCAGTTTTCGCGAAGACCGCCTCGAAGCCATGCACGCACTGATGCGGACACACCCGCTCGCCATGCTGATCGTCCAGGGGCGCGACGGTCTCCAGGCCGCGCCCGTTCCGTTCATGCTCTACGCCGGCGAAGGCGAACACGGAACGCTGCGCGCCCACGTCGCGCGCGCCAACCCGCTCTGGCGCGAGCTGGACGGCGCCGGCGAATGCCTCGTCGTCTTTCAGGGCCCCGACGGCTACGTCACGCCGTCCTGGTACGCCTCGAAGGCGACGACGCACAAGGTCGTTCCGACGTGGAATTACGCGACCGTGCAGGCGCGGGGGCGGGCGGCGGCGATCGACGACGCCGCCTGGCTGCGGCGCCAGCTCGACGATCTGACGCGCTGCCACGAGGCCGGGCGCCCGCAGCCCTGGTCGGTGGACGACGCCCCGGCCGATTACCTCGCCGCGCAGATGAAGGCGCTCGTCGGCATCGAGATTCCGATCGCGCGCATCGAAGGCAAGTGGAAGATGAGCCAGAACCGGGAGATGGCCGACCGGCAGGGCGTCGTCGACGGTCTGCGCGCGGCGGACGATCCGCACCGCAACGCGCCGCTCGCCGACGCCGTGGAAGGCCGGAGCGAAGGCCAAGCGGCCGGCCGTTTGGCGTTCGCGCGGCCGCCCGCGGAAGAATCCGGAAAGCCTGTGTAGAATCGATAGCGCTGTAGCCATTACTACTTGAAGAAAGGTATGACCGTGCCCTATACGCCCGATCTGGTGGATGAACTGAACACGCTGATCCGTTTCAACCTGGACAGCACGCAGCAAGGGGTCAAGGTCCACAAGACGGCCGACGCCAAGGTGATCGCGGCGACGCGGCGCCTGCACGCCAAGGGCCTGCTCACGCAGGAGGACGGCGGCTATCTGACGAGCCTGGGGCGCAACGCGGCCGAGCACGCGCAAGCCGCACTGACCCTGCTCACCGCCGAGGTGGCGCCGCCGGCTTCCGCGGCGCGGGATCTATCCGCCGCGCAGGCGTAACGGCACGCGGGGAGGGGCGCCGCACGCCGCTCCTTGCCCGTCGTTCGCACCGGAGCTGGCTCCTTCCTTTCGGCGCCGCTCCGGCCGGCGCGAGCCGCCCGTGCGCGCGATGGGGCGCGCGGTTTGGGTTAAAATGCGCTCCCCCTCACGAACGCCTTCCCCATCTTGAGCACGAAACTTCAATACACGGTCTATCAGGAAGCGCCCGATCTCTGGGTCGCCCGGTCCTTGAATCTGGAAATGGAGATCAGCTCCGACGGCACGACGGAAAGCGAAGCGCTCGAAAATCTGCGCGAGGCGCTGAACCTGCACTTCGAGAACTACGTCTTCCCGAGCATCCAGCGCGTCGACGCGGAAATTCCCGACGACGAGTCCTGATCGTCCGGCCCGGGCGCGCCGTAGGCGGCTTCCCGGGCCGTCCCGCCTTGCCGCGCTTCGACCTCGCCGAGCAAGGAGGCCCCGCTTTTCGCCGCTGCGCCTTTCTTTCCCGGCGCACCGCCCGGCGTTCTTCTTCCAGCGCCCTCCGGGCCGCCGCGCACCGGGGGCCGAGAGTTTTCGCGGAGGAACGCGGCGCGCCGTCGTGGCACAATCCGCGAATGAAAAACGAGCCGTCGGGCGATCCGAAGGCGCCCCGCGCGGCGTCGCCGCGCAAGGCCTTCGGGGCCGTGCGGCAGGGGCCGCCGCTGCTGTCGTTCCTGCTGTCCTTTCTCATCCTGCTGGCGACGCCGGCGCGGGCTGCGGATCATGAGTTTTCCTGTCCCACCGTGGCCGCGGCGTCTTCCGGTTACGTCGTTCCGGCGCAGGCACTGCTGCGCGATCCCGCGGGGCTTCTGAGCGTGGACGAGGTCGCGGCGCCGGCCCGTGCCGCCGATTTCGTACCGTTCTCCGGTCAGCTTTCCGCCGGCTATACGCGCGACGCGCTGTGGTTGCGCCTGTGCCTGCCGCCCGCCGAGGCCGGCGCGCGGCCGCGCTGGCTGCGCATCGCGCCGCCCATGCTCGACAAGCTCGCCCTCTACCTGCCGCGTGGCGACGGCTATGCCGAGCACCGCACGGGCGATCATCGTCCCTTCGTCGAACGCGAGTGGGACTACCGCCTGTTCGCCATTCCCGTGCCGCCCGACACGAATGCCCGCCGGCCCGCCTACCTGCGCATCGAGACCGCGAGCGCGCTCAACATGCGCATCGATCTGTGGTCGGAGGCCGAGTTTCAGCAGCTGGTGGTGCTGGAGTCGATGTTCTACGGCGTCCTCGTCGGCACCGTCGTGCTGCTCGTCGCCTTCAGTCTGGTGTCGTGGCGATGGCTGGGCGAAACCCTGTACCTGTTCTACGCGGTCAACGTCCTTGCCGGCGGTTTCTTCCTGTTGATGAACGCCGGCTTCGGCAGCCAGTTCCTCTACCCCGAATCCGGCGTCATGAACGACCGTTTCATCGCCTGGTTCACCGGTCCGATCCTGGCCATTCACGTCCTCTTCTTCACCTATCTCTTCGCCGTTCGCCGCCACCTGCCGCGGATGTATCCGATGATGCTGGCGCTGGCCGCCGTCTACGCCCTCCTGGCCCCGGCCAGCTTCCTGACCGACTGGCGCAACATCGGCGTCCTGCTGCAGCTGATGGCCTTTCCGGTGACGCTGCTATGGATGCTGCTGGTCGTCTACCTCGGCTGGAAGGACCGCGAGCGGCGCATCTACATCTTCGCCTTCCTGCCCTGGCTGCTCGGCCTGCTCGCCAACGCGATGCTGCGCCTGGGGAACATCTCGGAAAACTTCCTGATCTACTACAGCGGCGAGATCACGGCGCTCATCCACCTGATCATCTTGCCGGTCCTGATCATTCACCGGACCCGGCAGGCAGAGCTGGAGAAGGACAAGGCGCTGGCGCGCGAACTGATCGAGGCGCATCGCGTGGAAAGGGAGCTGGAAGCGCGGGTGCGCTCGCGCACCGAGGAGCTGCAGCAGGAGATCGCGGCGCGGGGCCGGCTGCAGGAGCAGCTCAGGAACGCCCTGGAGACCGAACGGGCGACGCTCGCCAACCAGCGCCAGTTCGTCGCCATGCTTTCGCACGAATTCCGCACGCCGCTGGCCATCATCGACGCCGCCGCGCAGCGCCTCGACATGCGTCTGGAAAAGACCTTGCCGGAACTGACGCCGCGCATCGGCAAGATCCGCCGCGCCGTCCGGCGCCTGCTCAATCTGCTGGAAAACTGCCTGGCCAGCGAGCGCCTGAACGGCACCGGCCTGGAGCTGCGTCTGGAGGACATGGATCTGCGCGCCTACCTCGCCGGCGACTACGCCGAGAGTGCGCTGACGGGCACTCAGCGCATCCGCCTGGAGTTGCCCGGCGAAGCCGTCCGGGTCCGCTGCGACCGCCATCTGTTCGACATCGCTTTGTCCAATCTGGTGGATAACGCTCTCAAGTATTCGCCCGACGACCGCCCCGTGCACATCCGGCTGCGGCCCGAGGCGAGCGCCGGAGTGCCGCCCGGCATGGTCGCCATCGAGGTGCGGGATCAGGGCGCCGGCATCCGGCCGGAGGATCGGGAGCGGGTGTTCGAAAGGTTCTTCCGCAGCGAAGGCCAGCCGCGCACCTCCGGCGCCGGCCTGGGCCTGCATCTGGCGCAGGTGCTGGCGCGGCGCCATGGCGGCGATCTCGTGCTCGCGCCGGCGGCGCCCGGGGAGGGCGCGACCTTCATCCTGACCCTGCCGACGACGGGCGCGCAGGCGTCGGCGGATGAATTGCAGCCGGCCTGAGCGGCGGCGCCGGCCGCCTGGGGTCAGGGTGCCGCGAAGAGCTTGAGGATGCCGTCCAGTCCGCAGAAGTTGAGTGCGACGGCGGCCTTCGCGCGGGTGGCCGGCTTGGCGTGGTAGGCCACCGAGAGGCCGGCTTCGCCCATCATCAGGAGGTCGTTGGCGCCGTCGCCGACGGCGATGACCTGCTCTCGTTTAAGGCCCAGTTCGTCGCGCAGGCGGCCGAGGTGGTGCGCCTTGGCGTTGGCGTCGACGATGTCGCCGACGACGCGGCCGGTGAGCTTGCCGCCGGCGATTTCCAGTTCGTTCGAGGTCGCGAAGTCGAAGCCGAGTTCGATGCGCAGGCGCTCGGTGAAGTAGGTGAAGCCGCCGGACAGGATGGCGGTGCGCAGGCCAGCGTTCTGCGCGGCTTCGAGCAGTTCGCGGGCGCCCGGCGAGAGCAGCAGGCGTTCGCCGAAAACGCGGGCGAGGACGCGGGCGTCGAGGCCGGCGAGGACGCGGACGCGCTGGCGCAGGCTTTCGCGGTAGTCGAGTTCGCCGCGCATCGCCGCTTCGGTGATCGCCGAGACTTCGGCCTTCTTGCCCGCGAAGTCGGCGAGTTCGTCGATGCACTCGATGGTGATCAGCGTCGAATCCATGTCGAAGGCGATCAGGCCGAAATCGGAGAGCTTGCGGCCGCTGTCGATGAAGGCCCAGTCCAGCCGTTCGTTGTAGAGCAGGGGTGCGATGGCGTCGTCGAATTCGGCGCTGCGGGTCGCGCCGCGCAGGCGCACCACCTGCGGCGGGCAGGGCTCGACGGCGGCGGCGCCGGTCGCGGCGACGGCGCGGTCGAGCAGGAAGGTCGGCAGGGCGCCGCCCTGGATGATCAGGTCTTGGGTCATGGCGAATCCTTCAGCGCCGGGACGGCGACGGAAGAGGCGGTCTCTCCGGCGCGCCCGGCCTGCGGGGCTTGGTTCGATGAGTCTATGAAATGTCTTCGGGGGCGGCCGCGACGGGCCGTTTCAGATCCGTTCCGGCAGCACGTCGCGCAACAGCACGGCGGCGTCGCGGATCATCTTCTCGGTCGTCTCCCAGTCGACGCAGGCGTCGGTGACCGAGCAGCCGTACTTGAGCTGGCCGAGGTCTTCCGGGATCGGCTGGTTGCCGGCGACGATGTTCGATTCGATCATCACGCCGACCAGCGACTTGTTGCCGAGGCGCACCTGGTTGACCACGTCGGCCATGACCAGCGGCTGCAGTTCGGGCTTCTTGAAGCTGTTGGCGTGCGAGCAGTCGATGACGATGTTGGCCGGCAGCTTGGCCTTGACGAGCGACTGCTCGGCCATCTGCACGCTGACCGTGTCGTAGTTCGGGCGGCCGTCGCCGCCGCGCAGGACGACGTGGCCGTGCCGGTTGCCGCGCGTGCGCACGATTGCCGAATGGCCTTCGCTGTTGATGCCGAGGAAGCTGTGCGGGCGCGAGGCGGAAAGGATGGCGTTGATGGCGATGCCGATGTCGCCGTTGGTGCCGTTCTTGAAGCCGACCGGGGTGGACAGGCCGGAGGAAATCTCGCGGTGCGTCTGCGATTCGGTGGTGCGCGCGCCGATCGCCGTCCAGGTGATGAGGTCGCCGATGTATTGCGGCGAGATCGGATCGAGCGCCTCGGTGCCGGCGGGCAGGCCGAGCTCGGCGACGTCGAGCAGGAACTTGCGCGCCTTTTCCATGCCCTGGTCGATGCGGAAGGAGTCGTCCATGTCCGGATCGTTGATGTAGCCCTTCCAGCCCGTCGTCGTGCGCGGCTTTTCGAAATAGACGCGCATGACGAGGCAGAGCGCGTCGCCCACTTCGTCCGACAGCGCCTTCAGGCGGCGCGCGTAGTCGAGGCCGGCCACCGGGTCGTGGATCGAGCACGGGCCGACCACGACGAAGAAGCGCGGGTCCTTGCGGTCGAGGATGTCGCGCAGCGTCGCCCGCCCCTGCCGGACGGCCTTGGCGGCGGCGGGCGTGAGCGGCAGGCGGGCGATGATTTCCTCGGGCGAGGGCATCGGATCGAAAGCGGCGACGTTTACGTTGTCGATGTCGGGAGTGGTCATGGCGGTGTCCGGCGTCCAGTGTCTAGTTCGGAGAGTGGGTCAATTGGCGGTCAATTGGCGGATCAGGTCCTTCACTGCGTTGACGCGGTCGGTCAGCATCGGGCAGTGGCGTTTGAGGAGAAGTTTATCCTGTCCGGCGAGCTTGTAGTTCCGGTCCTTCTGGATCAGGGTGATGATGCGGATCGGTTCGATCGGCGGATTCGGCTCGAACTGCACGACGATCTGTTCGGCGCCGGCGTCGAGCTTGACGATGCCGAGCGGTTTGGCGAGCAGGCGCACGCGGTGCGTGGCGAGCAGCGACTGGCCCTGCGCCGGCAGTTCGCCGAAGCGGTCGATCAGCTCTTCCTGCAGGTCGTCGATCTCCTCGGCACGCTCGCAGTTGGCGAGGCGCTTGTAGAGCGTCAGGCGCTCGTGCACGTCCGGCGCGTAGGCGTTGGGCAGCAGCGCCGGCGTGTGCAGGTTGATCTCGGTGGACAGGCCGAGCGGCTGCGTGAGGTCGGGCTCCTTGCCCTGCTTGAGCGCGCTCACCGCGCGGTTGAGCATTTCGGTGAACAGGTTGAAGCCGACTTCCTGCATCTCGCCCGACTGGCTGTCGCCGAGCACCTCGCCGGCGCCGCGGATTTCCAGGTCGTGCATCGCGAGATAGAAGCCGGAGCCGAGCTCTTCCATCATCTGGATCGCCTCCAGCCGCTGCTTCGCCTGCTTGGTCAGGCTGCCTTCGTCGTGCGTCAGCAGGTAGGCGTAGGCCTGGTGGTGCGAGCGGCCGACGCGCCCGCGCAACTGGTGCAGCTGGGCGAGGCCGAACTTTTCGGCGCGGTTGATCAGGATGGTGTTGGCGTGCGGGTTGTCGATGCCGGTCTCGATGATCGTCGTGCACAGCAGCAGGTTGGTGCGCTGCTGCGTGAAGTCGCGCATCACGCGTTCGAGTTCGCGCTCGTTCATCTGGCCGTGGCCGACCGCGATGCGCGCTTCCGGGACGAGCTTCTGCAGCTTCTCGCGCATGTTCTCGATGGTGTCGACCTCGTTGTGCAGGAAGTACACCTGCCCGCCGCGCTTGAACTCGCGCAGAAGGGCCTCGCGCACGATGCCGTCCGACAGGCGCGAGACGAAGGTCTTGATCGCCAGGCGCTTCTGCGGCGCGGTGGCGATCACCGAGAAGTCGCGCAGGCCTTCGAGCGACATGCCGAGCGTGCGCGGGATCGGCGTCGCGGTCAGCGTCAGCACGTCGACCTCGGCGCGCAGCGCTTTGAGCGCTTCCTTCTGGCGCACGCCGAAGCGGTGCTCCTCGTCGATCACGACGAGGCCGAGGCGGGTGAATTTGACGTCCTTCTGCAGCAGCTTGTGGGTGCCGATGACGATGTCGACCTTGCCCTCGGCGAGTTCCTTGAGTGCCTGCGTCACTTCCTTGGCGGTCTTGAAGCGCGACAGCTCGACGATCTTCACCGGCCACTCGGCGAAGCGGTCGGAGAAGGTCTGGAAATGCTGCTCGCAGAGCAGGGTGGTCGGACACAGCACGGCCACCTGCTTGCCGCCGGCGACCGCGCAGAAGGCGGCGCGCAGGGCGACTTCGGTCTTGCCGAAGCCGACGTCGCCGCACACCAGGCGGTCCATCGGCTTGCCGGACCTCATGTCGTCGATCACCGCCCGGATCGCGGCGGCCTGGTCGGCGGTTTCCTCGAAGCCGAAGCCGTCGGCGAAGGCGTCGTAGTCGTGCGCCGTGAATTCGAAGGCGTGGCCCTTGCGCGCGGCGCGCGTGGCGTACAGCGCGAGCAGTTCGGCGGCGGTGTCGCGCGCCTGCAGCGCCGCCTTGCGCTTGGCCTTCTCCCACTGCTGCGAGCCGAGCGTGTGCAGCGGCGCGGCGTCCGGGTCGGCGCCCGAGTAGCGCGAGATGACGTGCAGCTGCGAAACGGGGACGTAGAGCTTGGCCTCGCCGGCGTAGTGCAGTTCGAGGAATTCCTGGTCGCCGTCGCCGAGGTCGAGCAGGATCAGGCCCTGGTAGCGTGCGATGCCGTGCTGCTCGTGCACCACCGGATCGCCGACCTTGAGTTCGGTGAGGTCGCGCAGCCAGTTGTCGAGCGAGGCTTTCTTCTGCGCCTCGCGCCGCGTGCGCCGGGTGGGGCTGCCGGCGTACAGCTCGGATTCGGTGACGAAGGCGAGTCCGCCGGCGACGAAGCCGTCGTGCAGCGGCGAGACGCCGAGCGCGAGCTTCGCGCCGGCCGCCGCGAAAGCGGCGAAGTCGGCGCTGGCCGCCGGCCGCAGGCCGTATTCGGCGAACAGCTCGGCCAGCGTTTCGCGGCGCCCGGCCGATTCGGCGAGCAGCAGGATGCGGCCGGGGAAGGTGTCCACGAAGGACTTCAGGCGCGCCAGCGGGTCGTCGGCGCGGCGGTCGACTGCGACCGGCGGCAGCGGCTGCGTCGGTCCCGCGGCGCCGTCCGCCGCGAGCTTGCCCAGGCTGATCCGCGCGTAGGGCCTGGCGGCGAGGAAGAAGGGCTCCTCGGCAAGGAAGAGCTCGCCCGGGGGCAGCAGCGGCCGGCCGCGTTCGCCCGAGAGCATGTCGTAGCGCGACTGCGCGTCGCGCCAGAAGGCGCGGATCGCTTCCGGCACGTCGCGGTGCAGGCAGAGGACGGTCTGCGCGGGCAGGTAATCGAAGAGCGTCGCCGTTTCCTCGAAGAAGAGCGGCAGCCAGTATTCGATGCCGGCCGAGGCGATGCCGTTCGAGACGTCCTTGTAGACGCCGGTCTTCGCCGGGTCGCCCTCGAACAGCTCGCGGAAACGCTGGCGGAAGCGCGTGCGCCCGGCGTCGTCGAGCGGGAATTCGCGCGCCGGCAGCAGGCGGACTTCGGGCACCGGGTAGAGCGTGCGCTGATTGTCGACGTCGAAGGTCTTGATGCTCTCGATCTCGTCGTCGAACAGGTCGAGCCGGTAAGGCAGCGGCGAACCCATCGGGAAGAGGTCGATGATGCCGCCGCGGATCGAGTATTCGCCGGGCGAGACGACCTGCGTGACGTTGGTGTAGCCGGCCAGCGTGAGCTGCGCGCGGAAGGACTCGGCGTCGAGCTTCTCGCCCTGCTTGAGGAAGAAGGTGTAGGCCGCGAGGTGCGACGGCGGCGCCAGCCGGTAGGCGGCGGTCGAAGCCGGCACCAGCAGCACGTCGCATTCGCCGCGCATCACCGCGTAGAGCGTGGCGAGGCGTTCGGAGATCAGGTCGTGGTGCGGCGAAAAGCTGTCGTAGGGCAGGGTTTCCCAGTCCGGCAGCAGGCGGACCTTGAGCTCGGGCGCGAACCACGGGATTTCGTCGAGCAGGCGCTGCGCGTCGCCGGCGTCGGCGGTGAGCACGGCGAGCAGGCGGCGCTCCGGCGCGCCGCGGGCGGCGGTCGCCGCGTTGGCGATGGCGAGCGCGTCGGCGGAGCCGGCGAAGGCGGGCAAAGTCAGGCGGTCGCCGGCTTTCGGCAGCGGCGGCAAGGGAAACGGGGCGGTCTCTGGAGCGGGGGCGGGCTGGGGCACGGGAAGGGCGGGGCGGCGGAGCGGGGAAGCACTCGATTATAGCCGATAAGCCGATGTCCTCCGGCGGTGCCGTGCGCGCGCAGGGGCGTCCGGGCCTTGTTTCCGGCCTTGCGCGCGGCGAGGGCGGCGGGAGGGGCGCCGGCTTTCGGGGGGCCGGGAGCGGCGGTCCGCGCGCTGGCTTGATGCCGGGGCTGCCGCCGGAATGGCGGCTCGTTGCGTCCAGCGCGGGCGTTCGCCTACGGCGTTTCGGCGGTGTCCGGCGCGAGCAGGGTTTCGACCGGGCCGGGGCGGCCGAACAGGTAGCCCTGGTAGGTGCGGCAGCCCTGTCCGAAGAGGAAGTCGAACTGCCCGGAGGCTTCGACGCCTTCGGCGACGACCGAGAGTCCGAGGCTGTGCGCGAGGGTGACGATGGTGCGGGCGATCACCGCGTCGTTCGGGTCGGTGAGGATGTCGCGCACGAAGGAGCGGTCGATCTTGAGATGGTCGAGCGGCAGGCGCTTGAGGTAGGAGAGCGAGGAGTAGCCGGTGCCGAAGTCGTCGAGCGCGAAGCCGACGCCGCAGGCCTTGAGGCGCAGCATCTTGGCGATGGTTCCTTCGAGGTCGTCGAGCAGCAGGCTTTCGGTGAGTTCGAGCTGCAGCCGTTCCGGGTTGGCGCCGGTGCGCCGTAGGGTGGCGAGCACCTGTTCGGCGAAGTCGGGCTGGCGCAGCTGCCGGGCGCTGACGTTGACCGCCAGGCGCAGGCCGGCCGTCTTTTCGTGCGCGGCCCATTCGACGAGCTGGCGGCAGGCCGTTTCGAGGACCCACTGGCCGATCGGCAGGATGAGGCCGGTTTCCTCGGAAAGCGAGATGAATTCGCCGGGCAGGACCATGCCGCGCCGCGGATGGCGCCAGCGCAGGAGGGCTTCGGCGCCGATGACGCGGCCCTGCGGGTCGACCTGCGGCTGGTAGTGCAGCATGAACTCGCCCTTGTCGATGCCTTCGCGCAGGTCGGCTTCGAGTTCGGCGCGCTGCGTGACCACGGCCTGCATCTGCGGGTCGAAGAAGCGCAGGGCGTTGCGGCCCGCCGCCTTGGACTGGTACATGGCGAGGTCGGCCTGCTTGAAGAGGTTGTCGATCGCTTCCCGGCCGCCGGAGAATAGGGTGATGCCGATGCTCGGCGTGCTGTGGTGTTCGTGGCCGGCAAGCTGGTAGGGCTGGTTGAGCGCGGCGAGGATCTTCTCGCCGACCGTGCGCGTCTGGGCCGCCGCCTCGCCCGCTTCGCCGCTGAGGTCTTCGAGCATGATGACGAATTCGTCGCCGCCGAGGCGGGCCGCGGTGTCGCTGGCGCGGATCGCGTTCTGCAGGCGGTTGGCCACTTCGATCAGGAGCAGGTCGCCGATGTCGTGGCCGAGCGTGTCGTTGAGCGTCTTGAACTGGTCGAGGTCGATGAACAGCAGCGCGCCGTGCCTTTCGTTGCGCTCGCTGACGGTCATCGCCTGCTGCAGGCGGTCGAGCAGCAGGCGCCGGTTGGGCAGCCCGGTCAGCGGGTCGTAGAAGGCCAGGCTGCGGATCTGCTCTTCGGCTTCCTTGCGCTCGCTGATGTCGGAGAAGGCCGTGACGTAGTGCGTGATCTGCCCGTTGACGCCGCGCACGGCGGAGATGCTCTGCCACTTGGGAAAGAGTTCGCCGTTCTTGCGGCGGTCCCAGATTTCGCCGAACCACGCGCCGGTGCTCGCCAGTTCGTGCCACATGCGGGTGTAGAACTCGGGTTCGTGGCGGCCGGACTTGAGGATCGCCGGCGTCTTGCCGACGACTTCCGCGGCGCTGTAGCCGGTCATCTCGGTGAAGGCGCCGTTGACGCGCAGGATGACGCCCTTGGCGTCGGTCACCATCATGCCGTGCAGCGACTCGAAGGCGGTCGCGGCGATGCGCATTTCCTGCTCGACGCTGCGGCTTTCGGTGATGTCGCGCAGGACGATGACGCTGTGCGTGGATTCGCCGCGGCTGTCGGGGACCAGCGTGATCGAGGCCTCGCTCCAGAACTGCTCGCCGTTCTTGCGCTGGCCGAGCATGTCGTGCGGGCGGGCGTCGCCGCGGCTCAGGGCGGCGCGGAAGCCGGCCAGCGCGTCGCCGTCGCTGCCGTTCTCGGCGACGAAAAGGAAGTCGGGGCGGCGGCCGAGGATTTCCGCCTCGTCGTAGCCCGTGATTTCCTGCAGGGCCGGGTTGGCGAAGGTGGCGCGCCCGTCCGCGTCGACGATCAGCACGCCCTGCGAGATGGCGCCCAGCGCCTTGTGGTGCAGGCGCAGGATGGCGTCGCTCTTGAGCTGCGCCTCGGCCTGCGCGACGCGGATCAGGTTCTCCTGGAAAACCAGGGCGGAGCGCGCCATCTCGCCGATTTCGTCGCCGCGCCGGTGGTCGCGGATTTCCACCTGCTCGACGCGCCCCGCGTGTTCGTCACGCGCCGCCAGGCGGTTCATCGCGCGGGTGATGCGTTTGATCGGGTAGATGATGCCGCGCGCCAGACCGGCGGCGAAGAACAGGGCCAGCAGCAGCGCCAGCAGCGTCGCCAGCCCCACCCAGCGCACCGTGGCGGCGGCGCTTTCCTCGGCGCTACGCGCTTCGGCGATCAGGTCGCGCGCCAGCTTGTCCTCGACTTCCTTGAGACGGTCGATCTTCCAGGTCAGCGTGTCGAACCAGTGGTCGGCCTCGACCTTGCCGAGCAGCGAGGTTCCGGGGGCGCTGCGGCTGGCGATGCGCCGCATGCGCTCGGCCTCGGCGGCTTCGACGCCGATGATCGACTGCTCGAGAAAGCGCGTCTGCTCGTCGCTGGCGAAAAAGCGGAACTGGTCGAGGAAGACTTTCTGGCGGTCGATCAGCTTGAGGAAGAGGGCGTGGCTGGCGGCGTCGAAGTTGCCCGCCGAAAAGCGCGCGGCGCCGATCGCCCGTTCGATCCCGGCCAGCTCCTTGGCCTGCATCAGGTTCACGTAGGCGTAGATCGAGCGCGCCAGCTCGGAATCGTTGCTGACGAAGAGCATCTCCTTGACGATCTCGATCAGCTCGGCGACCGCCTCGCCGTAGTTGCCCATCAGATCCTGCTGCGAAATCTTCTGGTCGACGACGGCGCGGCGCCATTCGAGCAGCTTGTCGATGCGCGTGCGCGCCGCGTCGATGCGCTGCCCGAGCCGGTTCTCGAAGCGCTCGGGCACAACGTTCTGCAGCGAGCCGAAGAAGGCGACGCGCTTCTGGTCGGTCTGCTGGTAGCGGAGCGGCAGCCGTTCCTCGAAGGCGGTGCCGCTCGATCCGATGAAACCGGCGGAGGTGCCGCGCTCCTGCTGCAGTTCGTGCACGAAATCGCTGACCGCCGGCGCCAGTTCGGCCATCGCGCGCAGGTCGCGCATTTCGTTGGCGGTGTGCTGGTAGCCGAAAAGCATCCACGAGGCGAAGAACAGGAAACCCGCAATGGGCAGCGCCAGGGCCAGCGCGATGCGCGTGCCGATGGGGGTGTTCTTCATCTTGAGTTGCATCGCGGCCTTGTTGTAAGCGATTTGTTCGGGCGGATGGGCGGGATGGCCGGTTTAAGCACCGGGCATAACCGGGGATTATGCGTCGCCGGGGCGTGGCCGGCAAGGTAAAAGCGCGATGCGCATGCCGTCCGCCGATCGTTTTCACGCCGCCGGGCGGCGATGTCGCGGGGAAAGGCGCGGGACGAAGCGGAGAGGTGCGGACGCGCCCTAGCGGGGGAGGCCCGCCAGGTGGCCCGCAAACCAGGCGCCGGCCGCTTCCGCAAAGGCGGCGACCGCGTCCTCGTCCTTCCCTTCGCCCGGAGGGCACGGCAGCAGCTCGCTCGGGCCGGACAGCTCTTGCAGCGCGCGCCGGTTGGCGGCCAGGCGTTTTTCGTCCGGGTCCGCGACGAGCATCAGCAACGGGGCGCTGAGCGCGTGCAGGTAGAGCATGCCGGCGAGGTCGATCAGGCCGTCGCGGCAGACGACGGCGGCGATGTCGTTGTCGCGCAGGCCGGCGACGCGCACGATCACCGGCGAGGCGTGCCCGGCGCCGTAGAGGCAGATCGGCTGCTGCGGCATTTCGCCGTCGCGCATCTGGCGCTTGAGCAGCGACAGGCAGTCGAGCAGGCGCTGGGTGAGCAGCGGGACGTTGTTGCACGGGTCGGCGAAGTGCGCTTCGTGCTCGGTGAGCAGGTCGACGACGCAGGTCGTCAGTCCCCGTTCGCGCAGCGCGGCGGCCAGCGCCGGATCGCCGGCGGCAGAGTCCGCGCCGCCGCCGGTCTGGACGACGATGACCAGGCCGGGCGGGGGCGCGGGGGCGTCGCCGGCCGGGTGCGGCGCCGTCAGGCGCCCGTGCAGGGCGCCATGCGCGGTCGGGATGACAAGCAGCGTGCCGTTCCCGGTGGCCGGCGGCGGGGCTTCCCCGGCCTCGGCTTCGAGGGCTTCGGCGAATTCCATGAGTTCGACGAGTTCGGCGGGATTGCCGCGTCCGCCGAATTCCCCGCGTTCGCCTGCGGCTGCCTGCGCTTTCGCGGTGGAATCTGCGGTGGAATCTGCCTGAACTTCGGCGCGGGGATCTTTCGGTGTTTCCATTTCGTTCTCGGTTGGCGCGCCTGCCCGCGTCAGCGCCCGGCCAGGCGCACCGGGATGCGGTGCTGCCCGAAGGGCTTGCCGAAGGCGCCGAAGCGGCCGGCGATCGCGGTGTGGCAGTGCGGGCAGCGGCCGTCGGCCGGCAGGTCGTAATGGCGGATATCGTACCAGTCGCGTTCGATCAGCGCGGCGTGGCAGCCCGGGCAGAAGGTGGTGCCGCCCTCGGTGTCGTGCACGTTGCCGGTGTAGACGTAGTGCAGCCCGGCCTCCAGCGCGATGCGCCGGGCGCGGGTCAGCGTCGACGGCGGCGTCGGCGGCAGGTCGTCCATCTTCCAGTCGGGATGGAAGGCGGTGAAGTGGAGCGGAACGTCCGGCCCGAGCTCCCGCGCCACCCAGGCGGCGAGCGCCTTGATCTCCGGTTCCGAATCGTTCTGACCGGGGATCAGCAGCGTGGTGATTTCGAGCCAGCAGTCCGTTTCGTGATGGACGTAGGCGAGCGTGTCGAGCACGGGCTGCAGGTGGCCGCCACAGAGCTTGAAGTAGAAATCGTCGGTGAAGCCCTTGAGGTCGACGTTGGCGGCGTCCATCGCGGCGTAGAACTCCTTCGCCGGCTCGGGGTGGATGTAGCCGGCGGTCACCGCCACCGTCCTGATGCCGCGCGCGCGGCAGGCCAGCGCGGTGTCGATCGCGTACTCGGCGAAGACCACCGGGTCGTTGTAGGTGAAGGCCACCGCCTGCGCGCCGTAGGCGGCCGCGGCGGCGGCGATGCCGTCCGGGCTGGCGGCGTCCATCAGGCGGTCCATGTCCTTCGACTTGGAAATGTCCCAGTTCTGGCAGAACTTGCAGGCGAGGTTGCAGCCGGCCGTGCCGAAGGACAGGATGGCCGAGCCGGGGTGGAAATGGTTGAGCGGCTTCTTCTCGATCGGGTCGATGCAGAAGCCCGACGAGCGCCCGTAGGTGGTGAGGATCATTTCGCCGCCGACGTTCTGGCGCACGAAGCAGGCGCCGCGCTGGCCGTCGTGCAGCTTGCAGTCGCGCGGGCAGAGGTCGCACTGGATGCGCGCCGACTTGCCCGCCTCGTCCGGCAGGGCGTGCCACCAGCGGGCCGGATGGGCCGATTCCGGAGTCTTCAGCTTGATTCTTTCCATTTCCGCACCTCGTAGCGGGCGAGCCGGATCCGCTCGTCCCAGAAATCCGGCGGCAGGCCGGCCTTCATCTTCAACTGCGCCATGAAGCGCTCCGGATCGGGCAGCGCGTCCCAGACCTGCGGCAGAAAGGTCGCGCGCCGGTTGCCGTAGGAAAGGATGACGCCGTCGACCCGCGGGCGCAAGCGCGCGAGCGCCGCCGCTTCGTCGGTGCCCTTGCCGTCGCCGGCGTCGATCGGTTCGGCCGCGCCGAGCAGCGACACCTCGATGCGGACGCGCTCGCCGCCGTTGCTGCCTTCGAACTCCTCGGCGCTCAGCGGCGGGAAGCGCGGGTCGCCGAAGGCGGCCGCCACGGCGTTGGCCGCGACGTCCTCGCGCAGGGAGCGCTGCGCCTCCAGGCTGCCGATGCAGCCGCGCAGAACTCCGTCCTTGCTTAGAGTGACGAAGACCGCGCCGCGTTCATCGAGTTGCGGCAAGGCTTCGACCGGGCTCGGCGGCTGCCCGAAGCGTTCGCCGATGGCGTTGCGCGCAAGCGCGAGCAGCGCGCGGCCGAGCGCGTCAGCGGGCATGGGCGGCCCCTCCCGGCGGCGGTGCGGCGGACGCCGCGCAGAAGGCGAAGGCGCCGTAGCCGACGACGCGGGATTTGTCGCCGGCCGAATTTACTCCCGCATCGCCCGAGTTGCGCAGGTCTACCTGCGTCGCCTGCAGGCCGTGGCGGCGGGCGGCGAGCAGCAGGCCGTTGAGCGGCGTCGCGCCGCAGGCCTGCTGGTGGTCGATGTGCGGGTCGAGCGCGAGGATGCGGCGGGCGGTCTCGGCGTCGGTTGCGCGCGCCGCGTCGTAGGGCAGGTAATGCGAGAGGTCGGAGCTGACGACGATCAGCGTTTCGGGGCCGCCCCAGAGGCGTTCGAGCACTTCGGCGACCTCGCCCGGCGACGCCTGCCCGACGGCCAGCGGGAGCAGCGTGAAAGCGTCGAGCGCGCACTGCAGGAAGGGCAGCTGCACTTCCAGCGAGTGTTCCTGCGCGTGCGCCGCTTCGCTGACGACGACCTGCGGCAGGTCGGCGATGGCGGCGACCGCCGCCTGGTCGACGGGAATCGTGCCGAGCGGCGTGGCGAAGGCGGTGCTCGCCGGCAGCGCCAGCCCGCGCACGGCGACGCGGTGCGTCGGGCCGAGGAGGACGACGCGCCGGATGACGGCGCGGCGCGGCGCCAGCGAGGCATAGACGGCGGCCGCCGTCGCCCCCGAGTAGACGTAGCCGGCATGCGGCGCGACGACCGCCTTCGCCGTCAGCGTCGGCATCCGCGCGTGCGCGAGCAAATCTGCGACCTCGCGGCCGAGCGCCGCGGGCGATTGCGGATAGAACATGCCGGCCACCGCCGGCGGGCGTAGCGTCGGATTCATCTGCGGCCTCCTTTCGTCCCTCCTCCCAATATGCGCGGAGGACGGCCAAATGCAAGGGGCGGGGCGTACCGAATGTGCGGAGTGCGGTGAATGTGCCGGGCGCCGGCGCGCAAGAACGCCGGCCGCTCAGGCGAAGAGCGCCCAGCCCGCCGCGCAGCCCGCGGCCACGCCGAGGAAGCCGGCCGCCGCGCTGGCGGCCAGGCGGCGGCCGCCGACCGCGGCGATGACGCCGAGCTTGAAGCCGAGATTGGCGAGCACGGCGATCAGGATGGAGGTCGTCGCTTCGCCGGCGTTCAGCTTCTGCATGCCGTACAGGCGCAGGCTGGAAAGCGTGATGGCGTCGACGTCGGTCAGGCCGGAAATCAGCGCCACGACGTAGACGCCGGTGTTGCCGGCGTAGTCGGCGAGCGCCGCCGAGAACAGCAGGACGAGCGCGTAGATCAGGCCGAAGCTCAGCGCGGTGCGGATTTCGGTCGGATTGCGCAGCTCCAGCTCGGGCAGGCCGTCCTGCGCGCCGAGGCGGCGCCAGGCGAACAGCACGATCAGGCCGCCGGCGAGGAGGCCGCCGCCGAGCACCGGCAGCAGGCTGCCGAGCACGCCCGGCTGCACGACGGCGGTGATGACGCCGAGGCGGACGAGGACGACCAGATTGGCGAGCAGGATGACGACCAGCGCGAGCGGCGCGAGCAGGGGCACGCTGCGCGCGTGGCGCGAAAAGATCAGCGTCGTCGCCGTGCTCGATGCCAGCCCGCCGAACAGGCCGAGCAGCGGCGCGCCGTAGCGCTGTCCGAAGGTGCGCAGCGCGGCGTAGCCGCACAGGCTGACGCCGGCGATGAGGACGACCATCCACCAGACTTGCGCCGGATTGAGCGCCGCGTAGGGCCCCATGTCGCGGTTGGGGAGGATGGGCAGGATGACCAGCGAGAGGACGCCGAACTGCAGGATCGAAATGAGGTCGCGCCGCGTCAGGCGGCTCGAGAACTGGTGCAGCTCGGGCTTGAAGTAGAGCAGGGCGGTGGTGACGACGGCGAGCATCACCGCCTGCGTGCGGAAGCCGAGCCAGACCATGGCGCCGTAGGCGAAGCAGAGGAGCAGGGCGACCACCGAAGTGGTGCCCGGATCGCGCTCGTCGGGGTGGCTGTGATAGGCGGCGATCATCATGCCGCCGACCGTCAGCAGGCCGACGGCGATGATCCACGGCGAGCCGGTGTGTTCGGCGATCAGCGCGCAGACGGCGCCGAGCACGGCGACCAGCCCGAAGGTGCGCAGGCCGGCGCGCGAGGCCGGGTTGCGTTCGCGTTCGAGGCCGATCAGGAGGCCGATGCCGAGGCTGGCGAGCAGCGCCGGCAGGCTGTCGAGTTCGCTGACGTTGAGCAGGGCGGAGGTCATGGCGCGGGCGGCTCGGAGGCGGTTGATGAAGAACGCGGCGTCGGAACGTCGGAGCGGGAAAAGGCAGTCCGCCACGGAGGGCGCGAAACGCGCGAAGGAAGACCGGGATTGGCATTGCCGTTCCGCATCGCCCGACCGGTCAGTGGGAAATCCTGCTTCATTTTCGTTTTTCTCCTGCCCTTCGTGCCTTGCGCGATGCGCGCCGAAGCGTCCATGCGACTCGGCTGCGCGATTATCCGCGTAAAATTACGGGATGCCACGTCACTACGCAATCGTTCCCGCCGCCGGCAGCGGGTCGCGCTTCGGCGCCGAAATGCCGAAACAGTACCTGCCGCTCGCCGGCCGGCCGCTCATTTTCCACACGCTCGCCGCGCTCTGCCGCTGCCCGCGCATCGACCGCGTCTGGGTCGTGCTCTCGCCGGACGACGGCTGGTGGGGCGACTACGACTGGCGCGAACTCGGCGCCAAGCTGGAGACGGTGTTCTGCGGCGGCGCGACGCGCGCGCAGAGCGTCGCCAACGGCCTCGCCGCGGCGCAGACGGCGGCCGCCGACGACGACTGGATGCTGGTGCACGACGCCGCGCGCCCGTGCATTTCGCAGGCGATGCTCGCCGCGCTGTGCGACGAACTGGCCGACGATCCGGTCGGCGGCCTGCTCGCCGTGCCGGTGGCCGACACCCTGAAGCGCGCCGACGGCGCACAGCGCGTCGCCGCCACCGAGGCGCGCGACGGCTTGTGGCAGGCGCAGACGCCGCAGATGTTCCGCTACGGCGTGTTGCGGCGCGCGCTGGCCGGGCAGGCCGGCGTCACCGACGAGGCCGGCGCGATCGAGGCGCTGGGCCTCAGGCCGAAGCTGGTGCGCGGCGACGCGAGCAATCTGAAGGTCACCTATCCCGCCGACCTGCGTCTGGCGGAACTGATTCTGCAGGGAAAAACGGAAGGGGAAAGCCAATGATCCGCATCGGACAGGGCTGCGACATCCACGCGCTGGTGCCGGGGCGCAAGCTGATCGTCGGCGGCGTGCACATCCCGCACAGCGCCGGTCTGCTCGGCCACTCCGACGCCGACGTGCTGCTGCACGCGATCACCGACGCGCTGCTCGGCGCCGCCGCCCTCGGCGACATCGGCCGCCATTTCCCGGACACCGATGCGCGCTACCGCGGCGCCGACAGCCGCGTCCTGCTGCGCGCCACGGTGGCCCTGCTGGCGCAGGCCGGCTGGCGGGTCGGCAACGTCGACGCGACGATCGTCGCGCAGGCGCCGAAGATGGCGCCGTGGATTCCGCAGATGGTCGCCCACATCGCCGCCGACCTGCAGGTCGCCGAAGGCTGCGTCAACGTCAAGGCGAAAACCGCCGAGCGCCTGGGCTTCGCCGGTCGCGGCGAGGGCATTTCGGCCGAGGCCGTGGCGCTCATCGTCAATGACGGCGCCGACTGAACCCGGGGCCGCGCCGCGCCCGCCCGTCGCGCGCCTTTTCTTCGCGCTGTGGCCGCCGGCCGAGGTCGCCGAGCGACTGCACGCGCAGGCCGTGCGCTGCGTCGGAACGGTCGGCGGGCGCGCGATGCGGCGCGAGACGCTGCACCTGACGCTGGCCTTTCTCGGCAACGTGCCCGAAAGCGAAATCGCGCGGCTGTGCGAGGTCGCCGCGCGCGTTGCGGCGGCGCCGTTCAGCCTGCGCCTCGAACGGCTCGGCTTCTGGCGGCGCCAGCGTCTGGTCTGGGCCGGCTGCGCGCCGGACGGCGTTCCGGACGAGCTGCAGCGGCTCGCCGCGACGCTCGGCGACGCCCTGCGCGCCGCCGGTTTCGGGCTGGAGGCGCGGCCCTTCGTGCCGCACGTGACGCTGCTGCGCAAGGCCGAACCGTCCGGCGCGCCGGGGGCGGGCGACGCCTCCGGCACGGCGCCGCTGCCGCCGGGCGACGGCACCTTCCCGGCCATCGTCTGGCCCGCCGCCGAGTTCGTCCTCGTCCGTTCGGCGATCGGCGCCCCGGAAGCGAGCTACACCCGCATCGGGCGCTGGCCGCTGCGCGGCGCATGAGGCCGCTGCCGGTCGCGGTTGCCCGCCGGCCGTCGCACGCCTCCCCGAAGCATCCCGCCAGCGTCTTGCTCGCCGCCGCACAATTGCCCTGCAGGCCGCGTCAACGCTGGATTTACGCATACGTATGGAATAGTATGGTCCGGACTCCCCTTGGCGCTTCACAGACTGCCGATGACTAACAGCCAGCAAGAAGAAGCGGTCACTCCTTCCCCCGACGCCGTTCGCCCGCCGGCGGAACCGCCATCCACGCAGCCGCTCCTTTTGCACGTTCTCTTCATCGACGCCTCGGCGGACGATGCGGCACTGCTCCAGCGCGCCTTGCAGAGCGGCGGCTTCGACGTCGTCGCGCGCCGCGTCGATACGCCCGCCGAACTGCGCGACGCCCTGCGCCAGCAGGCCTGGGATCTCGTCCTGCTGGCCCGGGCCGTGCCCGGGCTGCCCGTCGGCGATGCGCTGGCCGCCCTGCGCGGCGTCGATCCGGACGTGCCGGCGATCCTCTTTTCGGGCCGCCCCGGCGACGAGACGGCGAGCTGCACGCTCGACGAAGGCGCGCAGGACTGCATCTACAAGAGCAATCTCGCGCGCCTGCTGCCGGTCGTCGAACGCGAGCTGCGCCAGGCCGCGCTGCGGCGCGGCGGGCGCGTCGCGACGCAGGCCGTGCGCCGCGTCGAGTCGGCCCTGCAGCAGAGCGAGGAGCGTTTCCTGCAACTCGCCGCGAACATTCCCGAGTGCTTCTGGCTGATCGACGTCGAACTGCGCAAGGTGGTCTACGTCAATGCCGCCTACGAGCAGATCTGGGGGCGGCGCGTCGAGGATCTCTACAAGGACCGCATGGACTGGCTGCGCCACGTCCACCCGGAGGATTTCGAGCGGGTCGCCGAAGCGGCGCGGGCGGCGGCGCTGGGCGGGCTGAACGAGGACTTCCGCACGGTGCGCCCGGACGGCAGCGTGCGCTGGCTGCACGTGCGCACCTTCCCGATCCGCGACGAGAACGGGGCCGTGCGCAGCGTCGGCGGCGTCGCCAACGACGTCAGCAGCTTCGTCGACCAGCAGCAGCGCCTGACCCATCTCGCGCACTACGACAGCCTGACCGCCTTGCCCAACCGCCTGCTCTTCTACGAGCGCCTGTCGGGCGCCGTGGCGCTGGCGCGGCGCAACGGCTGGAAGCTCGGCGTGCTGTTCATCGACCTCGACCGCTTCAAGAGCATCAACGACACGCTCGGGCACATCGCCGGCGACGAGCTGCTGCGCCAGGTCGCCGGACGCCTGTCGGGCTGCCTGCGCGAGAGCGATACGGTCGGCCGCCTGGGCGGCGACGAGTTCGCGGTGATCCTGCCCGAGCTGGAGGACGGCCAGCAGGCGTCGATCGTCGCGCGCAAGATCGTCGACGCGCTGACCCTGCCGGTCCAGCTCGAAGGCGAGGACGTCTTCGTCACCGCCAGCATCGGCATCACGCTCTTTCCGGACGACGCCGACGATCTGCACACCCTGCTGCGCAACGCCGACACGGCGATGTACCGGGCCAAGGAAGTCGGCCGCAACAACTACCAGTTCTTCACGGCGGCGATGAACGAGCGCGCGCGCGAGCGCCTGCAGCTCGAAACCGATCTGCGCCACGCCCTGCTGCGCGACGAGTTCGTCCTCCATTACCAGCCCAAGGCGAGCTGCGCGAGCGGGCGCATTTGCGGCGTCGAGGCGCTGATCCGCTGGAACCATCCGCTGCGCGGACTGGTGCCGCCGTCCGAGTTCATTCCCCTGCTCGAAGAGACCGGGCTCATCGTCCAGGTCGGCCAGTGGGTGCTGCGCACCGCTTGTGCGCAGGCGCAGGCCTGGCGCGCGGCCGGACTCGCCGTGCCGAACGTGGCGGTCAATCTTTCCGGCCGCCAGCTGCAGTCCGACCTGCTGGTCGAGGAAGTGGTCGCCGCGCTCGAAGAGAGCGGACTGCCGGCCGCCGCGCTCGAACTCGAACTGACCGAAAGCGTGCTCATGCACAACGCCGAGTCGGCGGTGCGCACGCTCAACCGCCTGAAGGCCAAGGGCGTCGGCCTGTCGGTCGACGATTTCGGGACGGGCTATTCGAGCCTGTCCTACCTCAAGCGCTTTCCGCTCGACTCGATCAAGGTCGACCGCTCCTTCGTGCAGGACATCGCGGCCGATCCGGACGACGCCTCGATCACCCGCGCAGTGATCACCATGGCGCACCACCTCAAGCTGAAGGTGGTGGCCGAGGGGGTCGAGACCGAAGGCCAGCTCTCGCTGCTGATCGCCAACCGCTGCGACCAGATCCAGGGCTACTACTTCAGCCGCCCGCTGCCGGCCGCCGGCCTCGAAGCGCTGCTGCGCGAGGACCGGCGCCTGCCCGCCGACCTGCTGCGCGCCGGCGAGCGGCGGCGCGCCATGCTCTTCGTCGGCCCCGCGCTGCCGGCGCTCGACGAGCAGCTCGAACGCGACGGCTACCGCGTCTTCGCGGCGCCCGACGCGGCGCAGGCGCGCGCCGTGCTGGCCGCGCACCGGGTGGACGTCGTCGTCGCCCGGGTCGATGCCGGCGGCGTCGACGGCCTGCGGGCGGCCGCTGCGATGCAGCCGGACGCCGAGCGCATCCTGCTCTGCGACGATGCTTCCTGGGGGCGCGTCGCCGGGGCGTTCGGCGACGGCACCGTGCAGCGCTGTTTTCACCTGCCGGTCGACGAAGCCACCCTGCGGCGCGCCGTGGAGGGCGTCTTCCAGAGCCGCGACCAGATCGAGGAAGGGCAGCGCCTGGGCCACGAAGCGCAGCATACGAGCAGCGAACTGCTGCGCCTGGGCGAAGCCTTGCGCCGCCTGCAGGGCGAGAACGAGAACCTGCGCGTGCGCGGCGACACGGCGCTCGGCCTGGTGCAGGAGTTAACGCAATACATCCCGTGGCCGTTGATCGGCATTGATGACGAGGGCCTGGTGGCCCTGAGCAACGAGCCGGCCGACGCGCTCTTCGCGCAGCAGACGACGCTGCTCGGCCAGTTTTCGGACGAAGTCCTGCCAGCCGCGTTGCTCGCCGTGCTCGAGGCCGGCCAGACCGGCCGGCGCGGCGAAGCGGTCGAGCTGGCCGGCCGGGCCTATCGCGCGACGATCAAGCCGCTCGACCCGCAGCTGCCGGCGCGCGGCCGGCTGCTCCTGCTGATCCCGGAGGAAACGAACTGATGGCCGCGAAAATGCTGCCGATCGATCAGGCGGAGGCGGGCATGGTGCTCGCCGACGCCCTGCGCGACGCCGCCGGCGGGGTGCTCCTGCCGCAGGGCGCGACGCTCACCGCCGCCATGCTAGCCGGCCTGCGCCGGCGCGAGGTGGCCGAGCTGTCCGTCGAAGTCGCCGCGCCGCCGCCCGACCCCGAATTACGCCAGATCATGCGCAAGGCCGTCGAACAGCGTCTGCGCCACCTGTTCCGCCAGGCCGGCGACGACGCCGCGACGCGCGATTTCTTCCAGGCCGTGCTCGACTACCGCCTGGAGAAGCTGCCTTGAGCGCGCTCCCGCCGCTGACGCTGGCGCGCGTGATGGACGGCCTGCGCCAGCTGCCGGCCCTGCCGGTGGTCGTGCTCGAAGTGCTCGAAACCTTCGAGCACGAAGACGTCGACGTCGACGCGCTGGCGCGCAAGATCGCGCAGGACCAGGCGATCGCGGCGCGTGTGCTGCGCATCGCCAACTCCTCGTTCTACGGCCTGCAGACGCGCGTCGGCACCGTGCAGGAGGCGGTCGTCGTGCTCGGCTTCCGCAGCGTGCGGGCGATGGTCATGTCGGTCGCCGCGACCAACAGCTTCCCGCAGCACGACTGCGCCGGCTTCAACCACGCCGCCTTCTGGCGCCACTGCGTCGGCGTCGGCCTGTGCGCGCGGGCGCTCGCCGTGCGCGCGCGGATGAACGCCGAACTGGCCTTTACCGCGGGCCTGATGCACGACATCGGCCGCCTCGTGCTGGTCACCTGTTTCCCGCAGGAGTACGCGGCGACGCTGGCCTACCGGGCGCAGCACGACTGCGCGACGGTGATCGCCGAGCGCGACGTGCTCGGCCTCGACCACGCGCTGGTCGGGCGGACGGTGGCCGAACGCTGGAAGTTCTCGCAGGCGCTGCGCGAGGCCATCGCCGGGCATCACACGCCGCAGGAATACACCGCCGATTCGCTCGCCGGCCTCGTGCATGTGGCCGATCTCACGGCGCACGCGCTCGGCCTTTCCGGCGAGGCGAACGAACTGGTGGCGCCGATGGCCGAGGTCGCCTGGCACCGTCTCGGCATCGACTGGGCGCAGTTCAAGTCGGCGCTCAGCGAAGTCGAGGCGGCGTTCGAGGAAACCTGCCAGAGCCTGCTGGTCTGACGCCGCCTTCGCGCCGCGCGCCGGGTTTCCGGCGGGCGGCCGATACGGCGGCGCGGGCGGTTCGCACGCAACTGCGGATGGCTGGCGTGCGGTTGTCGCTCGTTGTTTTTTTCGCTGCGCTTTTTTCATCAGCCAGGCCCGGTCTGGCGCGCCCGCCGTTTCGTCCGGCCGGACTTCCGGCCGCCCGGCGGCAGCCTAGCGGGGCGCTCCGGGGTAGGGCGCGGCGGGCTGCGCCGGTTGCGGCCGCCAGTTGAAGCGGCATTCCGGGACGTACGGGTAGTAGCCGGTCGGATCGTCGCAGTAGTACCAGTACATCGGCGCGGCGGGCGGCAGCGGCGCGATGCTCAGCGGCGGCTGGTACGGGTCCGGGTAGGGATCGACGCGGCCGGGGTAGAAGTACCAGACGCCGCCGACGATCCACCACCAGCCCAGGCGCCCGTCGTGCCTGCCGTTGTACCAGCGTCCGCCGCGCCAGCGCTCCAGGTCGCGTTCGTGGAAGCGGCCGATATCACCGTGCCACTCGCCGTGTCGTTCCCCGAATCTTTCGCCGCGCTGTCCGCCGTGCCATTCTCCGCGCTGCTCCCGCATGTGACCGTGTTCGTCGGCCCGGACCGGCGCGGCGAGACAGGGAACGAGCAGGAGGAGGGCGACGGCGAGCTTCGCCGCGCTGGCGCCGCGTGCCATGCGTTTGCTTGCGTTCATTGCGCTGTCTCCCGGTTTTCGGGTCAACGGGGCGGCGGCGGGGGCGGGCTGCCCGGGGGCGGCGGCGGATAGCTGCCGGCCGGCGCCGTCGGGGGCAGTTGGCTCGCCGCGGGCGGTTGGCTGTGGGGCTGGACGAGCGCCCCGGAAACGGGAACGCGGTCGCCCTTGGCGTACATGCACTGGACGTAGGCGTTGTCGTAGTGGCGCTGGCTTCCGTAAGCGGAACTCTGCGCGGCGCCGGATCCGGCCATGCTGCCGACGACGAGGCCGGTGCCGGCGCCGACGCCCGCGCCGCCGCGACCGCCGATCGCCGCGCCG
>RCMZ01000177.1_pt1 | contig 40276 bp, 36 predicted proteins | sample 2041141 | NCBI WGS metagenome assembly RCMZ01 (sample SAMN09708263, study PRJNA481090) | Wastewater metagenome, whole genome shotgun sequencing project. | biome: sewage; isolation source: Davis station wastewater (DW) | place: Antarctica: Davis Station | collected 2010-03-01 | reverse complement strand
TGGTTGTTGGCCAGAATCCAGACTTCGTCATGTTCCGAGGCGTCGAGTGGAATCACCGCCCCGCGCCCCATGCGCAGAAGTTGGGACATCGGCAGCACCGACCGGCCCAGCACGACAGAGATTTCAACGTCTACGGCTTCGATCTGGCTCAAGGTCTTGCTCACTCAGGCGAACGCCGCACCCTTGCGCAATCGCCGTGGGGTGCACATTGAAGCTTCATGCTTGCCGACCCGTTAAATTCCGAGCTTTTAAAGCTGCACCGAGACGACGATCGACCCGCCGAATGGGCCGTGTCGCGCGACTATGTTCCCTATGACGCCGCCGAGGCCTTCATGGAGGCGCGCGTCGCAGCGATTGCAGCGGGGGAGGCGTCTGAACTGGTCTGGCTGCTGGAGCATCCGCCGCTCTACACCGCAGGGGTTTCCGCACGGGACGAGGATCTGCTGGATGCAGGGCGTTTCCCGGTGCACCGCACGGGCAGGGGCGGCCAGTTCACCTATCATGGGCCGGGACAGCGCGTGGCCTATGTGATGCTGGACCTGAATAGGCGCGGCAAGGACGTGCGGGCCTTTGTTCGGGGGCTGGAGCAATGGTTGATCGGCGGCCTGTCCGAGTTCGGCGTCGAGGCGGATGTGCGCGAGGGCCGCGTTGGAGTCTGGGTCGAGCGCAAGGGACCGGGCTGGTCGCGTGAGGACAAGATCGCCGCCATCGGCGTGAAGGTCCGCAAATGGGTCAGCTTTCACGGCATCAGCCTGAACGTCGAACCGAACCTGGACCATTTCGGCGGCATCGTGCCGTGCGGCATTCAGGAGCACGGCGTCACCAGTCTGGTGGACCTGGGAGTGCTGGCCACGCTGGACGAGGCGGATGCGGCGCTGAAGACCAGTTTCCGGCGTCTGTTCGGCCATGTGGAAGAAGCCGCCGCGCCGTTCTGACGCGCGTTTCATCGCCGCAGATCGGGTGACAATCCGGCGAAAAGGCGGCTGCGGGCCTTGGCAAGGCGGCGGCGCATGAGGTTTAACGTCACCCACCAAAGCTTCCCCAAGCAGGCCCAGGAGACATTTTGATGATCCGCATGACCGCCGCCGCCTCGGCTGCCGTTCTAGCGCTGACGCTCGCGGCTGGCGCAGCCGTCGCGCAGGATTTCCGCGCTCTGGCGCAGCAAGACCTTCAAACGGCACACGACGCCCTGGCCGCTAACCATCCCGCCGCCGTCATTCCTGGCCCGGCGAGTGAAGCTTTCCGCAGCTGGATCGATGCGGGACTTCAGGATGCGCAGGCCAAGGCGCCGCGCGTCAACAGCGGTGACAGCCACGCCTATCTGATGCGCTACTACGCCAACGGGTTCCGCGATTCGAACATCGCGATCCGTCCGACCTATGAAGGGCTTGGCCCCTTCTTCGCCACCGGCTGGCCCGGTTTCACAACGGCATGGCGCAATGGCGAATATGTCGTCTCCTATGTGAAGGAGGGCGTGCGCAACGCACCGCCTCTGGGCGCGGTTCTGGTCAGCTGCGGCGATCAGAGCGCCGCCGACATGGCCAGCAGCCGCCTGGACAAGTGGGAAGGCGACCTGACCACTGAGGCTGGCCGCATCCGCACCGCGCCCTATCTGCTGTGGAACCGCAACAATCCGTTCACGGGCGGCGTGCCGACGGTCCAGTGCAAGTTCAAACAGGGCCGTCGCGACCGCGACTACACCCTGGCCTCGCAACCCGCTGACGCCGCCTCGCTGGAAGCCGCCTATCGCGCCAGCGTCTATACGCCTGGCCCGGTTCCGCTCTCGATCGAAACCGTCAACGGCCGCCCGTGGATCAGCGTCCACAGTCTGGCCGACAATGCCGGCTGGGACTCCTTCTTCGCCGCCGTGGAAGGTCAGTTGGCCACGATCCGCGGTCCGCAGGGCTTTGTGCTGGATCTGCGCGGCGCCAATGGTGAAGCGTTGCGTGCGACGTCGCGCGGCTATGGCCTGGCCAACCGCATCTGGACGCCGGAGTTCACCGTCAGCCGCCAGCCCCCGGCAGGCTCCATCACCTATCGCGCGACCCAGGCGAACCGCCAGTGGTACGCCGACACCCTGGGCCGGATGCTGGCCGATCCGCGCTTTGTGCAGGAATCGGGTCCAGTGATCGAGCAGACCCAGGCCATCGTCGCCGCTTTCGATTCAGCGCTGGCTGCCGGACAGCAGACCTTCGTCCTGCCGGGCCGTCCGGCTGTGCCGGATGAAGGCGCCGCCAATCCGGTCGCCGGTCCGGTGGTCATTCTGGTCGACGGCGGCTGCACCAGCGGCTGCCTCGATACGCTGGACCTGCTGACGCGCCTGCCGAACGTGCGTCTGGCCGGTTCGGTCACGGCGCAGGACAGCATTTTCGTCGAGCCGACCGTGCAGCGCTTGCCCTCGAACTATGCTGATTTGTCCTACGGTCATAAGGCCTGGACGACGCGCACACGCGCCAACAACACGCCATTCACCCCGGCGGCGGGCCTAGCCTACACCGGCGTGACGACGGATGAAGCTGCTGTCCGCAGTTGGGTCGGAACCCTGTTCTAGGGCGCACTGATCCGCCTCGCGCGTATCAGGCCTGAATGTAAGCCAATCAGGGCCGGGCAGGGGTGGAACCTCAGCCCGGCCCTTCCCATTTGAGAGTCATGACCGACACCGCCACACCCCACGACGATCTGCGCTCGCCCTCGGGCTTTGACCTGACGCCGCCGAATGATGAGGAGCGCGCCCGGCTTGAGGCGGACCTCGACGCGGAAGAAAAGCGTGTCCTGCTGTCCCACGGCACCGAGGCGCCCTTCTGCGGCACCTTGTTGGGCGAAAAGCGCGTCGGCGTCTTCTGCTGCCGGGAATGCGGTCTGCCCCTGTTCCGCAGCGGGACCAAGTTCGAAAGCGGTACGGGTTGGCCCAGCTTCACCAAGCCGGTGGACGAGAGCCATGTTCACTCCATCCGCGACATCAGCTACGGCATGATCCGCGTCGAGACACAGTGCGCCCGATGCGGCAGTCACCAAGGCCATGTTTTTCCTGACGGGCCGCCCCCGACCGGAAATCGCTACTGTATCAACTCTGTAGCCCTGACATTTGTCGCAGAAGGCGAAGCCTTGCCTGACCCGCTGCATCGGGGCGACGGAACGGCCTGACCTTGGCCTTAATCGCTATGCTAGGATGCGCCTGAAGGAGACGTTCCCATGTTGATCGCCGGCCTGCTTGCAGTTGTGGCCCTGACCGACCCTGAAGGGGCGGTGGCCACGGCGCCTTCCAATGCGCTTGACGTCGCTGCTGCCATGTCTGCACCTGCTGTCGCCGCCGTGGTTGTTCCAACAGCCCAGGATGCGGCGCCTCACGGAATGACGACCGAGCAGCAGATCCAGAACTGGATCGCTTCTCGCACGCCTGGGGCTAGTTTTAACGAGCCGCTCGATTCAGGCCCGGCGCCTGAACGCCAGATGCACGGCATGGTCGAAGCTGGAATCGGCACCGGTGGTTATCGGTCGTACGGCGCGGCGGTGTCCTTGCCGATCGGTGAGAACGGCCGTCTCGACTTGGCTTATCGCGAGGGCAAGAACGATCTGTGGGGCATGCCGGGACTGTATGGTTCGCCGGGCTTCTACAATGGGCCGGGCTATTATCCGGGATACGGCTATGGCGGCGTGGGCCGGTATCGCAGTCAGGATTCCACCAGCCGGACGATGTCTGTTGGCCTGAGTTGGAGCAAGGACAGCGATAAGGACGATCGCCGCGACCGCTCACAGTTCCCCGCCTATTGAGCGGCGATCAGCCCTTCTTCAAGGAATCAAAAAGGCCCGGCGAATGCTGGGCCTTTTCGTTTTCTACGACGTCGATGTCAGGGCACCAGGCCGGTTACGCGTCCCACGCCGTCGCCCTTGGCCTCATCGTCGGGCAGGATACCGTCTTTTTCGGCGCGATCTTCAAGATCGTCGGCCTCATGCTGAAGCTCTTCGATTTCGGCGGGTGTGGGGGTGTCTGGCGTGGTCATCGTGATCTCCATTGCCGAGAGAAAACAATCGATCGCAGCAGCCGTTCCAAGGTGATTCCGACGGATCAGTTTTTTGAGCCCATGTGTGATCGCGTGATCGTGCAGGGGAAGATGCGACGAATTCCATGCTGTCCAAACGCAAAAAGACCCGGCGAATGCCGGGCCTTTTCAGTTCTCAGATGGTGCCGCCGGGGGGAATCGAACCCACGACCTCAGCCTTACCAAGGATGCGCTCTACCACTGAGCTACGGCGGCCCCGACTGAGGAAGCGGCCGTATAGCCAAACAGATCGGGGGAGGGAAGCGGCTTTTTGAACTTACGAAAGAAAGTTTGGAAATAGCCCGCCATCACGGCATCATCTGGCCATGACTCAGCCTCCACATGACGCCGATACGCCTCTGAACCCTGTTCCCGGAATTTCTGGCGATTCGACGCCGACAACCGAAGTGGCCCGCGCCAAGGCCGAGAAGGCCATGCGACTGGCTTCAGCCCTTCGTGACAACCTGCGTCGTCGTAAGGCCCCGCAACGCACGCCGTCAGCTCCGAAGTCGCAGAACTGAAGTCGGCAACGCAAAGTCATCAACTCACGACCTCGCATCCCTTTGGCAAGCGGCTGACGGCTTGCTAGAGAACGATCCCCCCGAGGCGTTTCTTCGGGTGCGCTACAAGGACGTCATGGACAGCATCGCCATTCAGGGCGGCGCCCAGCTTTTCGGGGACATTCCCGTCAGCGGCGCCAAGAACTCCGCCATCAAGCTGATGGCTGCCTCGATCCTGACGGATCAGCCCTTATTGCTGACCAATATGCCGCGCCTGGCGGACACGCGGTTCCTGGGTCAGTTGCTGCGTCAGTTCGGCATCGAGGTGACCGAGCGTGACGGCGCAGACGGGCAGGAGAGCCTGTTCCACGCCAAGGACCTAACCTCGACCTTCGCCCCCTATGATCTGGTTCGCCAGATGCGGGCCTCGTTCAATGTGCTGGGCCCGCTTCTGGCGCGCACCGGCGAGGCCAAGGTGTCGCTGCCCGGCGGCTGCACCATCGGCGCGCGTCCGGTGGATCTGCACCTGCAGGCGTTGACGGCGCTGGGCGCCGAGATCGAGCTGGAAGAGGGTTATGTCACCGCCCGCGCCCCCAAGGGTCTGAAGGGCGCTGAGATCGAGTTCCCGTTCGTTTCCGTAGGCGCGACCGAGCACGCCCTGCTGGCGGCGGTGCTGGCGCAAGGCACGACCGTGCTGCGCCGTGCGGCGCGTGAGCCGGAAATCGGCGATCTGGCGCACTGCCTGACCGCGATGGGCGCCAAGATCGAAGGCGTCGACACCGACGTCCTGACCATCACTGGCGTCTCGTCCTTGAACGGCGCGACCTGGTCGGTGATTCCCGACCGGATCGAAATGGGCTCCTATGCCGTCGCGGCCGCCATGGCGGGGGGCGAGGTGCGTCTGACCAAGGCGCGCGCCGAACTGATCGGTTCGCTGACCGACAAGATGATCGAGGCGGGCGTCGAGGTGTCGCCCACCGCCGACGGCGTGCTGATCAAGCGTGATCCGAAACAGCGGCTGAAGGCTGTTGATGTCGAGACCGCCATTTACCCCGGCTTCGCAACCGATCTGCAGGCGCAGTTCATGGCTCTGATGACGACCGCAGAGGGCGTCAGCACGGTTCGTGAGACGATCTTCGAGAACCGCTTCATGCACGTACCGGAACTGGCGCGTCTGGGCGCCGACATCTCGGTCCATGCGGGCGAGGCGCACGTTAACGGCGTCGAGGTTCTGCACGGCGCCCAGGTCATGGCGACGGACCTTCGGGCCTCCATGTGCCTGGTGATCGCGGGTCTGGTCGCCGAGGGCGAAACCACGGTCGGACGCGTCTATCATCTGGATCGCGGTTTCGAGCGTTTGGAAGAAAAGCTCGGCGCCTGCGGCGCGGACATTCGCCGGATAAAGGGAACAGGTGATGAGCACTGATATCGACGGCGTCCCGCCTGTTCCCAGCACGCCGGTCGAGCCGCTGCGTCTGCTGGCGGAGGACGCCGACGATCTTCAGATCATTTCCGCCGCGCTTCAGGACGCCATCCTGCGGCCTGTCGACATCGTCTGGGAGAAGCAGGCCCGCACCCTGACCATCGCCTTCAGCCGCTTCTGCTGGGAGTGCGGGGGCACGCGGGTCATGTGCGCCATGCAGTTCGGCGACGTGCAGGGGGTCAAGAGCCGTCGCCTGTCGCGCAGCCCCGACGCCTCGCTGGAGTTGCTGGCGCTGGACTTCATCCCGACCGAGACGCCCGGCGGCAAGGTCATCCTGATGTTCGCGGGCGGCGGCGACCTGCGGGTCGATGTCGAATGCCTGGACGCCGTGGTGACGGATATTTCGGAACGCTGGCCGGCGCGGATCGCCCCGACCCATCTGGATGAGGTTCATCTGGATAATGGAGATGCAGCATGAGCGGTCCTCACAGACTGTCCGCCGTTGAACTGGATGCGGCGACGCTTCCTGCGGCGACCGCAGAGATCGAGCATGAACGCCGCGTCGCCATCTTTGATCTGGTCGAGAAGAACAGCTTCGAGCCGGTCGGCGCCGAGGGCGGTCCCTATCAGCTGAAGCTGTCGCTGCAGGACAACCGTCTGGTGTTCGACATTACGGCGACCGACTTCACCCGCACCTACGCCATCAGCCTGACGCCGTTGAAGCGGGTGGTGAAGGACTATCTGCTGATCTGCGACAGCTATTACGAGGCCCTGCGCGGCTCATCCGCCAGCCAGATCGAATCGGTCGATATGGGCAGGCGCGGTCTGCACAACGAAGGGGCCGAACAGCTGGAGACGCGGCTGGAGGGCAAGATCGTGGTCGATCATGAGACCTCAAGACGGCTGTTTACGCTGCTCTGCGCCCTCTACCGTCGCGGCTGACCTCGACTATCTCTACGTTTTCGGGCATTAGGCCCCTCCATTCTGCCCCACGCGCCCGCCCGGCGTGGGGTTGAACGCATTTCAGACGGGCGTGAGAGGCCGCATGGCTAAGGAAGAACTGCTCGAGTTTCCCGGCACCGTCAGCGAACTGCTGCCGAACGCCACTTTTCGCGTGACGCTCGAGAACGACCACGAGATCATCGCTCATACCGCAGGCAAGATGCGCAAGAACCGCATCCGCGTGCTGGCCGGCGACAAGGTCCTGGTTGAGATGACGCCATACGATCTGACCAAGGGTCGCATCACCTACCGCTTCAAGTAAGGGCAGGCCGAGTTGGCCCGTCCTGACCTTGTGCTGGCGTCGTCCAGCCCGCGCCGTATTGAACTGCTGGCGCAGGTCGGCATCAAGCCCGACCATATCGATCCTGCCGATATCGACGAGACGCCGCTGAAAGGCGAAACCCCGCCGCGTCTGGCGGAACGTCTCGCCATGTCAAAAGCGCAGGTCGTCGCGGCCCGTCGCCCGGAAGCCGTGATCATTGCCGCCGATACGGTCGTGTCGGTCGGGCGCCGCTTTCTTGAGAAGGCGGCGGACGAGGCGGAGGCGACGCGCTTTCTGAAACTGCTGTCCGGCCGCAATCACCGCGTCTTCACCGGCGTGGCTGTCATTCGGGACGGCAAGCTGTCGTCGCGCGTCAACGAAACCCGCGTGACTTTCAAGACCCTGTCTGACCATGAGATCGCCACCTATGTCGCCAGTGGCGATTGGCGCGGCAAGGCGGGCGGTTATGGCATCCAGGGGCCTGCGGGCGCCTTTATCCAACGCATCGTCGGCAGCCATCCGTCCGTGATGGGCCTGCCGGTCTATGAAGCCGTCCAACTTCTGAACGGCGTCGGCTGGCGGGCATGACCCCGCTGGGCGGCGATCTCGAGGTCTTCCTCGACGAGACGCCGGGTGAGACGCGCGGCGCCGTGATGCGGGATGGCCGCTACACACATCTTCTGATTCAGCGTGAGGGCGATTGCCCTCAGACCCGCCTCGGCGCCCGGTCCGTTGGGCGTGTGATCGAGGTCAATCCGGGCCTACGCGGGGCCTTTGTCGATATTGGAGCCGATTCGCCGGCCTTCCTGTCTTTCCCGCGTAACGACCGCCTGATGCAGGGGCAGCGTCTTGAGGTTGTCGTCACCGCCGAATCGCGCCGGGGAAAAGGTGCGGCCGTTCGTCGCCTTGGACCTGCAGAGGGTGCTCCACGTTTGCTGGAAACGGCTCCCTCTATTGCGCTCCAGTTGCAGCGGCTCGCGCCAGGCGTGGAATCAGTGACGGGAATCGAGGCGATCGACGCCGTGCTTGAGGCCGAAGATGAAGCCTTGGGCCGCACGCACGCCTTCACAAGCGCCGGAATCGATCTGTCCATCGAACGCACGCGCGCTTTGGTCGCGGTGGATGTCGATTACGCGCCAACGCCCGGCCGTGACCCGAAACAGGGGAGGGCGATCGCGAATCGCGAAGGCCTGCGCCAGGCCGCGCGCCTGATCGAACTTCGAAATTGGGCGGGGTTGATCGTCATTGATCTGGTGGGGGATGGGCAGGACGGTGAGGCGCAACTGAAGGCAGCTCGTGCATCCTTCGCACATGAACCCCAAGCCGTCTTTGCGCCGGTCAGCCGGTTCGGTCTGTTGCAGTTGTCTCTGCCCTGGCGGCGCACGCCCATAGAAGAGGTGTTGCTGGGGCAAGATGGTCGCGTCACGGTTCAGACGCACGCCCTGTCTCTGGTGCGCCGTCTGCGCCGTCAGTTGCTGGCTGATACCGCCACGCCTCGCTTGGTCGCCCGCTGTGCGCCTGAAGAGGCATCTGTGGCTGGTCCACTGGTTGCCAGACTGGGGCCGCGCGCCAGCGTTCTAGCCGATGCCGCCGTCGCTGTCGGGCGCGGACATATAGAAGAGAACTGACTCATGGCTTCCTGCCCCATCTGCCGCAAGGCCGAGCCTGATCCGAAGTACAAGCCCTTCTGCTCGCGCCGTTGTTCCGAGGTGGATCTGCAGCGCTGGTTCACCGGCGCCTACGCCATTCCGGCCGCTCTGGACGAGAGCGCTGAAGATGATGTGGAAAAGGATTGAAACGACGCTGGACAGGCCGAAAAGCCTCGCCTATAGACCCGCCTCTCGCGACGCCGCGTCGGCGCCTGGATAGCTCAGCTGGTAGAGCAGCGGATTGAAAATCCGCGTGTCGGTGGTTCGAACCCGCCTCCAGGCACCATCTTTCAACGCCTTTTGAGGGCGTTGCGTTTTTTCCTAAAAATCGTAGCAGAATTGGTCGCCCTCCCGCCAAGCTTTGGGAACGCGATTGCTGCTATCTGACGTCATGCGGAACGATTTGTCCGCTATGGGGCGTTTTCGAACATCCTTGCTCCGAAGTTCGGCCAATCATCATTAAAATGTCGCGTGAAGCTGCTCAGATGGGCCTGTCGCGCACGACTTCACTCCATGTATTCCGTTAAGTGAAATCGGGCGCTTCGCCCTTGACGCTCCGGTAAGGGTTCGTCAAAGGGGTTGAGACGCCTTATCAATAGGGCGTCACGGATTTCAGGAGGCGTGCTCTCCGACGGTTCGACATCGGAGGCTGGACGGGCAACCGCCCACGTCTCTTCTAAAAGATTTCAGTTCCTATGTTCCCGAGCGGACGGGGGGCTGAAGGAAACATTTCAGGTTGGGATGCGGTCGCTGACTATGGCCGCATCTTTGGTTCCACGAGTCAGACCAAGCAGGAACTGGCGAACTATGCTGAACAGCAAGAAGACGAATATCCTCCTCGCCATGGCCGGCGCCGCCGCCCTTATGGCGAGCTCGCCGGTTCTGGCCCAGGCTCCGGCCGAGCCGACCCCGGCAACTGCACCCGCCGCTGGTGCAGCAACCCCCGCAGCTGCTCCGGCCGCTGACGCTGCTCCTGCTGAAGAAGCAGCAGCTTCGCATCACGGCGGCGGCATCACGCCGATCTCGATGTTCATGGAAGCGACCGTGATCGTTAAGGTCGTCATGATCGGCCTGCTGCTCGCGTCCATCTTCTCGTGGACCCTGCTGCTCATCAAGCTCTTCGAGTTCGGCTCGCTGAACCGCAAGACCGACACCTTCCTCGAGTCCTTCCGCGGCGCTCGTACGATCTCCGACATGCGCGCCATCGCAACGCAAGAAGAGTTCGACGGCAACCCGCTGGCTGACATGGCCGCCGCTGCCACCGAAGAAATCGAACTGTCGCGTCAATCGGGCCTGTCGGTCACCGGCGACCATCTGGACTCGGCTCTGGGCCGCGCCACCGCCGCTGTGAACGCCGTGCAATCCGGTCTGGCCAAGCGCCTGTCGGGTGGCCAGCAGTTCCTGGCTTCGGTCGGATCGATTGGTCCGTTCGTCGGTCTGTTCGGCACCGTTTACGGCATCATGAACTCCTTCATCGGCATCGCGGAATCCAACACGACCAACCTGGCCGTCGTTGCTCCGGGTATTGCTGAAGCGCTGCTCGCCACCGGTATCGGCCTGTTCGCCGCTATCCCGGCCGTTGTCTTCTACAACTACTTCAACACCCGCATCGCTGGTTACGGCACCCGCGCCGACGGCTTTGCTGCTGAACTGTTGAACGGCATCTCGCGTCAGCTCGACAAGGGGGCGTAATACGCATGGCCGCCAAGATCAAAACGGGCGGCGGTGGCAACCAGGTTGAGGCAAACAGCGATATCAACGTTACGCCTTTCGTTGATATCATGCTCGTCCTCCTCATCATCTTCATGGTTGCGGCGCCGCTCGCCTCCGTGTCGGTGCCGGTGGAACTGCCTATCGCTGTCGCCAAGGCGGCGCCGAACCCGCCCAAGCCGGTCTATATTTCGATCCAGACAGACGGTTCCGTCTATGTGGGCGATTTCCAGACCAGCGTCGGATCTCTGGGCTCCGATCTGAGTGATCAGATTGGCGCACGGAACCCGGCAGATGAGCGGATCTTCATCCGTGCCGACCAGAACACCCGGTATGGCGACTTCATGCAGGTCATGAACGCCCTGCAGGATGCCGGCTTTTACAGCGTCGCCCTGGTCGGCGAAGACCAAGCGACGAGTTGAGGTGCGGAGATAGTATGACAGACGTCGAATATCATCGCAGTCGCTACGACATCCCGAAGCAGAAGGGCTTCATGGGGGTTTCTTACCCCGTGCTGATCGTCTGCCTCCTGATCGTCACCATTCTGTTCGCGCTTCTGCTGTTCTTCCTGCAACAGTCGAAGTTCAAGCTGAAGGAGTTCAACTACGTCGACGAGGCCGTGAAGGTCGAGTTGGTCGCGCCGGTTCCTCCGCCGCCTCCGCCGCCGCCGCCGCCGCCGCCGCCTGACACGCCGCCTCCGCCGAAGCTTCAGGTGCGTCCGCCGGTGCTCAACACCTCGGCCCCGCCGCCTCCGGTCACGCTGCCGATCGAGCCGACGAAGAAGGAAGAACGAGTCGAATATTCGGGCCCGCCCGTTATCGTCCCCGGACCTCCGCCTCCGCCCGCTCCTCCGGCTCCGGCCCGGCCGGCCACGATCACGAACGTTTCGTGGTCGCGTCAGCCTCGCCCGGAATTCCCGGCTCGCGCTCAAGAGCGTGGGATCGAGGAAGGTACCGTGGTGCTGCTGTGCTCGGTTGAAGCCAATGGCTCGGCGACCAACTGCAGCATCGTGTCGGAAACGCCGTCCGGTGCAGGCTTCGGCCGCGAAGCTCTCTCGTCCATGCGTGCAGCGCGCTTTGCGCCAGGCACGGTGGATGGTGTGGCTCAAGGTGGACAAGCGCGCTTCACGGTTCGCTTCCGCCTCGGATAAGACTGATCGCAAGATCACGAGAACGCCCCGGTTTCGACCGGGGCGTTTTTGTTTGTATAAGGCGCACTCTGTGCTTGATCGGGCCGTAAGGCCTCGCTACAGAACGCGCCTCGCGATGAGCGGGCCGCCTTAGCTCAGTTGGTTAGAGCGCCGGTTTGTGGAACCGGAGGTCCTCAGTTCAAGCCTGAGAGGCGGTACCATCTCGAAGCGTCCACGGGCCTTGTCAGGCACAGGGTGGACGCCCATCTCCTGATCGTCGGCATGATCGCCGATCCCCCACATCGACAGGAGAGCGCTTCATGAAGACGCGCAAGCTGGGCCGCGACGGTCCTGAAGTTTCGGCCATTGGCCTGGGCTGCATGGGCATGAGCGCCTTTTACGGCGGCTCTAACGAAGCCCAATCCATTGAGGTCATTCATCGGGCGCTGGATCTGGGCGTCACCCTGTTCGACACCGCGGAAATGTATGGTCCGCACACCAATGAGTTTCTGGTCGGCAGGGCGCTGAAGGATCGGCGCGATCAGGCCTTCATCGCCACCAAGTTCGGCATCAACTACAACGAAGACCGTACAAGGCTGCTGGTCGATGGCAGCCGGGCCAATGTGCGTCGTGCGGTCGAAGGCAGCCTGCAGCGCCTCGGCGTCGATCATATCGACCTCTACTATCTGCACCGCGTCGACCCGGACACACCGATCGAGGAAACGGTCGGGGCGATGGGGGAACTGGTCACAGAGGGCAAGGTTCGCTTCCTGGGCCTGTCAGAGGCCGCGCCGGATACGCTGCACAAGGCCCACGCCGCTCACCCGATCACCGCGCTCCAGACTGAGTATTCGCTGTGGAGCCGCGAGCCGGAGGACGAACTGTTCGCCACTGTCCGCGAACTGGGCATCGGCTTCGTGCCCTACAGCCCGCTGGGTCGTGGCTTCCTGTCGGGCGACATCAAGTCGGTCGATGATCTGGCGCCCGATGACTTCCGCCGCAGCAATCCGCGTTTCGTCGGCGAGAACTTCCAGAAGAACCTCGACCTGGTCGATGCCGTGAAAGCCATCGCCGAGGACAAGGGCGTCACGGCGGCGCAACTGGCTTTGGCCTGGGTGCTGTCGCAGGGCGAGGATCTGGTCCCCATCCCCGGCACGCGTCGTGTGGCGACGCTGGAGCAGAACGCGGCGGCGGTCGATCTGGTGCTGACGCCTGATGACCTGGCGCGCATCGAGGCGGTGTTCCCCAAGGGAGCCGCTGTCGGTCACCGCTATGCCGAGGCGGCACGGGCGGCTCTGAACCGCTGATCGACGCACAGAAGGCATGAAGAAGGCCCGGTCGGATCGTTCCGGCCGGGCATTTTGTCTGTCTGGCTGTGTGACCTACTGGATGCGCGTCCAGGTCTGGTTCTTGCAAAGAGGGGCGACGATGCAGCCGCGCAGACGCAGGCTGTTGTCAGTCGTCATGGTGATGGTGCCGCGATAGGTGCCGCCATCGGCAGGATTATAGACCGAACCGTTGCGCCACTCCGTCGGGCCGCCGGTGAAGCCGGTCAGCATGGGCAGATTGCGTAGGGTTCGACCGCGCTGGGCGGAATCACGGTTATGAGCATCCAGGGCGTTGGGCTCGGCCCGGATGTGGTCAGAGGTCACCAGCGTGCCGCACAGCGCCTGTCCGCAGCGTGCGATGCGGACCTGGCCGCCATTGGTCGGCGTCTGCCACAGGCCCGTCGGATCGCCAGCCAGAGCGGGTGAGGCGAGCGCGGCGGCCAGTGCTGCGGCGGCCAGCATGATCTTGGTCTTCATGGTCGTTCCCTTTCCTGGGACCGGTCTGCGCCGGGCCTGTCGAAGAACACGCTGATCCTGGTTTCGGTCCAAAACAAGACGGAAATGGCGACTGGAAATCACGAAATTATGGGACGTTACGTCAAGTTTCCAGTCGCTGTTCGCGACGCTTCAGGCTGTGTTTGTCTGTGTAGCCTTGGCGGTTGAGCCTGACTTTACGCCCAGCAACAGGCCGAGCCAGCCGATCCGGAGCGCAATCTCATAGGCTGCGAAACACCCCAAGGCGGTGATCAGTATGACCAGACCGGCCTCAAGCGCCAGCGGCAGCTTGAGCAGCGCCAGATTGTGCGCAGCCACCACAGCCACCGTCTGGTGCACGATATAGAAGGGGAAGACGCCGATCGACAGATAGCGCAGCACAGGCCCGTCATGGTTCAGCCAGCGCGCGCCGAAGCCCAGGATCGCAGCCATGAGCCCCGCCTGATCCATCACATAGATGAACCGCATCGCCTGACGCAGTTGTTCGGGCGGCGCCACGTCACCGCGATAGGCCCAGATATAGGTCGCCCATCCGGCCCATCCGCACAGGCCGACGATCAGGGCGGGCCAGCGTACGCGGATCAGCGTCTGGCGTACCTCTTCGGAGCGGGCGATCAGATAACCGAACAGGAAGGCGCCGAAGCTGAGGGCGTGGTTGTACCAGTCGTCGGTCAGGGCGTGGGTGATCTCGAAGCGCGGCGCCAGGAACCAGCGGATCGCAAACAGGTACGCAATCGGCCAGACGATCACGCCCCAACCGCTGAACAGTCGTTTCGCCCCAGCCAGAAGTCGCCGACGCACGCCGGGAATGGCGATCAGCGCCGCCAAGATCAGGCTGTAAGGCAGCAGATAGGCGATGAACCACAGATGGTTCCATGTCGGGGTGGTCAGGCAGCCGTCCGCATCGCACCAATGTCCGGTCGAGGTGGCGTAGCGTATCCAGAAGTCCTTCAGGACAGCGCTGTGCGCCGGATCGGCCATGCCCAGACCCTTGGCGGCCTCGACGACCTCATAATAGCTCTGCGGCGGCACGATCACGAACATGCCGAACAGCAGGGGCGGCAGCAGGCGCAGGGTGCGCGATCCCGCCAGCGCCCATCCGTTTTTGCCCCGCGCCTGAAACCCATCGGCCAGGAACCGTGTGGCGCAGCCGGACACCAGGAACAGAAGCGTCAGCCGCCACGGGCTGGTCAGCATCATGATCGGCTCCAGCGCCTCGATCTGACGCGGACTGTTCACATGCCAGTCCCAAGGCACGTAGAACATGCCGACGTGATAGAGGATCAGCAGCATGAAGGCGCCGACGCGAATCCAGTCCAGATCGTATCGTCGGCCCGTTATGTCGGGCGGCGACGCGAGCAGGGGCGGTGAAGACATGCGAGAGTTCCTTGGCGAATGATGCAAGGCCTGTCGTTGCGGATGGGCAGGCAGGTCAGCAATCGTCAGGGGACGCGCGGCCCTCTGGCGGGGACGCCGTTGGTCTTGCGGGGACGAACGGCGTGCCTGTCGTGACGAGCGGCTGGGCGTGGATCAGAGGACGTCTGGACGTGCGTGTCTTGTGGGGCTGCGGCCTGGGTGTGCTGGTCTTTTCGTTGCTGAATACGACGGTCAATGTGTTGAGCGCCCAAGCCGACAACCCGAACATCGCAGGCTGGATGCCGATGCTTTGGGAGGTGTCGAGCACCATCGCCATCCTGGCGACCATGTGGATCCCCTGGGTCGCCATCAGTCTGGCTCCGCCAGATGAGGCGGCAGGCGAGGGCTGGCGGCCAAAGGCGCGGTTCGCCCTGATCCATCTGACGGGTGTGCTGGCGTTCTCGGCCCTGCACGTCATCGGTTTCGTTCTGATGCGAAAAGCCGGCTACGCCTTGATGGGGGCCGGTCGATACGAGTTCGGCGACGCCTTTGTTTATGAGTTGCGCAAGGATGTGGTGACCTATGGGCTGTTAGCGGGGGCCTTCCTGCTGAGCGCCTATCTGCGACGACGACGTGATGAGCCGGTCCGTCCGGTCAGTTTCGACATACGCGACGGCGCCCGGATCATACGCGTGCCTCTGGCCGATATTCTGGCGGTCTGTTCAGCGGGCAACTATGTCGAGTTCCGGCTGGCCGATGGGCGACGGCCCCTGATGCGGGCGACGCTGGCGGCTGTGGAGGCGGAACTGTCGCGGTTCGGCTTTGTGCGGGTTCACCGCTCATGGCTGGTCAATACTGAGCGCGTTACGGGCCTGCGCCCTGACGGATCAGGCGACTGGACGGTGGAGCTGGGCCCCGTCGAGGCCCCGCTGTCACGGCGGTTCCCGGCGGCGCTGGAGCAGCTGCGCGGTTAGGCGATCAGGGCCAGCCACTCGTCTTCGGTCAACACCTGGACGCTGTGCTTTTCGGCGTCCTTCAGCTTGGACCCTGCACCGGGTCCGGCGACGACATAATCGGTCTTTTTCGACACCGAACCTGACACCTTGGCGCCCAGGCTTTCGGCCCGCGCCTTGGCTTCGTCGCGGGTGAAGCGCTCCAGCGAGCCGGTGAAGACCACCGTCTTGCCCGCGACCGGGGTGTCAGCCTTGGGACGTTCGGCGTCGATGATCTCAGTCATCTCGGCTTCCAGAGCGGCGACGACTTCCAGATTGTGTGGTTCGTGGAAGAAGTGGGCCAGGGCCAGGGCGGCAACCGGGCCGACACCGGTGACGGCGCTGATCTGGTTCAGCATCTCTGACGGGCCTTGGTTGCGGGCGATGTCCGCCAACCGCACCAGACCGGCCCAGTCGTCCGTCATGGTCGCCAGAGAGCGCCGGGCAGGGGCGGCCATGCCGGGGAAGGCGAGGGCGATCTTCTGGTCCATCGGCGCGTCCGGCCATAGATCGCTGGGGGAGGGCGTCGCCTCGGCCATCAGGGTCAGGACGCGGGGCGATATGGCGTGGGCGGAGGCCAGTTCGGTCCAGGCGTCGGTCTGTATGCCGCTGGCGGCCTGTAGGCAGGCGGCCTTCAGCGCGCTCCAGCTTTCGAAAGCGCGGGCCAGGACGATGGAGGTCTGTTCGCCAATGTCGCGAACACCCAGCCCGAACAGGAACCGGTCCAACGAAATCGTGCGCCGCGCGTCAATGCCCGCGATCAGGTTGCGGATGCTGGTCTCGCCATAGCCATCGTCCTTCTCCAGCGCCTTCAGGCGCTCAGCGTCGCGAGCCAGACGGAAGATGTCGGCGGGCTCCTTGATCCAGCCGCGGGCATGGAAGGCGATCAGTTGTTTCTCGCCCAGTCCCTCGATGTCGAAGGCGCGGCGGCCGACGAAATGCTTCAGGCGCTCAACGATCTGGGCGTCGCAGATCAGACCGCCTGTGCAGCGTCGCTTGACCTCGTCACCTTCGCGCACGGCCTCTGATCCGCACACCGGGCATTTGTCGGGGAAGATGTAAGGAACGGCGTCGGCGGGGCGTTGCTCGGTAACGACGCCTAGAATTTGCGGAATGACGTCGCCTGCGCGTTGCAGGCGCACCGTGTCGCCGATCCGCACGTCCAGACGTTCGATCTCGTCCTCATTGTGCAGGGTGGCGTTGCGCACGACCACGCCGCCGACGGTCACAGGGTGCAGGCGCGCCACGGGCGTCAGGGAGCCCGTGCGCCCGACCTGAATGTCGATGCCTTCCAGCACGGTCGTCGCCTGTTGGGCCGGGAACTTGTGGGCGATGGCCCAGCGCGGGCTGCGGGCGACGAAGCCCAGGCGGCGCTGCCAGTCGATCCGGTCGACCTTGTAGACCACCCCGTCGATGTCATAGCCCAGCGTGGCGCGGTCGCGTTCCAGATCCCGATAGGCGGCGATCAACCCCTCTGCGCCTTCGACCCGTTGCGAGCGCGCGTTGACCGGAAAGCCCCAGGCTTTCAGCTTTTGCAACGCCTCCCACTGGGTCTCGGCGAAGTCGCTGGAGTGTTCGCCCCAGGCATAGGCGAAGAAGTTCAGCGGGCGGCCTGCCGTGATTTTCGCGTTCTTCTGACGCAGCGAACCGGCGGCGAAGTTGCGCGGATTGGCGTAGGTCCGGCGTCCCTCAGCCTCTGCATCTGCGTTGAACTTCGCAAAGGCGTCATTGGGGGCATAGACCTCGCCCCGCACCTCGATCCGGTCGGGCCAGCCGGCACCCGCCAGTTCCTGTTTCACATCGGCGATGGTCTTCAGATTGGCGGTGACGTCTTCACCTGTGCGGCCGTCGCCGCGCGTGGCGCCGATGGTCAGCCTGCCCTTTTCATACAGAAGGTTGGCGGACAGACCGTCGATCTTGGGCTCGGCGACGAAGGCGATGGGCTCGTCTGCGGGCAGTTTCAGGAAACGGGCGATCCGGGCCACGAAATCGCGCACCTCGCCCTCGTCGAAGGCGTTGTCCAGCGACAGCATGGGCACGCCGTGGCGAACCTCGGTAAACTGGCTGGAGACGGCGGCGCCGACCTTGTTGGACGGCGAATCCGGGCGCGTCAGATCGGGGAACCGGGCCTCAATCTCCAGATTGCGAGCGCGCAGGGTGTCATAGTCGGCGTCGGAAATCTCGGGCGCTGCTTCGGCATACAGGGCGTCGTGCCGCGCCATCTCTGCGGCCAGCCAGGCCAGTTCGTCCGCCGCCGTCTGAGGCGTCAGGTCATCGAGGGGAATGAAGTCGGGAATCGCGCTGGCCATGATTTCCCCTGTCTATCACCAGCACGAACGCGCGCGCAGGCCCGGCGATCCGCGGGTGCGATTTCTGCAGTTCATGACCGATCCGTATGCTGACGCCGCCGTTCAGCGCCGCTAGGTTCGCAGAATTGGTTCTGGAGGCTCCATGACACGATCCGCCCTGCGTCTGGCCCTGACGGGTTGCGCTGTTCTTGCCCTTTCGGCCTGCGTGACTGAGCCGCCGAAGCTGGCCGTGGTCGAACAGCCTGCCGTGCACGCCGAGGTGTCGCATGAGCAGTTGATGGCGGATGTCCGCATCCTGTCAGCCGACGACATGGAGGGGCGCGACACCGGGTCCGCAGGCGGCGAGAAGGCGCGCAACTATATCGTCAGCCGCCTTGAGGCGATGGGCGTGCAGCCCGCGCCGTTCGGTCGGTTGCAGAGGTTCGAGGCGGCGGGCCGAACGCGCGAAGGCGTGAAGACTTTCAATGGCGTCAACATCATCGGCTTCATCCCCGGCACGCGGGTGGCGGATCGGTACATCGTCGTCACCGCCCATTATGACCATGTGGGCATCAACGGCGGCCAGATCTTCAACGGCGCGGACGACAACGCCTCGGGCGTGGCGACCATGCTGGAGCTGGCGGCGCGGTTGAAGGCCAATCCGCCGGAACATAGCGTCCTGATCGTGGCCCTGGACGGGGAAGAGCGGGGGCTGCTGGGCGCGCGTGAGTTCGTGGCCTCGCCGCCCGTACCGCTGGCGGCCATGAGCCTGAACCTGAACTTCGACATGATCTCGCGCGCCGAGACGGACGGCCATCTGTGGGTGACGGGGACGTATCAGCATCCGAACCTGCGCCCGATCCTGGCCGCCTTGCCAGCCAATGGCACGGTTTCGCTGGCCTTCGGCAAGGACACGCCGCAGGACAAGGAAGAGGACAACTGGGTCGACGCCTCCGACCAGGCGGCCTTCCATGAGAAGGGCGTGCCGTTCCTTTATCTGGGCGTCGATTATCACCCCGACTATCACCGCCCGTCTGATGATTTCGAGCGGATCACGCCCTCGGTATTCTTCAGCGCGAGCGAACTGGCCATCGCCGCGTTCCACGCACTCGATAAGGGGCTGGACCGATGAAACCTCATCTTCTGCCCGTTCTGGCGCTGGCGCTATTGGCGGCCTCGTGTGATCGTTTCGGCGGGCGCAAGCCTGATGAGACGGGCGTGACTGAGGCCCAACAGACCTATCGTCACACGTTGTCCGGCGATGTGTCGGGCGAATACCGTCCTCTCCAGCCCGTTCAACTGGGTGACGCTGAGCTGGAATCCATCTTCGTCGGCCAGGTGGCTGCGCTGAAGGCGTGGGAAGAGGGCAAGGGCGGCGCGTCGCCGGTCACCGTCACCTTCAAGACAGCTCAGGGCGCGGTCCGTGTCGGACCGGAATCCTATCAGATCACCGATGATGTGTTCCGGTTCAGCGGCGTTTCAGCGGGCGGCCAGACGGTCGCCTTCACCGGTAAGCTGGATCAGGGCGATCTGGCGACGGCACGCCGCAATCTGGGCGACCAGACCGCGGTTCTGACGGGTGTTTTGACGGTCGGAAAAGCCAGTATTCCGACCCGGCTAGGCCTGTGGAGCGGGGACTGACGTCAGTTGACGATGCGGGCGATCAGATAGGCTGCGCCTGCGATGATCGCCCAGAGCAGCATGCTGACGCCAATCAACACTAAGATCGTTTTTCGAGCAGCCCATTTTCGTCCGCCGGCCGGCCTGACGACAGGCTGTACGGGACGGGTGGTCTGGCGCTTTTCATATTGATGAGGTCTGAGGGGAGAAGACACGGCACAACCTTTGGATGTGTTCCGTCTTATCATTCTGGAGGCCGACTGAAAAGTGAGTCGCGGATTGTCTCTTAAGGGTTGAAAAATTATCAACCTTAATGAAGTGTTGCGGTCGGGTGGCGCGGGGAGCGGCATGACGACGGTGGAAGCCTTAGAGGCGGACATATGTGCTTCGGCGCCGGTGGCGTGCTCCGAGGCCCGCCTCTCCGACTGTTTGATCAGAATCCTGGATATTCTGATTGCCACGGCGATGTTGATCTTTGTGGCGCCGACCATGGTTTTGATCGCCATTCTGATCCGCTTTCAGGATGGCGGACCGGCTCTGTTCTATCAGTCGCGTATAGGGCGTGGGGGCGTGATCTTCCCATGTTTGAAGTTTCGCAGCATGGCCGTGAACGCCGATATGACGCTGGAGGGCCTGATCGCCCGCGGAGGGGCGCACCAGGTGGAATGGGCGCTGACGCAGAAGCTGCGCGAAGATCCACGCATCACGCCGCTGGGGCGTCTGCTCCGGGTTTCCAGTCTTGATGAACTGCCCCAGCTTTTGAATGTTTTGCGCGGCGACATGTCTCTGGTCGGGCCGCGCCCTATCGTTGCGGCCGAGGTCTGGCGCTATGGGCGGCGGATCCGCCACTATACGGCGGTTCGTCCCGGATTGACGGGCTTGTGGCAAGTTAAGGGGCGCAATGACGTATCCTATCGTCGTCGGGTGGCGATGGACGTCACTCTGGTGAGACGCCGCTCCCTTAGCACCTACTGCGCCATACTCTGGCTGACGATCCCGGCGGTCATGCGCCGAGATGGTGTTTACTAAATCGCCAATCCACTTTGGCGTGGATGCCGTGAGGCAATTTCAGTGCGTTCCGGGGGGGGCTTGAGACGTCCAGAAGCGGCGGCTGAGATGAGACGATGTGTCAGGTTGCAGATGCGAACCATTTGCAGTACGGCGATATCTCTTCTGAGGACTCGCCATGACCGCCGCCTTCCGCACACTGCTCCTCGCCAGCGCTTGTGCAACTGCTCCGACACTCGCGTTTGCGCAAAGCCAGCAGGCTTCACAGGTTGACGACGTGGTCGTCACAGCTTCGACCCGCGCCCAGACCGTCGCCAAGGCCCCAGCTTCGATCTCGGTGGTCACCAGCGAGCAGATCGAGAACAAGGCTTATGTCGATCTGTTCGACGCCGTGCGGGATGTAGAAGGCGTCGCGGTGAGCGGCGGGTCGAACTTTCAGGACATCCTGATCCGCGGATTGCCGGGCGCCTACACTCTGACGTTGGTGGACGGACGCCGTCAGTCAACGCGGGAAGCGCGCGTCAACGGTAATGGCGGGCTGGAGCAGAGCTTCACCCCGCCTGTCGGCGCCATCGAGCGGATCGAGGTCGTGCGCGGCCCGATGTCGTCGCTGTATGGATCGGACGCTCTGGGCGGCGTCATCAACATCATCACCAAGAAGGTGCCCGCGCGCTGGGGCGGATCGGTCGGCGCCGACTATGTGTCCCAGGAGAACGGCAGAAGCGGCGACTGGCATCAGGAGCAGTTCTATCTGGCCGGGCCTCTGGTGGATGAAAAACTAGGTCTGCAGTTCTGGGGACGCTCGCTGAACCGCGACGAGGACCGCATCTATAATGCGCCTAGCAGCACCGGCTCGATGGGCTCGGATGAGTATAATCTGGCGGGTCGGATCGCCTGGACCCCAAGTGCGGGGCAGGAAGTGCTGCTTCAGGTCGATACGGCCAAGATCGAACGCACCAGCACGGCAGGTCTGACGGTGGCCCCAACGGGCCGCAGCGTCCGCAATGACCACAACCGCGACAGCGCCTCGCTAAGCTGGAACGGCGACTGGAGCTGGGGGACCAGCGCTGTTTCCGTCATGCGCGAAGAGGCGCAGCGTGAAACCTATACGGCGGACGCCACCGGCAATCTGATCCGTGGAAACAGGGCGCCCGAGATCACCAACACGGTCTGGGATGCGCTGTTCAATATGCCGCTGACCGGCACGCCGCTGGGCGACCACAATCTGGTCTTTGGCGGACAGTTCAACCAGAACAAGCTGATCGACGTGAACCCCGGCGCACGGAACAATGTCGCGGCGACGTTCGAGGTCTGGCAGCGGGCCTTGTTCGCCGAGGATGAGATCAGCCTGTCGGATGATCTGGCCCTGACGCTGGGCCTGCGTTGGGACGATCACAAACGCTATGGCGATCATTGGAGCCCTCGCGCCTATCTGGTGTGGACGCCTAGCGAGACTTTGACGCTGAAGGGCGGCGTCTCCACCGGCTTCCGCGCGCCGGAAGTGCGCGCCGTGGCGGATGGCTATGCCTATGAAACAGGCGGCGCCAACTGCAACTATGGTGCAGGTCTTTGCGGCGTGATCATCGGTGATCCCAACCTGAAGCCTGAAACCAGCACCAGTTATGAGGTCAATGCGCTCTGGCGGCCGAACGCGACCCTGTCGCTGAACGCCACGGTCTTTCTGACGGACTTCAAGGACAAGATCGCCGACGATCGGGTGTGCGGACCGGATGTGAACAACAACGGCGTCTGCGACGTTCCCAGCGAGGTTGTACGGTGGAACCAGGATCCGCTGTATCAGCTCTACTACTGGTACAATGTCAGCAACGCCCGCATTCAGGGTGTCGAGATGAACGGCGTCTGGCGCGCGACTGACGCCCTGACGTTGAAGGCCAACTACACCTTCACGGATTCCGAGCAACGCGGCGGGCTGTATGCAGGCCAGCCTCTGGGCCGAACGCCCAAGCACATGGCCAACGCCCGTCTGGACTATAAAGCGACTGACCGCCTGAACCTGTGGAGCACGGTCACCTATCGCGGAGAAGAGATCAACGCGGGCCTGCGCGTCGGCACAAATGGTCAGCCGGTGCTGGAAGGCGCGCGTCAGGTTGGGCGCCGCTATCCCGACTACACGCTGATCGACCTGGGCGCGTCTTGGAACGTGCGTGACGACGTGAACCTGAAGTTCGGCATCTACAATGTCGGCGACAAGGTGCTGGAAGTTCGGGACTATGACTATCAGGGCGATGGTCGTCGCTACTGGTTCGGCGTGAACTACAACTTCTGATGCGGAGCGCACGCCTCATTCTGGCGTCGGCCCTGTTCGCCCTGATGGCGGGGGCGGCGCTGGCGCAACCGGCCCCGCGCGCCGTGGGGCCGACGATCGCTGATGCCGGTTCGGCCTTTTATCAGTTCGAGCAGGTTTCGGTCACATCGGCGGACGGCGCTCGCGTCTATCGCGTCCAGATCGCCGTGCCGCGCAAGGCGGCGGGGCCTGCAGGCTATCCGGTGGCTTATCTGCTGGATGGCGATGCGGCCATGGCGCGGATCGACGAGGCCTTGTTGAGCCATTTGAACGCTGGTGATCCGCCGGTCATCGTCGCAGTTGGTTATCAGGGTGATCGCCAGTTCGATGTCCTGGCCCGCGCCTATGACTATACGCCGCCCGCGCAGGACGGAGCCTATGTGGTCGATGCTGCGGGCCGTCCGGGCGGTGGGGCGGATGCCTTTTTGACGCTGCTGCAAGACGAGATCGCGCAACTGGTCGCCGCCCGCGTCAAGACTGACGCCGCGCGCAGTCTGTTGTGGGGGCATTCCTATGGCGGTCTGTGCGTGCTGCACGCAGCCCTGACCCGGCCCGAGTCCTACGGCCGGTTCGTGTCCGTCAGTCCCTCGCTGTGGTGGAACTACGGCTCCGTGCTGGCCGAGGTCGATCCCTTCCTGACCCAGCCCCACCCGTCCAATCTGTCGCTGACGCTGTTGGTGGGTGAAGAAGAGGTGGCAGGCCGAGGGGGCCGCACCCGAACCAACCCAATGTGGTCTTCTGTGCCATCCGGCGCGACGCGCGATCTCGCGACGAGGCTGCACGCTGCGGGTGTCGATGTGCGCTTTGCTGAAATTCCCGGTCAGGCCCACGGCGGAATGCTGGCGGCCTCCCTGATCCCAACCCTTCTGTCCTTTGCGGGCGCGGCGCCTGCACCCGGAGATGCGCTTTCATGAACCTGTCTCGACGTTCGACGCTGGCCGCATTCGGTGGTCTGGCCTTTCTGGCGGCCTGCGGGCGAGAGCAGGCGGGGCAGGGGACTGCGGGCCTTAAAGACCTGCGTGACCGTCCAGTGCGGCCGTTGCCGCCAGGCGGCAAGCTGACCATCGACGACGGCCGCTATCTGATCGCTCTGGCCCTGATCCATCCTGACCCGGTGTCGCTGCTGGCCGCCTGGTCGGGCGACATCAACCGCATCAGCCCAGACATGTACGAAGCCTTCCTGGCCAAGTCGCCGCAGCTGGCGACCCTGCCCAAGACGGCGCAGTCCGGCGGTGAGTTCAATCTGGAGGCCATCCTTGCGGCTTCGCCCGCCGTGTCCATCGTGTCGCAGGATTCCGGCCCAACGGATGCTCAGGCCGCCCAGTTGGAAGCCGCAGGCGTATCGGTCGCCTTCATCGACTTCTTCTCGCACCCCTTCGAGAATCAGGCGCGCAGCCTGAAGCTGTTGGGTGGGATCATCGGGCGCACGGCACAGGCCGAGGCCTTCAACGCCTTCCGCCAGACGCGACTGGACGCCATCGCCGCCAAGGTTGCGACCATCCCCGAGGACAAGCGCCCGACCGTCTTCCTTGAGGCCCACGCCATGATCACGCCGGACTGCTGCAGTTCGCCGGGCAAAGGCAATGTCGGCGACTACATCGCCTTCGTCGGCGGGCGGAATATCGGCGCGGATGTGCTGAACCAGCCTTTCGGCAAGCTGAACCTGGAATATGTCATCCAGCGCGACCCCGACATCTACATCCCGACTGGTGGACCGCATCTGGCCAAGGCGGGCGGCTTTGTCGTTGGACCCGGCTTCACCTCGGAACAGTCTCAGGCGGGTCTGCGCCGCGTCGTTTCGCGTCCCGGAATCGCGACGCTGAAGGCCGTGCGCGAGGGCCGCGTCCACGGCCTGTCGCACCAGCTGATCAACTCGCCCATCGACGTCGTCGCCGCTCAGGCGCTGGCCAAGTGGATTCACCCCGAACTGTTCGGTGACCTGGATCCGCGCGCGACGCTGGACGAGATCAACAGCCTTTTCCTCGCCGTTCCGTACCGCGGCGACTACTGGGCCGACCTGAAGCCCGCATGACCGCTATTTTCCCAAGGAGATCGACCATGACCTTCCACAGAAACTTCCTGACGGCGGCCGCAGCCGTCGTCCTGGTGGCCGCCGCTGCACCCGCCGTCGCCTATACGGTGCAGGGTGCGCCAGCCGCCGCAACCTCGACCCCGACCATCGAGCGCTCGGTCAAGGTGGCGCCGGGCGGCGTCTATGAGATCGTTTTCAACCCGACCGACAAGACTGTGCTGGTGGCGGCCGTCGGACCGCGCGGTGAAACCCGTGGCGCCATCGCCCGTCTGGACGGTGCGACGCTGGCCCCCGGCGCCGCCATCGATGTATCGGCTAATCCGCTGTACGGCCTCGGCTTCAACAGCCGCACCCAGACGCTCTATGGCACCGCAACCCGTTCGGGCACGGTCGACGCCATCAATCTTCGCACCGGCGCCGTGGTCGCCAGCATCAAGGACGGCGACGAAGATGGCGCCCATGTTCGCGAGGCCATCGTCGATGAAGCCAACAACAAGGTCTATGTCACCGTGGTCGGCGGCGAGGCGGGCGACAGCAGCCGTCCCAATCAGGTGTGGGTCATCGACGGCGCAACCAACACCCTGGAACGCAAACTCGATGTCACCGTCGGCGGCCTGACCGGCGCTGCGGTCGACGCTACGCACAACCGCCTCTATGTCACGGGCATGAGCTCCAACACTGTCGGCGTCATTGATCTGGCGACCGGCGCAACGACAGCCACCTATCCGACCGGGAGCGACCGTCCGACCAATATCGCGGTGGACGAAGCCGGCAATCGTCTGTTCGTCGCCAGCCAGGGCAGCGGCGACCTGACCGTTCTGAACGCCAACACCGGCGAAATCATCCGCAAGGTGTCGACGGGCGAGGGCGCGCTCAGCGTCGCCTATAATCCTGCCAACGGCCAGATCTACGTCTCGAACCGTCAGGCGGGCACGGTCACGGTCGTGAACGGCGCGGATTATTCGGTGCTGGCCAATCTGGCGACCGGCACCTTCCCCCAGACCATCGCCATCGATCGCGCCACGAACGCGGTCTATGTGACGAACAAGGCGCGCGGCCTGCCGCGAGATGCGCCTGCTGGCACGCCCGTTCCGGTCGATCCGAACGGCGACACAGTGACCATCATCCGTCCGTAAGATGGGTTAGAGGAGGCCGGGGAAACCCGGCCTCTTTTGCATTTCAGAGGACTGCGTCGACCATGACCTGGATCAGGCCGCGTTCGCAGTTCTCGACCCGCGCCTGTACCTGCCAGACGTCGGCCAGAACCTGCGGGGTGATGGCGTCCTGCGGCGCGCCTTCGATCTTCACCGCCCCATCGGACAGGACGACGATATGGTCTGATGCGCGTGCGGCGGATTGCAGATCGTGCAGCACCATGATCACCACGGCGTCGTTCTCTCGCGCATAGGTACGCGCCAGGGTCAGCACATCCAGTTGGTGACGCAGGTCCAGCGCGCTGGTCGGTTCATCCAGCAGCAGCACCTTGGGTCGCCGCACCATGGCCTGCGCCAGACCGGCGATTTGACGCTGACCACCCGACAGGCGGTCCAGCCGCCGCGACGCCAGTTCCGATGCGCCGACCTTCACCAGCGCCTGCATGGCCAGTTCGGCCGAATGGGCGTGCGAACCCGCGACGGGCGAGGCCTCCAACGCCGCGATCACTGTCTCCAACACCGTCAGGGCTACGTCCTGCGGCAGGGTCTGGGGCATATAGGCGACGTGTCTCGCACGCTCACTGATCGACATGGCGGCAAGGTTCAGGTCGCCCAGTCGAACATCACCCTTGGCGGGGGTCAGGCCTGCGATGGCGCGCAACAGGGTGCTCTTTCCCGCACCGTTCGGCCCAACCAGAGACACGACCTGTCCGGCGGCGACAGGCTCCAGAGACAGTCCGCTGATCACCGTGCGGTCGCGATAGCCGACCGTCAGATTCTGGACCGAAAGGCTCATCCCTTGGCTCCATTGCGGAAGATCAGCAGCAGGAAGACCGGCACCCCGATCACCGCCGTCACGATCCCGACCGGCAACAGGGCGCCGGGCACCAGCGTCTTGGACGCCGCCGAAGCCAACGACATCAAAAGGGCGCCGCTCAGGATGCTGGCGGGCAGGAAGACGCGGTGATCCTCTCCCACCAGCAGGCGGGCGATGTGGGGGGCGACCAGACCGACAAAGCCGACGACCCCGACGAAGGCCACCGCCGTCGCGGACAGCAGACTGACCCGCAGCAGCGAGAGAAACCGCAGCCGCCCGACATTGACGCCGAAACTCATGGCCCGATCCTCGCCCAGACGCAGCGTCGTCAGGGCCCGCGCGGCCAGCACCGAAAACGGCGTCGTCACGACAATCACCACCGCCATAAAGGCCACCGATCGCCAGGTGGAGCGCGACAGCGACCCCATGGTCCAGAACACCAGCTGCTGCAGCGCCTCTTGCGACGAAACATACTGAACCAGGGCGGTCAGGGCGTTGAAGGCGAAGACCAGGGCGATGCCGAACAGGACGATGCTCTGCACCCCGCCGCGCTGGGCCTTGGCCAGGGCCTGAAGCGCCAGCACCGATCCAAAGGCGAAGACGAAGGCATTGATCGTGGTCAGGGCATCGTTCGATACGAACGGCAGACCCAGCCCCAAAACTATGGACAGGGACGCGCCAAAAGCCGCCGCCGCCGAGACGCCCAGCGTAAAGGGGCTGGCCAGCGGGTTGTTCAGCACCGTCTGCATCTCGGCGCCTGCCAGCGCCAGTGCGCCGCCGACCATGATGGCCATCAGGGCGTAGGGCAGGCGGATCTGCCAGATGATCGCAGCCTCCGACGGTGACAGGACCGAGGGCCGAACCAGCCCCTCAAGAATACGCCACGGCGACATGGACGACGGCCCGACCATCACGTCCAGCGCCAGCGCGGTGACGCAGCCGACCGCCAGCGCGATTAGCACCAGACGGCGTTTGGCCTGTAATCGACTATGATGGGCGACGGCTTCGGCGGGCGTTGTCAGATGAGCGGTGATGGGGGTCAATCGACTGCGACGCCGTCCTGCACGAGATTAATAGTGCGTCGCATTACAGCAGTGGGCCGTCTTGGGCTAGAACGACCTCATGACACATGCCGCCAATCGCGACTGGACGCCCCATCAACCCACCCGCCAGCGGGCGCGGGACATCGTGACCGTCGATGGGCGTCACTATCGGATTGTCGTCTCGACGCCGGAAGCGCCTGCTCCCGCAGAAGGTTATCCGTCGATCCTGATGCTGGACGGGGTGCAGCATTTTGCGGCCATGAGCGACGGCGCGTCTGCCTTAAGCCGCCGCCCGCAGAAGACCGGCGTCGAACCGATGGTCGTGATCGGCGTCTTCCATGGCGACGGGCAGGGGCTGGATGCGGACGCCCGGTCACGAGACTACACCTCGGTCGCACCGCCTGCTGGCGAACTGGTCAACAAGCCGTTCGGCGGTGCGGATGCGTTTCGACGCACTCTGAGCGACGAGGTTCTGCCGCTGGTCGGCGACTATCTGCCGCTTGATCCAACCCGCCGCACCCTGTTCGGTCATTCGCTGGGCGGCCTGTTCGTACTGGAGGCGTTGGCGCAGCAGCCTGATCTGTTCAATCGTTGGGTCAGCATCAGTCCGTCCCTGTGGTGGCGTGATGATCTGCGTCTGGAGGGAGGCGACGCCCTGCTGCTGGGCATCGGTGAACGTGAGCTGCGTCGCGACATGGTCGGCAGGACGAAAGCCTTTGCTGAGGCGTCATCCGCCCGATTGCTGATCGCCCCGAACGCCGATCACGGCTCGGCGCCACTGGCCCTGCTGCCTGATGCGCTTAGACACGCGTCGGGGCGTTAAACGCCTTTGGCCGGACGGCGGTAGTCGTTCGGATCAATGTCGTGGCGTTTCAGCTTGTCGTACAACGTCTTGCGCGCCACCCCCAGCAGGGTCATGGCCTCGGTCATATTACCCAGCGTCGATTGCAGAGCCTCGCGGATCACCATGGCTTCGAAGGCGTCGACCCGGTCAATCAACGGCGCTTGCGGCAGGGCCGGGCGCGTCCCGCCCGCTGAGGGCAGGTCCAGCACGGCGCTGACAGCGAAGTTTCTAAGCTCGCGCACATTGCCCGGCCAGTCGTGTTCAACCAGCCGCCTCCGCACGCTGTCGGACATGGCGTAATCCTTGACCCCGATCCGCTTGGCCGCCTGTTCAGCGAAATAGGCGAACAGGGGCAGGACGTCTGATCTCCGCTCCCGCAACGCAGGCACACGCAACCGCACCACGTCCAGACGATAGAACAGGTCTTCGCGGAAACTGCCTTCCTTGACCGCCTCATGCAGGTCACGTTTTGCCGCCGCGACGACGCGCAGGTCCACCGGGCGTGGTTCGCCGCCACCCAGCGATGTGACCTCACGCTCTTCCAGCACCCGCAGCAGTTTGACCTGCAGATTGGGGCTCATGCTGTCCACCTCGTCCAGGAACAGCGTGCCCTTGTCCGAGGCTTCGATGCGGCCCGTGTGCTGAGGCTGGCGATAGCCGGAACGGTCCGGTGCATGACCGAACAGTTCGGCCTCAGCAAAGGCGTCCGGCACCGCGCCGCAGTTGACCGCGACGAAGGGCCGTCCGCGTCTCCGCCCCAGTCGATGCAGCAACAGGGCGACCAGTTCCTTGCCAGTGCCCGTCTCGCCTTCGATCAGCACGTCCAGATCGGCCTTGGCGACGTGAGAGATGGTTTCGCGCAGCCGCACCATGACGGGGCTGTCGCCGATCAGGGGGCTGTCGGTATTGATCAGGGTGGCGGTCGCGGCCCGCAGTGCGCGGTTCTCCATGACGCTGCGCCGGGTCTCCAGCGCCTGTCCGACGGCGCCGACCAGCCTCTCCAGCGGGAAGGGCTTTGTCAGGAAGTCGAAGGCGCCGTCCTGCAACGCCTGAACCGCCATGGGGATATCGGCATGGCCGCTGATCAGGATGACCGGGATTTCAGGGTCGATGGCGCGGATGCGGGCGAACAGCTCTAGTCCGTCCATGCCCTCCATTCGGATGTCGGACACCACCACGCCGGGGAAGTCAGGCGTCAGCATCGCCAGACCGCGTTCCGCCTCAGGGCAGGGCAGGACGCTCAGGTCCGCAAGCTCCAGCGCCTCGGTGATGGCGCGACGCAGTTCCAGGTCGTCCTCGACAAACAGGACGGGGGCGGCAGGCGGGGGCAGGGTGTCGGTCATGCGCGTCTCAGGGTGATGCAGAAGGCGGCGCCGCCCAGCCGCGAGGGCGCGATGTTCAATGCGCCGCCGAACTCACGCGCAATGTCGCGCGCGATGCCCAGGCCCAGCCCTAGCCCTTCCGGCTTGGTCGTGACGAAGGGGGTGAAGATGGTGCGGGCGATGTCCGAGCTCAATCCCGGACCATTGTCGTGGACAGTGACGTAGATTCGATCCGGTTCGTCGGTGCGCACATCAATGGCGATCCGGGGTGACGGGGTGTCGTCCAAAGCGTCACGGGCGTTCTGGATCAGGTTGATCAGGATCTGCTCCAGCCGGATGCGGTCGGCGGTCACCAGAGCGTCCTCGGCCAGACCCGCCCATTCCAGCGTCACGCCATTGGCCCGCAGACTGTCGGCGATCAGCAGCAGAGCGCCGTCCACCGCCTCGGTCAGGCTGACGGCCTGGATGGCGGGGGTGCCGCGCCGGGCGAAGCGGCGCAGTTCGGTGGTGATCTTGCCCACCCGGTCCACCAGTTCGACTATGCTGGTCAGATTGCTCTTGGCCCGGTCCACCTCCTTGCGGTCGATGAAGCGGCCGGTGTTCTCGGCAAAGGCGCGGATGGCGGCGATGGGCTGGTTGATCTCATGGGCCACGCTGGTGGTGACCTGGCCGATGGTGCTGAGGCGGTTGGCCTGGGACAGTTCCTCACGCGCCGCCCGCCAGCGGCTGTCGGCGGCCATGCGGCGCTGGGATTCGGATTTCAGTCGATCGTTGGCCTGACGCAGTTCGGCGGTGCGGGACGACACCTGATCCTCCAGCATCTGCTGCATGTCGGACTGGGCCAGTCGGCGCATATGAACGCGCCAGAAGACCGCGAAGGCCAGAGCGCCTGCGCAGATCAGGCTGAACAGCGTCAAGCGCGCATTGCTGGCGGCGCGAGCCAGGGCGGGCTCCAGCGGTTCGAAATGCACCAGACTTGCGCCATGCAGGGCGGCGGGCGTCTCAGCGATACGATAGGGACCGTCGTGGTCCGGCAGGGTCAGATAGCCCTGGGCGTTCGGATGCAGGTCCACCTTATCCAGCGACAGGTTGCCGAACTGCATGGTGCGGTGGATTTCCGACTGTTCGGCAGGCGTTGTGGGACGGGTCGCGCGGAACCGCCACGGATCATGGCCGGTGATGATGACAACGCCGTGGGATTCGATGATGGCGGTGCGGCCGTTCTCTCTGGCCCACAATGATTCCAGCTTGGCGAAGTCGATCTTGACCACGATCACGCCCAACGCCCGGCCGTCCTCGTCAATGCGGCGGGCGATGAACAGGCCGGGGCGGCCGGTCACGGCGCCGACAGCAAACAGTTCCGCCTCGCCATGCGTCATCGCACCCTGGATATAGGGACGGAAGCTGAAGTTTTGGCCGACGAAACTGCCTGGCTCATTCCAGTTGCTGGCCGCCAACGTGTCCCCGTGGCTGTTGGTGACATAGATGGCGGCGGCGTCCGTCCGCTGGGCCAGAAGCTCGAGTTTGGTGTTCAGGCTTTGCACAGCTCGGGAAGAGCCGTTGGCGAGGGCGGCGTGAACATCGGGATATTCGCTGAGCACAAGCGGCAGCAGCCTGAATTTCTGCAGTTCGCTGGCCAGCATCTGGGCGTGTTTTTCCGCCTGATCACGTGCGGCGTCATCCGTCTGCTGTTGCGCCGCCGTGTGAACCCATTGCGCGGACATCCAGATCGCCAAAGCCGCCGCCGCCGCCAGTCCAAGCGCGGTCAGCGTCAACAAGCGATAGCGAGCAGCCAGGGCGCGCTGCAGAATGTGTATGGAAATACGCACAGTGTGCGAGAGCATATGCGCGCTGTTCCACACAGTCTATGGCCATAATGTGGCGATATTTTTTACAAAAATCGTCGATTTTACAATGGAATAGTATCGAAATCGGCAGGGTGCTGAGTTTTGTTTCGAGGCGTAGACATTTCCGCGCACAGTGATTGCCGATCAGCGGCCTGAGTATGCCGCGTCATCAGCAAAGGCGTCGAAGCTTCGCATGACCATTGTTCCCCAGTTCGCCATCATTCAGCCTGGGTCGCACACATGAGCGGCACGTCCTCGATTGTCGCCATGACGCCGGCGCGTCGCCTGCGTAACATCGTCGGCGGCTCAGCAGGCAATCTGGTCGAATGGTTCGACTGGTACGCCTATGCGGCCTTCGCCCTCTATTTCGCGCCGATCTTCTTCCCCAGCGAAGACCCGACGGCCCAGTTGCTGAGTGCGGCGGGCGTCTTCGCCGTGGGCTTCCTGATGCGTCCGGTGGGGGCGTGGATCATGGGGGTCTATGCCGATCGCAAAGGACGAAAGGCGGGCCTGACCCTGTCAGTCAGCCTGATGTGCGCCGGTTCTCTGATTATAGGCTGTACGCCGGGCTATGCCGAGATTGGTCTGGCCGCGCCCGCGTTGCTGCTGTTCGCGCGGCTGCTTCAGGGCATCAGCGTGGGAGGCGAATATGGTTCGTCCGCTACCTATCTGTCGGAAATGGCCACGGCCAAGAACCGCGGTTTCTGGTCCAGCTTCCAGTATGTGACCCTGATCTCCGGCCAGCTTCTGGCTCTGATCCTGCTGATCGTCCTGCAGCAGACGATGGACAAGAGCGCCCTGGCCAGCTGGGGCTGGCGCATACCCTTCTTCGTCGGCGCCGCCCTGGCGGTAGTGGTTTTTTGGCTGCGCCGCCGCCTGGACGAGACCAACGCCTTTAAGGCCGAGGACACACGGGCCGCGCCGCGCTCCAGCGCCACTCTGTTGATCCGCAAGCATCCGAAAGAAGCTTTGCTGGTGTTCGGTCTGACCGCCGGCGGAACCTTGGCCTTCTATACCTACACGACCTATCTGCAGAAATTTCTGGTCAATACATCGGGATTTTCGAAGGAGTCCGCGACCCAGATCAGCGCGGCGGCCCTGTTCGTCTTCATGCTTCTGCAGCCTGCCGTGGGGGCCTTGTCCGACAGGATCGGTCGGCGGCCGGTGATGATCGCCTTTGGCGTGACGGGCCTGTTGTTCACCGTGCCCATCATGTCGGCGCTGGCGGTGGTCGAGAATGGCTGGGCCGCGTTCGGACTTGCCTTGGCGGCCCTGGTGATCGTGTCCGGCTACACCGCCATCAACGCCGTGGTGAAGGCTGAACTGTTCCCGGCGCACATCCGCGCCCTGGGCGTCGCCCTGCCTTACGCCTTGGCCAACGCCATATTTGGGGGGACTGCCGAGTATGCGGCCCTGTGGTTCAAGTCGATTGGGAACGAAAGTATTTATTTCTGGTACGTCACAGGAATGATCGGTCTTTCGTTGATCATCTTTGTCTTCATGCGTGACACCAAGCATACAAGTAAGATTACGCATGAGTAGAAATTCTAAAGGCGCTTATAGTTATATCTGAGTTGCAAGTTTCGTCTTGAGTGTGGATTTGACGCTCCTGCCAATCAGTATTTGGCCTGAGCATTCTTGGGGGAAGAACTATGTCGAGTCGGTGCAGTAATGTGTATCTGAAGTTGTTTGCATTGGGGTCGGTCAGCAGCCTGACCTTGATGGCGGGCGCCGTCATGGCCCAGGATCAGTCGGCTGCGGAAGTTGGAGATGTGGTCGTCACCGGCATCCGGGGCGGCGCACCGCGAACCGCGATTGAAAGCCCTACCCCCATCGATGTGTTCAACGCGGAACAATTGAGCCAGGGCGCCCAAACCGGCGTGTTCGAGTCGATCCGTTATCTGGTGCCGTCGTTCAATCTGCCGACGCGGGCCGGGGGCGGCAGCGCCACCGTCATCGCCACCGGATCTCTGCGCGGCCTGAATCCGGATCAGACACTGGTTCTGGTCAACGGCAAGCGGCGTCACCGCACCGCCCTGATCAACTCCGTCTCGACCCTGTACAATGGCTCGGTCGGCGTGGATCTGAATATGCTGCCGTCGTCGGCGATCTCGCGCGTCGAGGTTCTGCGTGACGGCGCCGCCGCACAATACGGTTCTGACGCTGTCGCAGGCGTGATCAACGTCATCCTGAACAATAGTGCAGAGGGGGGCCAGATTTCGGTCAGCCACGGCCAGAACTTCGATCGCCAGGACGGCAAGTTCGTCAACATCGACGCCGACTTCGGCTTTGCCTTGGGCGAGAACGGTTTCGCCAATCTGTCCTACAGCTACATGGATCGCGGCGCGTCCAACCGCGCTGTGCCGATCGCCAGCACTGTGCGTCTGTATCCGCTGGTCAACGGACAACTCGATCCGCGCGAAGCGACCATCGACCGTCTGGTCACCAAGAACTACGGCCAGATGCCACAGGAATCGAACGTCTTCGGCCTGAATGCCGAATACCGCCTGAACCCTGAGGTCGAGCTCTACACCTTCGGCACCTATGGCAAACGGGTGTCGGATCTGAACTGGACCTTCCGTCCGGCGACGGATGTTCTGGCCCTGCCGGAAATCGCACCCGACGGCTTCCGCGCCCAGACGGTCATCAAGGATGAGGATTATGAGCTGGTCGGCGGCGCGCGTGGCACGCTGCGCGGCTGGGACTGGGATCTGTCCACCAGCTACGGCACGAACATCTCAGACTGGGGGAACAACAGCTTCAACGCCAGCCTTGGTCCGAGCAGCCCGCGCCACTTCTATATCGGCCAGCTTCGCTCGTCGGAATGGGTCAATGCTCTGGATGTGACGCGCGGCTTCGAGCTGGACAATGCGGGCGACCTGCAGGTCTCGTTCGGCCTTCAGCATCGCCGGGAAAACTATCAGATCAAACAGGGTGACCGGGCCAGCTGGGTTCAGGGGACCTATGTCCGTCCAGTCGGCCAACCTGGCGCTGGCCAGATACTGGCCCCAGGCAGTCAGTCCACGCCAGGCTTCCGTCCTGAGGACGAGGCCGACGTCAGCCGCAATAACTACAGCGCCTATGGCGAACTGGGCTGGAACCCGAATGAGCGGCTCTATCTGGGCGCAGCCGTCCGGTACGAGAACTTCGACGACTCTGCTGGCGACACCACCATCTACAAGCTGAGCGGCCGTTACGAGCTCACCGACTGGTTCGCCGTTCGCTCCTCGTACAATACCGGCTTCCGCGCGCCGAGCTTGGCTCAGCAAGCCTATTCGGCAACGACCAGCCAGCTGCGTGACGTGGTCGGCAACGGGATTCTGGTGCCGCTGCTGCTGAAGAACCTGCAGGTGAACTCGCCTGAGGCCATCGCGCTGGGCGCCAAGCCGCTGACGCCGGAACTGTCCAAGAACCTCAGCGCAGGCTTCACCCTGACGCCGTGGCGCAACTTCGCCCTGACGCTGGACGCCTATCAGATCGACGTGGATGACCGGATCGCGGTGACCTCGACCTTCTCGCCGTTGGACACGCGTCTGTCGGCGGACGGCAAGACCACCATCGGCAAGCAAATCCAGAACATTCTGGTCGCCAACGGCCTGTCGCCGGAAATCAGCGGCCAGTACTACACCAACGCCATCGATACCCGCACGCGGGGCGTCGATCTGGTCGCCACCTACAAGCTGCCGACCGAGCGTTACGGCCTGTTCGACTTCAGCCTGGGCTATAACCATAACAAGACCGAGATCACCGGCATTGTCGCCAACCCGCCCCAACTGGCGGCGCTGGGCAATATCGAATTGTTCGACCGCAGCAAGCGAGCGGCCCTGACGGAATCCCTGCCCAAGTCGAAGGTCTCGGTGAACACCAACTGGTCGCTGGGGCGTGTCAGCGCCAATGTGCGGGCCACGCGCTTTGACAGCTTCGTCACGCGCAACGCCACCAACCCGGCACAGGACCGCAACATCGATGCGGCGTGGATCGTGGATGCGCAGGTCAACTACGACCTGACCGAGCAGGTGCGGTTGAGCACCGGCGTGAACAACCTGTTCAACACCTATCCGACCGAAGTGGATGCGCCGTCTGCGGCGCTGGGCACCAACCAGTACAGCGGCCTTGCGCCGTTCGGCTTCACCGGCGGATCATGGTTCGTCCGCGTCGCCTACAAGTGGTGATGAATGGGGGCGCGGCCGTTCGGCTGCGCCCTTCTTCTTAGTGTTCGGGGAGAGTAGAATATGATGATCATTCGTCGCACCTTCATGGGGCTTGCCGCCGCCGCCCTGGTCAGCGTGGCTTCTGGGCCGGTGCTAGCCCAGACCGGCGCGCGGACGACTGGCGCAGTCGCCACACCCGCCGTCGCGGCCTACAAGCCGACCACCAACGAAATTCTCTGGGACACCTACGGCGTTCCGCACATCTACGGGACTGATCGGAACGCGGTCTTCTATGGCTACGGCTATGCGCAGGCCCAGAGCCACGCCAGCGCGATCATCCGCCTGTATGGCGAGGCGCGCGGCAAGGGTTCGGAATACTGGGGGCCGGAATATGAGGAAACCTCGGTCTGGCTGCTGACTAACAGCGTCCCGGCCCGCGCCAAGACCTGGTACGACCAGCAGTCGCCTGCCTTCCGCGCCAACCTCGATGCATTCGCCGCCGGCATCAACGCCTATGCGACGGCCCACCCTGAAACCATCGCCGAGGATGTGCGCCAGGTTCTGCCGGTGACGGGCGTTGATGTGGTGGCCCACGCTCACCGCTTGATGAACTTCGTCTATGTCGCCTCGCCCGGTAAGACGCTGGGGGAGGGCGATCCGCCTGATCTGTCCGAGCAAGGTTCAAACTCCTGGGCCGTCGCGCCCAAGAAGACCGCCGATGGTCACGCCCTGCTGTTGCAGAACCCGCACCTGCCGTGGGCGACGGACTATTTCATCTATTATGAAGCCCATCTGACCGGCCCGGATTTCGAAATCTACGGCGCCACCCAGATCGGCCTGCCCATCGTCCGCTTCGCCTTCAATCAGCAGATGGGCATCACCAATACCGTCAACGGCATGGTGGGGGCGACCAACTACAAGCTGACGCTGCAGGACGGCGGATATCTGTATGACGGCCAGGTGCGCCAGTTCGAGACCAGTCGCACCAGCTATCGCGTCCGCCAGCCGGACGGCTCGGAACTTGAGAAGCCGCTTGTGATCCGGTCCAGCATCCACGGTCCCGTATTCGACCGTACAGACGGCGCCGCAGTCGCCGTGCGGGTCGCGGGCCTGGATCGTCCTTACATGCTGCAGCAGTATTTCGACATGGTCACGGCCAAGGATTTCGGCGCCTATGAGACGGCGCTGAAGCGGCTGCAGGTGCCGACGTTCAACATCGTCTATGCCGACCGGGACGGCCATATAGACTACACCTTCAATGGCATCGCACCCAAGAGGGCTGAAGGCGACATCAACTTCTGGTCCGGCCTCGTTCCGGGCGACACCTCGCGTTACGTCTGGACCGAGACGCACCCGCTGGAAGACCTGCCGCGCGTCACCGACCCGGTCGGCGGCTTCGTCCAGAACGCCAATGATCCGCCCTGGGTCGCCAGTTGGCCAGTGACGATCAAGCCGGATGACTATCCGTCCTATCTGGCTCCGCGCACGCCTGAATCCCTGCGCGCCCAATATGCCGTGACCGCCATCGCCGAGAACAACGGCATCACCCTCGACCGCTTCAAGGAACTGAAGCTGGGACAGGACGCGGTCATGGCTGACCGGGTTCTGACGGATCTGGTTCCCGCCGCATTGGCCGATCCTGATCCAGAGGTTCAGGCGGCGGGGCGTCTGCTGGCCAACTGGAACCGCACTTTCGACGCCGACAATCGCGCGGGCCTGCTGTTCGAGGAATGGGCGCGCCTGTTCGCCGGGCCGACCTTCGCGGGGCAGGGCGGGTTCGCCGTGCCGTGGTCGGAACAGCGTCCGATCAGTACGCCGTATGGTGTTCGCGACACTGCCGCAGCGATCGAGCAGTTGAAGCGCGCCATCGCCACGACGAAACAGAAGTATGGAGCCATCGACCGCCGCTACGGCGATGTGTCCCGCTTCATTCTGGATGGTGTTGATGTTCAGGGCAGCGGCGGCTTCGGCAATCTGGGCGCATTTCGCGTCATGACTTGGTCTGACCTGAACGCTCAGGGTGTCCGCACCCCGAACCACGGCGAGACCTGGGTGGCGATGATCGAGTTTTCGACCCCGGTGAAGGCCTATGGCCTGATGAGCTACGGCAACGCGCGTCAGCCCGGCACGACCCACCACAGCGACCAGCTTCAGGCCCTGTCGGATCACCAATTCCGCGAACTTTGGCTGCGCCGCGAACAGGTCGAGGCCCATGTCGAGCAGCGCGCGCCGTTCACACCCACCCGTGCAGGAAGCCGTCGATGAGCAATGATCGCAAACGCAACTGGCGTCTGTATGGCGCAACGCTGTTGACGCCGATGGTGCTGGCGGCGACCGGGGCTCAGGCTCAGGAGGCCGCCTTCACCTCGATCCAGCCGGAAACATTCGGTGTCGTCGGGTCGCTATCGACCGCCTGGGCGGACTTCGACAATAGCGGCAGTCTGGGCTTCGCCGTCTCGCTGAAAAGCGGTGAGGTTCGCCTGTATCGCAACGACAACGGCGTCTTCACAAACATCGGCGCGGAAGTCGGCCTGCCTCAAGCGGGCAGCGATGAAATCCGGGGCCTCAGTTGGGGCGACTACAACGGCGACGGCTTTGTCGATCTGCTGGGCGGGTCCAACGTCGTGCCGGTCGTTTCGGGCCAGAACCGCTCCTATGTCTGGAAGAACGAAGGCGGCAAGACGTTCGTCGAGGTCGCGGCCCAGATCGGCCTGACCATTCCTGAACGCGTCAGCCGCCAGGCCAACTGGATCGACTTCGACAACGACGGCAAGCTGGACCTGTATGCGTCCAACCGTTCCGGCCCGAACCAGCTTTACCGCAATGAGGGCGGTCAGTTCGTCAAGGTCGGTGGTGAAGGGGGGGTGAACGATCTGCGCCCGACCGTCGGAAGCTGCTGGTTCGACTACAACCGTGACGGCCGTCTGGACCTGTTTCTGGCTAACCAATCGGGTGCGACCGACGCCCTGTGGCGCAATGACGGAAACGGCGTCTTCGTCGATGTCGCGCCCGCTCTGGGACTGGATGCGCCCGGACGTGATCGCAGCGAGGGCGGCGTGGGCTGCGCCATCGGTGATTATAACAACGACGGGCTTTTCGACGTCTTTGTCGCAGTTTACGGTGCGAACCTGCTCTATCGCAACAATGGCGACGACACCTTCACCGAGGTTGCGGCGCAGGCGGGCGTGAACAATGACGGACATGCCGTCGGTGCGGCCTGGGGCGACTATGACAACGACGGTTATCTCGACCTGTTCGTCGCGACCTACGAGGGCGAACCGGGATCGCAGACGCCGCTGAACCTGCTGTATCACAACAATGGCGACGGCACGTTTACGCAACTGCTGACCAAGGACAGCCTGCTGAACGCCGCGGATCACAGCGTCGAATGGATTGATTATAACGGCGACGGCGCGTTGGATCTGTCGGTGACGCGCGGTTATGGCCCGGTCGGCGGCCACTTCCTGTTCCGCAATGATCTGCCCGCCGAAGCCCGCGCACGCAGTCTGAGCGTCACGGTTCTGGACACCACGGGCCGCACCATCGTGCCCGGCGCCGAGGTCCGCCTGTACGATCAGGCTGGGAAGATCGTGGCTTCGCGTCAGGTTCCGACCGGCGGCGGCTACAACGCCCAGAGCGCCATTCCTCTCCACTTTGGACTGAAGACGCTGGAGCCTGTGACGGTCGAAGTCACCTATATGAGTAATGACGGCCCCAAGGTGCAGCGCATCACCGGCGTTGATCCGCGCGACTATGCGGGCAAGAGCCTGCGGGTTACGCGCCAGAACTGATCGTTCGGTTCAGGTGAAAAGAAAGGCCCAGGTGTTCGCCTGGGCCTTTTTCGTTTCGGCATGGGGCCAGAGACGCGGTTAAAGCCACTCGCCTCCACCAATCGGCGCGCCGGGCGGCACGGGCTGAGCGGCGGGCAAGGTGTCGATCAAGGCCTTCAGTTGATCCGG
>RCMZ01000176.1_pt1 | contig 40356 bp, 36 predicted proteins | sample 2041141 | NCBI WGS metagenome assembly RCMZ01 (sample SAMN09708263, study PRJNA481090) | Wastewater metagenome, whole genome shotgun sequencing project. | biome: sewage; isolation source: Davis station wastewater (DW) | place: Antarctica: Davis Station | collected 2010-03-01 | reverse complement strand
CTTGAGGACTTCAGACACGTGCAGTGCCTTGAGTTCGTTTAAGTGCATGGATTGACTCCTTGGCGGAGTTGGTATGAATCTTGGGGGAGGAGGGCTGTTGCCGGGTGGGCTGCTGTTGGCAGACCCGGCTTGCCTGGGATCTTGACCCGGCTGCCAATGCGTGCAGGCCGGTGATCTGGAGGAATTATGACAGGAAAAAAAGCGGGAGATTCACGGGCACCGAATTCGGTCTGTGTCTTGCGCTGCAATATGTGTCGTGAAAACAAACAACCCCGCGTGCATGAGCGGGCGCGGGGTTGTGGGCATGAATCAGGCGAGTTGCTGATCGATGAAGGCCGTGAGCTGGGCCTTGCTCATTGCACCGACCTTGGTAGCAGCCAGTTGGCCGTCTTTGAAAATCATCAGGGTAGGGATACCGCGAATGCCGAACTTGGCGGGGATCTCGCGGTTTTCGTCCACATTCATCTTGGCGATCTGCAGCTTGCCTTGGTAAGTGCCGGCCACTTCGTCGAGGATGGGCGCGATCATTTTGCAGGGGCCACACCATTCGGCCCAGTAGTCCACCAGCACGGGGGTGCCGGATGTGATCACGTCGGCTTCAAAGCTGGCGTCGGAGACGTGTTTGATGAGTTCGCTGGCCATGGCGGATTCCTTGAATTTGATCGGGTTGTCACCGGTGTACGTTTAAAGTCAGGGCATTGTGACAGAAACCAATCCCACGTTGACCGGTGTGGCCGGGCCTTGCGACGCTATGACAGTCATAGCGAGAAGTGATCGGTGCGCCGCCTTGTGGCAGCGTGTTTTGCTGGAGGTCGTGGCGCACATGCGCCGGCTCAAGGCGCACCCGGCGCGCACGGTGGTGCTTGTTCCATATGCACAGCTCATGCCCTGGGCGCAGCGTTACTGGGACATGAACCACAACGATGGTTTTGCCCCCCGGTTTGAAACCACGCGCAATTGGGCCCAGCAGCTTGCCGCTTTTGTGCCGCAGGGCGACGACCTTGCGGGGGATGTCGCGCGTGACACGCTCACCGCACGCGCGCTGCTCGATCGCGTAGGGCTTTCTGCCCAGCGCGATGTGCTGGCCGTGCCGCTGCAGGAGGCCGCGGCCCAACTCGTTCCCGTTGTGGCCGCAATTGCCCCGGTGGACCGGCCGGCTTGGGGCATTCAGGCGCGCAACCTGCTGCCCGAAGCCGATGAAAGCTCCACCCTGCGTTTTGAAGCCGTCGTGGCCCGCATTGCGCTCGAATGGGTGCTGGCCTCGCGCCACGCCACGGACGTGTTGTTCGAGCCCGGGGTGCGTTCGTCAGTGGACGCCCTGGTGGTGCTGCAGGGCTTTCAGGTCGAGCCGCTCGCGCAGGCGCTGCAGGCCCATTGGGGTGACAGGGCGTTGACCTGGGCGCTGCCCCTCGCAACCCAGGATGCCCATCTCTATGGCACGGTTGCACTGCACGTTGCGCAGGATGCCGAGGACGAAGCACAGCGCGCCGCTGCCTGTGTGCTGGCGCACATCGTGGCGGGCCGTACGCCCGTCGCGCTGGCTGCCAACGACCGCGCGCTCACGCGCCGCATTGGTGCACACCTGGCAAGCGCCGGGGTGGCGGTGCGCGATGAAAACGGCTGGACACTGTCGACCACCCGCGCGGCAGCGCAGCTGATGGGCGCGCTCACCGCCTGTGCCTGGGACGCGTCTGCGGACGCCATGCTCGACTGGCTCAAGCAGGCCCCCGCAGTAGAGCGGGCGACCGTCGACGCGCTGGAAAAAGCATTGCGCCGCGCCCAGGTCGTGAGCTGGTCAGCGGTGGCCGTGCGCTCGTGGTCGGGAGCCGGTGCAGACCCCACCGCCATAGTCGCCTGCGTGACGCTGGTCGAGGGGTGGCGCGAGGGGCTGCGGGCCGCACGCCCGCTGGTGCAGTGGCTGGAGGCCGTGCGGGGCTTGCTGGTGGCCACCGGCCAGTGGCTGGCATTGTCAGAAGATGCTGCCGGGGCCCGCGTGCTCGCTGTGCTGCGCTTGCAGGCCGGCCAAGGTGTGGAGCTGGACGGGTGGGACACCGCCGGGCACCGCATGACCTTGGCCGAGTTCACCCGCTGGGCGAACGAGGTGCTGGAGGCTGCACGTTTTGTCCCCGCGCAGGAGGGCGATGCGCCGGTGGTCGTGTTGCCCATGCCGCAGTTGCTGGCCCGGCCTTTTGCGGCGCTGGTGTTGCCCGGTTGTGATGAAAAACGCCTGCAACCCGCGCCCGAGCCGCAAGGCGAGTGGACGCAAGCGCAGCGCCAGGCCTTGGGTCTGCCCACCCGCGAAACACTCGAAGCCGCACAACGCGCCGCATGGGGCCATGCATTGCAAACGCCGGCGGTCGACCTGCTCTGGCGCACCGGCGACGAGGGCGGCGAGCCGTTGATGGCCAGCGCGCTGGTGCTGGCGCTGCACCTGGCCAGCGCAGCCCACGAGGGCGTTGACGACCGCCGTCAGCGCATCGTCACAGCCACGCCCACACTGCGGCCCATGCCACACGCCGATGCACTGCCGGTGCATCGCCTGTCGTCCACGGCGTATTCCGACCTGCGGCATTGTCCCTACCGCTTTTTTGCCCTGCGGCAGTTGGGCCTGCAAGATGCCGATGAGCTGGAGGCCGAGGTAGACAAACGCGACTTTGGCAATTGGCTGCACGCCGTGCTGCAGCACTTTCACGAAGGCTTGCTCGCCGACCCGGTAGACACGGCCCCGGCCCGGGTGGCGCGCCTGGACGGCGCTGCGCAAGCGGTGACCGCCGAGCAGGGGTTGAACGACGGGGACTTCTTGCCCTTTGCCGCAGGCTGGCCGCAAGTGCGCGACGGCTACCTGCGCTGGCTGGCACAACACGAAGCCACGGGTGCCCACTTTCAGCGGGCCGAGTTGCAGACCAGCCAGCCCCTGGGGGTCATACAACTGGTGGGCACCATCGACCGCATCGACGCCGTCTCGGCCATCGGCGAGCCCACCACGCTCGTCATTGACTACAAGACCGAAAACGATACCGTCACGCGCAAGCGCATTGGCGCGGGCGCTGAAGACACTCAACTGGCGTTCTATGCCGCATTGTTGAGCCACGACACGCTGCGCGCTGCCTATGTCAACGTGGGAGAGCGGGGCGAGACGCAGATGCACGAACAAGACGAAGTGGTGCCTTTGCGCGACCTGCTCGTCGAGGGCATACAGCACGACTTTGACCGTATCGCCCAAGGGGCCCCACTGCCCGCTCTGGGCGAAGGCGCGGTGTGCGACTACTGCTCCGCACGCGGCCTGTGCCGCAAGGATTTCTGGACATGAGGAGGAACACTTCCCTGCGCCGCTACGCGGCCTCACCACCTCTCTCAGCTGCGCCGGGAGGGGGCGGCGCCAGCGCTGCGGGGCGGCCCTTGCGCGGCGTCTGTGGCCTGGGCGCGAGCCAGTTATGCAGATCGTTGGCGGGCAACTCATTGTGGATTTTGTAAATGACTGAACAAGCCGCCTACGAACACAACGGCCAGCCCGTTTCGCGCGAGGCGTTTTACGCCATCGCCTGTGACCCCGCGCGCAGCGTAGCGGTAGAGGCCTGCGCAGGCGCGGGCAAAACCTGGATGCTGGTGTCGCGTGTGCTGCGCGCCCTGCTCGACGGCGCCGCGCCGCACGAGATCCTGGCCATCACCTTCACCAAGAAGGCCGCAGGCGAAATGCGCCAACGCTTGCAGGAATGGCTAGAGGCCTTTGCGCAGGCACCGCTGGACGACCTAACCCGTGAGCTGGTTGCCAGGGGAATCAGCCCTGAGCGCGCTCTGGATAAGCGCGAGGCGCTACAAAATTTATACCGCCAGATGCTGAGCAATGGCCGCCCGGCGCAGATCCGCACCTTCCACAGCTGGTTTGCAGCGCTGCTGGGCACCGCCCCGTTGGCGCTGCTGCAGGCGCAGGGCCTGCCGGCCCACTTTGAACTGCTCGAAGACGATGCCGAGGCGGTGCGCGAGGTGTGGGGCCCGTTTTTGCACACCGTGTCTTGCACTGATGGGCTGCGGGCGGACTACGAAGCCGTGGTGGCCCAGCATGGCCGCTCGCAAACCCACAAGGCGCTGGCCGCAGCACTGGCCAAGCGCGTGGAGTTTGATCTTGCCGACCAAGCCGGTGTGGTCGACGCATCGGTGCCCCCTTTTCACGAGCAATACCCTGACCTGGCCGGGTTTGAAGAACCAGCCGGTGCGCTGCTGGATGACGCCTGCCACCAACGCTGGCTGGCTCGGGCCAAGGCGCTGGGGGCCGAGTCCAACAAGACCCCACAAAAGGCCGCCGACGCCATCATCGATGCGCTGGCCTGCCAGGACCTGAACCAGCGCCTCGATCTGCTGCGCCGTGCGATGTTCGTGGCCAAGGAAGACCGGCTCTCCAAGAACCTCGAAAAATTTGCCGCAGCACAAGAGGCCGAGCCCGAGCTGCAGCGCCTGCTCACCGCCCGCCGCCAGCACGCGGCCTGGCTGCACCAGCAGCGCATGGCGCGCCTGGCGCGTTGCCTGATCGCCGCGTTTGCGGCCGTCAAGCACCAACATGGCTGGGTGGACATGAACGATGTGGAGCGCACCGCCCTGGTCATGCTGGACGACCCCATCCTCTCGGGCTGGGTGCAAGAGCGGCTTGACGCTCGCATCCGCCATCTGCTGGTGGACGAGTTCCAGGACACCAACCCTCTGCAATGGCAGGCCCTGAATGCCTGGCTGTCGGGTTACGCGGGATCGGGTGGCGGCGCCAGTGGCCAAAAGCCGCCGAGCGTGTTCATCGTGGGCGACCCCAAGCAGAGCATTTATCGCTTTCGCCGCGCCGAGCCGCAAGTGTTCATCGCCGCGCAGGCCTTTGTGCGCGACGGCCTCGGTGGCGACTTGCTCAGTTGCGACCACACGCGCCGCAACGCCACGGGCGTCATTGCGGCGGTGAACCACGTGATGGGCACTGCCCAGGCGCAGCACGAGACCAGCGGCTTTCGCGACCACACCACCGAATCGCAAGACCCGGGCGTGCTGCTGCGCCTGCCGGCCATCTTGCCGCCCGATACCCACGATGGCGACGACGATGGCGGCGGCAGCACCGACTCGCTCACCTGGCGCGACAGCCTGACCGAGCCGCGCCACGAGGCCGAAGAAACCCAGCGCATGCGCGAATGCACGCAGGCCGCCGCCTGGGTGGCGGCGCAGATCGCTGCGGGCACGCCGCCCCACGAAGTGCTGGTGCTGGCCCGCAAGCGCGACCGGCTCGCCGCCATGCAAGACGCCCTGCGCGCCCTGCATTTGCCCAGCGTGCAGCCCGAAAAGGCCGACCTGTTCGACGCCCCCGAGGTGCAGGACATCGTCGCACTGCTTGATGTGCTGGTGTCCACCGGGCACGACCTGTCATTGGCGCGCGCGCTCAAGTCCCCGTTGTTTGGTGTGTCCGATGACGCGCTGGTGGCGTTGGCCGTGCTGCGCCGCCAGCCCGAGCACGCAGGCGCCAGCTGGTTTGATTTGCTTCAAAAAAGTGAGCTGCTAGCGCTTGATCTACAAGCGCTAGCGCCTGTTTTGGCTCAATACAAGGCCTGGGTGGACGATTTGCCGCCCCACGACGCGCTGCACGCCATCTACCAGCGTGGCGACGTGCTGGCGCGTTTTGCGGCCGCTGCGCCACCGGCGCAGCGAACGGCGGTGCTGGCCAATCTGCGCGCGCTGTTGTCGGCCGCGCTGCAGCACGATGGGGGCCGTTACCTCACGCCGTATGCCTTTGTGCGCGCCATGAAAAAAGGCGGGGTGCGCGCGCCCGGCCGGGTGGATGCGCGGGCCATTCGCCTGCTCACGGTGCACGGCGCCAAAGGGCTGGAGGCGCGCTGCGTGCTGCTGCTGGACACCGACACCCGCCCCCAAAAGGCCGAGACCATGGGCGTGCTGGTGGATTGGCCCGGTGAGCAGGCTGTGCCCACAGGTTTTGTGTTCCTGGCCAGCGAATCGAACCCGCCACCCAGCGCCGAAGCCGCCCTGGCCACCGAGCAGCAAGCTCGCCAGCGTGAAGAGCTGAACATGCTCTACGTCGCCATGACGCGGGCCAAACACTGCCTGGCGCTGTCGGCGGTGCAGCCCACCATGTCGGCGCCCGGCAGCTGGTGGAACCGGCTGGCGCCCGTGGCTGGTGATGCGGAATGGCCGCCGCTGGAAGGCGCGCCCCACCTCCCCATTACCCCCCCCGTCACCACCGCTGCCACCATCACCGGCACAGCGCCTGCAGCACCAGGCCCGCACGGCGATGGGCACCGTGATGGGCCTCACGAGCTGCCCCTCGACCAGTTCGCCCTGGCCGAACTGCCCTTGTTGCCCGCCCATTTGCAGGAGTCGCTGCCCGTGGCATCAGCCGGCCTGCAGCCCGCGCAGACAAAAGGCATGGCAAAAGGCGTGCCCCCCGTGAAGGTGCCAGCCGCCGCAACCCCGCCCACGCCTACATCCCTGCAGGGCGAGGCCATGCACCAGTTGCTCGAGCAGGCCGGTGTGGCCGGGGCACCGCTGGCCGACCTGCGCAGCGCGGGCTGGCCTGCGGCCCGCGTGGCGCGGCTGGCGCACGATTTCGACATCACGCCCGGCGCAGCGCAACTGGCCGCGCACACCGCGCAGCGCATCCTGGCGGGCGAGGGCGCCTGGGCGTGGGACTCCGCCGCCGTGGACACCGCCATCAACGAAGCACCACTGCGCCACCAGGGGCAAAGCCTGCGCCTGGATCGCCTGGTGCATTGCCACCAGCCCCCCGAGCGTGCGGGCTGGTGGGTGCTTGACTACAAAAGTGCGGCCGAACCCGAGCGCCAACCTGCGCTGTTGGCCCAGTTGCAGCGCTACCGCGACGCGGTGCAGTCGCAGGTGCCCGGCGAGCCGGTGTACGCCGCGCTGCTGACAGGCGACGGGCGCATGGTGCCGGTTGCGGGGCAGGCCGCAGCGGTGGGGCATACTCTCGCCCCCGCAGCGGCGCCTGTGGCCGTGTCCGTTGGTGCTGCACACGCTGCGCCGGCACGGTTGCCGCAGGCCCCGCCCCGCGCAGCCCACCAGGCACCCCACACGCCCGGTATCGACGATAACCACGATGCCGACGACGCCGGCAAGGCGGGTGGTATCAGCGATATCGGTGATATCTGTGGCAATGCCCGTGGTGTCCAAGGCTCCCTGTTCTGAACGTTTTTGATCCAAAGGTTTTTACCCATGCAAACACCTCACCCTGCGGCGCCCGATGCAGCCCCCTCCTTGCGCTGCGACGCTGTCATCGTCGGCGGCGGCCCTGCCGGGCTGATGGCCGCCGAGGTGCTGGCGCAGGCCGGTGTGGCGGTGCACTTGTTTGACGCCATGCCCTCGGTTGGCCGCAAATTTTTGCTGGCGGGCAAGGGCGGTCTCAACCTCACGCACTCTGAACCGCATGCCTCCTTCGCCACCCGGTTTGGTAATCGGCAAGCCCAGGTCGAGCCGCTCATCCAAGCGTTTGGCGGGCCGGAGACCCGTGCCTGGGCGCAGGCGCTGGGGGTGGACACTTTTGTTGGCAGCTCAGGCCGCGTGTTTCCCGCCGACATGAAGGCCGCGCCGCTGCTGCGGGCCTGGCTGCAGCGCCTGCGCGGGCTGGGGGTGCAGTTCCACATGCGCCACCGCTGGCTGGGGTGGCAAGACCACGCCCAAGAAGCCTCACCACAAGCCCCTCAGCAAGCGCCGCAGCAAGCGCCGCAGGTGCAGCCGCTGCAGCACGTGCAAGGCACCCCCGAGCGCGCCCTGCGCTTCGCGGCACCCTCGGGCGTGGTGCTGGTGCACGCGCGTGTGCTGGTGCTGGGCCTGGGCGGTGCCAGCTGGGCGCGCCTGGGGTCTGATGGGGCGTGGGTTCCTTTGCTGGCGGGGCGCGGCGTGGCCGTGGCGCCGCTGCGCCCGGCCAACTGCGGTTTTGATGTGCTGCGCGCCCAGGCGCCCACCGGCGAAACGCGCCGGGCCTTTTTGCAAGAGCTGCTGGGCCGCACGCCCGAGCCCACCATCGGCTGGACGCCCCATTTTGTGGAGCGTTTTGCAGGGCAGCCGTTCAAGACCGTCGCACTGGATTTCACCGACAGCCAGGGCCGCCGGTTCACCCGCCGTGGAGAGTTTGTGGTGACGGCCAGCGGGGTCGAGGGCAGCCTGGTCTATGCGGTGTCTCATCTGCTGCGCGACGAGATCGAAGCCCACGGCCACGCCACGTTCCACCTCGACCTGCTGCCCGACCACAGCCCCGAACGGGTGCTGGTGGAGGTGCGCCACCCACGCGGCGCGCGCTCGTTGTCCAGCCACCTCAAGAGCCGCCTGGGTCTCGACGGCATCAAGGCCGGCGTGCTGTATGAACACCTGGGCAAAGACGGCATGAACGACCCCGTAGCGCTGGCGCATGCCATCAAGGCGCTGCCAATCACCGCAGTCGCTGCGCGTCCCATCGACGAAGCCATCAGCACCGCTGGTGGCGTAGCCTTTGAGTCGTTGGATCAGCACCTCATGGTCACGGCCGCGCCCGGCGTTTTTTGCGCCGGCGAAATGCTCGACTGGGAGGCGCCCACGGGGGGCTACCTGCTCACTGCCAGCATGGCCAGCGGCCGTGCAGCGGGGGCGGGGGCTTTGGGCTGGCTGCAAAAGCAGGGGTGAAGAGGTTTTTGCAGACCGCGCCTATGCTTGCTGCGTGCCCATAGAGGCGGAGGCGGAGGCGGTGAGAGGTGGCGGTCGGCCAGGAGCGGACATTGATCTTGGAAGAGGAAACGACATGAACCAAGGCACAGACGGGCTTTCACAAACAGAGAGGCCATCGTCGGCATTTGAGCGGATAGGCGGGAAAGCGATCCTTCTTATGCTCGCCGCTATGTCGGGTAGTGCAGGAGTCATCGCCCTGCAAACCGGAGAACTTGCCGAGGGAGGATCGCGTAGCGCCCCTTTGCAGGTTAACGTTCTGCACGGAGTATCTGCGTACACCGGTGGTGCGTTTCTCCTCTCCATTAGTGCAACACTGCTTGTGTGCGCGTTGTCAGGGTTCAGATTTCGGCGGACGCTATTTGCCTTACTTACCGTTAATCTTGCGGCGTTCTTTGCGGCAATCGCCGGACGTATTTTTGCTCTGTAACCCAGGCGTTGACTTTCCGCTTTGGGCTCCAATCGACCAGTCGGCTCTTCAACAGCTGTGGGCCCAAAACATCCGCCTGCACGCCGGCCATGCGAGCGGACACCATTTTCTGGCGCCTCAAAATGCCTGTTTCCGACCAGGTTCGTTCGTCCTGCGTTTGCCGGTTCTGAGCCTGCCAAAAAGGGGCGGCGGGCTGGTTCCATTGAACGCCTTGGCTTCGACGGGTTCAGCCTGAACGGATGAATGGCATTGCAGGGAATTGCAGGGCAGGGCCTCTCAGATTCATAAAAAATCAAGCCAAGTCGGCCTCTGGCGTTTGATGTATAAGCGCTGGCAGCTATCAATATGAAAGCACGCTGTGCCACACAGCGTGCCTCCCTGCGTCACCAAGGCGCCCCCTCAAACCGCTGCACCAAAAAATCCAGCAGTGCCCGCACTGCGGGCGACAGGTGCCTGCGCGAGGGGTACAGCGCGTAGATCGTCATCACTGGCAAATCCCACGCGGGCAGCACCGCTTGCAGCTCGCCACTTTGCAGATAGGGATTGACGAGGTAGGTGGGCTGCAGCGCAATGCCGCCACCCGCCAGGGCTGCGCGCATCAGTGTGGTGGCTTCGTTGGCGCTGAAGGGGCTGGCCACCGCCACCTTGGCCACCTCGGCGCCCTGGGTCAGCTGCCACACGCTTTTGCCAAAGTTGGCATAACTCAGGCAGCGGTGCTGCGCCAGTTGCGCCGGGTCCTGCGGTGTGCCATGCGCCGCCAGGTAGGCGGGGGATGCCACCAGGGCCGACTCGCACCGCGCCAGCGGGCGGCCGATGAGCAGCGGGTCGGGCTCGGCGCTGATGCGAATGGCCAGGTCGATGCGCTTTTCCACCAGGTTCAGCGAGCCTTCGCTGGCGTCCAGGTCGATCTTGAGCTGCGGGTGCTGCGCCAGAAAGTCGGCAATCGCCGCACCCAATTGCGCAAACGCAAACGACACGCTGCACGTCAGTCTGAGCTGCCCGCGCAACTCGCCCTCGGTGGTCGTGGCGGTTTCTTCTTCCAGGTCTTGCGTCAGCGCCAGCATTTGCTGGCAGCGGCGCAGTGCCAGCTCACCGGCGTCCGTCAGTGTCACGCTGCGGGTGGTGCGCTGCAGCAGCCGGGCCTGCAGCCACTGCTCCATCTCCCCCACATAGCGCGTGACCATGGCACGCGACATATCGAGCTTGTCTGCGGTGGCGCTGAAGCTGCCACTGGTGGCTACTTCGGCAAACACGCGCATGGCGGTCAGGCGGTCCATAGGTAAGTGATTGGTCTTTATTTGACCGATTTAAGCAACAAATTTGCGCATTTTATGGCGTTTATTCGATCGATTGGTGCAAATAAACTTCGTGCTGTACGCAATGCAACCCCCTTACACCCAGGAGATTCCACATGTTCCGCACCACCCTCATCGCCGCAACCCTGTCCATCGCCTTTGCCAGCGCTAACGCTGCCCAACCTTTGCAGATCAAGGTGTACAACGCCGACGGCAACAGCTTCAACGTCAACTCCACACTGGTGTATGGCGAGAAGGAAGCCATGGTCATCGACGCTGGCTTTACCCGCGCTGACGCGCTGCGCATCGCTGCCAACGTGCTCGACACCGGCAAAGAGCTGAAAACCATCTACGTGAGCCAGGCCGACCCCGACTACTACTTTGGCGTGGAAACGCTCAAGGAAATCTTTCCCAAGGCCGACGTGGTGACCACGCCCGCCGTGCTCGAGAAGATCAACGCCAAGCTCACAGGCAAGCTCGCCTTCTGGGGCCCCAAGATGGGTGCCAACGCACCGCGCACGCCCGTGCTGCCCAAGGCGCTCAGCGGCAACACGTTGAGCGTGGACGACCAGGCGGTGGAGATCCGTGGCACCACCGGCGTGCTGGCACACCGCCCCTACGCGTGGATCCCTTCCATCAAGGCCATCGTGGGCAACATCGCCGTGTCGGGCGCCAACACCCATGTGTGGACGGCAGACACACAGACCGTGGCCGAACGCGGCGCCTGGGTGGCCCAGCTCGACGAGATGGCCGCATTGCAGCCGACCCTGGTCGTGCCCGGCCACATGCCCGCCGGTGGCACGCTGGATGCGGCCAACATCACCTACACCAAGGGCTACCTGCAAGCTTTCGAGAAGAACGCTGCGGCCACCAAGAACAGTGCTGAACTCATCGACGCGATGAAAAAGGCCTACCCCACTGCACCCATGGGCCTGTCGCTGGACATCGGCGCCAAGGTCAACAAGGGCGAGATGAAGTGGTAATGAGAAGTGTTGTTGAGTCGGTACGAGGTCATTAGAACCGTTCACGCTGAGCGTGTCGAAGCGCCGCGCGAGACCCCGGTAAGGCTTCGAAAGGCCCCGCTCGAACGGCTATTTTTAAGTCCAGAGCGCCGGCCCCATAACCGTTGAAAGGAACCAGATCGTGACAACGCACCCCCTCCAACAGGTCTTGCAGCACCTGCGCGCCGGGCACTGGAACGCGGCGCACGACCTGGTGCAACACGACGGCTCCCTGCTCGGCGCCTGGTTGCACGGCATCTTGCATCTGCAAGAAGGCGACCTGGAAGATGCCGAAAACTGGTACGACCGAGCGGGCCGCCACTTCCGCAGCCGTGGAGCGCTGGCTGAAGAGCTCGCCATGTTTGAGACCGCGCTTGCGGCCTCGGCACATTCACCCACCGATTCTGAAAGCCCCTGACCCATGTCCGCCATCTCTGTGACCTATTTGTTCGACCCCTTGTGCGGCTGGTGTTATGCAGCCGCACCCGCCTTGCAAACCCTGCAAGGCCGCGAGGATGTGCAGCTTTTGCTGGCGCCCACGGGCTTGTTTGCGGGCGGCGGAGCCCGGCCCATGGACGCGCAGTTCGCTGCCTACGCGTGGGGAAATGACCAGCGCATTCAGCAGCTCACCGGCCAGCCTTTCTCGCAGGCCTATCGCGACAACATTCTGGGTGCTGCGTCGGGCCGTTTTGACTCGGGCCCCGCAACCCTTGCGCTGACGGCTGTGGCGCAGACCGCGCCTGAGCAAGAGCTTCATGCCCTGCACGCGCTGCAACATGCACGCTACGTGGATGGCCGCGACACGACCGACACCGCGGTGCTGGTGGATGTGCTGCGCGCGCAGGGCCTGGCCGACGCGGCCGCGTTGACACTGGCCGCCGACGCCACGTTGCGCCACCACGTGGACGAGCGCGTGGCCCGCGCACAAGCCACATTGCGCACCGTGGGCGCGCGGGGTGTGCCGCAGTTGGTGGTGGCAGGGCAGGGCGGCGCATTGCGGCTTGTGGGGGGCGATGCATTGCTGGGCCCCCGCGATGCCCTGCTGGCGCAAATTCTGGCGGCCTGAAGCCGCGAGGGGCGGGCGCGTTGCACCGGGGCATTCGCTCGGACTGCCGCGCCTGCACCTGCACCTTCGGCTTCGGCTTCGGCTTCCGCTTCCGCGTTGGCGCAGCGTTCATTGCGTTGGTTCGCGGGCTGATGTTGGCGCCAAAGCGCCAAGGTAATCATTCGTTTATCGAATGGTTTGTTTTCGAACTATGCGCTGTACACCCCTGCGGCAATCTTCGACCATGGGGGCATGAACCACAAAAACAGCATCACCGCCGCCGCGTCGCTCGCCGCCCGCACCCCCTTGGCCGCGCCCGGCAACACACGCGATCGCAACGGCCAGTGGCTGCTCATTGCCGGTGGCGTGCTGCTGGGCACCATTGGCGTTTTTGTGCAAGAGGCTGGCCAGCACCCGCTGGTCACGGTGTGGTTTCGCTGCGCATTCGGTGCCTTGGCGCTGCTGGCCTGGTGCCTGGCCACCGGGCGTGGGCGCGAGTTGCTGCTCAACGGGCGTGCCCGCTGGGTGGCCTGCGCCACGGGGGTGTTCATGGTGCTCAACTGGGCGCTGTTCTTTGCGGCCATTCCGCGCACGTCCATTGCCGTGGCCACGGTGGTTTTTCACATCCAGCCGATCTGGGTCATCGTGTTTGGCGCGCTGTTTCTGCGCGAGGCCGTCTCGCCGTTGCAGTGGCTTGCCACACTGGCTGCGCTGGGTGGCCTGGTGTTGACCACCGGGCTGCTCGACGGCCCCGCCGCCGACTCTGCGGCCAGCGCCCACAGCGGTTATCTGGCCGGTGTGCTGATGTGCCTGGGCGGCTCGCTGTGTTATGCCGCCGTCACCCTGCTGGCCAGCACACACAAAGGCATCAGCCCATTTGCCATGGCGCTGTGGCAATGCCTGGTTGGCGCGGTGGCGCTGGCCTGGGCGCCCTTGGTGCTGGGCTGGCCGCAGCAGGGCGCCGCATGGCTTTGGCTGCTGGGCCTCGGTGTGCTGCACACCGGTCTGGCTTATGTGGTGTTGTTTGCGGGCATGGCGCGGCTGGCGCTGGGCAAGGTGGCGGTGCTGCAGTTTGTCTACCCCCTGACGGCCGTGCTGGTGGACTGGGCCGTGTATGGGCGCACGCTGAGCCCCGTGCAATTGGCGGGCGTGGCGCTGATGGCGGCGGCGTTGTGGACGATTCGGCGGCCGACTCAATCCGGTGCAGAAGCCACAAGCCGCACCACCACGGGCCGATGATCCGATCCCAGGTCCGGCCCCATGTCTGAGCCAACCACCTGCCAGCCCGATGACGCCAGCACATGGTCCAGCGGCAGCACCGCTAACCCGCCCCAAACGTTGGGCCAACTGGCCGCTATTCCATTGGCGCGGCGCAGCTGAGCATCCACCGCAAACAGGCCGCGCGCCCAAGGGGTGATGTTCAGGTCGCCTGCCATCAGGCCCAGGCCACCTTTTTCAGACAGGTGCTGCGCCTCTTGCGCCAAAGCCTGGTCGCGCGCACGTGCAAACGCAGCACTCAAGGGCGGCATAGGGTGCAGTGCGCTGACGTGCACGGGTTGTCCGTTCCACATCAGCGTGGCACGCAACCGCAGGGTGTCCCACTCGCTTTGCGGTTGCAGCGTTTGCGTGTCTGCCAGCGGGTGGCGCGACAGAACGGCCAAGCCAAACGGATCGGGCTGCGGCACGGCCAGACGGTGCGGGTAGCGCGCTGCAATGGCCGGGTTGCTGGCCAGCGCGATGTGGGCCAGATGGGTGTATTCCTGCAGCACCACCATATCGGGCGCGTCGGCCGACGCCAGCCATTGCGCCAGAGGGTTGAAGTCGGTGGTGGCCAGGTTCAGGTTGGCGGTGCCCACAGTCAGCACCGGCGCATCGGCAGCAATATTGGATGCGCGCGGCAGGCTTGCCGGCTGCCACAGAAACGACCCCGCTAGCGCCAGCGCGGGCGGCACCAGCCACCACGACCGCCGCAGCGCCAGCAGCACCCCCAGGGCCCCCCCACCCACGGCGGCATACAACCATTGCCAGTGCGCGGCCAGCTCTACCATCCATTGCAGCAGTGGCATGGTGTCGGTGGGCAGCAGACGCGACACCGGCGCCGTAAGCCCACCCAAGGCGCACAGCCAGGCCAGCCATTGGGCGCGGGCAATGAAGAAGCGGGAAACGGCTGAACGGGTGGGCATGGCAACAAGGGCAAAACGGCGACGCGGCATTGTGCGCGCGCCCTGTTTTCGGCTGCCGCGCGGGACGTTGCGCCGCACTCGGTTGTGTAGCCAGCCCGCTTGTTCAGACCATGCGATCCTCCATGGGCACAAACACCACCGTGTGTTCTGCACATTCCGCATCGCCCGGTGGCTGCCACAAGTCGCTGGCCAGCTCGAAAATGTGCGGCGGCACCACCATCGAAAACGTGGCGCCTTGCTCGGCATTGCGTCGCAACACGCGCTCGCGGCGCACGTCGCGCGGGGCGTCCAGCACATGCACCACCATCGCGGCGGCCCACGGCCCCATGCGGGCGTAGAAGGCGTCGCGCTGGTGCTGCTGGATCAGGCCCACCTCCAGCACCACGTTGCCGCCCGCATGTAGCACCGCCTCGGCGGTCTTCCAGATCTGCGCCAGGCAGCGCAGCGTGCGCGGCACGTACCAGGCCATCACATCGGCCCCAGCGGTTGCGGGCCGGTCGGGCGCGAACAAGGTGGCCATCCAGTCGTCCAGGTTCAGCGGCACGGCGCGGCGCTGCTGCACCAAGTGGCGCACATAGGTGGACTTGCCCGCTCCCACCGGGCCGATGACCAGGTGGATGCGAGGGGCGTTGCCTGCAACGGCTGCGGGGGCGGTGTGGGTGGAAGCGGTGTGCATGAGAAAGGGCTGCAGAAATGCAAAAAGCCCTCTCTGCAAGCAGGGAGAGCTTTCCATAGGGCGGACGAAAAAAAGCCCTCGACGGTGGTGGAGGGCTTTGCGGTCGCTCCGATCCCAAAGATCAGATGCGAGGTTGGCAGTGTAGGTGGCTGGCGCAGCCAGCGTCAACCCACGGGCCGTGTGGGTGCGACGAATCCCCGCCTGCTCTCAGGGCGTTTGGGTTGCCGCGATGTGCCGCTGGAAGAACGCCAGCACCTGGGCATTGAAAACCAGATGGAACGCTGCCCGGTCGAACCCCGGCGCATCGCGGCAGATGTCGGGTGCTGCCCCGGCCAGCGCGGGCGAGCAGGGCGCCAGAAAGGCAAAGTGCCCCGCGTCGGCAGCCACATGCCAGTCGGGTGCGCGGGGCAGGCCCTGGCGCACCATCTCCACGCTTTGCAGCGTGACGCCATCGCCACCCAGCGCCGAGGCCCACAGCTGTACGGGCGTGCGGACCCGCCCCAGCCCCTTGGCGTCGAACACGCTCAACGGGTCCACGATGACCGCCGCCCGTATGCGTGGGTCCGGCGCGGGCGTTGCAGGCAGCTCCTTGCGCCGAATCTCGCCACACAGGGGCCGCGTGGATTGCGGCGGGCACAGGTCCGGGCGCAGCGTCCAGTCTGGCACGGCGCCTATCGCCACCAGCCCCGTATAGCCGCCGCGCGAAAAGCCGAACAGGCCGACCTTGCTGGCGTCCAGTTGCGCGCGCAGGGGCCAGGTGCCCAGCATGTAATCCGTCAGCCGTTTGATGTCCACCGGCCGCGTGGCAAACGCCGACAGGTGGCCCTGGCGGCTCATATCCTGAAAGTTGTCGCCCGGGTGGTTGATGGCGGCCACCACATAGCCCGCATCGGCCAGCGTGGCCGCCGTATCGTGGTGCCCCAGGGCCGAGCCGCCCGCGCCGTGCGACACCACAATCAGCGGAAGGCCTTGCCCGGCAATACCGGCAATGGGGCAGTCGCGCGTGCCTTGCAGCACCAGCGGCGCCAGGTCGATGCGGCCCGGCGGCGTGCTGCAGGGCGACCACACGGCGCCGCGCAGCGCAGGCCCGTCCTTGTCCGCAGGCACCTCGATAAAGGCAAAGCCCGCAGCGTGGGCCAGGGTGGCGGCGCAGCACAGGGCTGCGGGCAAGAGGGACCGAAAAAGCCAGCGAAAACGGGTCATGGGGATGTGATGGGGCGGATGGGAATCAACAGGTCGGTGCGCAGGTCGGCCTGCGCCGCGTTGCGGGGTGAATTGAGGTAGTGCTCCAGCGTGGGGCGGTTGTCGGGTTCGTAGCCGCTGGCGGGCAGCCAGCGCGCGTACAGCGCGGTCACGGCGGCGTTGATGCGTGCGTACGGCCCCACCAAAGTCTGCCGGGCGTAGCTGCCCGCAGGTATGTCCAATGGCTCCAGTTCTTTCAGTCCAGAATCGGCCACAGACCAAGGCTCGGGTAGCACCACCGCCGCGTAGTACCGAAAGCTGGCGGCGTTCGCCGGGTCCCCGCACGATGCGCCCAGCCTCTGGGTGGCACGCTGGCCGCACTGCAGGTGCAGCCGCCGCTGTGTGTGTGGAATGGTGGCCAGCGGCCCCTGGTGGCGCAGCGCCAGCAGCCGCTGCGCAGGCCGCTCGATGATCTGCACGCCAGGTGCTGGTGGCGCGCCTTCGTTGTCTGCCTGTTGCGCGCTGTCGTCAGCGCTTGCGCCCAGGGCAATGCGGTGCATGTCCCGCTGAAACGCGCGTGGCGACTGCCCGGTGAACTGGCCGAACGCACGGGTGAAGGCCTGCGGGCTGTCATACCCCACCTCCAGCGCCACCTGGGTAATGCTCTGCCCGCCTTGCTCCAGCAGCCGCGTGGCCAGGGCCAGGCGCACGCGGCGCACCGTGGCGGCCACGGTTTCGCCCGCAATGCTGCTGTAGACGCGGTGAAAGTGGAAAGGGGAGAAGTGGGCCACAGCGGCCAGGTCCTCCAGCCGGTGCTCGGCCAGCGGGTGCGCCACGATGTGAGCGATCACGCGGGCCACGCGATTGCGGTAGTGCTGATCGGCGCTCGGGTCCAGGCTCATGGCCGCCGAGTGTGCCGCAACTTGCGCGCCGGGACTTAGCCGATCTTGCTACTTTGTGGCCCGGCTGCACCGGGTGTTGCCTTGGCATTCATCCCCTTGGACCGTTCACGCTGAGCCTGTCGAAGCGCTGCGCAAGGCTTCGACGGGCTCAGCCCGAACGGGTTTTTCTGTGTCAAAGCAGCTGAAGCCAAAGGGCCGGGCAGATGCCGCCTGCGTCTGCCCCATGGAACCTGGGCCTTATTGCCCAAACACCAACGCCTGGTGCGCCCCCACACCCGCCAGCACGCCTTCGGCCGATGCCAGCGTGGCGTTGTGCCGCATCAGCGACAAGTCGCCCGCCGCATACACACCGGGCACGGTGGTCATCTTGCTCGCATCGGTGCGTATGACGGGGCCCGTCATTCCATCGTCGAACGCGCAACCCAGCTGCTCGGCCAAGGGGCTGGCGGGGCGGGTGCTGGGCGCTATGTACAAGGCGTCCAGTGGCACCAGGCGTGCATCGTTGCCCTCCAAACGCACACCGTGCAAATCCTGCCCCGGCCCCTCCAGCGCGGCAATGCGCGCGGGCTCGATGGTGATGCCCAGCGCCAGCAACCGCGCATGTTCGCTCTCTTCCAGCGTCGTCTCGGCGTTCAAAAAGAGCGTGGTCGGCCCCCAGTCTGCAATCAGCTGCGCGTGCATGCCGGACTGCGGCGAGTGGTACAGCACGCCCAGCCGCTGGCCCGCAAACTCGTAGCCGTGGCAATACGGGCAGTGCAGCACCGATGCGCCCCAGCGCTCGCGCAGGCCCGCAATGTCGGGCAGGCCGTCCAACACGCCAAAGGCCAGCACCAGCTTGTGCGCCTCCATGGTTGCGCCATCGTCCAGCACCACTTCAAACCCGTTCTCGGGTGACCCTGCGCGTTGCTGCGCCGTGGCCGACACCACCGTGCCTTGTACAAAACCCACCGAGGGATAGGCCGCCAGCTTGCGTCGCGCCTGCTCGATCATCGCCAGCGGCGGCTCGCCGTCTTGCCCAAAGAAGCCGTGCGACGCTGCCGCAAACCGGTTGCGCGGCTGGCCTGCGTCTACCACACACACCCGCCGCCGGGCGCGCGCCAGCTGCATTGCGGCCGACAGGCCAGCAAAGCTGCCGCCAATCACGATGGCGTCATACGCTGCTGTCGTCGGAGTCTTTTTGGCTGCTGTGGTCATTGTTTGCGTCGTCTTGATTGTGGTCATGGTCATGAGCAATTGCCTTGTGCGAATGGCCCCCGGCCACCATGCGTTGATGGAACTCGGCAGACAGCTGCGCCAACGTCACTTCGCCCAGGCGGGCCAGCAGCACCTCTTCGGCGGCCTGATATGCGTCAGACAGCGCGCGGTTCACCGCCTGCTCCACGATGCAGCCAGGGCTCTCCACCCTGTTGCCCACCGCCAGCAGCGTGGGCGCGCCCAGCGCTTCGTGGATGTCGCGCAGCGTGATGTCCGCCAGCGGGCACGACAGCACCCACCCTCCGCCATGCCCCTTGGCAGACGCCACAAACCCCGCATACCGCAGCCCCGCCATCAGGCGGCGCACCACCACCGGGTTGGTCTGCATGGCCTGCGCCAGCGATTCAGACGTGGCGGGGCCATCCATCTCTGCCATGTGCAGCAGCGCGTGGAGGACGTTGGAAAGGCGGCTATCTCTTTTCATGCAACATTCAAAGTTGCGTGATGTTAGCATGCGTGCAAAACCACAGTCCATCACAGGAATACTCTTTATTTGATAGCAGATAGTGCTTATTAGATAAGCACTAGAGGCCAATTTGGCTTGATTTTTCCACCCTTCGCCCACCCCACCCGTTCGGGTTGAGCCTGTCGAAACCCTGCGTGAGTCCGGCAAGCCCTTTGGCCACGCTCAGCGCGAAGCGCTGCACCCACAACACCCACAGCACCACCGAGCACCGCACCATGACCCATCCCACCGCCTCACCCTTCACCGACCCCGCCGCCGTCGCCCGCTACGCCGACGGCCCGCGCCGCAACGTGCCCGGCTACGACAGCCTGCTGCCCATGGTGCGCATCCTGCTGGCCGAGCGCGTGCCCGCCAACGGCCGCGTGCTGGTGGCGGGCGCGGGCGGAGGGTTGGAGCTGGAAGACATGGCCCGCGCGCACCCCGGCTGGCGGTTTGATGGTGTCGACCCAAGCCAGCCCATGCTCGACCTGGCCGCGCGGCGGCTGCAGAGCGCTGGCGTGTCAAACGACCGCGTGGCGTTGCACAACGGCTATGTGCAGAGCGCACCGACCGGGCCGTTTGATGGCGCTACGTGTCTGCTGACTTTTCACTTTGTGCCGCGCGAGGAGCGGGTGCCCATGGCGGTAGAGATCCGTCAGCGGTTGAAGCCCGGGGCGCCGTTCGTCGCGGTGCATTTGAGCGTGGCCGATGGTGCTGCTGGCGGTGACGGCGGGGCAGGGGAGCGCGACCTTTGGCTGTCGCGCTACTCGGCATTTCAGGTGGCATCCGGCATGGCGCCGGAGATGGCAGACCGGGGCCGGGCCAAGGTGGCTGCGGAACTGGCTGTGCTGACGCCGGAGGAAGATGAGGCGATTCTTCGGGAGGCTGGGTTCAGCGATGTGCGGGTGTTTTATTTGGGGTTTGCGTTCAGGGGCTGGGTGGGGTTGGCGTAGTGATGCCGTTTGCCCCTGACCAATAACAACAACCTCGCAGATGTGATCGTGGCCCAGGCGCTGGAACGTGCGGGCCTGGGCGGTCTGGATGGCCGAAGGCGAAGGCAAGTGGTCCCTACCCATTCAGTTCCTGCCTGACGATGCCGGTTGGGTGGAGCTGATGCGCCTGTCGCCCGGCACGCGGCTGGGCCTGCACCGGCACACGGGCGAGGTGCACGCCCTGACGCTGGCGGGCGAGCGTCGTCTGAACGACGGCCGCGTGGTACGGCCGGGCGACTACATTCACGAGCCCGCCGGCAATGTGGACTGGTGGGAGGCGACAGGCTCCGAAACGCTGCTGGTGCATGTGGTGGTCAAGGGCAGCGTGGAATACCTAGTGCCGCACAACACGGTGCTGCAGCGGATTGCCACGGTCGACCGGCGGGCGGGCTACTGCCACTGGTGCGAAGCGGTGGGCGTGCCGCCGCGTGATCTTTGCTAGGGGGCTTGCGGGAGCCTAGCGCTGCGGCACTCTATGTAGCGCAAGCAAACACATGCCCGCAGAAATATGTTTAAAAGAGACTGTAGCGCTTATTGGTAAAGCGCTCGTAGCTATTGAGTAAATAGCAATTTTTTCCGCCCTTGGCCGCGTGCTGTTGGTGAACGTAGGGCAGTGGAGCGCGGCTTTTGGTTGTCGCGCTATTTGGCATTGCAGGTAGCGTCTGGCATGGCGCCGGAGCTGGCGGACGGCGGATGGACCAAGGTTGCCTCAGAACTGGTTGCGCTGATGCCAGAGGAGGATGAGGCGATTCTTCGGAAGGCCGGGTCAAGCGATTTTCCGATGTTTTATATGGCGTTTGCGTCGAAGCGATTGGTTGCCCATGTGATCGGCCAAACGGCGGTACTTGGTGGGCGATCAATCGGCCAAAAGTAGCCACCGAAAACCAGCGGCTACAGAAATTGGCTAAGTCCTAGATAGTTCACGCACCCGATCAACCACTACAGGAATGTGCGCAATCGCTGGCTCAATATCGGACGGCGATACGGGCTCCATAGATTCCAAGCGAATTCGAAAGGTATTGGAAGCCGGACGTTCTCCTCTTTCTCGCATTTCCGGGGTGGTCACCCCAGGCATCAGTGAGGCTCTTTCGACACCGGGAAGGACCGTTGAAAGCTGTCGGACTGCGGCTCTGGCGGCGTCACGCTCGCCTGAGATGTAAACCGAGTAACGATAGGGTAGTGCCAAAGGTTGCTCGACGGGCGCCGACCTATGACGTAGTTCATTAATAGAAGACTCAATATAGTCAAGCTTTTTCAGCAGAAAACTTTGCGCATCATCAGCTTGGGCTACTTCACGCATAACCTTGCCCTGAGCTACTCGAAACACTGGATTGTCAGGCTCATCCTCTCCAATCGCAGATTGAATCGCAACAGCAAGCCGCGGTCTTAAATCCACGGCTCCATGCATGTCATTGCTGAAAAATATTGTTCGCTCATCTGATATATCAAAAGGCAGTTTGGTGCCGTTTTCGGCAACCACAACCACAGGCAGACCAACGCAATGGCGAACTGCTAATTCGTACATTACATTTGGATTGAGCTCCGTTAGATTTGCAATAACTAAGTCATCCTCGAGAATATGCTCAATGACTTGCCTCGTAATTGAGCCGGGTGTTGCAATTTCATGTGCAACATGCACTTCAAAACCAAGTTCTTTTAATGTCGGCTTAAGCACTGCGCTAATAAGTCCATCTGCCGAGCGTCGCGTTGTGGTGTTATCACCTCCAATTGGGGTGATGATGAAACAGTGTTTTTTTTCATCAATTTCTGGCATTGGCATATCGTCTCCCAAAGACTTCAAAGTATTGGAGCCTGCTCCGCAGACCATTCATTGTCGGGGTGCACTTTCGCGAACTGGCACTACCGCGTAAAGCACATCTGTAACCAATAGTGTATACACCACCTTGGGTTTGCAGTTCCTACTGGGAAGTGAAAAGCGGAGAGAGCGTCATTGCTCGTTTGGTGAAAAAGTTAAGTCGAAGGTCTTATTTGGTTTAATTTAGGTCAAAGTTCAGTCTTGCCCGGCCAAAGTAGACCGCATAGCATCCCTGTCAAGCACCCCCCCCATGAGGTGCTGCATACGAAAACGACAGGAGACAAGCCTTGCCATCCACCCGCTGGAGTCACTGCGGCACTGAAGACCTGAGCGTCTTGCAGACCATCTTCTGGTCCGCAGGCGCGTTGCGCAATGCGCTCGCGCAGCGCCTGGCCTATTCCAAGAGCAAAGCCAACGCCATGGTCGCGGCGCTGCTGGACGAGGTGGGCCTGCAGGAATCTTCTGGCGGCCGGCGTGCCGAAACCCTGCGTTTAAGTGAAACCCTGGACGTGGTGATTGGTGCCGACCTGGGCGCTACCTTGTGCGCAGCCAGCCTGCAGGTCGCGATCATGCGGCCCGACATGACGGTGCGGGCGGGGCACCGATGAGCCCATCGATGTGCGCCAGGTGCTCGCCGTGACCTTGGTGAAGGTGCGCGTTTTGATGCGGGAGCTGATGGTGCGTTGAGGGTCGGCGGCTTCCCAGGTGATTGCTTGTGCGATTGCCATCGGCATTCCGTGCCTGTGGATGTTGAAAGCGGCCAGTGGGGCAACTCGCCGCTGACGCCCGACTGCGATGGCTGTTGCATCTGCGTTGGGTTGGGTTGGGTTGGGGTCGCCAACACGCTGCGCACCCCAGGCGCCATGGCCCGCTGGGCAGTGCGCTTCGCCGCCAGCGGAAGTGCGTTTGTTCGCAATGGATCGCAGCGGGCGAGGCCTTTTTTGCGCCCATTGACATGGGGGTTGTGCACTACACAAAAACAACAGTCTCCCAAAATTGGTCTCGATTTATGCGGGTAAACCCTTGGTTTTTCGATAGCTAAAAATTATCGAAATCAAATAATCATGGTTTATTTGTCTTTTTTTGCGTCACTAATCAATACGCACTATGGATTGAGAAGCCTCGTTAGGCGATGCTTGCGCACCATTTGTTAAACATTGTGAACTGGCCGATCAGTAAAAAAGATCGTTGATTCCATTGAAAAAAGCAGTTTTTTGGTTGTGCGTTTCTGTTACAGATTCACCCGCTTTGTGGGTGTGTTGGGTGGTTCAAAAAGCCGTTTTTCGGCTCTTTGGCCGTGCGCAGTTTTCACTTGTTTGCATTCGTTACGTTTAGTAGTCTCCGCGCTCACTCTTATTTCAACGCTTGAGGAAATCATGCGATCACTCTTTCCCGTCCTGCCCTCTCGGCGCATGCACTGTTTCGCTCGCCCCCGAGCCGCGCAGGGTGGTTTCACCCTTGTTGAGCTGGCCGTGGTTCTGGCAGTCATCGGGCTCATCATCGGCGCCGTTGCCATTGGCAAGGATGTGCAGCGCAACGCCGAGTACGCCAAGATCAAAAACAAGTTCATTGACCAGTGGGAGCAGGCGTACAACCAGTACTACCAGCGCACTGGCGTGGTGGTGGGCGACAGCCAGATTTCGCCGCGCATCATGGTCAATGGCACCAACTACGCGGCAGCCGCAGGCCTGCCCGTGTCGGGGGGCAACATGGCCGGCGCAACGTTGCCGGCCCCTGTTTGTGCCCACACCCCTGAGTCCGACTCCGCGATTCGCAACTCAGCGAATGCATATGTGGCGAACACCAACGATCTGCGCGTTTACATGACGCGTGCGGGGATCCGCATGCCTCCAGGCCGTGCCGAGGGCCAGGAGGACCTGTACGTCTACACCGACACCAACGGTGCCCCACAAGAAGTCCAGGTGTGTTTTCAGTGGAACAGCCCCACCACGGCTGCCGGCGCTGGGAACGTGATGGTCATCGCGGGGCTGACGCCCGACCTCGCCCGCATGTTGGATCAGATGATCGACGGAAAGCCCGATGCGCGTGAAGGGCGCTTCCGCCTGCAAACCATCGACAACAGCACCAACAACGCTCCCGGGGTGGAGTGGTCCGCCAACAACACGTTTGGCCGCGACGCTACCCCGTCGTCCACCACAGGGGCGAAGGACGCGGGCAACACGCGTGACGAAGAGCAGGTCATCACCCTGACCGCCATTTACAAGATGAATCAGTGAATCAGGGCGAGGAATCAACATCATGAAACAAGCATTCAAGCTCCCAGCACGCCGGCTGCATTCGCTGCGTCAAAAGGGTTTCACACTGGTTGAGCTGGCGGTTGTGCTGGCCGTCATCGGGCTCATCATCGGCGCCGTTGCCATCGGCAAGGATGTGCAGCGCAATGCCGAGTACACCAAGGTCAAGAACAAGTTCATCGACCAGTGGGAGCAGGCTTACAACCAGTATTACCAGCGTGCGGGGGTTGTGCTGGGTGATGACCAGACTGCGCCGCAGAACATGGTCAATGGCGAGCAGTTGGTCACGGCCAAGCTTCGGTCTGGCCGAGACATGACGGGTGTAACCCCCCCAGGCGCCATTTGCGACAAGGCCATTGGCCGAGGCATGGTGGCCCGCACGGGCGACCGTGTGGATCTGCGCACGCTGATGACCCGTGTGGGGGTTCGCATGCCGCCCGGCCGTGCGGAGGGGCTGGAGGATCGCTATGTCTATCTGGACACGAACGGCAACCCGCAAGAGATTCAGGTCTGCTTTCAGTGGAACGTGCCACTGGGCAACGGATCTCCGGTCGACGCGGTGGGCGAAGGCTCTGGCAACGTGATGATCATCACGGGCCTTACGCCCGACCTGGCCCGTTCGCTGGACCAGATGATCGACGGCAAGCCCGATGAACGCGAAGGTCGCTTCCGTCGCCAAGGTGTTGCGAACAACGCGGGCGGCGCGGTCAACGCCCCCGGCCAGGAATGGCAGGCCACCAACCGTGACTCCATTGACACCGCTCACGCCCGGGACCGCAGCTTTGACGAAGACCAGGTGGCCATCGTCACCGCCATCTACAAGATGAACCAGTGACTGGTTTGCATCTTTCTGAAAACAACTTACCTCATCCGTATCGACTTTTCGCCGGAGATTTCTAATGCCTAAATCCAATTCATTTCGCAGGCTCGGCCGCAAGGTTCAGCAGGGCTTCACGCTGGTAGAGCTGGCCATTGTGCTGGCCGTCATTGGTCTCATCATTGGCGCCATTGCCATCGGCAAGGATGTGCAGCGCAACGCTGAATATCAGAAGGCCGTCAACAAGTTCGCCTACCAGTGGAAGATGGCGTACGACCAGTATTACCAGCGCACGGGTGTGGTGCTGGGCGATTGCCAACAAGCCTCGACCTACATGGTCAATGGCTCTGAAACCAAGATTCTTGGGGGCGATGCCTGCACGCGTGCAGGGTCCATGAAGGTCGCCGGCATCCCTGAGAATTTTGACAATCGAGCGCTCAAGATTTGCAGTGGCCAAGGTTACGCGCCAGGCCAGTCTGGCCCAGGTGATGCCGGTTTGGCGACCCAGAATCTTCGCACCCTCATGACCCGTGCAGGCGTGCGCATGCCGCCCGGCCGTGGTGAAGGGCATGAGGACCGGTTCCTGTACATCGACTCCAACGGGAATGCTGTGGAGCTGCAGGTGTGCTTCCAGTGGAATACCTCGGGCACGGCCAGCGGTGCAGGCAATGTGATGGTGATTCGGGGGCTGACGCCCGATCTGGCCCGTTTCATGGACCAGGTGATCGACGGCAAGCCTGACTCCCGCGAAGGCCGCTTTCGCATTCAGAGCCGCCCTGCGCACACGGCATCGACCCAAGCCAATGCGCCCGGCAATCAGTGGGAGGCCAACAACACCGAGGGCAACAACATTGCCGATACGCAGGCCAATAGCGCTATGAACAACAGCGACACACGCCAAGCCATCGACAACGCCAGCGGCAACGCCGGTGGCACAGCCACGGGCCGCACGTATGACGAAGACCGCGTCATCTTGCTGACAGCCCACTGGACGATGGAGCAGTAATTGAACGCCACCCGCACGCTCAAACTTGCCTCTCTGGCCCTGGCCACTGCTCTCTTGGGCGGTGGTGCCTGGTTGGCTCAAAGTGGGCTCAAGCGCCTGGCTTTTGAGCGCCAGCAGCATGGACAACTGCAGTTGGCGCTGGATAACGCACGCCGCCTGATGCCTGAGGTGCAGCAGCGAGAGCAACTGGTGCGGTCCATCAAGGATGTGGCGCTGCAGGTGGATCGCATGGGGTTTGACCCTTCTCAGTGGGGCGAGCGCAGGTTGCGCCGCTCGCAGGGGCCTGCCACCCGTGCCGAGGCCGCGCAGTTTTTGGGCGAGTTGGGGCGCGGGGGGGCGGGGGCCATCTTTGTGGCCGATCTCTTTGACATTGCCACGGTGTCGCCTGAAGCCAGCCTGTTTACTTCTCCGCTGCCTGGGGACCAGGGCCTGGTGCTGGGTGTCAGCGGCACGCTGCATTTTCAGACGGTGTCTGTGTCGCAGCCTTTCAGGGTCAAGCCATGAGCACCGAACATATCTATCGCGTTGCAAGTGCTGGTTGGTTGCACTGCCATGGCCAGCAAGTGGATGTTGTTCCAGCGTGGCCTCAGCTCACGCACAGCGCGCTTGTGGTGTTGGATCTGGATGACGTTTTTACGGATGTCTGGCGTTTTGAGGGCAAGTCCGATTACGCGGCCGCACTGATTGAAAAGCGGGTGCGTACACAGGGCCTGGTGGAGGGCGCCGCGCACATCGTGGTGCATCGCCTGGTCAAGCTGCCCGGGGGATTTCAGGTGTACTTCACGGCCATCTCTCTGGAGCTGTGGCAGCGCTGCACGCAATGGGCGCAAGAGCAGGCAGACCATTGCCTGGTGATGACGGCGACGGGGCTGCTGTGCCATGGCGTTGCGAGTGGTAACGCACGGGTGATGCTGTCGCAGCGGCGGCTGATGTGTTTTGCGCAGACGGAAGAGGGCATGGTGTTCGGCTCCACCCAGGCGCTGGGGTCGGGTATTTCGGCCATGGCCAGCGCGGCGCACGTCATGACAGCCAACCAGGGGGCAATGCTGACGCGCCTGGGGGCCGATGCCGTGGAGTGCGGCGCGATGTGGAGCACCAGCACGGCCGACATCGACACGTGCCAGGCCGCTGTGCGCAACGTGCTGGGCCGCGCACCGGGCGTGATGCCGGCCACCGAACTTGCCATGGGTGGCGAACGTGTGCATACGGTGTTGCCTGAATTGGCGCGTGAAGCCGCGGGGCGTCATGCGCTGAACCCGCTGGTGGAACGCGTGGCGTGGCGCGCCGAGCGCTGGGTGGCACCGATCACGGTGGTGACTGCGTTGGTGGGGCTGGTGCTTGTGACACTGGGTGTGCTGGTGGGCCAGATGGCCGATCAGCAGCGGGCAGAAGGCCAGAGCCAGCGCAGTGAGTTGACGGCGTTGGAGCAGCGCATACAGGCGGTGTCGACGGTGGAGGCTCCGAAAAAGCTCTTGCCCGTGGCCGAGTTTTCTCGGGTGCTGGACGAAGGTGCTCGGCATGACCCCGTGGCTTTTCTGGCCCTGCTCAAGGCCTCGACGGGCAAGGACATCCGCATACAGCGCGTGCGCCTTGAAACCGCCACCGGCGTAAGCACTGTGCGCTCGTTTCGGGTGGACGGCGTGATGGCGGCTGGCGCGTCGGCGGCGGTAACGCGCTGGGTGTCTCAGATGATGGAAGCGGGTTGGACGCTCAAGGCGGTGGACCCCACCTACACGGGCCCTGGCGCCTTCTCGTACGAGTTGGTTTCGTCGGTGACTGCCACAGGAAATGTGAAACCATGAAATTCGCAGCTTTGTTTTTGAATGGCTTGGCCATCCTGTTGTTGGGATGGGGCCTGTATGGGGTGATTCAGCTGAGCCAGGCGCGCACCCCCACGTTGCGGCCCATCGTGAGCGAGCTGGCGCCCCTGCCGCCCGCCTTGCGCAATGAGCAGAGCCGGGTTGTCGACGCCTTTGACGCGATGGCACGTGTGCAGGCTCAAGCGGCCCGCGCAGGCACAGACCCACTGGGTTTGATTGCATTGCCTGTGCCCGGTAGCGAGGTTGTGGGCAGCGTGCAGATGCCACGCCGTTCGCTGTCGTTGCACCTGGATGACTTGTCGGCGGAGACCCAGTCCGTGGTCATTGATGGGCGCTTGTTGCGCCAGGGTGCACGCCTGGATGGCGGAGGCCGGGTGGTGCGTGTACGACCCAATGAAGCGGTGGTCGTCGAGCGACTGGGGCGTCAAACGCTGACCTTGCCTGAGGGTGAGCTGAGAGTGGGCACGTTGCGATGGGCCGATGGGTCGCTCGCAAGCGTGAACTCGCAGGAGTTCAAGGCGGGCTTGCCCGGTGGTCAGCCCGGCCCCATCAGGAGCTTGCCGTGAATGACCAGGCGGCCCGTGCTGCTGCCGGTGTTTCGCGGTGCCCGGTGCTCCGGAACGAACTCTCCCTCCCGAATATTTCAAGAATCACGCTAGCAGTGCCAAGGACAGCGACATGAACAATTTTCCGTTTTTCAAGCCCGTGGCCCTGGTATGTGCCGCAATCGCGCTCGGTGGATGCGCCAACCAGCCGCCGCGCAGTGCGTCGAGCCTGCCGGCGCCCGACACCGTAGCGGCCGACCAGATGCGCGAAAACGCCGTGCAGGAATCGCAGCGGCTTTTGATTCACCAGCAGTTGCTGCTGGCTGAAATGAACAAGGCTGCGGCGCCACCGGTCATCGCGCCGATTGCGCCTGTGTTTGATCCGCTGGAAGGCAAGCTGATCAATGTGGCCATGTCGAAGGCCAGCATCAGCCAGATCCTGGGGGCTTTCTCCGATGCGGGGCAGCTCAACCTGATCGTGGACCCGAACGTTCTCAAGGGCGGTCAGTTGGCTGACATGCACCTGCGGCAAGTCACGCTGCGGGAGGGGTTCAACGAAGTGTTGCGCACCTATGACGTGGCGGGAGAGTTCCGGGGTAACACCTTGCGGGTGAACCTGACAGAAGAAAAGTTTTTTGCACTCAATTTTCTGAACACCAAGTCCAGCATCCAGATGGGCTCTGGCGGCAATGTGTTCGGCAGCGGCACCTCCGGCAGTGGTGGCGGTGGGAGTGGCGGCGGCAGCGGTGGATCGGGCGCCCAACAAGGGAGCCTGACGATGTCTGGCTCTGGCGGCGGCACGACGGACCCGTACATGGAGTTGGAGAACGCCATCAAATCGGTGTTGGGTGACAGCGCCCAGGACCGGGCCCTCCAACAGCAGCAACAGCAAAACCAGGGCTTGTCGGCAAACCTGTCGTCGCCTTGGCCAGGGGGGCCTACGGCCGTTCGGCCTGCTGCCTTGCCTCAGGCGCCATTGGCGACCATGGGTGAGGACAGCGGCTTCACCCTGAATAAGATGACGGGAACGCTCTACGTCAAGGCCCGCCCCTCCAAGATGCGGGCGGTCGAAAAAATGCTGGCACAGGTGCACAAGGTGCTGGGCAAGCAGGTGTATGTCGAGGCGCAACTGATTGATGTGCAGCTGTCCGACAACTTTGAGTTTGGTGTGGATTGGAACAGCCTGCGCAGCCGCCTCGCTGCGGGCTTTGGTTCTTCGCCCATGCAACTGGGGGGCAGCTCGGGAACACTACCCAACGGGGGCACGGGCTACTCCTCACGCTCCGTCTCGATTCCTGCTGCGATTATCGGTAGCGTCGCTGGCCCAGCGCTCGGGGTTTCTTACCAAGGCAGCAACTACGGCATCATCATTAACGCCCTGCGCTCTTTCGGCAACCTGAAGGTGCTCTCCAACCCCAATGTGCAGGTGCGCAATGGCACGCCAGCGCTGCTGTCGGTGGGCACCAGCTCGCGCTACGTCTCTCAGTCGGCATCGACGCAGACGGTGCCGGGGGGCGGGGCTTCTACCACCTCCTCCAGTGTCCAGACCGACACCGTTTTTTCGGGGGTGATGGTGGGGGTGTTGCCCATGGTGCGCGACGATGGCCGCATCGAACTGTTGCTCAACCCGATGCAAAGCGATGTGGACCAGGCCAGCCTTCAGCTGGTAGCGGTGGGTGGTGACAATTTGGTGTCTTTGCCAAAGGTCAGCTACAAGGGTTTGACCACGACGCTCAACGTGGGTGATGGCGATGTGGTGGTAGTGGGGGGGCTCATTGACCAGCGCACCTCCAGCAATGACCGGGGTGCTCCGGGCGTGTCTGATGTGCCGCTGCTGGGCAAGCTGTTTGGCAACGAGAACAAGGTGCACGGCAGCCGCGAGCTGGTGATCGTTTTGCGGGTGCGTGTGCTATGAGCCTCATTCACGACGCGCTCAAGTCCATGGATGCGCCCCAGGATCCCCAGATGGCGCCGGCACGCGCGCCTGCCACTGCGGTGCATCGCCGCCCGGCGTGGTTGGACGCTGTGTTGGCCTTTGTTCTGGTGGCAGGCGCCGGTATGGTGGGCTGGTTCACCTGGCAAAGCCAGGCCAAGCCACGGGCCGATATGTCGCCCGTGGCGGTTGCCGCCGTCAGCGCTGTGCCACAGCCGTTGACGCCGCCAGTGCCTGTCGCAGCGCCCGCAGACGCCCCGCCTGCAGAGGGTGTTGCAGCACACGCTACACCGATGGCTCCGCTCGACGTTGCTGCTGCGCCGGCAGCCCCTGCGGCTCCGGTTGTCTATGCAGCGCCTGCGGCCCCGCACGTACCAACCGCTGCGCATGTGAGCACGGCTGTGCCGTCCACTCCTGCGGCTCCCGTGGTGGTGCCTGCGCCCATCGTCTCCGCCGCCGCGACCAGCGCAGCAGTGGAGGCCCCTCCTGCAGCCGCACCCACCATCGCGCAGGTAGCCCCTCGGCCTGTTGCGCAGCGACCAATGCGTGCTGCACGGCCTGTGGTGCAGGTTGCGCCTGCTTCTGTCGTGCAACCCGTGGTGGATGACACCCCGATAGAGCTGATTTTTGCCCGCTTTGTGGCGGCGATGAAAGAAGGGCGGGGCGCCGATGCCGAGCGGGCGCTTGGCACGCTCAAAGAGCGGCTGCCTGCAGGTTCTTTGGGGCGGCTGCGTGCGCAGGCGTGGTACGACCTGAGTGCAGGGCGTGAGGCCGCCGCTGCGGACGGCTACCGGGCCATCATCGAGCGCATGCCTGCCGATGAAGAGGCGGCTATCAATCTGGCGAGCATTCAGGTGCATCAGAAGAGGCCCGAAGAAGCCCGCGCAACGCTGGATGCCGCCCTGCGCCTGCAGCCCGACTCTGCCGCCCTGCGCGCGGCCTTGGCCCAGTTCACCCCGGCAGCGCGGTAATGACAGCCAGCTCCATCTATGCAACGCTGGGTTTGTCGCGCAACCCATTTCCTCCCACGCCGGATGCTGGGTCGTATTTTTTTACGCCCCGCCTGGAAGAGGACTTTGCCGAGATCGTCCACTGCATTGAGGCCCGCAAGGGTTTTGTGCTGCTGACTGGAGAGGTGGGGCTGGGAAAGAGCACGCTGGTGCGGCGCCTGCTGGACACACTTCACGGTACGAATTGCCATTCGGCGTTGATTCTGAACACGTTTCTTCAAGACAGTGCCTTGCTGTCAGCCATCCAGGCCGACTTTGGCCTGCCGCCCACAGATTCGTTGGAACAGGGCCTTGCGCGCCTGACCGAGTTTCTTATCGCCAAGCACCAGGCGGGTGACATCAATTTGCTGGTGATTGATGACGCGCAGAACCTGAGCGTTGATTCGCTGGAGTTGGTGCGCTTGCTTTGCAACCTGGAAACAGGCCAGGAAAAACTGTTGCAGATTTTGCTGGTGGGACAACCGGAGCTTGAAGAGAAGCTGGCAACGCCTGAGTTGCGCCAGCTCAAGAGCCGCATCGTCAAGCATGCGCGCCTCAATGGCTTGCACAAGGATGAGCTGGCGAGGTACTTTGATTTCCGGGTCAACGCTGCTGGGGCGGAAGGGCGCTTGTCCATCGAACCCTCTGCAGTCCACGCCTTGCATTGCGCGACACAAGGCAACCTTCGGCGCATTCATCTTGTGCTGGACCGCTGCCTGTATGGGCTCGCCAGCACGCGGGGGTCGGCGGTTACAGCAGCGCTGGTTCAACGGGCTGTGGCTGATGTGCCCGCCTTGGGCGATGAGGCGGCGCACGTCACAGCGGTGAGCGCCCCTCGCCGTCGCAAAGCGTGGATTCTTGCGGGCTTGCTGGCGGGCACATCGGCCACCGTGGCACTTGCCAGTTTCGGACTGGGTTCTCCGCAGGCGAGTGATTTGGTGACAACGAGCGATGCCGCCGCCGTTGCGGCCCCTGCGCCACCCAGCCTCTCGGCCGCTTCTGCTTCTGGCGCTGCGCATGGTTCTGCAATGTCCGCAGAGGTTTCACCCCGCCGTGCTTGCGAGACTCAAATGGAGGCACAGGCGCTGGCCGACGAAGTGGTGCACGCACAGCGCTTGCCGGTCGGGGTGTCTGATGCCTGGAAGCCTTCCACACGGTTTTGCCGTTTCGTGGAGGGGCAAGAGTCTTGGGTGGTGTGGCTGGGGCGTGGTGAGGCGCGCCACATCGTGGCGGCGCAACCGGCGACGCTCAAGGTGCAGGCAAAGCTTAAAAGCCTGGGGCTGCTCGACCCGCGCGAGCCCGGGGACGGATTTTTTGGCACCAAGACTGGGGAGGCGCTCGCCCGCTTTCAGCAGCAAAACGGCTTGACCCCTACGGGCAAGCCTGACGAATTGACCTTCTTACTTTTGGAGCATCTGGATGCATCCCCCCGCTGAATCATTGCCGGAGATTTCAGGCCCATCGGTCTCCTCTTCTGGTGTGTCTGTTGCAGATCGCCTGACGGTTCTCAAAGAAAAGAGCCCTTCGTTGGGCGCTGCGTTGGTCAATGCGGGGTTGGTGTCGGCGGTCGCTATCGACTACGTATTGCAAAAGCAAAAGATCGAGAAGGTGCCCATGGGCGCTCTTCTCGTGGAGCTGGGTTTTGTCAGTGCCAATGAAGTGGCCCGGCAGTTGGCGGGCCAGCGTGGCCTGCGGTTTGTCAGTTCCGATGAAATGCCGGAGCCTGATGCGGCAGTGGCAGGTTTTTTCAACCGTGCCTTGTGCCTGACGTATGGGTTTTTGCCCGTGCGTGAGAACGAAGACGGCCTGATTGACGTGGTGCTGGGCGATGCACAGCCAGACGCGGTCAGCGAGTTGGTGCAGCGCAAACTGGGCAAGGGTTGCCACTTCTACCAGGGCGAGTTCGACAGCGTTGCACAGGCCATCCAGCAACACTATTACTTTGCCGAGCACCCCCCGGCCCAGTTGATCGAGAGCGAGGTGCGCAAGCTCGAAGCGGATGTGGACCGCGCTTACAGCCCGGCGCGGCTGCTGGAGCACATGTTGCACTTGGCTGTGCGTGAGCGCGCCACCGATATTCACCTTGCGCCCACAGCGCGCAGCCGCTCGGTGCTGTTGCGGGTGGATGGCGTGCTCCGCCCGGTTTTTGCACTGTCTCCCGCGCTGGACCGACTGGTGGTGTTCGTCAAGCTGCAAGCCGACATGGACGCCAGCGAACAGCGCCTGCCACAGGACGGCAGCTTCACTGCGGTGGTGATGGAGCACAACTTCACCATTCGCGTGTCCACGCTCATCTCCGAGTTCGGCGAGCGCATGGTGTTGCGCTTGCTGCCCGAGCGCAGCAACCTGGACAAGCTCGCTGACCTGGGATTTTTGAAGGATGACGTTGCGGTGATGGCCAAAGCCTTCTCGCGGCCGCACGGGTTGATCCTTATCACCGGGCCAACGGGCTCGGGCAAGAGCACCACCTTGCATGCCGCGCTGCGCATGCAACCGCTGATTGAACGCAACGTGCTCACCGTGGAAGACCCCGTGGAATACCGCGTGCCCGTGGCCTGCCAGACGGAAGTGAACCGCCGTGCGGGCTATGAGTTCTCCAACGCGATGCGGCATTTTCTTCGGCATGACCCCGACATCATTCTGGTGGGCGAAATCCGCGACTCGGAAACTGCACGTGCGGCGCTGGATGCGTCTTCCACTGGCCACCTTGTGCTGTCGACCCTGCACGTTGGCACCATCTTTGGCGTGATGCCCCGGCTCAAGCTGCTGGGGGTAGACGCGGAGACGATTGCCGAAAACCTGGTGGCCGTCATCAATCAACGCCTGGTGCGGCGCATTTGCCCGCACTGCGTGCGCCCACGCCTTGCAACGGACGATGAGCGCCGGTGGTTGGGGCAGGCGCATGCGGATGAAACCGTTCAGGTCTTCCATGGCGCGGGTTGCAACCACTGCCGCGATACCGGGTATCTGGGCCGCCTGCCGGTCTACGAGATGCTCGTTGTCAACCGTGATCTGGCGGACGCCATTGCGTCGGACGCTTCACGCGCTGAAATGCGCCAGCGTGCACTGGCTGCGGGTATGCGCCCTATCTTGACCCTGGCACGCCATCGCGTGCTCGCCGGAGAAACCACCATGGAAGAAATTCTGCGCACGGTGGGTGAGGACTGAGAACCATCGCATGGCCAACCTCAACACATACTATTACCGGGTATTGCTGCCGCACGGGGGCGTCAGGTCTGGACTGCTGCGTCTGGCCGTCAAGCGCGACTTGTCGGCGCGCATGCGCCTGGAGTCTGACACCGAGGGCACGGTCATCAGCCTGTGGCGGTTCCCGGCTTGGCTGGGGGCCATCTCGAACGTGCTTTTGCACCTGTTTCGCCGGCAGGTGCGCAATGAAGACTTGGCGGGCTTTCTGCGCGACCTGGGTTTGATGATGCGAGCCGGTGTGCCCGCTCTGGATGCACTGGCGACATTGGTGGACGAGAGCAACAGCGTGGGCAATCGGGCCATGGCCGCAGTGGCCCGCAGCATGTTGGACGATCTGAACGCTGGCGTGGGCATGACGGAAGCGTTCAACCGGCATGCCAACGTGTTCCCAGAGACCGTGCGCAACCTTGTCTCCATTGGCGACCAGACGGGCACTCTGGACAAGATGCTCGGCGAGGCGGCCGAGCACGTGGAGCGCATGATCAACATCAAGCGAGACATCAAGACGGCTCTCATCTACCCGGCCTTTGTGTTCGCGACCATCATCGGCGTGGCGATCTTCTGGATCTATTACGTGGTGCCCAACATGGCGCGGCTGTTCAAGCAGTTGCAGGCCAAGTTGCCGCCCATCACGGAAGGGCTGGTGGCGTTTGCCAACCTGCTGTCTGCACATTTGCCGTGGGTGCTGCTGGTGATTGCCGCTGTGGTTGCGATCTGCGTCATTTCCTTCAAGCGGTCCGAGCGCTTTCAGCTGGCGACCTATAGCGTGCTGCACCGCTTGCCGATTGCGCGCACGTTGCTGGTGTCGTCGGGAATGGCGCATATCACCGAGCATCTTTCCATCCTGGTGCGGGCAGGGGTGGATCTGGTGTCTAGCCTGCGCATCCTGGGGCGCGCCACCAAAAATCGCTACTACCGCAGCCGGTTGATTCAAGTGGCCGAGTCCGTGTCGCGCGGCGAATCGGTGTCTTCATCGATGCGGCGCGTGGGCGGTTTTCCGGCCATGGCCGTGCGCATGATTTCGGTGGGTGAAGAGTCGGGCAGCCTCGATCAGCAACTGTCGCACCTTGCGGGTGACTATCGCAAACGCCTGGAGGTGCTGGTCAAGTCGTTGGCAGAAATCTTGAAGCCTTTGATCATCCTGATTGCCGGCGGCTTGTTTCTGTTCCTGATTGTGGCCCTGTTGCTCCCGATTTACGACCTGGTGCGTCAATCGGTCAATCAGAGCATGGGGGGCGGGCAGTGATGGGGCCGGTTGCTTTGATGGTGATGTGGTGCCGAGGCCTGCTTGCATTGCAGGGCAGGGGGCTCCATGCGTAAGTCTGTGTGGATGGGCGGCGGGTTGGGCCTGTTGGTGTTGGCCCTTGTCGCCGGCAGTTTTTGGCTGGCAGGCAACAGTGCCCCAACCACTGCGGCCGCACCCGCCCAGACGGTGCGTGGCGAAAAGTTTGCCACTGCTGGGAGCGCAGACACGCCTGCGCAGCTCGGCACAGTGGGTGCAGCACCCGCACCGCGTTCTTCCCACGCTTCTCAGGAGCGTCGCCGGCGCTTGGCAGAGGTGCGTGCTGAATTCAATGCGCTGCGTGCCAAGGGGGCGCAGGCATCGCCCGAAAAAATGCGTGCGTTGGTGGACGAGCTGGAGGCGCTGTCGCCCCCTGGGTTTGATCCACGCTACTTTCAGACGTTGCGCAACATGCTGGACGCCAGTGCCAAGGTGCAGGCGCTCAGCACGGAGTTGCAAGGTTTGGCTAAAAGCACGGCGCAAAAGGATGTGGCACGCCAGGAGGCCATTCTGGTGGAGTTGCGGGCTTTGGGCGAACGTGTCCAGGCCGAGGCCAGAAACCTGCAAACCTACGCATCGGTGCCATTGAAGGCGAGTGCGCCATGACCGCCATGCGCACGATGGAAGATGTCCGGCGCTTGTGCCGGCTCCGCACGGCACAGGCGGGCCTTTCCCTCGTGGAAGTCTCGGTGGTGCTGCTCATCGCCGGCTTGATGTCATGGGCTGCATTCAATGGCTACGAGACCGTGTCGGCCCAGCAGGAAACAGAGCGTGGTCGTGCAGAGGCCCAGCAACTGCAGGCCATCCTGCGCGCCTTTGCACTGCGCCATGGTCGGCTTCCCTGTCCCGATGCAAGCACCGCTGGCAACGGATATGAATCGCTCACGGCAGACGAGTGCACCAGTGGCAACCAACTGGGCTGGTTTCCCTACGTGAGCGCGGGGCTGGCGATTCCGGTGGACAAGCTGCGCGCCCGCTACGCGGTCTTTCGCGCGCCCGATGCGGACCTCACCAAAGACGCCGACTTGGCCGTGGTCAGGGAACGCACGGGCGACGTTGCCGGGGACGCGACGTATTTGGACACCACGGATCTCATCGTCGCGCTCAACAACGCATCGAGCCTGCCGCTGGTAGCGACAAGGCCCCACCTCACCGGCGACGGCGGGGCGGCCGGACCGATCGACTGTGCAGGCAACCGGGTGATGGCCGCTGCCTACTGGGTGGTTGTGCCACTAGAGGACAAGGACAACGACAACAGCCGGCTGGATTTGCCGCACACCGCCGCCAGCTTGTGTGCGGCAAGCCCCTCGACGCCGCTGCGGTTCGCTTCTGACGACGTGGTCGCGGCCGAGTCTCCCGTGCAACTGGCGGGTTGGCTGCGCAAAAGCCTGCCGTAGCCCATCCATCCCAAAAACATTCCGATGATCCACGCAACCCCCCTCCTTTTCCGCAGGGCGCCCTGTCGCCAGCGCGGGTTTGGCCTGCTGCAAGTGCTGTTGCTTATCGCGGTGCTCACTGGGCTTGCCTCCATGGGCTATTTGCAGTGGCGTGAGCGCTCTGCGGTGAATTCGTCCCGACAGGAGCGGCAAGCACTGGCCCAGGCAGACCGCGCGGTGGCGACGTTCGCCACGGTGATGCGACGTCTGCCTTGCCCGGATATCGACCGCGATGGCCTTGAAGACTGTGGCAATGGAGCGCAGGCGGGCTGGCTGCCCTCTCTGTCGCTGCGTCTTGCAGGTGCGGACGCGGGCGTGGATGTGGGGCAGTTGCGCTACCTGGTGCAACGAGGGGGCGGCGCGAACGACTTGACCGTTCTCGACGATGCGTGGCGTCCGCTCGAATACGACACCTCTGGCAAGACTTTTGTGTCCATGCGCTCCACAACGGCCATGCCAGGGGGGAGCTACCAGGCAAACATCCTGACACTGACCGACTTTTGCCAGCGGCTGGACGATGGGCGCAGGGCCACTTACGCCCCGGGCATGGCGGAGGTGCGTTCCACACCGGTGCGCACGGTTGCTTATGCGCTGGCACACCCCGGCGTGGGCGATGCGGATGGCAACGGGTCTGTCTTCGACGGTGTGAATGCCTCATCGGGCAATGCCATGGAAGACCCCGCACGCAGGCCCTTTTTGGCCCAGTACAACGACATCGTTTTAGAACGCTCTTTCCCGAGCCTGCTGGAGGCGCTGCATTGCAGTCCGCTGATCGACTCCATCAATACCGTAGCGCTGGCAAACGACGTGGTGGAGCAGGTGGATGACCTCCGCTCGGGCAATATCGACTCTGCCAAGCAGGCGATCATCTTCGCGGCGCTCGGAGCCGCGTTGACGGGAGTCGATACCGCGATGACGATGGCGGGTGGCATATCCGATGCGGGCAACGCAGGGGTCGATTGGGCTATCTGTGCGGCATCCCTGGGATTTGCAGTCAATGCGTGTGCGGCCGGAGCGATTCATACGTCTGCCGCCGTGGCTGCGGGAGCCATGATGTATCTGAACTTTGCCTCCGTGGCCGCGAATATCACCACCGCCGCGATGGCTGCCAATGTGCTGGTGCTGGCTGACAGCTCGCAAGATCCGACCAAGCTCACTTGCCCCGTGACGGGCATTGATATGACGGAAACGCTGGCGAAAGCAAAGCAGGCGGTCACCGACGCGCAAGCGGCCCTCGCGGACCTCGATCAAAAAATCGCGGCGAAACAGCAAGAGTTGAATGGTGCAATAGTTGTTCGTGACAATGCCATTGGAGCTTTGAGGACAGCGGTGCGAGCGGGGCACGCGCTTTCGGGTATCGATGGGCGCGTCGACACCCTCATGGCCGCCGCAACGAGTTGGGGAGATGCTTGGTATGCAGAGCAAGCGGCCATCATCCTGATCGATGGTGTTGAAGTGGATGCCGATGGAGACGGCCAAACCGAAACCTACAAGGGATACCAAGAGGCTGTGACGCAGGCGCAACAGCAGGTGGCGTTGTACGCCGACATGGTGGCCAACCGAACCGCAAAAATCACTCAGCTCAATGCGGACATCGCGGCGCTGGATGCTCAGATCAAAGCCACGACTGACGTGGCAGCCAAGGAGGCGCTGCAGAAGTCGCGGCTGGAAAAAACATCGCAGTTGACGCTTCTGAACGATCCCGTGGCGTTGCAAAAGCAGTATGACGAGGCGGTGTCCACGCTGAACACCGCACAGGCGGCACTGACATCGGCCGAGAATGCCAGGACGCAAGCACAGGCGAACCGTGCAACAGCGCAGGCGAGCTATCAAAGTGCTTACAACAGCCTGCGCAACGCGGGACGGTATTCCCTCAACAGCATCACGGGCACCGTCGAAAACATAGGGTGCACGGGCGGGTGTGCGGTTGGAGACGTTTTGACGGGGGCGAGTATCCAGAACGCCCTCACAGACCTTTTTGGTGGCAATTCATCCGCCCCCGATCCGAATGGAAAGTACCTCAAGCCCATTCGGTTGCAAAAGGAGTTGGATGGGCTCAAGGCGCAGCGTGCGAGTGCCGTCAAGCGGGTCGATGACCTTCAGAAAAACTACGACACACTCAAAGCCCTCCCGAAGGATCCGATGCCGCCGTGCAACGTCAGTGGAACGGGCGTGACGCCGATGCCGCCCTCGATGGCGTTGGATATTCTCATCCGTGTCGATGAGAAGGGGGGCACGCGATGAAGCGCGTCTCGCACCGTCAGGGCGGCTTTTCGCTGGTGGAGCTGGGGGTGGCGATGGTGATCATCGGCATCCTCGGTATCTTTGTGTGGCGCTGGGTGGAGACCACGCGCGCACCAATGCAGCGCCCCGCCATGCTGGCCCAGTTGAGCGAGGCACAGGCCGCCATCGAGGGCTTCGTATTGGTCCAACATCGCCTTCCTTGCCCCGCCGCTGATGCGGATGGCACTGAGGCGTGTGGCGATACCACGGCTGTGCGCTTTCCCTGGCGTACCTTGGGCCTTGGCAGCCGGTTTGGGCAGCTTCACTATGGCGTCAATCGGGGCGGCGGGTTGGACCTTGCACCGACGACCCTTGCGCCCTCGGTTTCGCCGGACCTGAATGTCGACTTCACGGGCATGCCGGTACCTCCATCGGACTCCGACCACGTACCACCCCTTAGTGCCTCTGCGGACGCTCAGGCAGCCGCTGGCCGGGCGCAGGCCGCAGTCGCCCTTGCGGTGGCCCGTCGATCGGTGGCCAATGGCCTGGACTGGTGCCGCGTGCTGCGCCGTTACGCTGCCAGCACTGCGGCCACCGGGGTTCTTGCTGCGGGCAATGCTACCAACAGCATGCCCGTTGCGTATGTGCTGGTGCACCCCGGCGAAAACGGTCAATTCGACGGCAACAACGTGGTGGGGGCCAGTGGCGCATGGCGGTTCGACTTCCCTGGCCGTGCCCAGGACGATGCCTTCGACGACCTGGCACTGGCGGTGGGCCCGGCCGACTTGGCCGCGCGGATCGGATGCGTTGCGCGGTTGGGCGAGATGCAGGCTGCCGCGCAGGGGGCCTATGCGGCTTACGACACTGCGCGGGTGATGCAGGAATACTGGTCGCTGCGGATGTTTGACATCACGGCGTCGGAATCGGCGGT